>Ga0302118_10000399_pt1 | contig 20215 bp, 3 predicted proteins | sample AG5_331_MG_FD_203126 | JGI IMG/M metagenome (GOLD analysis project Ga0302118, IMG submission 203126) | Marine microbial communities from Western Arctic Ocean, Canada - AG5_33.1 | ecosystem: Environmental > Aquatic > Marine > Oceanic | place: Canada: Western Arctic Ocean | collected 2017-10-01 | reverse complement strand
TCCCTTTTCTAGTTCCGTAAAAATTTCAGTAGAGGCTTTAGCTGCGTCTAAAAGCTTTTGGCCACCCTGCTCCATTAACGTGCCAAGCATGTTCATGTTTGCTGCACCCTTTCCTATTCCACGCCTTTTCATTAGATTGTTTTGATCTATTATCTTCTGTCTCTCTCTACCAATCTGTGATATTGCCAGCTCTTTTTGTTTCTGTAGCTTTCCAAACTGAGAGGTGTATAGATCTAGTTTAACTGAAGTTTTTATCGATGCACCAACGCTTACACTAATGGAAGTAACTAGCGGCCCATTATTTTGCAACGCCCTAGCTAACGACACGTCTATCGGTGCGTCCGCGTAACTAAAAGAGCCCCTTTCGCTGAGTAGCATCAAACTATTTGAGAATTTAGTTTTTACCCTTGCTGATTCATTCATCAGCTGGTAGCCAGCAAAATTCCAAGGTGCTAGCTCTTCTTCTTTGTGAAATTCAACTTTCCCTCCGAGCTCTGAGAATCTATTCTGCCCACCTCGCAACATCTCTGCATCAAGTTTAGAAGATATCCAAGGGCCATAGCATCTTTCAAGTGACATCAGCGGTAAAGCTACCACATCGGGATATATCGGAGAAGGAGACGTAAATGCCAAAATAGAGTTGTCGCCATTACTCGAAAGGCTTATCCCCTTCATTGCGTCTCTCTGTGCTTGTATCGCTCTTGAAATATCTTTAAAAGTAAGGTCAAGGTCCGGGTCTGCACAATCAACGGTGACTCCAGTCCCCCTAGGTATTCCCGGCTTCTCGAACTCCTTTATCTTTACAACGTCCTCAGTCATAGCGTTTGCGATTGACACCCCGTTTATAGATTTCAATGGCCCATCTACGTATCTCTTATCTACAGTGGGGGTAATTCTTCCGGGGACAGTTATTAAGGCATATACATGCTCTGGATCTAAATCTTTCTCTGCGGTATCAATAATCCAACCCTTGTGGGTGTTGCTGTACCTTCTTTCAAAGTCATCCCAACGCACCCGGTGCTTGTTGTAAGGAAACTGGGGACTGTTCGCCCCTCCGTCCTTTACGCCAAATGACGGTATGGGTCTTCTTTTTACCTCTTTGGGTACTTTGCATCCCACATTAGTGCCGGTTCCATCAACATACACTATCTCATAAGGTGTTGGTGCTAAATTTACGGTAAAGTCTTCAGCCCAAACTACAGCTTCCCCCCCCAGATGTTTTGGTGCCATGTAAAATCGTTCATCAATTTCACACTGCACAAAAGCGACTGACCGTTTTTGTCTTCCACCATCTTTGTCGTCTTGCAGTCTTTGCTGAATATTATTCAATGACTGTGTTATATCCGGTCTTAAGTTTGGCAACGTCTCCATAACGTCCGGAATTATTGAGCCAAATGAGTCCTGATTCTGCTGTTCCACTGAACCTAAACTCACATTGCTGAAATCTAGGTGCTGACTATGGTCGTATCTTGCATAACACTTCACCCTATTGCCATCTGAAAGAATTTTGTCCATCAGTGCGGGTGCCAACATGGTTTGCGTAACTGCCGGTAATAAACCCTTTTGGGCACTGAATAAAAGCTGGAGCTCCTCAGCCTTAAGGTTCCTATCAAAAAGTTTAAAGTCAAAAAATCCACCTTGCGGCTCCGGCTGATAATTATGCTCCCATTTTTCGGACATTGGATTAAAGTTACATTTTAATGCCCCGTTAGTATACCCGGAGCCATACGGAGTCAAGTCGGAACGAATCCATGCCGCCGACTGCCCCATAGCTGCTAGATCTAGATAATGCCAATGTGTATTAGATTTTGTTGGCCAGATTGATCCGGGCAGCCAGTTGGTTGTTGGCCCAGCTCTCTCTGCCGTCTGAGCCACTTTTTTATATTGTTTGAGCCTCTCAGTCCACTCGCTTGTTTGGCCAAATACTACAGGGTTCGTATATCCGGCAGCCGAACTGACTGGTTGGGGTTTAAACCCGAACGGACCCCTAACAATATCCCAATTTCCACCGGGGCCATTCTTAATAGCGGCAGACCAGTTTACGTTACAAGCTCTGGGTATCTTGACCAAGAACTTTTTGCCCAAATTGTCATCGGCAATTTTCTTAATAAAGTTGTAAACCTTTTTAGCGTTGTTAAGGCCGTCTCTTTGAGTTTTGGAAAGATTTTTTATGAGACCGGCAGAGTTTTTAACGACGGTTTTTAGTTCTGCTATCTGTATTTTTCTATTACCCCTAAGTGCTTTAATTTCCTCCCTCTCTTTAACTAGGTTCGCTCTAATCGTGTCAACCCTAGCCTTTAGGGTCTTAATCTCCTCGTCTAGTGCTTCTATTTTTTGTGCCTCAGCACCTTTATATCTAGTCTCTATTTTTTGTGCGATCAAGGCGTCAAGTCTTCTTATGCTTTTTTCAGCCATGCTTTGTAGATAACTAAATCTCTGCTTGTCTGATCTCGTCTGATTTTCTAAATTTTCTATGTTTGTTATTACCGTTGTTAGGCTTCCTGTTATTTGCGTTAAGCCCGCTTGGGGGATGCCTATTTTCTCTGCACGCTTATAGTACAGGGGATAACCAAACGGTGGATTACATGGGCTTGCTGGATATCCGTCGTCCCCCATTTCGCCCTCAAAAGGAGCACTCGATGATCCAAACCACGCGGCGGGTGAGAGTTTAGGCGATTTATCAGAATTCCAAACAGACCTAGGAACGCTCACTCCAAAGTTTCTTCCCGCCGCAGTCAATATATCTAACTGTTGCTTAATATTTCCGGTGGGGTCAATCTGAGTGTTAACCCCCGCAACCTCTGTGGTCAGGTCCATGCCTACATGAGCAAAGAAAGCTTGACTTTCACTCAATTCTTGTATATAAACCTCGTTATATGTTAGTAAAAAATTCTGCCAAGCCTTGTATGAAACGGTCGCAGCACGAAGCTCCATCTCTGTTGCAACATAGTAAGAACCAACACCGTGAGCGTCGAAACCTCTTGCGTCTAACATTATTTGCTGATAAGAGCCAAAACCTCTTGGAATTGTTACTGCTTTATCTCCTATAAACCCGTAAAATGGCAATATCTGCTGTTTTAAATTAGTGTCTAAAGTCCATTTGTCATGACCCAGCTGTTCTAATCTTTGTGTTCCATTTAATTTATTCCCGCCGTCGTGCAATCTTGTAAGATAATTATCTCTATCCCTGAGATTGTTAAAGTAGTACATATCTACTTCTTGAGCACCAACAACAAACTTGTCGGTAGTAACATTAGACACTTCAAAGCCAACATCTCTACTTTCGACAAATATATCGTTTCTTTCAAGGTTGTTTAAATGGTTTGTTACCGCCCCGTATTGAGGCTGACTCTTTTTATCAATGCTGTCAATCCTGATTATACCCGCAATCAATCCGCTACCTAATATTAAGTCTTTTTCTGATTTGCGGCTTGGCTTGGAGGCTTCCTTTATAACCTCTTTATTTTTCTTGTACAGGAAGGAGCAGGCGGGATGATCTAGTACTGGTAGTAAAGAAATATACAATTCCCGACTTAAAACATCGCACAACTCCTGTGCTAGATCGAGCATGTTTAATTTATCAAAATCTAAGTAGTAGGTATTTGGGACGCCTTCCGTGGGTATTCCACGCCAGTCAACTACATAATTATGACCGCGAAAGTCGATTAAGCCCCCGAATCCAGCGTCTTGATATTCTTTGGGTAATTCAGAATCGTAAGAGAACAAGCTTCCCATTGCCTGTCTTACCCTGTACCAAGGTATCCCGTTCTCTCCTCGTCTTGAAAATCCTTGCCCCGTGATTGGGAAATTTTCACTTAATCTGCTCACTTTGCCAAGCGAAGTTATTGTGGTATTCAGAGGAAATGTATATTCATCATTCCCCTCATAAGTCACATCACCAGTAACCTGATGGACCTTCTTTTGTAAAACGCTCTTTTTCAGTTTCTTAGTTTCAAGTTCTTCAAGTAACGCATCGCTAGGGTCATGTTCCAAAAACCCATATATATTAAAAAGGTTTTTATTGTTAAACGTCGTGCCCTGATAGTTATTAAAGATTAACTCCGCATTCGAAAGTATTTCTCTAGGGTCGGTCAACTTAACGCTATAAAGAGGATTGCCAGCAGAGCTTTGGTTCTCTGTATAGCTCTGAAGTATGCCACCAAACGTAAAGTGGGAAAAGCCCCTCCACTCCGTGGTTGGGTCTAACAGGGCTGTTTTGTCCACCCATCTAGACGTTCCCGCACCGGGGTTACTGTCTATCAAATAGTAGCCTTCAGATTGTGTTTGTATTGGAAATGTACCATTTACTATCGGAAATGGGTTGGCGGGCATATTGATGGTGTTTGTGTTATAGGTTTGGTCAAAATCTCTCCTAAAGGCCTGTTCTACATCCGCAAAGTTCCTGCCAAACTTAAAGAATACCGGTGCTCCAACCACTGGTGGGTTAAAGTTGTCATGTACTCCATTGTGGTAAGCGTCGTCGCCTTTGCCAAGCCCCTCAGTGTCAGAGACGTTGAACTCGTCATTGACAAGCTCTATACCCATAGTAGAGCTAGAGTCGCCAAAGCCAGCGTTTACATTGAAGGATCTTATAGACGCACCTAGGAAGCTCTGTTGTTTAAAACCTTCACTGCCAAGAGTCCAACCCGCCACAGAAAGAGCACCGGCTGAACCTTGTGTAATGTTAGCATTCGACGGCCAGCTACTTCCAAATGCTCCAGTAGGTGGCACTACGCTATAATTGTGTGAATTAACCATTTTTTAGTTCCTAGAGAAAGTTATGTACTCTTCTACCTCAGTTGGGCAGATCCAGTCATGGAATCCGGCTTACTGCCAGGCCGCCATAAAATCCGGATCTGTATTATCGTGCCAAAGATCATCAAGATAATACCGGTTGCTGGGACGGGTGCCTTGTTCAGTGGGATCGTATTCATCCACGGCTTCTGTTGTCGATCCACCATTGCCAACAAAGGAAAATGTCGTCACCTCGTCATTTTCATCTTCTTCCCAATGAACATAATCACCAAAGGTGTACCAGTTGGTTATCCCTCCCCTATCACCAACGGGCTTGGAGTGATATCCATTTGAGAAATTATTTAAAAACCCCACAAAGTTAAATATGCCAGTTCCCTGACTGTTTAAACCATTTGAATCGTAGCCCACGTACTCCGGATGGTTACGTCTGTATCCATATTGAGATGTTCCCACGCTAGGTGGGTATGTGATTATAATTCCGGTTGTCCCAAATAATTTCCCAGTAAAAGAAGTTGAATCATTTCCGTATTTATAACCCGTTGGAGATACCCAAAATCTATTTATCCCTCTTCCTTCAAAACCCTGTATGGGGAAGCCGGGATTGCCAGTCGTGTGGACAAAATCTCTATCTTGTCTATAGTCAAACATATGTCCGGTGAAAATACCGGTGCTGCTTTGCAGATCATAATATTTGACGGTAAAGTCTTCCCAGCGAGGAATAGCATCCTCGTCCAGTCTCGACCTATTATTACTGACTACTCCAGAATTGTCTAAATCTCCGGGTATTCCAATTAATACCCCGCTTTTTTCTGGGTATTCAGATATATTAAAAGCCATAAACCTATCCTTATCTATTTAGCTCGTATGTGAATGAAAGGTTTAAGCTATAGGAACCAGTTTTAGGCTCCCATGATTCACTCGGAGGGCCTATGAAGTATTTTCTAACCCCCGGCTCTCCTGCCGGACTGAGAATGCCTAATAGAGTCGCTATTTCAGTGGCCGTAGGTTCATTAACACTTGGTTTTAACAGCAAGAGTGACCGTCTGGTGGAACTATAGGGTATCTTAGTATAGTCCATAATTAAGTTTATAGAAATATCTCTTTTATACTCAGATCTACCTCCTATGTATTGCAGAACCGGACCCGTAGCCCTGCCTATTACTTGAATAGCGGCGAATGCATCTCCGGGGTAAGTGTCATTTACATTTATTGTCTCAGAAACTACATTTGATATTATGTTTGTCGGCCTGTTGTCAAACTCTAGTGCGTAGGTAAGTTCGCCCTGTCGTCTATTTGATCCTAGGGTAATAGAAAGGGGTTCTGAATTTAATGCTACCTGAGTTTGATTATTTGCCCTTTTGTATATCAAACTTCCGATGCCAAACTCTTGATTGTTAGAAAGTTTATTGTAATGAGTGAGGGCACTTTCGTATGCGGTAGCCAAATAGGGGCCGCTACCGCTTCTCCCCTCATCATTTTTACCTCCATATTCTGTAGCGTTTGCTTTTAGTGGTGATAAGCCCTTTATATTTCCATTGATGCTAATCTTGGTAAACGGCCCTCCGGTACTGCTGCTTATGTTTAGGTTATAAGTTTCATAAGCACTCCCTCTAGCTAATAACCAACTTTCCGTAACGCTATAGCTACCAGCCCCCTCGTCTATGTTTTCTGTTCTAACGTGGTTGTATCCACCATAATCATCAACCAAGTCTAATGTTCCAGCACCTATTTTACCTAGAAAATTTGGAAGAGGGGTGCCGTTGGGGTCGGTTAGGAAGTTCGCAACGCCGGTTTGGTTGGGATAACTCTCTCTATTGGCTTCTTCATGTGGGCCATATGAAAGCCTAGACTGAACAAACTTTTTGGCCTGAACCCAAGGTAATAATCTTTCTACCTCAACGGAGGCGGGATCACCCAGTAGTGGTCTATAGTGATCTTTACCGACAGCGGAAATATTGTGCGTAATTCTGTAAGTTCTGTCTATACTCTCGTCATTTAAACTTATGGTTTCTGCTTGAGACTCATCTACCTCAACAGCCCAACTTTCTTGAAAGTCTGATATAAACGCGTTGCCATATGCGTCGATAAACTTCTGCTCATCTTCTAGTGGTACGGTATTGCCTTGGAATGGACTTATTCGACCTCCATCCGAGCCAGTCGGATCTTCGTCTTCATCTATAGACCCGTCTTTAGGGTTTACTTTTGATTGATCTCTATGACCGTCAGCATCCACCTTGTTTTGGTTGGCGGTAGTGTACAGAGTGTCTGCTGATAGAGTAATTGTATAATCACACTTAGTAATATACGTCCCCTCCGTGAAGGAAATGCTCTCGACTCTGGGGTAGCAAATTATACTAGACGTATCAAACTCAACATCAGTAATTTCCATTCTTTGACCATGATTGGCAAAAAGCTCTCTTAAAGACCTTTGCTTCATGAAGATCGATTGAGCCGAGGATTGCTCACCGACCTTCTGCCTATCCGGTCTATGATTCCCAAAATGACTCATATTGTTATCAAAGGTCTCGTATGGGCCGGTCAGGCTTAATTTTGCTAGAACAGCAGGGTCGTGAAACTCATACAAAGTCTGAGTTATGTTGGAAAGTGCGTAGGGAGTACCTACGTCTGGTAATAATGTACCAGTAAGAGTTATTGAGTACGTAACTCCTAGTATGTCTCCAGCAGCAGTTTTGTTAAGCTCTGAGCTAATAGCCACCAGAGGTGTAGGCCTAACGGTACACTCTTGACCTGTCAAGTTTTTATATCTTACTCTAATTGGCATTATCGACCTCTAGTGTTTAAATTTAAGGTGTTGCTAGGGAACTCAGAGCCTATATTTAAGTTTAATGTGCCGCTAGTGTCTATTACTGAAGCTGAGGCTATGAGGAACAGCGTTCCGCTACTCAAGCCTGAAACACCCTCTATGCTAAGATCCATACTATTATACACATTTGCACTATCTGGACCCGTAATAAATAAGCTCAATCCAGACGGTCTATTAATAAGGGAATCCATATCATAGGCGAACGAGGTGTCAAACTCCTCTTCACCAACCAGTGGTGGCCAAGCGTTATCTAAGAAGTTTGGCTTACCAAATATGCTCATATTTAAGGAATTGGAGACGCCAGTTCCCTTTAATAGCGTCCCAACGACCGACTCCACATATGGCCTGTGGGCTATAAACCCTTTAGGTGACGAATCAAAACCAGAACCTTCAAGGAAAATATCACCATTCTGATTGGCAAAAACGAGACCACTAACCGTAAATCTTTGTGCCTCTCCAAGTGCTGGCTGATAAACCTTGGTTTGTATTCTATCTGTGGCACCCTTGTCTCCAAACACTTCAACATCTATCCATCCGTCAGAAGTTGGTATCGAGGGAATATGACCCCTAAGCATACCATCGAATGTGTATGCAGATCCAGCGTCCGTCAGTCCATTGCCTGATATGGCAGCCGTTACCCCTGTGCCATCGCCAGAGCTCAATGGATGATTTCCGCTGGTTGCGAACTCGTGGAAAGGAGCACCAACAACAAGTGTATAATCGCTGTCGTGTCGCTTGGATCTATTCAACCCGACAGACCATCCAAAGTTATCATTTTCACATCCGCTAGCTTGTGTTGCCACAAACTTGTTGGCAGCCGTTCTATCTTTAAAACCTTGTGAATAAAGCTTCTCTCTGAACATCCACTCTTTGCTTCTCTTAGTCCAATCTGTTATAGCGTGTCTGTAGCTATAAACCGCACCGTTATTTAAGACTAAGGTTCCGCTATTGTTGGCAAACGTATCACCTCTAACACCCGAAGAGCCTAAATCATGAACAACGTGGTGAGGTATTACAAAAGCTCTATTAAATTCTTTTCTTATAAATTCACCGCTGTTATAAATACTGTGATCATGTAAGGACTCGAAATTGTGATTTGGTGCCCCTACAACCATCATGTCCGCGTCAAGAGCCACAGAGTGTCCGAACTGATCAGGTTTTCTTGCGTGGTCTTGTATAAAATCTGAATCTAAATTATGATCACCAAGGTCTGATAACGAGGTTATGGTTGGACTTGTTAAGCCTACGTTAACACTTTCGGGCTTGATTTTCTGCTTGAATTCCCAAGGTAGTAATTCGCTAACCGCATTGCTACCATTTCCAGTTCTTTCAAAGTAGAACGCAGCACCGGCCCCTCCATTTTCACAAAGTTCTATTCCAGATAGCGTTGGGTCGTTCTCTATTTCGTGCCATTGAACTATACCGCTAACACCGCTGGCTGCATACTGACTTCTGAATGCATTAAAAGGTGTTCCAACAATCAGTTTATCTTGGGTCAAGTCAATAGAGAACCCAAAGAGATCTCCGGGACAGCCTGAATCATAAATATCAAAATCTAGATAGTCAGTCCCATTTATCTTCATTAGATCTGGTATACCGCCGCCGCCGTCTGCATCAACAAGGTAATCTTGGTCGTAACCGTGTGGGGAATAACTGCCTTCGTTGAGAAAATCACCGCTAAACCTTGGGAAAAGACCGTACTTAGGTGCTATCACTTGTCCAAAATTCTTTATTTCTTGGCCTATTCCGTCTGGCGTCGCAGGATCTGCTGGTCTATCGACGTTAGCTGGATCATAAGTGTCTTCATTGTCTACGTAATATTCGAGATTGTTACTTACACCTGCCATTCCGTATAGGGGGCTAACCGTGTTGCTGATTCCTGAGACTCCGTAGTATTTTGCCGCACTTCCACGTTCTGGAGCACGTAGCTTTTGGGTAAACTGAAAGTTTCTGCCGCCAAGTATGTCGTTTCGACCCAAGTCTTGACGCACAGCGGATTCAGGATAAAGACTTCGTATAAACATTTGGTTCTCATACAACGCGTCAGACCTGTATTGTGGGCATTGGCCTTGTAGTATTGTGGAGTCTGAAACTACAACAATCTTTGATCTCTTGTTTCCCTTGCTTCCGGCTGAGAAGTGTTCAAACTCTTCCGCCACCACTACTGGGCCGTCTTCTATTTCTTTCTCACCGTAGCCGCAACCAGTCTGGCAATAAGGTTCGCTAGGATGTTTGATAGGTCTAAACTCGCCCGGAATGACAAACTGCTTCTCTGGTTCAAACCAACCCGAGCAAGTTTCTGTAAACGGTGGATCACAAGGAACCTTTTCGGTGTAGTCTTCACGTAACACTTTGGTTTCTATCTCAAGTGGACATCCTGATATTGAAAGAATTCTTGTTGTTAGTGGTGGAAGACCTCTACCCGACGCTTGCTCTTCATCTGGTTTTATATAGGTGTGTTTTGACGCGAGCTTCAACGTGATGGAGTCGCTTTTAGCTATAAAGTCAGCGGTAAGCGTGGTCAGATCTCTTGCTATTGTATTTGGTATTTTGAGGTAACCCTTTTCACTCACTGAATCTTCATCCCCATTTGGGTCAAACTGAGCCTCTGATAAATCAACATCTATATCATAATAATCATTATCAGTTTCCGAGACATAATTAAAGAATATTCTATATCCAGATCCCGGATGTGTTGGGAATTCTATTGTCGAGCTTGCATCTATTTTGTAAAGCTCTGGAACTGTAACTATGCTATCTTGAATAACGTCGTCATAAGAGATTATCCTGCTGAAATCTCCCCCTCCAGAAATCGGAATGTAGTCTTCTGGACTTGGCGATCCCGGCTTTTCGTTATCGCCGTTATGATATCCATAGGGCCAAAGTGCAACCTTGTCAATCTTCGTGTCTATTGGTTCTGATCCGTGCGGCCCATGCCATCCGTAACCATCTTCGCAACCAGTGGTGGCTAAGGTGTTTGAGTTCACTATCTGTCTAGGCACAGACTCTTCAGCCTTTGGATATTCCTGTTCGTTTCCTTCAGAAACAGTTTTTGTTCGCTGTATAAAGTATTCACCGATAGAAGGTACAAACATCGGCCTACTGCTTAGGTTGAGGGAGGAGCATATATAATCAACTATTTCGGCGTTTGATTGTGCAGTACTATTGTTATTGCCAAAGTAGGTTATTACTACCTTTTTGTTACCTCTTTCTAGGAAGTCCTTTATTCTATCAATCTCTTGGTCGTCGGGTTTAGCCGTAGGGCTGGCTATCCAAAGTGTAGTAATTTCAGTTCCCGTCGTGATGTCCGTGTCTGGGAATGGAGTTGTTTTATCTTCTATAACAAAATTCTCTTCCACTTCTATACCAAAGGATTCAAGTCTTTCCTTTATAACATTCGTTGCTTGATCTACTGTTGAGCTAGAATAGGCTTCTTTGAAGGACTGTCTCCCAGTCCAGCCGCCGAGTTGTAACACCTTACCCTTAGTGGTGCAGTCGTCTAAGACAATGTTAACATAGAACAGGACGTTTTGGTCATTGTTGTTGCTTCTGTCGTCCTCCGAGTCTGAACCTGTCACCCCAAAGCTGCGTTCATTCTCACCAAGAAGTGAAGCCATCATAACCACATTGGATGTAGTTTTCACTGGGTCTTGATCGTCTTTCTTTATGTAGTAGGATTCTTGGAGTGCCAAGATACTGTCGGACAACAGGGTTCTTGACTCTGTTATAGGTCTCCCAGAATACGGTGACCCACTACCTTGAATAATGCTATCTCTGGTGTTTTTCTTTTCTGGATCGAGAAATGTATCAAGATCATACTCATTAAATATTCCAGAGACGTTAGAATCCGCATCTTCTGCCACAGAAAAATCAACTGCATCTTCATTGTGTTTAGCAAATGCCTTATATTCTTTAAAAGCTGATCTCTTGATATATTTCCAACAATAATCTTTTTGGCAATTCACCCCACTTCTAGCAGGGATTATCGTTACGCTGTCTTGCGTCCACTCCGCAGCCGTCAAGACGGGTACAACATCCTGATAAGGCCTGTCTATGTGGGGACGTGGGGGGTAATCACAACTTTGACTCGGATTGGGATTAGAAAAATGAAAAGGCCAGTTCTTTTGATAGCCAATCAAGATCTTTTTCCTACCAATGGTTTTTACACACTGCTCAGACCACTCAGCTCTTAAATCACCCAAATGCTTCAATGGTAAATTACAGACTTCTGTATTTATTTTATCGCAAGGGGATCTTTCTATAAAATCTTCTAATTCTAGATCCGCAAGATTCATTCTAATATCGCCTACGCCTTTTGCGAAGATGTTTCCTTTGGAAATATTTGAGGCAGAACCCGACGCTTTCGTATGATTATATGTAGGTTGAAAGGCTCTAGTAACATTGTACTTATCGCTGAAGACTTCTTCACTGGATATACAATTTGGCAAAGACTGAAATTCGTCATCCGCTGGAACAATCTTCATTCGAGAGCCAAGCTTTTTCAGTATTCTATTAACAACATCATTAGATTCTTTATACAGCCCGTTTTCTTCGTAGACTGGGTCGTTACCGACAATTACTAATGTTCTGTCGCCCAAGGCAAGCCAGTTTTTAATATTATCAATAATTTCGTCGCTATCTGCATCCAACTCTGGAGTGATAATGAAGGCTAGTCCGACATCTTGAGGAATTTCAAGCTCTTCAAAACCCGTTCTTCTAAATGGCAAGTTTGACGGCTGGAAGTAGAGACCCATCTGATCATAAAAGCCTTGATCTCTCTCTGTTTGGTGCATGTCTCTATCTAGATTACCAAACCTTGTGTATTCAACCACTCCGCTATGCGGATATATTTTCCTAGATTCAAAGATTCTAACCGCACCGGCATTGGTATACGACGCCCAAGTGTCCTTGCCTTTATACCAAACGTTGGTATCTTCAAATATGGTCGTAGAGTCTGTTGGAGCACCAAAAGCTACAATGTCTCCATCGTCACTTGTCGCTGTGCTGTAACCAAGCCTAGAGGTTCCTAGGAATTCACCAAGTATAAACCTCCAAGTGCCAACGGATTTAATATCCCCATAACCATAGTTAAATATAGACCTGTAAAGTTCAATGTCATACTTTGATCTGATACCAAACTTGTTATCATGAGTCATTTCGTGATAACTGACTCTTCTCGCTATATCTGAACCGGAGTCAGCCAGTAATATATCATATCTTTGGACTCCGGAAGTGTCACTGATTGAGTCTAAGTAGTCTCTAACTCTGCTGTACATTCTCGTGTCTTCGGTGTCGTCTCTTTGGTAGATCTCGCAAGGGGTATGTGTAAAGGGGGAACCTATGGAGATTATCTCTGAGTTTTTACTGATCGAAACGGAGTGTCCATATCTATCGTTGTGTTCGCTCCCATATCCAAATTTATATCCCGGGGTTTCTTCACTAAAGTCATAAGCCGCTCTATCAGCGAAGGATTTAATTTCTTGAACACAGTTGAATATGCCGCTTTCCTTCTCAAATATATAGACTCTACCTCCGGAGGATGGGGGAATCTGGAATTCATACGCATTATCCTGAGACCATTCTTGACCCACTCCGCTAGTTATATACTTTAAAGCATCTTGGTTTATGAGATTGCCTGAAGATAGCGTGTCATTTAAAAGACTGATTGATGTTTTCACCCAGTCTTCGGACGGAGCAAGAGTCTTGCTGAAATAGCCCGACTCCCTATTGTAAGGTAGTGAAGCTTCTGGGTCAATGACCCCACTAGCGTAGGCGTGATCTTGATAGAAATCAATAAACTCATCAACCACGTTTGTGTTGTCAAGAGGATTGTAGAAAGCACCTAAGCCAGCACTGTTGCTTTTTTCCCTGAATATTCCGAGGATTGGTGGGAGACCGCTGTGTGGTCCAAAAGCGTGCCTAAATGCTGAGAGAAATTCAACCTTGACGCCACTAAGCATACCATCGAAAGTGGCTTGATAGCCATCTTCATTGGTCACATCTTTGTCGTCCATTCTTGGTAAGTACTTATGGGTAAACCAACTGTGGTCATGCTTTACGTCTGGTTGACTTTGAGATTGTCGAGCTATTTGAAAGACTAGAAGTTTTATATCTAGCTGGGGTTGGAATTCATGATCTGTCCCTCCGTACCAAGGTGCAGAGAAATACTTATAAAGTATATCCCATTTTCTTGCAGCTGTAGCTATTTCTTCTACCTTGCTCTTGCTGTAGTCAAACGAGTCTGTAAAGACGACCATTCCTACTGACAGTCCAGACGTTACAATGCTTTCAAATTCCCTAGTCCATTTAGCAAAAGGTGCTCCAGCTATGACGGTCTCTCTGTCTCCGCTAGAACATAAGTCGAGAGACGTGCCTAACCTTCTACCTTCTTGTCCGACATTCCATTGCTTGCCCGAGATTGACCATTGGTCATATGTTACCAGATTTGTTACAGAATTTGTTATAAAGTCTTTCCTGTGTCCGGATGGTAGCATGAGCTTATCTTCCATGCCCCAAGTGGCTTTTCTTCCTGCTACATCTTGCCCTCTCCTGTAAAGGAATACCGCACCGGCCTCATCTATCTGCTCTTCTGTCTCTAATACGTCATCAATGTATGGAATGTGTATGTTTGGAGATCCAACAGCCATCAGGTCTCCCTCCACACTAACGGTTCTACCGTAATTATCTTTTGGATTCCTACCTGACTCTGGAGTTAAGTCAAAACTATTGTTTACAACTGGGTAATCACCAATTAGTTTTCCGCCCGAGTAAACCAAGGGCTGATCACAATCTGATGTACAGCACCCACTGGTGCCTCCTGCGTCCACGAAATGCTCTGGGCCACAATGTCCGTATTCCCAATCTTCAAGATCTCTAGGAACGTTAATCGGGTCTGTGTTCCCCGTGACTATGTTTAATCTAGTTTCATATGGTGCTCCCGGTGTCAGACCGGTATATTTTCTAATACCGTAATAGTTACCGCTATAACCAACAGTGTCTCCAAAGCCGGATGCTGTTAGATTTGTATAGGTAGATATTGCTCTAAATATTCCGCCGTCTTCGCAAGTTTCTTCTCTCCAGACGGTATCGTCCGTTATTAATGGTGGATCTATGGCCTTTTTGGTGCTGTTACCAGTGCATGAGCCAAACCCAATTAAATCCACACCTCTAATCTCATTACCAATATCAACCGTAGCATAAACGTTATCCTCTTGTTCTATTGCTGTTCCAAAACTATCATTGTACCACATTAAATAGTCAGAGCCAGCCCCTCCATAGTTAGCAGCAAAGAGGTTGAGTCCATTGACTTCGCCGCCTTGATCACTTCCCAAGGCCTCACTGTTGGCGGAAGAGACTATTTTAGGAATGTTTGTAATATACAACGGCATTGAAACTGTCGATGTTTGAGGCGTGTCAATAAACAGAGGCATGCTCACTGATGGGAACCTGTTTTCAGGAACTGCAAAGCCAAACACGTTGAGGTTTAAGCTTTCCGATCCGGGGCCGATTAACGGAACCCCCTTCCCGGCAATGTTCATATTAAATGGAACGGCTCTTATTCCGGTGGTCCCACTCGCTGTATAACCCTCCGCCGCATATACAAATAACTCTAACGCCCCTCCAGAAGGAATAAAGGATGCGTCTGAATTAAGCATATAAAGAGGCATGTTAACAGAGGCTGTTCCGTGAATATTTGGCATCACCAAATTAAAGGAACCGCTTGTACCGATTGAAGGTCTAAGCTCACCCGAAACACCAAGGTTGAGACCGGAGGGTGTCTCTCGTACAAGGCTTGATATGGCATATAATGGCAACGACCCGTCATGTGGATAGGCCCCGATAGTAGATAGGTTTATTCCAGACCAAGGCACCAATGAGCCGTCTGTGTAAAGATATAATATTGGGTCTGTGGAAAATCCACCACTAATGAATGTGTCCAGATTTGCATTTAATACGTTAGCACCACTAGCGTATATACTCATATTGCCAGTTTTTTCCGTAGCAGATACGAGTGCGTCTTCCATTCTAACATGGGCACTATGTATGTTTACTCTAGATTCGAAAGGTGGTCCAGACGGATAAACAATATCATACTGCAAGAACATATCGTCAACATCTTGCGAGAAATATCTTTCATCAAAATCCTTGTGTCTCGGCTCATCAGGGAATAAAGCCCACTGTTCTGACACGTCTGTCAAGCTATCATAGGAGAATGTGCTGCTCGTTTTTGTTATGCAGCTAGACGGTGAGAGATAGTGTATATCTCTATTTATCAGTCCCCAGTTGGGCTGATCTGTACTCCATCTTGGTTCTTGCCGTTTTGTATAGAGACTGACGATTAATTTCGGGCCGTAAAGATTCTGGTAATCATGCCTGTGCTCAGTGCAGGCCACTCCTTCTATTGGCAGGCACTTGTCCCAAGAAATCACATTGTCCGTCAAGTGCTCTATGATCGTATCGACAACGAGTGCGTTTTCTGAGAATTTATAACCAGCAGGTAATTTTTTGCTTATTCTTTTACTTGCTGAATAGAAATTGTCGGCAGTATCGCTAAGGTGGAATCTCAGGAAGTCATTTTCTATCTGCGTGTGATAAGCAACTCCGCTGTCAACATTCGTCGGCATGGAGTGGTTGGCGTATTGTATATATCCTGAACCGTGATGTTTCAGGTCAAACCCAATAAGGTCTCTTCCAGATCTCTTACCAACAGCACTGCCTAAAGACGCAAAAGCACTAGTAAACCCTTTATACCTAAAGCCTCCTAACGACCAGTCTTCATGTGTATCTTCGTTTACATAGTCCCACAACTCATACGTATCTGTATTGTAACCCTCTTCTGGTTCAGAGAATTTAGCCCTAACGCCAGCGAAAAATTCAGCGGCAGTGACTTGCTTGTGAGTCCTATCTGCATTACGTTCAACGATATTAGTACCCGAACCATACGGGTAGACGACGCTCGCCCCGCTATTAACTCCGGACTCGAAGGTAGATACGCCAAACTCTGTAACAAACATGTTCATACCAACACCGGAGCCGGTAGACCAGCCGACGTGTATGTCGGGGTCGCTGACGCCAAGGTTTGGTGTATGTATTTTTCTAAACGGCTCGACAGAAGAGGCTCTTATATAGACGTGTTCGCCATCATACGCACCCTCAAAGGCTTCAGTATAGGTGTGTTGATTTGCCTCATTGTCCGTATATAGCTTTAACCCGCTTTGATTATGATCATTATATGTGAGTAAAACTGAAAGGGGGTAATTATACGCGTGGTACTTTAATGTGTCTTGGATTTGGATGACATTACTGTCTATGTCTTTTGCGTATGCTGTTAAATAGCCATCCTTATACCCGAGGGCAAAGTCTAAATTGTTAGCAGATTCCCACTTAGAGAAAAGGACGCCTGAATTAAACAGGTTATATTCTGTACCACCTATCTTACCGCTAACATTTTTGTCTGGAGTAAATCTCAGGAAGACAGAAAAACCTCCGGAGGTATCTATAATGTCAGAGTCTGGAGACATGTCTAAATATGTTCCGCCGCCCCGACCAGAAACCCTAACCGCTGTATCAAATGCGTCAGCAATTTTTCCGTATAAATCATCTTTGATAAAGTCGTGGGAACCGTCAGAGTATGAAGTCCAGTCAGTAGTTTCGTAAGATGTAGTATATCCAGCGAGGTGATCTTGGAATATGGTTCCAGAACTAAATCTCCACCCAATATTTTTAAGTATGTCAAATTGATAGTTACCATTCGTGAGGGATACCGTGTGTTCTATGTGGTCTCCCGACCCTATCAAGTTTAATCCATGATTTCTACTCTTGAAGTTGGTGGCCGTCAATCTTTCAGTAAAATCATAGTGTCCGAGTTTAAACGGGAAGTCAACGTGAGGATTCTCAAAACCAAAGCTAAACATATCAACGTCAAACGGGCCGTTGACAGTACCTTCCATACCTCTCCATCTTCTGGAGTAATTACTTTTTACGCTCGAAGGTGTAGCGTAGGCATGGGGTATGTTGCTTATTGTAGATATTGGATTATAACCAGATCCAGCATTAAAAATGGTGTCGTCCGAAGAACCTCTAGCCGCCGGGAATATCTTACCCTCAGACCTACCATCTGTTATTTTCCTTATCTTTTCTCCACCTTGTGTCCACAAATTGAACGCATCCTGCGGTGCAAATCTAACAAGCAAGTGTATGTCAGCGATGCTTGCACCACTAGGTATTGGATATATATCTAAGTATAGATTCTCAAAGAGAGAACCCATGCTATGATCTCTAACGGTACCAAGCTTAACGCTGTCATCAAATATTTTAAGCGGTACTTCGTAGTCTGCAAAGTCCTCTGAGGCCACTTTGGGGTGTGTGGTTAAAGAATAATGATCGCCCCCAGCGTTTCCGCTTGCCTCAAAGTGCGTATCTCTTTCTGACAGACTCTCACCGCCAAGTGACAGGTCGTTAGTATTTAAATGGAACCCAGAAACGTAAGGATGCACACCCTCACTAGCGAAAATAATATTATTAACCTGTACTCCAGATGGATTCTGTAGAAAACCGCTTGGGGCTTTAGTGACATTCAATAGTTTATCGTCACTATATCCCACAACGTCAAAAACAAAGTCTCTAGAACCAGAGGCCTTCTTAGCTCTAACCTTTAGCGTAACTGATTCGACAGTGAAGAAGCCGTTTTCGTCGGAGGGTAAAGAAGTCTTGTTCTCTGTATTAAATGCACCGCTTGGATGATACCACGAATTGGCGATAGACTGATCAAACCCAAAGCCAAACGCCCCGTCTGTGATCTCACTTAAGTCGTGGCCGTGGGTAAATCTCAAAGTGAGCTTGCCGGAATCTAGATGTGGACCCGTCGTATCTATCGTGGCATAGGTGGTGTCTAACCCGTCAGATATATTTTTAATTATTTGTTGGGCACCACACTCGTCTTGGTTGGATGCATTCAGGGCGTTGTTTGGTTCCCAAATACTACTTACAGAAGGCCATATACCCGTATCAAACTCCGCAAGAGGCATGAAGTTTGGAATTATCTTCTTCTCTATCCTTCTACCTTTAACTGGAACCTCTGTGTAAAGTCTAAGGTAGTTTTCATATCTTGGGCCATACCCCTCGCCAAATAGACCACTATTACAAATTTCAATAGCAGATATGTGAATGTTTCTCGTTGGGTTTATTAAAGATTGGTCCTGTGTCGAAAGCGGAGATCCGTCTAAGGCTAAGTAATCGCTACCGCTGGCACTGGACTTAAATAATATATTATCTTCTTCAAAACCTCTGTCAAACCCCTGAGCAAAAGCGTCATCCAATGCTTCGACTTTTACATCAAAGCTTATCTGATACCCGCTGACCAAACTCATAAAGGGGTAGTCTTCTTGCCACCCATAATTCTCAGTTACATTGTTAACCTTGGGTGCGGATGAAAAGGTGGAGAAATTGAACTTTGGCTTGTTCTCTTGATCTGCATCCCCTTTGAATATGATATCGTTATAGTGTACGATCAATCCGCCCGAGGGGTCTGTCAGCTTAATATTGTGGACCGTGTATTTAGGTGGTATCTTAGCCTCGTAATTACCCAGAGGGGCTGAAGCTCTAATTCTAAACCTTGTTTCATCAGGTCTGACTAAGACATTTGTAAGGTCGGCCTTGTATTGAAACTCTCCATCTGTACTAAAAGTGTTTGGTTGTATATAAGAGGTGTGATCATCAGATAGTATTTGACTCTGGCCAAATGGTTTATCGTGATCCCCTATGAGTACGCCTTCATCAATAAAAGAATAAAGACTGCCAGACTCTCTGTTGGGGCCTACAAACTTGCCCATGCTCAGGTCTGTGTCAACATCTTTTATCGGATAAAGCTTTTGCACACATTCAAAGTCCCCAAAGTCCCCTTTTATTTTCTCTAAGGTTATTGGGTTCAATTTTGCAGAAGGGGCGACTTCTTGAGTCATGACATACTTGGCGGTTAGACTGCTCTTGTCTATATCCCCCTCTCCGCTCAGAGAGCCTCTTATAGAGACATCTTTTACTGATAGTCTAGCAGAGAGAGAGCCAGCACCAGTGAGCGTGAGAGACTGGCTACGAGCACGAATAACGTCCGCCTTGGATATATCGCCATGACCAACCAAGGTAGCTCTAAGGTTAGCAGGGGTGCACGATATTTTAGCAGATAAAGATACGGAGGATGAGAGGTTACCGTCAACGCTTTTAACGCATAGACATTCCAAAAATTTTAAATGCTTAGATTCCATTGTTTCCTACCTATGCCATCCCGCCGGGTCTTGATTCGAGGTCACCAGATTCATTAAATTTAGCACCCTTTAACTCTTCCCTAACTTTTTCTAGCAACTCATTTCTTATACTGTCTTTTAAACCAGCCAAGAAGCTAGACCCTTGAAAATTAACCGTCACATTTGTTGGATCTACCTTCACGTTCAATTGGAAGTCCATAAGTTTTTGCACGCTTTGATCAAATTGATTAAACACACTTTTTAAGCCAGCTGGGTCATTGAGTGCTTTCTTCATTGGGTCAATCACGTTTGTCACGAGAGATTTTGCCCCCTCCTCCAACCCCTCTTTTACCATACCTCCTAGGTCTGCACCGGGCAAGGTCGGGTTTGCCATGAA
>Ga0302118_10000396_pt1 | contig 20307 bp, 22 predicted proteins | sample AG5_331_MG_FD_203126 | JGI IMG/M metagenome (GOLD analysis project Ga0302118, IMG submission 203126) | Marine microbial communities from Western Arctic Ocean, Canada - AG5_33.1 | ecosystem: Environmental > Aquatic > Marine > Oceanic | place: Canada: Western Arctic Ocean | collected 2017-10-01 | reverse complement strand
GCTCGGCTATCTGTGGCCCTGAAATACGTTGTGTGTTGGTGATAACGTAATCGCCTTGCGCAACTTCAGGAATTGTAACGCAGGGCGCGACGCCGGCGAACAGCAACTGCATCCAGTGAATATTTGGTCCTGCGCGCAACAGGTCTGGGCTGCAAAAGCCGACCACGGCTGTAATGCTGTCGGCATTCTCAGCCGCGATTCGCGTTGCGTCTTGTATGTTGCGAGCTGGGTGCAAGGTGACGGAATCTGGAACAACCTCTTTGTACCAAGCAAGACGGTCTGGGTCGTTGGCCATGATGATCACCGCTTTTGGCGGAGTCCAGCCGGATATATCTCGCGCTGCTGTGGCACTTTCTTTGAGGCCAAGCCTTGCAATCATATCTTCGACTAATGTGTCGGCCTTCACAGGAGTTGCGAGTGCCAGAACGAACGCGGTGATAACCGGAGCGATAAACTGTGGCAGTGGCATCTACGAACTCCGTTATGGGCGTGCCGTTTTGGCGTCTCTTATCTCGCAGGATTTCATCCGTAATGCGATCCTTCTTAGGCGGCGTATCACCATGCACTCATTTATGGAAGCCGCTGAATTCACTTAGAATTAGTCCAAGAATCGTGGCGACTGGCGCTACAGGCTGTCGGTTAGCTCGACTAGTTCGTAGTGGGTCTGCATGTAGCCATCGACCTGGCCCTTGAGAAACACGTAGTCGCCATCTGTCGTCGTCCATACGTTGTAGATGGGGTGCTGCTTTGGTAGACCTTCGACCGACACGAACTGGAAATGGTGCGCCTGAAAAGTGCCGGCGCCAACTGTGACCTCTTCATCACCGACGTACACCACAGTTGGTTTAGCTTCCGAGATGTAGGGGCCCGTTGCGCCCCGATGGTCCGTTGAGGATACCAGCTGTACAAACGTTTGCTTCTCGCCGGGCTTGCTCAGGTCAACGCCTGCGCATACCCAGCCATCATTCTGTATCGCATGACCGCCGAATCCTGGGCAGACTCCTGAGTAGGGAACGCGCTGTGACATGCGGCCTTCTAATGCGGTTACGGTTTCACATTCGGCAACGCCATCGGCAAAACGAAACCAGCCGGATCCACGGAACTCATCGCCAACAGTGATTCGAACAAACGCGTCAATCGGCGAGAAGTCAGCCTTGGCGGTATAGTGCACAAAGCGCAGCACGCTCGGCCGGTCATCAATCTCACCGTGGGACATCAAAGAGCGTCGACCATCGGCGTGACGGGTCATAGTCCATCGTTCTCGACCACGCTCTTCGTCCATGCGGTCTGCTTTCTTTGAGGTGTAAAGCAGACGGCCCGTGCGGGTGGCGTGGTCGCGCTGATGATACTCTTTTGTCATGGCTAGCCTACCGTTTTTTCAAATTCCATTAGCTCGTAATGCGTTTTCATATACCCGGCGACACCGCCTTTTAGGAACGTGTAGTCGCCGTCGTTCGTCGTATAGACCTGATACGGCGGGTGTTCTTCGGGCAAGTCGTTGTTGGTTGGCACTTGAAAATGGTGTGCATCAAACGTGCCTGCACCAATAGTGATTGTTTCGTCACCAAGATATTCCATGTCCAGGCGCAGCGGATAGAGCATAGGCCCGGTCGCGCCACGGTGGTCTGGTGAACATAGGAGCAATTCATCAACGCTTTGAATGCCGGGGCCCTTGCTTAAGTCGTAATGGGCAAAGTGCCAGCTGTCACAGGCAATGGCATGGTTTTGAAAGGATTTTAATGGCCCGTGTTTATGGGCCATTTTTTGTGAGATGCGGCCTTCCAAAGATGTGAAGGTTTCGCATTCGGTGTAATCCTCATACATCTTGAACCAGCCGGTACCCATAAACTTATCGGCGACGGTTAGGCGAACGAAGCAGTCCTGTGGCATCCAATTTTTGTCGACGGTATACGTTGCATCACGCATCACTGATGGTCGGTCATCGATTTCGGTGTGCACACCGATGGTGCGTCCGCCATCGCCGTACTTTGTGATGGTGTAAAACTCACGGCCGCGTTCTTGATCCATGCGCTCGGTTTTTTTTGATGTGTAGCCGATGACCCCCCTTACGACGGTGTGTTTGATCTGGGTAATGGACAAATTTGGATCAGTAGTTGCCATGTGGTCTCCCGTGCGTAGGCGCGCTGATGATAATTGATTATGACTACTATCATACGCTCGCGTGTCTCGTTGTCCACGTCACAGACGGCAAAAATGGGGTTACATAGAGCCGCTTGGCGGTCGAGATTTGATGCCCTCTTGAGGGTTCCGTGTAGCTGCGTCACTACTCGACGTCATCCCTACAGGAAGGATTAATAATGTTTCGATTGTTCGTCGTTTTTGCATTCTTGGCTCAGAGTGTTTGGGGTAGTCACAATGCCAATGCGGAACCCCTAAAGGGCCGCGCAGCGGGCAGTGTGCCTAAAGGTTCGGTCTGGGATGAGCATTGGCAGTTCCGCCAAAGCGTGCTTATGGGCAGTCCAGAAGAAGTTGAGTTCGAGTATTTCATTTACGGCGAGCTTGGCAACGAAGAGGCTATGGTGAATAGCCTGCGCCGCGACCGGGTGCAGATTTCATCGTCTTCGTTGTGGGGTTTGTCCTCGACTATTCCAGAAGCAGCTGTGTTGTCGTTGCCTTATCTGTTTGTAAGTACGGAAGAGGCAGACTACTTTTATGATTGCTGTGCAGGCGACATCATTCGGCCTTACCTAGAGGCCATTGGCATCGCGTTTCTCGGATGGTCTGAAGCGGGGTGGACGGGGTTCTATGGCCCTAAAGGGTATGGCGACCCTGCAGCTGTACGTGGTGAGAAGTTGCGCACGCCATCAACACCATCGGTTGCTGTGTTTTTCCAGGCACTTGGTGTTGATACTGTCTTTCTTGGTATCCAAGATGTAGTCCCCGCACTTCAAACAGGCATGGTCGAAGGTGGTGCGTCTAGTTTGCCTTGGTACGTCAACGCCTTTAAGGATCATGCGCCTCATTACACTCTGACTGGTCACCACTACGAGACGACCGTCATCATGGCGTCGAAGAAGTGGTTAGATACGGCAACTCCATCTCAGAACGCAGTTCTTGACCGGGCCTTTAAGGTGTTCCCAAGCCAACGCGCTGGTGTGCGCATCGATACTGAAGAGAAGATTGCCGGCCTGCGTGAAGGCGGCGCGTTTGTTTATGACCTGACCGATGATCAACGCGCTCGCTGGATCGAGGCCGCTCATGAAGTGCACCCGGCAATTCTTAGAGATATAGGTGGCGATGCAGAGGCCATCTATGGCCGAGTGCTGGCGGCTACTGCCGAGTTTAAAGCGCGCAGTGAGCAAAACTGATCACAGTCCATGACAGATAATCCCCTAATCACACGGGTCGCGGCGCTCAGAGTATTCGTTGCGAATATGGACAAGGCCGTAAGGTTCTATCGGGATACGCTTGGTCTGCCGCTATCGGGCCAGACGCCGGAGTCGGCGGTATTTTCTCCAAAGGACATCGACTTTATTGTTGAGCGGGCTAACCCAGAAGACCCGGAAGGTGCAGAAATGATCGCCCGTTTTACGGCGCTATCGTTTGAGGTTGCGGACTGCAGGGTCGCGGTTGGCCTTTTGTCCGGAAAGAGCGTGCAGTTTCTCGGTCCGGCACAAAAACAGTCTTGGGGTGGAACGGTAGCTCACTTTCTCGACCCGGATGGCAATGTCTTAACGTTAGTTGAGTATCCCCAGGGGCGGTAAGTCTTGCTATAAACCACACATCCGAACACCGGGGTTTGCGCATCCAGGGCGCCTAGCCCTCGAAGGCCGACCCGATGCGCAAGGCGGTGGCTTCTTCCCGCTTCGGCGTCACGACCTGCAGGCCGAGTGGCAAACCACCTTCTGTTTTACCCATGGGAACCGACAGTGCAGGACATCCGGCATAGTTGGCAAATGCTGTGAAAGTCGTAATAGTTTTTGGCATAGTGGTGTCGAAGGAAAAAGCGGGAACGGGTGTTGTTGGTGTCACAAGCGCATCCATACTTGAAAATAATCGACGCGCGACGGGTCGGACCTGTTCGATAATGCGCAACGCCTTGGCGAGTTTCGGCGCGGATTGTGCCAGGCCAAAATCTATTCCAGACCGAAAGAGTGCGGTAAAGCCGGGAGGGTTTTCGTTCAACATATCCATGTGGATATTTGCGAGGTCGGCTTCGATAAGTAGCATCGCCTTTGGAAGAACGAAGGCTGAATCATAGCCGTCCCATGTGACCGGGTCTAACCTCGCGCCGAGGTCGCGAAGGCGATTAATCGCCTTCGCATAAGCGACGGAAACGGCGGGATCTACCGTGCCCCCACTAACTTTATTGAGGTCTGCGAAGTAGCCAATCTTTAATCCCGTTAAAGACTTGGGTGTGCCTAGCGCGGTTGAAAAATCGGTTGGCCCGTGCCGGCCCGCCGGATCGTTAGAATCAAACCCGGCGATAGCCGTGAGCATTAAAGTGAGGTCTTCACAAGACCGTGCCATTGGCCCAACGTGATCTAGCGCGTAGGACAAAGACATGACGCCGCGCGTGCTTACTAAGCCGTATGTCGGTTTTAAACCTGTAATGCCACAGAATGACGCTGGTATGCGCACAGACCCAAGTGTATCCGTTCCTAGAGCGCCAGCGCATAAGTCCGCGGCCAGTGCGGCTCCCGAGCCGCCAGACGACCCGCCGGGCGTAAAGCCAGGCTTGTGAGGATTCTGGCAATAACCGTAAGCCTCGTTGGCTGTGGTGGCACCGTGCGCACCCTCATGCATATTGAGCTTGCCTAGTATAACGGCGCCGGCCTCCCGTAAGCGGCGAACAACATCGGCATCTTGATCGGGGACGTTTTTGCGGTAGGCCTCTATGCCCCCCGTTGTTGGAACACCAGCCACATCAATGTTGTCTTTGAGTGCGATGGGTATGCCGTCCAACGGCCCGCGTGTTTTGTTATGTGCCCGCCGGTCATCGGATGCTACGGCCTCTTTGAGGGCTGACTTGTCCAGCACCGTGATGAAGGCGTTGAGTGTCGCATTCTCTAAGCTAATTCGGTTTAGATATGCTTTGGTCGCTGCGACCGATGTTGTGTCACCCGCATCGAAAGCGCGTGCCAATCCCGCGATACCAGGAACAGCATTATCAACAGTCATGGGGCAACCTATTTGCTTTGGGAGCGCTTTCTTTGCGCCTTTGGTTGTCCATAGCACACTGTCAGCAACATGACGCCGCCAATCTACAAATCGTTATGGCACCGAAGCGCGAAGTCTTTGTTTTCGAAGGGGCTCAACCGAAGCGTTCGTCACTGAGGCGCTTTGCCTTTTGGCGCGTGTCGATCTCGGTAAGTTTGGTCAGTTCGCCTGGTTTGTGAAACTCCACGGGCATCTCCACGCCTATGCGTGATTTGATTAATGCCTTAAAGGCCTGTTCTAAGTCCGGAGACGGGTCGGCCGTGATTTCTGCCATTACAATCATGTCGTCGCGGCCCTGGGCATCTCGCACCGCGCGGCAGAAGTATTCGCCATTAAACTCGGGCCGCTCCAAAAGCACGCCGCCGATACCATGGGGAAAAACGTTGATGCCGCGTAGTTTCACCATGTTGTCGGATCGTCCAAAGATGCCTTGCATGCGCTTAAATACCAGTCCGGTGTCATTGGCACCTGTATGAAATGCTGACACGTCGTGGGTGTTAAAACGAATCATCGGGTAGAGGTCATCTTTAAACAAGACGGTATCGATAACATCGCCCTGCTTGCCGTCGGGGAGGAGGGCGCCATTATCTACATCTGCGATTTCTATGTAGTGTGCATCTTCCCACACATGCATGCCGGTGTGATCTGGGCCCTCAGCACAGATCGCCCCCGTATCGCCCACGCCATACCAGTCGAATGTCTCGGCCCCGCCCCACAGGCGGGAAATCTCGTCGCGGTCCTCGCGACCAAAGTGGCCAGAGATCATACGAATGGGAATGTCTTTGCCGGGCTCCAAACCTTCTTCTGCCGCGACCGCGGCCAGCTTGCGCAGGTAATCAACAAAGCCGACGATGACCGTCGTCTTGAATCGGTTCATGATATGAACCTGCTGCACTGAGCGGGTTTCAACACCGGTTCCCGCAGAGCAGAAAACGGCATTGGTAAAGTGAATCACCGCTTCGCGCATGTAATGCCCAGCGTTGACCATACCGTGCCCATAAATCGAATGGACCACATCCGAACCTTTCATACCCTGAAATAGGTAGGCGCGTGCGACGAGAAGGTTTTGCATCTCACGGGTCTTGGGGCTGAATAACAACACCTGCGGCGTGCCTGTTGTGCCCGACGTGGTGTGCATGACAGCGTGTAAATGATTATCGTCTGAGAATTCCGTGCCGGAGAAATCTCCAAAAGGTGGGTTGGTCGCAATAGACTCCATCAAATCGGCTTTGCCGAAGGGGGGAATTTTTTCGATGTCGTCCAGCGATTTGATGTCGCCTGAATCCAAGCCAACCTTGCCCCAATGGCGCTGGTAGAATGGCACTTGCCAAGCACGATCCACGCACTTCATGAAGCGCTGACTTTGTAGCGCTTGCAACTCATCGCGGCTCATGTTCGTAAATGTCGGCATGAAGTCATCGCCGATGGGGTGATCGGTCAGCATCTGGTCGATGTCAAAGCCGGCGAAGTAAGGAGGGCGAGTTACCATAGAAAAATTTCAGTCTTAATATGAACGGGGCAGGCCAAGTACATTTTGGCCGAGGTAGGCCAGGATCAGATTGGTCGAAACCGGCGCGACTTGGTACAGCCGAGTTTCCCGGAATTTGCGTTCAATGTCATATTCTTCCGCGAAAGCAAAACCACCGAAGGTCTGTACGCACATCTCAGCGGCTTCCCATGACGCTTCTGACGCAAGCATTTTTCCTATATTAGCTTCTTCAGCGCACTTTTCGCCTGCATCGAATTTAGCCGAGGCTTCTTTAACCATCAGAGCCGCAGCTCTGAAGGATGCATAAGCACGTGCAATGGGAAATTGAACACCTTGATTCTTTCCTATTGGTGCGCCGAATACTTTTCGTTCATTGGCGTAGTCCGTAGCCTTCTTGATAAACCACTGCGCATCACCCAGGCACTCTGAGGCAATGAGCGTGCGTTCTGCATTCATGCCATCGAGGATGTAACGAAACCCTTTACCTTCTTGGCCGATTAAATTTTTGACTGGCACTTTGACGTCGTCGAAGAACACTTCCGTAGTCGCATGGTTCATCATGGTGCGAATCGGACGTATGGTCATGCCGTCTTTGAGCGCATCGCGCATGTCCACCATAAGGACTGAGAGGCCATCGCCTTTTTTCGCGACTTGGTCCTTCGGCGTTGTGCGTGCCAGCAAAACCATAAAGTCGGAGTGCTCCGCGCGGCTGGTCCAGATCTTTTGGCCATTAATAACGTAGTGGTCGCCCTTCTTTACGGCGGTGGTTTGCAATGACAGTGTGTCCGTGCCTGATGTGGGCTCGGTGACGCCAAAAGCCTGCAGTCTAATTTCTCCAGAGGCAACTTTTGGTAGCCATGCGGACTTCTGCTCGTCGCTTCCGTGTTTCAGAACGGTTCCCATGGTGTACATCTGGGCATGGATAGCGCCAGCGTTGCATCCGCTCTTGTGAATTTCTTCGAGAATCGCGCAGGCGACAGTCAGACCTAAGCCTGAGCCGCCATATTCCTCCGGAATCAATGCGGCCATGAACCCGGACTCGGTCATCGCTGTCACGAAAGCGGTCGGGTAATCGCGTTTTTCGTCTAGTTTACGCCAGTATTCTCCGGGGAAGTCCTGGCATAGGGCGCGAACTGAGTCGCGAATGGCTTCAAGTTCGTCGTCGGACAGGGCCGATGCGGCGTTGTCGTCCCGCATAATGGGGCTCCTTAAGGTCGATAAAACGTATAGTTCGTGGGACACTTTAGTCATCGCGCAGGTAAGCGCAAAGGGCAAGGAATAGCTGCACGCAGGGCGTTCGTCGAGAGCCTGGATCGCCCCGAGCGAGCCCTAGCCCATATTACGAGCTTCATCCTGGAGTGCGAGATTTCGGCTAGGGGGGCGTTTATGGTGAAACCTTAATGAGGATCAGGAGGGGCAAATGAAAAATATATTTAAAGCAGTGCTTGGTGTTGGTGCAGTCGTTGTTTCGCTTTCTGGAGGTTTATCTTCTGCAAACGCGCATTTGATCGTTGAAAACTTCAAAGGCCGCGCGAATTACAATGAATTCTTAAATCTTATGGTGCCGCATGGCTGTGGTCCGTTGGCGACGACCGAGATTCGGATGAAGATCCCTTCTGCCGTGCCCTTGTTTGCACCTGAAGAAAAGGACGGCTGGGAAACGGAATTGGTGATGCGCACGTTGGATGAGCCCATCAAACGTGGTCGGCAAACCATTACGGAAGTATATGACGAAGTAATTTGGCGCGGAAACTTGCCAGCAACACACCTCGGCGTATTCAAATTTCTCGCCCGGATCACTGGATCCATCGGCTCTGTGATCCCGTTCAAGACCATACAAACCTGTGGCGACAAACAAGACCGCTGGGTCGATGTTGTTGAGGATGGTGAGCCAAGCTGGAAGATGTGGGCTCAAGAAGCGCCCGCACCATTCGTTGTTGTTGTGGAAGGTGATGGCCCTCAACTAGGTGCACCCATGAGGGATATCGGAGCGGAGCGGCAACGTCTTGGCCAGGGTGCAGGCAAAGAATAGAAACAACTAAACGGGTCGGTCGCCTAAAGACCTCAAGGGTCGTTAGGCGAACCGACCTCGTGCAATCTAGTAACCGGCTTTTTCTTCAACGTCGTTATCACGACCCATCACCAAGACGGTGCGCTCGTATGAGCAAATAACGTCTTTGTTTTGATTGAAGCCGGTGGTTTTGACTTTGACGATCCCCTGACCCGGACGCGATTTGCTCGGCCTGGTAGAGAGGACTTCCGACTCAGCATAAATTGTGTCGCCAGGGTGAACCGGGTGGGGCAGCATAATGTCGGTCCAACCGAGGTTGGCAACGGCCTTCTGGCTGATATCCGAAACGCTCATGCCGGTAATAATCGCGAGCGTCAGTGTAGAAACGATAAGAGGCTGGCCGAACTCAGTATGCTTGGCGTACTCCGCGTCGAAATGGACGGGGTGGCTGTTCATGGTCAATGTCGTGAACCAAATATTATCCGTCATTGTGACGGTTCTGCCGGGTCGGTGTTCGTAGATATCTCCGACTTTGAAATCTTCGAAATAGCGCCCACCGCGTTCGCGATAACGATTTTCTCCTACCTTGACGGCTTCAACGACCATGGTGTGCTCCTAAGCTTTTTGTTGAGTATGAAATTAGACGGGTGCCGGAACCTGTGCAGCGTAGGCGTCGGCAATTTGTTTGCGGGTAGCGAACCACACTTCATCTTTTGCTGTGGCATAGGCCAAGAAATTTTCTAACGCTTTCATACGCCCCGGCCGCCCGATGATGCGTAGGTGCACTCCCGCAGACATCATTTTATTGGGAGAGTTGGCGCACTCTGCATAGAGCCAGTCGAACGTATCGATGAGATATTTCTCCCACTGATCCGGCGTGTACGCAGGGTCCATCCACATTTTCATGTCGTTGGTATCAAGGGCGTAAGGGGAGATCAGTATGGGTTTGCCGTCGACGACATCCCAACGGGGTGTGTCATCGGAGTAGTCGTCCATGTGATAAGTGTAGCCCTCTTCTGCCAACAGTCGGCGTGTGTTTTCTGTCAGTACGTAGCGTGAGAGCCAGCCGGACGGTCGTATTCCGCAGGTTTTTTCAATGGAGTTGGCAGCGTTGCGAATAAAGTCGCGCTCCATGTCTTCTTTCATCCAGTGTTGATGGGCCCAGCGGTGCCCGTGGGCGCAGACTTCGTGGCCGTCAGCAATAATTTCTTTGGCAAGGCCTGGCGCACGTTCAAGGGCGAGGGCTGCCGCAGTAAAAGTCGCGGTGACACCATAGTCGCGGAGCAATCGCATGACGCGGGGCGCGCCAGCACGAATGCCATATTGGTAATTGGACTCGTTGCCGAAGTTGCGGCCCTTGCTCATGATGACCTGAAGTTCATCAACAGGCTCTGGTGCGCGGTCGCCATCGGCGATGCTTTCCTCCGCACCTTCTTCAACGTTTACAACAAGAGAGACGGCGATGCGCTTGTCATCTGGCCAAGAAAATTCAAGTTCGGACATGTCTAGTGATACTCCTCACCGCCGGAAACATTCATAGCCTCAGCGGTTATATAGTCAGCCTGATCGGAACACAGGAAGGCACAGGCTTTGGCGATATCATTAACCAAGCCCACGCGCCCCATAGGGATGCGCGCGCGCATTCCATCCAGGTATTCTTCTTCCGTTTTGCCTTGTGCTTTGGACATGAAGTCATTTTGCCATGCGCCCAGGCCAGTGGTCACATGATTGGGGCAAATCGCATTCACAGTAATTTTGTGCGGCGCAAGTTCGATGCCAGCGACACGGGTTAGGCCGACGAGCCCGTGTTTCGATGATGTGTAGGCCGCGGTGTTACCGAAGCCAGATTTTGCCGCCTGACTTGCAATATTGACGATGCGACCACCATCACCCTGCTTGATCATCTGTTTAGCAGCGTGTTTAATGCCGAAGAAACAACCTCGCAAGTTGACACCAAGAACCGCGTCCCATTGTTCCTGCGTCATTTCGATGAGCGGGCCAAACAGGTAGCCGATCCCGGCATTGTTAATTAGAAAGTCTATGCGGCCATATGTTTCAACGGCGAAGTTGATTAGGCCTTCGACTTCTGCTTCGACCAACATATCGGCGGCGTATCCTGTGGCATCACCGCCCTCGGCCTTAATGGCACCGACGATTTGGTCAATTTCATCAGATGTTCCCACCCCATGCTTTGGCGCGATCTCACCTTTAATTTTTCCAATATCATGGATCACAACCTTGCAGCCTTCCTGAGCCAACCGCATGGCCATGGCTTCGCCAAGGCCATGTGGGCGACCGGCTCCGGTGATGACGGCGACTTTGCCGCTAAGATCGTACATGCAGCACTCCTATAGAGGTGTTAAAAGGCGACAGCTTTAAAACGGCTTCCAGATTCCGATCGCGCCAGCTAGCGCAACCAGACCCCAAATGGACAGAATGGGGATGCGTGTGATGTATAGGGCGCGCTTCATCTGAGCTAAGTCTTCCGGCGTTTCACCGTCGGCCATGACGCGGGCGAAGGCGACACCGAACGGCTTCATTGTGGTGCGCGAGATAATACCGCAGTAAACGGTACCCGCCCAGATGAGCATTTTAGCAGCGAGCCAGTTGAACTCCGTCAGGCCAGTCCCCATTAGCGACGTCACGCCAATCACGGTAATTGCAATCGCGATCACCCAGCGCATGAGCATGTCGACCTTGCGAATCCATGCAACCTTTTCCGGACCGCCGGTGTTGAGGAAAAGGGCCAATACGAAATAGATCCACACCAGTGTTATTGCCCAAATCACGACGAGCCACACGGCCGCCAATTCGAAAAACCTCATGCTTCCCATGGTGAAGCCGAGCGCAATAACCAAAGGCATGCAGACGCGTGGAAACTGGTCCAGCCAGTGAAATATTTTTGTGATCCATGTGCGAGCTTCGTTACTTATGCCGGACTTTAGAAGTTTACCGGACGCATAGAACACACCGAGGTCGCCACCGAGCCAGTACACAAAGCAAAGTGCATGTAGATATAGTAGAATTTCGTAAAGACCGATGTCCAAAGGTTAATCCCTTCTGTCCTGCGTACGCTAATTTACGCGTTTACCAACCGGGATTATAGCATCTAATCACAGGCATTTGTCTTCATATACATACCTACCGAATTAGCCCTACTCTACATCCATTCTGCCATTTATGAAGAACTTGGTCGACGGTGTTGAGTAGAACTTCAGCCAGACCTAGCCGTTCTAGGCACTCTCTGTGAAGTTATCATTATGAAACACTTGACCGTCTCCACCTGCCTAACACTTGCTCTGCTACTTGGAAGTGCTGGTGTGAGTTTCGCATTGCCAGCTTGTCCTTCAGATCAGAGCAAATCTTACGATAACTGCTTTGGCACTTATGCCTGGCCGATGGCAATGAATACGTCGGTGAATCCAAAGATGACAAAAAGCACGGGACAGGACTAAACTCAGGCCTATAAATCCAAACTCGTCGTTAAACACAAAGATACCCTAGTGCATGCATACCTATGCAGATGTTAGGATAGAGCAGTGCATGCACAAAAATAATATGGAGGTTAAATTAGGTTATGATAGACGGCTTTATGAATTTTTTTGGGCTACTAGGCTGCCAACTAATGTATTCGATTGGCTCGCCTTCTCTCGCGGAATTAATTAAGTGCCCAGGAATAATTCCTGCTCAGGCTTTTATGGACGCGCCCCTCACCGATAACAACTTGATACAAAAAATGACAATTTCAGTTGCTTTGGCTCAGCTAAAAAGCATCCCAAATCCGTACGTTGTTCCTGGCTGGATTACCCTAACAGCAGGGCTATTGATAGTCAGTAGTGTGGTCAAGGCTATTGGCATAAATGCCGTCGTTATTCTTTGCTTTGTGGCATTCTTTTTTCTCAAGTATGTCGTTTTTTAGCCTGGAAAATTGAAGCTTCCTGACTATGCCAGGCGACTGACTTTCTTCGAGCTGGTACGAATAGCGCATCTGAAATTCCAGTGGTTCATAAATGCCAAAGAATATCCAAGAATCCATCAATGTTTCAGAAGTCTAAATACTCGGATTAATTTGTTCCGTACGCCGCCTTCAAATTATCGCAGCCCCTTGCTCTAACCTTGACCCCTTTGAGTCGGGGTAAAGGGGTAGTTAAGGCAGACCCTCGGGGTGCCTCATTAGCGTAAAATTAGTGCGGGAATAGGTATAAAATAGGTACGCTCTCCAGACACTAAACATAGTAAAAACTGGCAGTTTATATGGTGTCATCAATATCTGGGCGAATAATCAAACCGTACAAGCAGGCCGACCTTTTAAGGGCCGGCCTATTTGTTTGGTTGTTGCTAATTGAGCAGTCAGTATGTCACCTCAGCCACTAAACTTCTTGATGGTGCCCAGACGCAACTGGGGTATTTGGCTTGCTCATTGCCAACCTATGTTCAGACCTGGAAAACTAGTCCGAGAATAGAATGCGCTTTGCGCCATAAGGAGAAATGATATGCGAACGGCTACGGCAACCTTGATTCTTATAGTTTCAGTAATCTTAGGTCTGACGTCCGGGGCCTTTGCGGCACCTGATCCTGAGGCGGTGACGCAATGTGATCGGCTGGCGTCCCATGGCTCTGATCCGGAGCGCGTCTCTCCCGGTGTGGGGCAGTCAGGGATGCGCAAGGCCGCTGCGATTTCAGCCTGCTTGGCCGACACTGACTTGCAGCCCGAGAACCGACGTCTACGGTATCTCCTTGGTCGCGCCTATTTTTATTCGGGTCGCGCAGACGACGCGATGCCACATTTAATTTACTCTGCGAACGCCGGCCACCGTCAGGCTCAATTTGTTTTGGGTTACATCTATGATGGGGGACTGCAGGGCATTGAACAGGACCGCTGTAGTGCAGAATTGCTATGGCTAAGGTCAGCTCGCCAAGGCCGTTTTGCGGCGTTGGTAAGCTATCCCCACCATGTTGTGCGTGGTCAGTTTGACGCTTGTGATGTAAGCGCTAGCCTTGATGAAATGGCTGGCTTTTTAGAAACAGCTAAAGGCATGGCGTCGGATTACTATCGCCGCACATGGACGGCGGACGTGACACAAGATTTTGAAATTTACCGTAAAGGACGAAAACAATGAGATACTTGGCATTGATGGCGGCTCTAACAGCTTTTGCATTCTCGAGTGCTGCCTCTGCGGAAGGAGACTTCATCACTGAATGTGATGCGTTGGTCTCCCATCCGGAAGATCCAGACCGTATTGCCCCCGGCGTTAGCGACGTCCTTTTGGTGGCCGGAAGAGCGGCTTGTGAAGCGGCTGTTGCCGAAGACCCAGAAAACCGGCGCTTGCGCTATCAGTTGGGCCGGGTGCTTTTTTACAGCGCCTCGACGACCGAGTCTCTTCCACACCTTGAGTTCGCCGCTGAAGCAGGTTCTAAGCAGGCACAGTTCGTGCTTGGTTACATCATCGATGGGGCACTGCAGGGCATTACGAGAGACGGCTGCAAGGTTGAGGATTTGTGGGTGCGTTCTGCGCGCCAAGGTCGCTTTGCCGCACGGGTGAGTTATCCACGCAACGTTGCGCTCGGCAAATTCGATGGGTGTGATATCCAGGCAAATTCGTCTGAGATTAAGAGCTTTATAGAAGCTGCTCGCGGTCAAGCCGACGGTTATTACCAAGGCTTACTAGTCGAAGAAGTGGCTGCCACGTACGCCGCATCTGATCATGCAAAATAACAGCGTTCGGCGCGCTCTACCTGAGGGCATTTCTGCCCTCAGGCGTTGCGAAAAGGTGGCGCTTATTGTCTTCTGTTTTTTTTCCATCAACCCCGTGGTTGCCCAAGATGGTGCAACCACCTGCGATTACCTCGCCGCCCATCCAGAGGACCCAGATCGCATAGTCGCTGGTGTTCCGACGTCTTTAGTTGATCAATTTGCCGCGATAGCAGCCTGTGAGGCGGCGTTAATTGCCGACCCTGGCAATTCACGGCTGACATACCAATTGGCGCGCGTGTATTTTTATAACGGACGCAGCGCTGATGCCGTGTCGGCAATGGAGGCAGCTTCTGCGTCAGGGTATCGTCAGGCGCAGTTTGTAATGGGAGCCCTCATTTCCAATAATCGACCCGAGGCCTCCGACGATATGTGTGATGCTGAATTCTGGTGGGCTAAGTCAGCTAAGGCTGGGCGGCGGGCAGCACAGGTTTCCTACGTTCGCCATCTCACAAAAGGTTTATTTGACGGGTGTACGTTCCACACTAATGAAGACGATATGGAAGCTTTTTTACAAAATGTCCGGTCCGCGGGTGGCGGGGGTTACTATCTACGCCTCTTGATTGCGGATCTGACAGAAGATCTAAGGGCTTATCGAGACCGTTAAAAAAGAGATAGACTGCTTCTAGTCGAACTACAAACAATCAAATAATTCTGAACACGGGGATCGCATGACCGATACAAACACACAAATTCAACTTGCTCGCCAACCTGATGGAGAGCCTCAAATTAGCGACTTCCAGGTTGCGGAAACTGAAATCCCAACGGTTGGTGCGGGTGAGTTTCTTGCGCGCAATATTTATCTATCGCTTGATCCCTATATGCGCGGTGCCATCTCTGGCCAGCACATGGGACATAGCCGCTTAAACCAGGGCGACCTCATCGGCGGGCGCTGCATGGCCCAAGTGGTGGAATCGAAACACGCTGACTATGTGAAAGGCGATTACATCGTTATCGAGTCCGGTTGGCAGAAGTTTGTTGTGTCAAATGGTAGCGCTAAAGACCAAGTGCGCAAGCTTGACCCTAATGGCGGCCCTTTATCTGCCGCGCTTGGTGTTTTGGGTATGCCCGGCTTAACGGCATGGGCGGGTGTTGAGAAACTCGCTTCTCCAGGATTGGGTGATACGTTCGTCGTGACAGCGGCGGCTGGTCCCGTTGGTGGAACGGCAGGGCAGTTGGCCAAAGTGAAGGGGTGTCGCGCTGTTGGTATTGCGGGTTCTGATGAGAAGTGCCGCATCGTTGTTGAAGAGTATGGGTTCGACGCCTGTGTGAACTACAAAAACGACAATTGGGAAGAAGAACTCAAAGCTGCCTGTCCCGATGGCATCGATGTGTATTTCGATAACGTTGGCGGCCCGATTCTGGACACGATAACCCAGCAGCTAAACTTGTACGGAAAGATCGTGCTGTGTGGCCTGGCCTCACAGTACAATCGTAGTGGAGATGGTGATTTCCATGGCCACAACATGGGTCAATTTGTAGGTAAGCGCGCCCAGATTCTTGGGCTTGTCGTGTATGATTACTACGATCAAATAGACACCTTCTTGAAGTCGGCGGCGCCCCTGGTTAAAGCTGGGAAGTTAAACTTCCATGAGGACCGTGCAGAGGGCTTGGAAAACACGCCAGCCCATTTTGCCAAGTTGATGAGCGGTAAAAACGTCGGCAAAGCCATGGTCACGATCGGCCCAGAGAAGGCGTGACACAGTTTTATATCGAGACTTAAATTACCGGGGAGTTAAATCATGACAATTTATGTAATTGGACAAGCGCGGGTCACGGATCCAGCAGGGTTCAAGAAGTACGCAGAGACGGTGGCAGGATTAGCCGAGCAGTTTGGTGGCAAGCTGATTGGTGCCGGCGGGCCCGATGAAAAAACATTAATCGAAGGGGATCAGTTTGGTGAGGGTCGGGTTGTGATTTTTGAGTACCCGTCACTTGAGGCCTATCAGCAGTATATTGCATCTGAAAAGTATCAGGAAGGTAAGGGGTATCGCTTAGACTCCGGAACGCTTGATGTATGCGTAATTCCAGCTGTCGGAAAATAAGCGGGAATTAGGGTGGACCTTAGGCGATTGCGACGACATTCAAGGATATTGGTTTTTCGAGGTATGTCTTTTCGGTTGAATCAGTGAAAAGACCAAATGATTCGACCTTGGTTGCACCGTGAAACCCCGCTGACGCTAGGTTTTGCAGAAGCAACTCAAAATTCAGTCCAGTCTTATGGAAGTCGTATGGATCGACTTGTCCGCCGAACATCATCCACATTACAAAACTACGTTGCTTCATATCTATGTCTGGCCGAATGAATAACCGGCACAAAACATCCAGGTCTGGCACGCTGATCAAGAGTTTTCCGCCTGGTTGTAGGACACGTTGGATGCCACGCAATGTCTTAATAAGTTCTCCGTTATGTGAGAGGTGCTATAGAACGTGCGAGCAGTACACCGCTTTGCAGCTTCCATCTGGGAATAGGGATAAGTCTGAACATTCAGCGATAAAATCGACGACATCGCTATCGAGACTATCAAGAATATACCACCCATCTCATTTTTCTCTGCCGCCGATGTGCAATTTTATCGGTGTCTGGAGTGATACGGCATCGCCTGTTTTATCGATGAGCGTGTTTTGAGTGCGTGTGATCGACATTTATGAAATCGAATCTTTTTCTAGGCGTTCAGAAACAAAGATAACCGGGCGCGAAGATCATCGCTGCGCTAAGGGTGCGGGATCGAGCTTTGATCCGCTGACGAAGCCGCGGCATGCTCCGACATCGACTGGTTTATCCGCCAGTTTCCAGGCGATGATGTTCTTGAAGCCAGCGGCCGCGACCATATTGCCAAGACAGTTTAGTGTTGGGGCCCACCAGTTTGTGGTGTTGTGGCCGTAATTGTCACCTGGGTAAAATTCCATCACCATTTGTTTTCCAGGATAACCAAAATTGAGGCCGCCCTTATAAGGACTGAAGTCATCCAAGATGGCGCTCTCGACAAAAATCGTTCCGAGACAAATGGCAGATAGCTTGTCCAATGCGAGCAGGGGGTATCTCAGGTGATAGAGCGTTCCGAAGAAAAAGACGACGTCAAACGACCCTAATTCTTCCGGTGAGATGTCGTATACCGTCATTTCTAATCGTTTACAGACTGCGTCTGAGTACCCCAAGGCGTCGCGACAGATGTCAAAGGTATCCCATGCTGTTCGCTTTAATCCGTCCTTGCCGAGGTGATCGGAAAAGTCATCAATAGCGACAACTTCTTTAGCGCCTCTTTTTAAAGCCTCAAAAGCCCAGTATCCGTCCCAGGAGCCAACGTCTAGGACCCGTTTGCCCTCTAGGTTTTCTGGGATGCCATAGCTTTCAGTTGAGAGTGGAGCCCAGCCCGGCGTTGTGACGCCGTGGGGAAGTTCTATGCGATGGTACCAGTAATTAAAGGCATCCACCTTGGACTGAATGTCTGATTTTTCCACGTGGGCGGACTAACTAATGAGGAACAGTGATAGCCAGGGCACGAACATGACGACGATCAAGCACAATAGCATCAGCAGAATGAACGGGATGACTCCTTTGACAATTGTCAGGAAATCTTCACGGAATGCCCCCATGGCAATGATGATGTTGAGGCCCATGGGCGGTGTCAGGTAGCCGATTTCTAGGTTCACAATCATCATGATGCCAAAGTGAATTGTATCCATGCCGTAGTCGGCCGCCATCGGCGGCAGTAACGGACTGAGAATTAGGATTGCAGCGCCGATATCTAGGAACAGGCCAACAGCTAACAGGAGCAAGTTGGTCATGAGCAGGAACAAGAGTTTTGAATCGATGAAGAGAGTCATCGCCTCGACAATTTTTCCTGGCACCTGTTCGTAGGTCATGAACACATTAAGCGACAATGCGATGGCAAGGATCGGGAATAGGCTGCCCATCAGCGTCGATGTGTCACCGACAACGCGCCAAACCAGCTGGCCAGCCTCTTTAAGTGTGACCCATAACTCTGAGAAGCGGCCCGTTATCAAATGCATTAAGCCACGTTTGTGAGCCAGAATTTCAACGGTTAGAGCCGTCAGCACGGCAACGGAAGCGGATTCAGTGGGCGTAAAGTAACCAGAATAAATGCCACCCAGAATGACGACGGGTGTCATGAGAGCAAAGCTGGCCCCCTTGAGGGTGCTCCAGATTTCATCGCCGTCCCAAATTGCGCCCCTCTTGGACCAATTGACCGTCATGGCGTAAAGGCTCAGTACGATCAGCAGTAGGGCCGCCGGGCCGGTTCCTGCGAGGAACAGATCGGCAATCGATGTCTGCGTCATCACGCCGTATAGAATTAGCGGAATCGATGGTGGGATGATAATTCCAAGCGTTCCGCCGGCGCAGAGCATGCCGATCGAGAAGGGGCGCGAGTAGCCTTCTTGGATAAGGGCTGGGTACATAATTGAGCCAACCGCCAACAACGTGACGGCGGATGATCCAGAAATTGCCGCGAACACTCCGCAGGAAAGCAAACCTGCGATGGCTAGGCCACCTGGAATAGGTTTGGTCAAAGATCGCATGAGCAGAATTAGGCGCTCAGCGATCGAGCCCTGAGACATAATCGAGCCAGCAAGAATATAGAGTGGGATGGAGAGAAGAACCTCTCGGTTCGATGCGTCCCACATGTCGTAGACGACATTCATCAACTCCCCGCCGCCCCAGAAATAGTAAGCCCAGTACGTAGCGACGCCGAGGATGACAATAATGTTCATCCGCAGAATCAAGAGAGCGATGAGAATGACTGCGAGCAGAAGACCGCTCATCGGTTGGTTTCCTGCTGATAGTCCTGCTCGCCGTCGGTGATGTCCTTTGCTTCTTTGTCTGTCGCGATCTCAACGCCTTCAACCGATTCTAGTGGAAGCGGGCGGAGGTCAACAAAGATGCCATACAAAGTGTGGCGCACGGCGACCAGCCCGAAGCCCATGACAATGACGCCTTGAACCGGCCAGATCGGCCAACGCAAGACGGCTGACACGTCATCGAGTTCGAAGCTTTCGACGGATACGCCGAATGCGATGTAGGACATAAAGTAGCAGAAGATTGCAAAACCAAATTCACCGATTTGGTTGGCAAGCCGGTCCCAGCGGCGCAGGATAATATCGGCAAACTTTGGTCGGAAATGTGACCCGTTTGCTGAGGCAAGTGAAACCCCCATATAAGCGACCACTACCATACCAACGACGCCGACCTGTGGGGCACCAAACCAGCCTGAGCCTGTGAACTCGCGCCGCAACACATCGCCCATCAACGCACCAGCCATCACCATAAAGGCGATAAAGCAGAGGCTTTGCTCAAAGATGCGGAGGTAGTTCAAGAAGGTCTTTGCAGTGCGCAAGGTAAGTCCCCAAACGATGACAGTGTTACGACTTGGCCTGCATCTTATCCACTGCGGTCAGTGTTGCAACCGATTGACGACGCTCCCGCGAGCTTTTTGAACGGTATGGCGTTATTCTGCTGCAGATGGGCGGGCGGCGAATGCCTGCTTGCCTTCAAGTATTGTGGCGTAGACCTTTTCTGCGTCGCCCCCTATTTCATTCAATATTGCTCGGTGAGAGGGGGCCGTCGCTGTGACCCATTGGCTGCGCTGTTCAGGTGTTAGAGAGTGGACGTTTAGGCCGCGTGATATGAGGTCCGTCCTCAAGCTCTTGATCAACTCACGAATATCGTCTCGTGCTGGGCCGATGGGATAAAAGGCACTTCTAATCTCTTCCTTCTGTTCAGCGCTTAGGCTGTCCCACCACTGCTTGTTCGCCATCTGTATGCCTTGATCGTAGGACTGCTGTGTTTCTGTTACGTCCGTCGCGAAATCAGAAAGCGCATAATAAAAGAAAACCATGCTTGCGAGACCGCCG
>Ga0302118_10000385_pt1 | contig 20539 bp, 20 predicted proteins | sample AG5_331_MG_FD_203126 | JGI IMG/M metagenome (GOLD analysis project Ga0302118, IMG submission 203126) | Marine microbial communities from Western Arctic Ocean, Canada - AG5_33.1 | ecosystem: Environmental > Aquatic > Marine > Oceanic | place: Canada: Western Arctic Ocean | collected 2017-10-01 | reverse complement strand
CGACTCAACAGTTGAAGTACGAAACTGGGTTTTGCCCGAAAAAAACTCATGACGTGGTCTATTACGTAACTGGAGACACTGATGTCTGATTCGGAACTATATTCACCTTCGGAATCGTTCGCAGCGAACGCTCACATAAAGAGCTTCGATGAATACAAAGCTGAGTACGATAGGTCAATCAAAGACCCCGAAGCTTTCTGGGCGGAAAAAGCTTCCGAATACCACTGGTTCAAAAAGTGGGACACCGTCCGAGAGTTCAACTACGACGTCCGTGTAGGCGACGTTGATATCAAGTGGTTCGAAGGCGGACAAACCAACATCGCCTACAACTGTCTCGATCGCCACCTCGAAACCCGAGGCGAACAAACTGCCATCATCTGGGAAGGCAACGAACCCGGCGAACAGCGAGAAATCTCCTATAACGAACTTCACGCAGAAGTTTCCAAATTTGCGAACGTCCTAAAGTCGCGCGGCGTAGCCAAAGGCGACCGCGTTACGATCTACATGCCCATGATCCCCGAGCTGGCAGTAGCCATGCTCGCCTGCGCCCGAATCGGAGCCATCCACTCCATCGTCTTCGGCGGATTTTCAGCCGATGCCCTTGGCGATCGCATGGCCGACGCCACTTCCACAATCCTCGTCACCTGCAACGGCACACACCGTGGCGCAAAGCCACTCGAAATGAAAACTGTCGCCGACGATGCAATGATCATCGCCGAAAAACAGATGGGCAAACCAGTCGAAACATGCATCGTTGTCGAACGAATCAAAGGCAGCGTAGGCGTTGAGCATGACATGAAAGAGGGCCGTGACGAGTGGTACGACGACGTCATGGCAAATGCCGACCCAGTAAACGAAGCCGAGCACATTGAGTCCGAAGACCCGCTCTTCATCCTCTACACATCAGGCTCAACCGGTAAGCCCAAAGGCGTGCTCCACACCACCGCCGGATACATGGTCTACGCCGCGCAAACCCACAAATACGTCTTCGACTACCACGACGGAGATATCTATTTCTGTACCGCTGACATCGGCTGGGTAACAGGCCATTCCTACATCATATACGGGCCGTTAGCCAACGGAGCAACGACGCTCATGTTCGAAGGAATTCCTACTTATCCTGCTCCTGATCGCTTCTGGCAAATCGTAGAAAAATGGGGTGTAAACCAGTTCTACACAGCTCCAACCGCAATTCGAGCTATCGCTGCTCTCGGTGATGACTACCCAGACAAGTATGATATGCCCACTTTGAAACTGCTCGGATCCGTTGGTGAACCGATCAACCCCGAAGCGTGGCGCTGGTACAACACTCACGTCGGAAAAGGACGTTGTCCAATCGTCGATACTTGGTGGCAAACCGAGACTGGCGGAATTCTTATCACACCTCTCCCAGGCGCAATTCCAGCCAAGCCGGGTGCCGCAACTTTGCCGTTCTTCGGTGTTGAACCTGAAATCCTCGACCCAGAAACCGGTAAGCCGCTCGAAGGCAATGGCGTATCGGGCGTGCTGGTGCTGAAGTCGACTTGGCCGGGTCAGATGCGCACTCTATACGGCGATCACAAGCGATTCAAAGATACGTACTTCGATATGTACAAGGGCTACTACTTCACTGGAGACGGCTCGACCCGTGATGAAGATGGCTACTACTGGGTCACCGGACGTGTCGACGACGTTATCAACGTCTCAGGACACCGAATGGGCACAGCAGAAGTCGAAAGCGCCCTCGTGCTACACGAAGCAGTCGCCGAAGCAGCAGTCGTTGGATTCCAGCACGACATCAAGGGACAAGGCATCTACGCATACGTGACTTTGAATGTTGGTCAACAATACACAGACGAACTCAAACAAGTGCTTCGAACTCAAGTAAGACAGGTCATAGGACCCATCGCCTCACCCGACGTCATCCACTGGGCACCAGCCCTCCCCAAAACTCGCTCTGGCAAAATCATGCGCCGAATTCTAAGAAAAATCGCCACGGACGAAATCGACACAATAGGCGACACGTCAACACTGGCCGATCCTGAGGTTGTGGATGACTTAATAGCCCGTAAGGGTAAGTAGCGCATATTTCTATTTGATTTAGAAACATCAGTCATAATCGTTACCGCATCAGTCAAACAAATCGTCAGGTTCTTCGAATCGTCGGTTGATCTCATCAAGTTGCTTGCAACAGTTTGCGGTCAGACTGATTTCCGCTAATTCGAACTGCGTAACTTAACAACTAGGAGGCGGGAGATACCAGATTTCTCAGGCGTGAACTTCGTAGGGACTGCTGAATAACAAATTGACCGAACAGGATTAAAAAACATTAAACCTCGTACGGAATATTGCTCAGCCTTGCAGCTTCCTTCATCACGCTCTCAGTCAGTTCACGAGGATTTTGGCTTTCGAAATAGAGTGGGGTGCCAAATCTGACAGTGATCCTGGTTCGAAACGATGGGATGGTCCAATTTGGTGTAAATGGAATCCATTTTGTTATCCATTTTCCAACCGCCGACTGCTCTAACCCTCGGCCTTTGCGGTCGTACTCAATACCCACTGGAACGATCGGAATTTTAAGCTCGTGTCCCTTTTGTTTTAGGTGGCGGGATTCATAACGCTTCAGAAGGCCAATCAGGCCTTCTTCGATCGAATTGACTGAGTCGTACTGGTACTCGCCCTGTGTGAACACCGCCGTTATCAAGCGCCTGTCGAGACGGTCTTCAACGTCATTTGCCAGTTCCACGGCACGTTTTCGAGGGTTTTTAATTCCACTTTCTTGCCAGATGACAGTACCGATAGCTGTCGTCATTTGTTTCTCAATAAAATTAATTACTGAGTTATGCCCAAATGAATCAGTTGATACGAAACTAACGAACTCGCTGTTCGCTTCGGCTAGAGCAAACACATCTGCGGAAGTCCGGTGCACTGGAGCCAGCATAATTGGCCGTATGTTGGGTATCTCGCCTTCGACTCGACTGTGTAGCATCAGTGCGCGTTTAGCTACAGGAACAAATCCTAACCGAATGGCATGATAATTAAATCGCCACCAATTTTCTTTGAGACCCAATTACTTCCCTGACGCACGTTTTATAGTGCCTAAGTTGCCCGCGGATAGAAGACGTTTACACCCTAGTTCGACCTGTAATTCTATCGCCAAATTAGTAACTAATTCAGGTCTAGTAAGACGAAATACAGAAACGGCATACGTGTGCATATCGGCTGCCTACTTACTCGTAGATACAATACACCCCATGATACAAAATCTCACCGACAAACCCAACATTCTCTACATCATGGCGGATGAAGCAATTGCCGAACTTATGGGAGCATACGGGCACCCGGTGGTGAAGACGCCGAATATCGACAAGCTTGTTGAAAACGGTGTTCGATTCGACACTGCATATACCCCGTTTCCACTTTGTGCTCCGGGCCGTGCGGCGATGATGACGGGTCGGCACGCTTCGAGCATTGGGGCTTGGGACAACGGCGCATCGTTCGGATCCGATCACCCAACTTTCGCCCACTATCTTGCTCAAAACGGATACGACACCGTGCTCAGCGGTAAGATGCACTTCGTAGGCGCAGATCAACTTCATGGATATAGTCGCCGACTAAACACCGACATCTACCCAGAGGACTACAAAATGGTCCGATCCGAGTGGGTTGAGATGAAAGAGTCACGAGGTGAAGACTGGGTCAACATAATGGAGAACCGCGATCGATACAACGCCTCCAACTACGGTCCTGATGCTGTAAAGGTTGATGGTCAACATGGCGATCTTGCGTTTGATCAGGAAACCCACTTCCGGGCGTTGCAATATTTGAACGCCCGAGGTAATAATCCCGAACCGTTCATGCTCACGGTTTCGTATCACCACCCTCACGAGCCATTCTGGCCACCAACAAAGTACTGGAACATGTACGAAGGTGAGCCGATAGATATACCGGAATTCCCAGACAATCTCGAAGAGACCCGGTCGATGATGGACACCTGGCTCAACGCCTATCACGGCATCACAAAATTCGATCTACGCAATCCCGAAAGCCTATACCGAATGCGTCGGGCTTACTACGCACTTATGTCTTACGTTGACGACTTGGTAGGCGAACTGATCTCCAGCTTGGAACGATCAGGGCTCGATAAAAACACAATCATTATTTTCTCCTCCGACCATGGCGACATGCTTGTCGAGCGCGAAATGGTTCAGAAGAGAGCGTTCTACGACTACTGCTCCAGAGTCCCATTGATCATCAAGTACCCTGACAACCGAAACGCCGGAACGATAGTTCGCACGCCTGTGACAACTATAGATTTACTGCCAACAATGTGCGAAATGACAGGCAGTGACGCGTCGCAACCACACGACGGCGACAGCCTTCTACCGCTTATCGAGCAAGAAGATCATGACCGGCACGTATTCGTTGAAGCACATGAAGTGGTTGGCGTTCCTTGCATCATGGTTCGCAAATCCGACTGGAAATACAACTACATCCACGGTCACGAGCCACAGCTGTTCAACATGAAAGAAGATCCCAAAGAATGGAATAATCTCGCCGGCTCATCAGATCATGTTGAAGTCGAATCTGAATTAAAAGCGCTGATACTCGACGAGTTCGACCCTGACGATATGGCTGCCGAAAACCTCGCAAGTATTCGTCGAAGGGCGGTCATCAAGGATGTGATGGATAAACAGGATGTAACGTGGGCTTATCGTCCTGAATTCGACCCACGACGAAATGTTCTTACACAGCACCTCCCTTAGAAGAGCGAGTGCTGGACTAGTTCGATTCTGAACAGGTCAGTTCTGGAAAATTGCTAAATCCCATGATGTCTTGAACTGAATATCTCGTAATCACGTAGACACGGTCAATTACTGATCTGAAACTACGATGTGCCAAATGATTTCTGTATAGAAATTCAATTCAACAGTGGCGGTGTTTACGATGCTCTCATCTTCGCCTCGCCGGATCGGTTTACAAGATCGCAAATCGACTCATACCGGCAATTTATATGTAAGTACGTAAGTTCCGTTTCAAGATAGCTTGAAGACCGCAGCGTATTTGAACAAATAGAAGTCCTTACCGAACAACGCTGCGGGTCAAAATGTACGATGCGTTGAGGTTAACTCAACGCATATATGCAACATCAGCCACTCCAAGATCTTTAGCTTTTATCAGACTTTCACTTGATACCCAAACTGCGAGTCCCGGCGACAGAGAACTAAATCTGACTCGCCGAGAATTCGATCTTATCGATACATTCCTGCAGGCCTCAGCGCTGATCTTTATGGGATTCAGATCATTTCTAGAGTTTGTATTGAACCTAAACGTATTATCCTAAACGTCACGGTAAACAGCTCTAAGCTGACGGTGAATCATGAGAGCCTCCCTATCTTTGAGCATGCGGCTACGTATTAAAGGCCTGATGTCTCTCAGGTTCTATCCTAGTGAATCTAACGCATCAAAGGTTTTCGCAAAGCTGATATCGACGTTACAGTGATTGCATGTCGAAATCACAGAACCGAACACACCTACTCATCTCAGCGCTACTACTGCTCGTAATTGCCGCTGCAGCCTGTAGCAGCGAAGCCGAACCTGAAAAGGTTTCGGTCACGGACACTGGCGACTTCGACACCTGCGAAGGATTCATCGCTGCCGAACACATCGAAGACGAAGCCGACACATCTGGATTAGTCGATCGAGTACGCGTGCTCGACGTAGCATCGATACCAGGTTTTGCCGAAAGCGGAGCCACCGCAAACTGCCTTATCGAAGTGTTCCGCACTCTCGATGGATCCGATGACACAGCACCGGGCGATTCGGTAACTCTTTCACTTGTTCGGTTCGAAACAAACGAACTCGCAAAGAGCCTTTACAACTCGACACTTGCCGCCGCCATTCTCACTGCCGAGCAAGTTGGAGATCTCGCTGAAGTCCATCAGGATGTTGTCGGCACCGATTCATACCTTATGGATGTCAAAGCGGGCGGAATTGGTGCGATCGTGGTCTATGTTTTCGACTCAACTTTCATATCTATGAGTTCAACAGCTGACGATGAAAACAACGCATTATTGGATGGTCAAGATTTAATTAACGCTGCACAAGGCGTGCAATCCCGCCTGCCTTAAGTTAACAAAGTCCTACAGCCGAGCATGCCCAAAATTCTCTAGCCAACTATCTGTCATTCCGAAGTCAGAGATATTTTCGGTCCGATCGAATATAAGTTCTTGATCACAAACGATGCAGTCAGATGGCTTACATAACCAACACCGGTGGCGTTCTACTTCATGTTGCTCCTACGAATTCCAGTTGCATTCCTGCGTCGTATCAGCAGAAATATAACTGATACACCTATCAGCCATGCAGGACTAAGAATCACAAGCCAGAGTCCAATTTTCGCCAAGAACACTCCGACTGAATGAAGCGTTCGAACTGCATCACGTATCGTGTTTCCAACATCGAGTTCAGCTGCTGAAACTCCGATAGTTTCACGTACGAATACGAGTAATTTACCGGTTGCTTCCACTTCGCCAACTTCCGTCTGCCCAGGAACAGTCAAAATTACAACGTATGGATTTGGTCGGAAGTTCTGGTATACGTGAGTCGTATTGACCTGCCCGCCGCCTTCGCTCAAACCGTCGATTTATTCATCAATGCCAACTGTACTTGGCACAAGTATCTAATTATCCAGTTCGTAAAAAGTTTGTAGTGGTATAACGTTCTACGCCAACGATTTGTTCCCCTCATCGTTTATATCAATAGAAGGACCTAATGGATTACAAGCTATTCGGACGTACCGGTGTCTATGTCAGCCCTCTAGTTCTTGGCTGTATGATGTTTGGTCAAAAGACAGATGTCGACGACACCTGCAAGATCATCGACCACGCTATCGGAGAAGGCGTAAACTTTCTCGATACGGCGGATGTTTACGGTAAGGGTGCATCAGAAGAATTCGTTGGCGAGGCTCTACAAAATAACGGTAAGAGAAACGAAGTATTCCTAGCGACCAAAGTAAACGGTCGTATGTCTGACGAGCCGAATGACATTGGCACGAGTCGACACCACATCGTTAAAGGATTAGAGGATAGCCTTAGGCGATTGCAGGTCGATCACATCGATCTTTATCAGCTGCACAGGCCTAACCCGCACATCGCCATCGACGAAACGCTTCGCGCAATGGACGATCTCGTTAGCTCTGGAAAGATTCGTTACGCAGGAACCAGCAACTTCGGTTCGTGGCAGGCAGTCGAATCACTTTGGGCATCGGAGAAGCTCGGACTAAATCGATTTGTAAGCGAGCAGTCGCCGTTCAACCTCGCCGACCGGCGTGCCGAGCGTGAACACATCCCGATGTGCCAGACCTATAGCACTGCGTTTATTCCGTGGTCACCGCTGGCAGCCGGTGGACTAACCGGTAAGTACACCCGAACTGCACGGCAAGTTTCGGGGACTAGGTTCGGTGACGAGACCGACCCCGGCAAGCTAAAACGGTTCAGCGACGGAGTGATGGATATCGTCGATGGCCTGGTTCCAATAGCCGAAGCTCACAACGCCACGGTTGCGCAGATTGCGCTGGCTTGGGTTGCGGCTCAACCCGGTGTAACAGCACCTATTACGGGGCCTCGCACGCTCGAACAGTTGATCGATAATCTTGGCGCACTCGATGTGAAACTGACTCAGGAAGATTTCGACAGGATCGATGAGCTAGCACCACCCGGCACCAACGTTGCTGATTACTATGAAGCTAGCTCCGAACCGAATGCGCACCGATTCTAACCATCTACTGAGGCCAATACGAATACATGCCAAACGACAAGCAAAAAGTTCTTATTACAGGCGGCGCCGGACTCATAGGTTCGATCATGATCGGCAAGCTCGACGATAAGTACGAATTCTCTTCGCTAGACCTACGCGAAGCCGATGGCGTCAAGTCTACGGTTGCAAACCTAGATGATATGGAAGCGATTACGCCTGCATTTGAAGAAATCGACACTGTCGTTCATCTTGCAGCCGACAGGTCTCCAGATGGATCGTGGGATTCAATCCTGAAGAACAATTTCGTCGCAACGTACAACGTATTCGAAGCTTCGAAACGTGCTGGAGTGAAGCGAGTTGTTTTCGCCAGCTCAAATCACGCAGAAGGTGGCTACTACCTCGACGCTCCATGGAAAACCGTGATGGACGGCGATTTCCACCTACTCGAACAAGACAACTACGAACTTGTTACTGAAAGGCACATGATTCGACCTGACAGCTACTACGGAGTCGCTAAGGCGTACGGTGAGGCGCTTGGCAGCTACTACAACGATTACCACGGGGTAAGTTCGTTCCACTTGCGGATCGGATGGGTGCTTGAGCACGACGATCCAACGTTCTCGGGATACGCCTTGTCAGTGTGGTTGAGCCATCGAGACACTGCACAGTTAATGGATCTTTGCATTAGTGCGCCAGAATCCCACAAGTACGACATATTCAACGCAACTTCTGACAATACGTGGAAGATATTCGATATCGCTCACGCCAAAGAGGCGCTTGGCTATAAGCCTGAGGACAGGGCAGGTTCCGAATTCACACCTCAAGAATACAAGCGCAGCGATTAACTCAGCGACAGTTAAATGGTGGGAATGATTCGCCGTTCTGATAGTAGTAGGTGGAGTAGCGAAACTAAATGATCTGGTTACGAAGTTCTGTTTCACCGTTCCAGAGTCGACCCAAATTATCGTTCAGAATGTCGATAACTCGTTCTTCATAGAGTCGAGTCTCGCCACCGGTGTGCGGTGTGATTATCACGTTCTGCAGCTCCCAGAACACCGATTCCTTTTCGAGCGGTTCGTTCCAGAAGTGATCGATTCCGGCTCCTGCAATTTGACCGGATTTCAGAGCGTCAGCCAAAGCTGGTTCATCAACACACTGCCCTCGGGCAACGTTTATCAGGTATGCCGATGATTTCATCGCCTTTAGAACATCAGCATCAACGATGTTGGTTGTTTCTGGCGTTAGTGGGCATGTCAGCACAACAAAGTCAGCTTGAGAAACGAGCTCATTCAACTTGTCGGGAGTCACCACTTCATCGGCAGGACCTGCGGCAGTCGAAGGGTCGCGCTTAGTAGCAACAACCTTCATGTCGAACGCTTTTGCGAAACGTGCGAGTCGTGACCCGATAGCTCCCATGCCAACAATCAGCATGGTCTTGCCAATCAACTCATCTTCGCGCTCAGTAAGGTCGCCGAGCATTCCACGCCAAGTGGTGCTGTTCTGATTGTCACGACCTGTGTGAATGTGACGGTTCAAACCAAGAATCAACGACATAGCATGTTCTGCAACCGCATTTTGGTTTACGCCCGATGCGTTAGCGAGTCGAATACCCCGCTTCTTAAGTTCGTCGAGCGGAAACTGATCGTAACCAGCACCGATTGACTGAATGTATTTCAAGTTCTTCGCTCGATCGAGCAATGCGTTGTCCCAGAATCCAGAAACAACGAATACATCAGCGTCTTCGATACGATCCATCGTTTCATCGTAGGACCAAGTCTGGAAATACTTCACCTCGGGGGTGCGGGCGGCATACCGCTCCTCCATCCGATATGCAACGTGAGCAAAGTGAACATTTGTGTTCGATGCGGACGGGAAACCTTCAGGCATAACTTCTCCAATAAACGTGCAATATAAGTGGTTCAGCAACTATTATGGTGTTCGAACGGGCCACATCATACCGCCCATTTTCTCAAACAATATTCCATATGCCAGAAAACATAACAATAAAAAACGAATTTGCCTCAGTAACGCTGTCACCTGAAGCCGGAGCATCGCTCCGGTCAATCAAGGTGAACAAGAACGGCAAATCATACGAACTTCTCTCAGGCGGTGACAATCCACATGATCCTACGGATCTTCCGCATGGTGATGGATCATTCATAATGGCACCGTGGGTGAATCGTATTCGTGATGGGCGACTTGTGACTCCAGACGGCATTCACGAACTTCCAATGAACCAGCCTCCGTACGCTATTCACGGAAACGTACGAGAACGCGTATGGACTGTGAAAGAAATCAGCGAGAGTTCAGTAGAACTCGAAATCAAGCTCGAAAAGCCATGGCCCTACGTTGGCCATATCGAGTACTCGCTTTCGATGCAAGGAAATTCCCTCGTTCAGACAATTCGCCTGATTGCTGGCAATAACGAAACTCGCTCGTTCCCAGGAAGCGTTGGATGGCACCCCTGGTTCAACCCAACTCTTGGTACAGGCCTAGTAACTGCCCAAGCTGATGTAAAAAGCCAGTGGGAATTGAAGGACATGGGAACAGCGTCCGGCAAGCTCGAAGTAACCGAAGTGACCACTCGCCTCCAGAACGGAACGAAGTTCGCTATTCGTGAAGTCGATGGATGCTTCTTAATGGACAAGGGCGGAAAAGCCGTAATTAGCTGGCCAGAGCTAACCATTACAATGTCGGGATCAGAAGAAATCACTCATTTTATGTTCTTCTCTCCAGAAAACGCTCTTTGCGTTGAACCACAGACATGCACTGTCGATGCTGCACAGCTTGCTAATCGCGGCTTCGAAGACACTGGGCATGTTCTTGTAGACCGTGACAACCCATTGATTGCCAGCACTACTTGGAGTTGGGATTAGCGAGGAAAAATCACCTCGAACAACAATACGCCGGCAGAGTCAGCGATGTCGATTAGCGGACTATAGTTCGCTTATGGAAACAAATCAGTTTTCAAAGCTCTGAAAAATTAGCCTCACCAAATCGGCCTGACAGTACTACAATTCGTGATCTCGTTCGCAAATCGATGTTTCAGACTTAATTGCGAATGAATCTTAGCCAGCAGATCCGAACGATCAGGTAATCATGTCTACAAATACGCTTGCACACCTTCTAAACCCATCGTCCGAAACCGATGATTCGATCATCATACCGGGCGGCCCGACTCTTTCGTACGCTGAGTACGGTGAAGAAATCGAGCGAGTAGCAGGCTTGCTCGCAGGCGCAGGCGTAAAGCCAGGTCGGCCAGTATCAATCGTTCTCACCAACAACCTCGAATTCATGGTGCTGTTTCTTGCAGTCGCTCGGGCTGGAGCTGTTGCAGCTCCATTGAACTCGGCATACACCGTCGATGAGTTCAAATTCTTCATGGAAGATGCCGACGCTCAGCTGGTAATCGTCCCGCAAGGAGCGCATCTAGGTCGTGATGCCGCAACTCAGCTCGGTATTCCCGTTCTCGACGCTTCGCTCGAAGGCAGTAAGCTAGTCCTAAGCAAGAGCGGTGGAAATCTCACGAAGTCGGCGGATGCACAGGCTCCTTCCGAATCAGACGTAGCCTTGTTCCTTCACACATCAGGCACGACTAACCGTCCTAAGGGCGTTCCGCTAACGCACGCCAACTTGATGAAGTCGATCGGGAATATAAAGAATCACTACGAACTGACTCCTGCAGACACTTCGATAATCGTAATGCCGCTATTCCACGTTCACGGTCTTATGGGTGCATCGCTCTCGACTCTGAACTCTGGAGGAACGCTCGTAATTCCTGAACGATTCTCAGCGTCAGCATTCTGGGGATTGCAGAAGGATTACTCAGCAACATGGTACTCAGCTGTGCCTACTATTCACCAGATTTTGCTTATGCGAGCTGATGAGGACAATGCTCCAACTGAGTCGTTCCGATTCATCCGGTCTTGCTCCTCAGCTCTCGCACCGGCCGTGTTTGAACGCCTTGAAGCAAGATTCGGTGCTCCGGTTCTGGAAGCCTACGGAATGACCGAGGCTTCTCACCAGATGTCATCTAGCCCAATGCATCCAGGCAAGCGAATTCCTGGCACTGTCGGTCAGGCAACAGGCGTTGAAATCGCAATTATGGATATGGCAGCCACTGGTCAGCTTCAGAAGACTGGTGACATCGGCGAAATCGTCATCAAGGGCGAGAACGTGATGCATGGTTACAACAACAACTCAGAAGCCAACGCTGAAGCGTTCGTTGATGGATGGTTCCGGACTGGCGATCAGGGATTCTTGGATGCAGAGGGTTATCTTTCACTCACGGGTCGAATCAAGGAATTGATCAACCGTGGTGGTGAGAAGATTTCACCGCTTGAAATCGATGGGATACTTCTAAAGCACCCTGCTGTAGCCGAAGCTGTTTGTTTCGCTGTGCCCGATGAAAAGTACGGTGAAGTAGTTCACGCAGCAGTCGTTCTAAAGGGCGACGCCAATCAGGAAAATATTCGTGCCTACTGCCGAGAACAGATGGCAGGGTTCAAGGTTCCTGACGTTGTGTACATCGCAGATTCTTTGCCTCGAACAGCTACCGGGAAGATTCAGCGACGACACATGGTCGCGGCGTTCGCCGAAGACAAGTAACCTGCCGCTGCGGTGAAAAATATTGAGGGGATGTTGACAGACCGATCGCGTGTTTTGAGTTTGCTGGTAGCTGTACCGATAACAGGATCCTGACTCAGGTTTTGGACTGAGCATGTTCAGCCTCAACGGTCTCTTTCCATGCAATCCCAGCTTGAGTTGTATTTTCTATAGCCATCATCGGCCGTTTTGTCGCTACTGTTCCGAAATCAAATCACGAAACAGCCCCATATTGCCCTCGTTGACGATAAGCTAGGTCACCGTTCGTAGAGTTAACTATATGGTTGCATGAAGCTCGTATTCCAGATTATTTGGGTAGCGAGTCAATTCCATGCAGATTTGTGATGATTTCGGAAAGGTTCTCTCATGCTGTTAGGTGTTGCGGGTCTGGTACCAGGTGACTGGCGATCAATCGACGGGGCTGTACTCGACAATGTCGCCGAACATGGATTCAAGACTGTCCAAATTAGAGTAAGTGATCCGCAGTCCATGAAGGACACCGACGTCAAGCGTCTAAAATCCATGTTCGAAGGACGTGGATTCGAAATGCCGCAGACCGTTGGAAACTACGGTGGCAAGCTCATCGCAGAAGACGAAACCGAACGTAAGAACGAGATCAAATTCGTAAAGCGAATGGTCAACGTTACATCTCGTCTCGGCAGTCCTAACACCTACTTGCGCCCAGGCAGCCTTAATCCAAAGGGTGGTTGGATGCCTCACCGATTGAACCACTCGGATGAAGTATTCGATCGGCTCGTCGACAGCACGAAGCAGATTTGCGCCGTTGCTGAGAACGAAGGAATCATGATGGCGGTCGAGGGCGGCACAGTTTGCCCGATTGATTCGCCTCAGCGAATGAAGGACCTCATCGACGCAGTTGGATCCAAAGCGCTTGGACTCAACATGGATCCCGTGAACTTCGTTGGGTCACTAGATATTGCATATGACACCACTTCGCTCATCAACGAGTTCTACGAACTTATTCCAGATCGTATCGTTGGTTGCCACGCGAAAGACTTCACAGTCGTAAACGCACTTCTTCCTCACTTCGAAGAAACAATTATTGACCAGCCAGAAAGCTTGCTCGATAACGAAGCACTTCTACTCGGTCTACAAAAAGTCAATCCAAAGGCACATGTTCTTGTTGAGCACCTGCCTGACGATAAGATTCCAGTTGCTGCAGCGGGAATTCGCAAGGTTGCCAATCGTGTCGGAATTGAGTGGGACTAGTAATAGTCTCGACCAATTATTTACGTGCGTCGAAGCTCGTTGTAAGGCACTCTGAGCTTCGACCAAATTACTATACTCGCACAGCGAAGTGCGCAGGTATATCAGGAGCCTAATCATGCCAGCCGATCTTTCCGGAAAGCGAATAATCATCACTGGTGCTGCTACAGGTATTGGTCGAGCGACAACGTTACGCGTATCCACATCTGGGGCAAAAGTCGCCGCTTTCGATGTGAACGATACGGATGGCGCAGTAACGATTAACGAAGTCAATGAAGCTGGCGGTGACGCTCGGTACTGGCACGTTGATGTCCGAGATGAAATCGCTGTTTCAGGCGCAGTGGCTGCTGCTGAATCTTGGCTAGGTGGCGTTGACGTTCTGATTCACGTTGCAGGCGTACTTCAGGGTGCAGCTATCGAACTCGACGAGTTTCCTGAGGAAATTTGGGACACCGTTCTCGACATAAACCTGCGCGGCTCGTTCACTATTTGTAAATACGTAACTGGCGCTATGAAAAAACAAGGCAAGGGTGTGATCATCCTTACCGCTTCAGGTGCTGGTGTTCACGGCGGAAGTTCTTCACTCGCATACGGTTCGTCCAAGGGCGGAGTTCACGGTCTTTCACTCGTTATGGCATCCCACCTTGAGAAGCACAACATTCGTGTGAACGATGTTCTTCCAGGTAGTGTTGCAACGCCTTTGAAAGTCGCCAATGTCGAACAAATGCACGAAGCGAGCGGAAAAGCAGGGAGCCTAAAAGACAAAATCGGGGCGCTTGTTTCGCCTGATGAAATCTCGAAGGTCTACGCATTCCTAGCTAGCGACGAAGCCGGCATGGTCAAAGGCAGCGTAACAACGCAGTAGCTAATTACTCTGGCTCTTCAAAATTTGATCTATTTCACTCACTGTTTGAGCAACGGCGAGATTCGAGTTGACGATGATCTCAGCAACTTTGTTTTCCCACGAGCCACACATATCATCGTAAATAGAGCGAAGTGTAGTTTCTGGTAGCCTGAGATCATCTGCTCGTGATGCATTCCGGTCGGACACTTCCTTTCTGTTAGGAATAAGTACGATCAAACTGATCTCAATAGGCGACAACAGCAACATTAAATCTAGCTAAATCGAGTTGTCGCTGAGTCTAATCACACCAGCCTATATCAAGGTTTCGGAAACCATATTTTACGAACTCTCTAAACGAGTCGAACTATAGGCGATACGAATCAGCTGTATACGAAGTCTCCCATTCCTCGGCAAAAGTAGATTTAACAGCTTCTGATAGGCCAGTTATCAACAGAACGCGATGTTCTACCAAGCTTGTCTACTCCTGCTTCGCTGTGTCTCGCTTCTCCCAGCCGGGTTTGAACATTCGTAAGAAGTTACTCTTGCCGTACGGGTGCTTTTTAGCTTCCTCTTCGTTCAGTGTGACTCCGATACCCGGCGTAGTTGGCATGGTGAGGTGCCCATCTTCTACACGGTGGAATCCTTTCAAAACATCTGTCACCCACGGCTCTAAGAAGTCGTCAAAACACTCTTGAATGAACACGTTAGGCGTCACCGCATCGATATGAAGTGCGACCATAGTTTTGAACGGACTTTCAGCGTTGTGAAGAGCGATTTCAGCGTGGTGCGCTTCGGCGATTCCTGCGATTTGAAGTGATCGCCAAATGCCACCGACTCCCAATGGCTCTGGATTAATGACGTCGGTCACGTTGTGAGATAGAAACTCTCCGAACTCGTGAATAGCGTGCATTCGTTCACCGGCGACCATTCGAACCGGAATCCTACGCGCAACTTCAACGAGTGCGCTTACATCAGTCGATAACACTGGTGTTTCAAACCATGTTACTTCGTAGTCCTTCAGCCAATTGCCAATCTCAATAGCGGCAAAGGTGCTAAATCTATCGTGCGCCTCGATCAAAATATCCACGTCGTCACCAACAGCATCACGAACAGCACCGATTAACGCCTTGGTTTCTTGGGTCTCTTTTCGAGACAGCTGCATGTGCGCATCGCCGAAAGGATCGAATTTGAGAGCGGTGTAGCCCTTTGCCACGACTTCGGCTGCTTTTGCAGCGAATCCTTCTGGAGTTCGTTCGCCCGAGTACCAACCGTTTGCATAGACGCGAACGTTGTCACGTACTTTTCCTCCGAGCAGAGCATGAACCGGCACACCAAGCGATTTTCCTAATATGTCCCAGCAAGCCATCTCAATTCCAGCCATCGCCGGAGTAACTTTCAGGAAAGCAGTGAGATATAACTTGTGGAATATTTCGTGTATGTTGCGAGGATCCATTCCGACGACGAGATGTTTGACCTCTTCGATGGAAGCAACACGAGGCTGAGTTTCTGATCCGCCTGTGGCTTCACCTACACCGATCAGCCCTTCATCAGTTTCGACCACGACGAAAATCCAGTTCTTCCAAGGATTTCCAACTACGACAGTTCTTACGTCGACGATCTTCATTCTGATGCTCCAACAATATGCACACGGATAACGGGACTCACTGCAAGCCGAGTCGGCGAAAGTTTACTTCATGAGAGTGCCCTGATGTGGCTCATAATTTTCCATGAACAAGACTACAATATCGATTCATATACAACGTGCGTTTACGCTGAATAAATAATTCAAACAGGCGACTAAATTGGCGATACCAGTGCAGTCTAAGGACAGCTTGTAATCCGACGATTAGTCCGAACGATAAAGAAGTTGCATTCACACTTCATAGAGTCGAACTGGATATAAACAACGCCAAGACAGATGTATTCGTAAAGAGTCTCCGTGATTCGGATGGAATCTCTGATGTTTATTTCTTCTGGTTACGCCGATTACGAAATTTATTAAGAGCTTGAAATTGACGAAAATCGTGTTGGATGACTCCTTAATACCATCTGCGCATATCTCCACATTGATGAGAAATAATCTGTAGCCCAACTAGTACAAGCAACACTTCTGTACTCACAAGAAACATCTCAAGTTTCTTGTGGGTATTTTCTCGAATTGGTCTTATCAGAACGTCCCAATTTTAGTCGGGGCGCTCTGCTCTTAAGCCGATATCATCCGCAGATGCCAAAAACTCACGCTGAACTAATCGCCAATCTACCGAAAGATCCTGATGTAATCGCACCAGATGGCTCTGAGATTCGCCTTATGGAATCTCTCCTAGACGGTTCAAGCAGGGTTCACGCACTTCTGCGTCCAAGAACAACTACTCATGCGGTCCATCATCTGACGGTTGAGGAAGATTGGTATTGCGTCGAAGGTAAAGGCGAGCTTTGGCGAAAAGATTCGAACGGCGAATCTGTTCAGGAACTATCAGCAGGAACTACATGTGACATTCCGCTTGGAACAATATTTCAGTTTCGAAGCACAGGCGAAGTACCACTAGCAATCGTTATTACGACTACGCCACCGTGGCCGGGCGATCACGAAGCAGTCAAGGTGGATGGCAAGTGGGATCCAACGGTTTAGGCAGATAACAGTCCCCATCAATTTGAATTTGATTCAGTATTTAGCAAATACTGCGCATTCGATTAGTTCAGCCACAGGTTCCTCACTCAACATTGCCTTCTCCACAAGGAGAAGGATTTTAAGCTGTACGTCATCAAATCGAGCCTCTCCTAAACTTCCTCAACAATTTCTTCACATTGCCTGAACAGGTTCCACACATTCATTTTCTAAATTTGGTTGCAGGCAATCAACTCCGCCGGTTAGCCGGCAAAGGATTTAGAAAATGATCACACGAACAATCACTCTCAGCGTAACAGCAGGACTTCTTGGCGCATTCGCTCTCGCAGGGACCGCATTTGCGGATGAAGCACCAGTCGATGGCAACCTGCACGATTCAGTAAAAGATCGAGTAGCCGAGATTCTTGGCATCGAACGAGAATTTCTCGACTCGGCAATGAGCGCTGCACGTGACGAGAACCGAGAATCCAAGCAGGACGAGCGACTGGCTGATCTTGTCGAAGTGGGAAATATTACTCAGGAACAGGCAGACGAGATCGACGCTTGGAAAGACTCCCGTCCAGAAGTGATGGGAGATCTCAAGAAGCTCGGACGAGGTCACGACACTGGCGACGACAACAGCATTGAGGCTCGACTTTCCGTCCTAGTAGAGCAAGAAGTGATTACTCAGGCTGAGGCAGACACTGTAACAGCTTGGAACGAAGCCAAGCCAGACTATCTTAATGACCTACGTGAAAAGATACGTCCAGCAAGAGATAACTATGGCGATGGTGAACGTGACGGCCGACGTGGTCGACATGGACACGGTCGACACCACCGTGGCGCCTTTGAAGGTCGTGGACCCGTCGGATCTGGACTACGTGATATTGAACAGCAAGCTCCTGCGTCGGGCACCCGTACATCATTCACCATGCCAAACGGATCAGAAATAAACGTCTAAGCTCCTACCATGCAGGCCTCCAAACGTGAAAGCACCCCTTGATAACTCGAGGGGTGCTTTCACGTTTGGTCGATGGAATACGCAATTGAACTACGATATCTACCGACACGTGAATGTCGAAAGCCTAATATGTTTCTGGCAAACTGTTCACTAGAGCGTAGCGCTCTTGGCACGGTACTCAATCGTCATCGAACTTGAACCTAGTTATCGGCTCAGGAATCTCTCAAATGGACCAACGCTCGGACAACAAAACTCAACGGCTACAGCGATGGTTCGATGAACGCCCCCAATGGGATCACGCTTCATACGGCGAGTTCATGCACATTGGTGCAAACCAGACCATCTTCCGAATCACTTTAGAAGAGCAGGAAATCAACGCTGAAACTAAAGTTCTTGATACCGCCTGTGCAGTTGGTGGTAACGCTCGATGGATGGCTTCACTGTTCGGCTGCCAGGTTTACGGCAATGACATCGATGAAGACGCTCTTGAGGTCGCACGCGATCTTGCCGATATCGAAAATATCTCCGAGCTATGCACATTCGTAAAAGCCCCGGTTGAAGATCTTCCGTTCAACGACGGAATGTTCGACATGGTCGTCACTACCGATATTTTTGACCCCGCCGAAGTAAAACGAGTTCTCAAACCGGGTGGATGCTTCATCGCCATCTCACTGTTTGAAGATCCCAAAGTAACTCCTCTTCAATTGGCTGAAGCATGGGGACTTGATCTTGAAACGTCTCTCGACGTTACAGATCTTGCCTTCGCGTTCAACCGCGCGAAAGAAACCGAGGCTCGCCTTCTTCACGAATCCGACCTCATCGCTGCTCGTGAGCTGATCGAGATTATGAACAAAAGCATCGCCCCGTACACACAAGGCGGTCGACACTACATCATGCGACTTAGGAAAAAATAGCCCTGCTACGTTTTTAAAAATGACCAATCATAATTCCGATCAGTACCGCGGTATCTATGGAATTCCTGCAACCCCGTTCAATGAAGATGAAACTCTTGATCTTCGATCACTAGAGAGCGTTCTAGAATTTTCAGTAGATAACGGCTGCCACGGCATCGTAATACCGGTAATGGCGAGCGAGTATCAGGCACTCACTGATACAGAACGTCGTCAAGTGTTTGATGTCAGCACCAAAGTTGTAGCGAATCGCATTCCAACCGTCGCGGGCGTGTCAGGAATATCGAATATTCATTCGATAGAATTAGCGAAATACGCTGAGGGCACAGGGTTCGACTCAGTAATCGCAATGCCACCGTTCAATATCTCTCGACCGTCGACGAGTGAAGTGTTGTCGTTCTTTGAACTACTCAGCAACGCTGTAAATATTCCTATTTGGATACAAAACCATTCTCTGGGTGCGCCTCTGAGCGCTACACAGTTGGCTGAACTCTGCGAAAACGTAGAGAACGTCAGCTACATCAAGGAGGAAACCGTCTTCGCTGCGCAGCTAACAACTGCCCTGCTCAACCAAGCCGGAGACTCCGTCAAAGGTGTGATGGGCGGCATGGGCTGTAAATTCCTGATCTCCGAGTACAACCGAGGTATGTGCGGAAACATGCCTGCCTCTCATTTCGGCGATATTCACTCGAATATGTGGGACCTGCTTGAATCTGGCGATGAAGCCGGTGCGAGAGAAATCCACACTCGAATGGCTCCATTGAACAACTTCGAAAGCCTTTACGGAATGCGCGCTTTCAAAGAAGTGCTTTACCGACGCGGCGTTATTGCATCCACAACAACTCGTTCCCCCGGGAAGCAAGAACTCGACAGCTACGATATGGCTGAATACGACGCCCTGCTTGCTTCAATTGACGACCTCCTAATCTGGACAGTCTCCTAATACTATGAAAATCGAAGCTATCGATCTCTTTTACGTCGCTCTCCCAAAAATCACGAGGACTGCCGACGGTACTCAGGATTCACTCGTAGTTCGGGTTCGAACGGACAACGGACTCGAAGGCTGGGGTGAATGCGATGCATCGCCGCTGGTATCAATGGCAGCGTACGTGATGCCAATGTCACACTCGAACGTCATCAACATCAACGAAGCGTTGATAGGTGAGACTCTCGACTCTCCCGAAGATGTAATTCGTCTTCGCAAAAAAGTTGGCGAATATGGATTAGATGTCCAACAGCTCGACCACGCCGTAGCCGGTTCAGACATCGCAATGTGGGATGTACTTGGAAAACATCTTGGCGAGCCGGTATGGAAGCTAATTGGGCATGAAGCTTCATATGGAAAACTTCCATACGCCAGTGTTTTGTTTGGTGATGATCCAGCGGAAACAAGAGCCGTTGCTAATTCGATAGTCGAACGTGATTTCAGAGCTGCTAAGTTCGGCTGGGGCCCAATGGGTCGCGGTTCACTGTCAGATGACATCGATCTAGTTCAGGCTGCTCGTGATGGATTGGGACATGATGCGAAGCTAATGGTTGATGCTGGAGTGATCTGGGGCGATAACGTCGACGCCGCTTATGAGCGAGCGGTCGCATTCGCCGATCTTGGGGTTACTTGGCTCGAAGAACCGCTTCATACTGAAGAAGTT
>Ga0302118_10000380_pt1 | contig 20618 bp, 15 predicted proteins | sample AG5_331_MG_FD_203126 | JGI IMG/M metagenome (GOLD analysis project Ga0302118, IMG submission 203126) | Marine microbial communities from Western Arctic Ocean, Canada - AG5_33.1 | ecosystem: Environmental > Aquatic > Marine > Oceanic | place: Canada: Western Arctic Ocean | collected 2017-10-01 | reverse complement strand
TCCTATTGGGTACGGCAATTATAGTAGCCTCAACCTACTACATGTTAATGCGTGAACAAGCCAAACATTAACCTGTTTTAATAACGCTGGAGTATTAACTATGTCACCTCGAAGCTTAGCCCATGTGAATGGTGAACTAGTGCCTATTAGCGAGGCTAAAATATCCCTTTTAGATTGGGGCTTTTTACATTCGGATGCCACGTATGATGTGGCTCATGTGTGGGAGGGGTCTTTTTTCCGTTTGGGCGAACATTTGGATCGTTACTATGCGGGCATGGAAAAGCTGCGCATGTCGATTCCCTACAACAAAGCCCAACTTACCGAACTGTTATTACACATGGTGGCTCAAAGTGGTTTGCGTCATGCCTATGTAGAAATGATTACTACCCGTGGCCAGCCAGAGCCAGGTTCCCGAGACCCTCGCAGCTGCACTAATCAGTTTTTTGCTTTTGCAATGCCCTTTGTGTGGATTAGTCAGCCTGATCAAGGTTTGCACTTAGCCATAAGCCAACAACAACGCATCCCTGCGGCATCTATTGACCCTACGATTAAAAATTATCATTGGTTAGACTTAGTAATGGGGCAGTTTGAAGCCTATGACCGAGGTGCTCAAACTGCAGCTGTGGTGGATGACAAGGGCAATATAAAAGAAGGTCCAGGGTTTAATGTTTTCATGATAAAAGATAGTCAATTACGCACAGCGGCAGAGGGCGTGTTGCAGGGTATTACCCGTAAAACCACCATAGAATTGGCCCAGCAATTAGGCCTGAGTATTGAGTGTGGTGAAGTGTCTGCAGAAGCTTTTCGTAATGCAGATGAAGCCTTCGCCACGAGTACGGCAGGGGGCATCATGGCAATCACCCAGATAGATGAAAAAATAATTGGAACCGGCCAAATTGGCCCCTTAACCCTGCAACTAAAAGACGCCTATTGGGCTATGCACAAGCAACCTAAATACGCTATTGAAGTAGTTTATGAGCAAGGACCTTAATTCAAGCAACGTGTATCTAGTACAGATGCAGAAGTATACCTGAGTGCTCTAATGTGTATAATTTTAGAATAAGATTATGCATCTAACTGGGAATCATAAATATGAACCAACTTGTAAAAGTGGCTGTTGCCCAAAAAACCACCTGTGCTGTTAAATCTTCAAGCCTCTATTGCCAGTGCCATAGAGACTATTGAGGAAGCGGCAGCCTAGGGTGCTAAATTGGTGATATTTTCTGAAACATTTTTACCTGGGTATCCTGACTGGTGCTGGAATTTAACTGCTGGTGGTAGTGAAGACCGAGCCCTAGGAAACGCAATTCACGCCAAACTACAAGCTAATTCGGTAGACTTAAGTACCCATGATTTGCAACCTATACAAGATGCAGCTGCGAATTTAGGTTTAGTTGTTGGTATGGGTATGAACGAAATAGACAATACTTTTAGTGGCAGTACTTTATACAACACCTATGTGATTATTGGTGATGACGGCAGTATATTAAATCGTCATCGCAAGCTGATACCCACTAACCCTGAACGTATGGTCTGGGGCTGTGGAGACGCCAGCGGGTTGCGGGTTGTAGACACTCCTTTTGGTCGAATAGGCAGCTTGATTTGCTGGGAAAACTACATGCCTTTGTCTCGTTTCGCACTGTATTCACAGGCCATTGATATTTACCTAGCGCCCACGTGGGACAGAGGTGACCGTTGGATTGCTTCCATGCGCCATATTGCTAAAGAAGGTGGTTGCTGGGTCCTGAGTAGTGCTACAGCAATAAAAGGTTCTGATGTGCCGTTAGACTTTTTGGGCAGAGATCATTTATTTAAGGATGATGAATGGGTTAATCCTGGTGACGCTGTGATTGTGCAACCAGGTGGTGATGTTGTAGCGGGCCCTATGCACAAAAAAACAGACATTTTGTATGCTGAAATAGACATCGCCGCATCACGAATTGCCCGCAAAGATATGGATGTGAGTGGTCATTATAATCGGCCTGATATTTTTAAGTTAGAAGTTGATAGGCGACCATTACCACCAGTCAATTTTATCAATGAATAAATAAAGCCAGTGCAAAATTGTATTGCTGTAATTGAAGTGACCGGCAGGTAGGTTAGTTGGTAGCTTTAATTGTGCGTGGCTCATATAATGGCTGTTTTTAAATTGTCTTTTTATTGAGCGAGTGCACGCTACATGGCATATCAGGTTTTAGCCCGTAAATGGCGGCCCCAAAATTTCCACACCATGGTGGGTCAAGAGCATGTTTTACGCGCCTTGGTTCATGCCCTAGACGAACAACGTTTGCACCACGCTTATTTGTTTGCCGGTACCCGTGGCGTTGGTAAAACAACCATTGCGCGAATATTGGCTCGATGCCTCAATTGTGAAGAAGGCGTCAGCTCCACTCCCTGTGGTGTGTGCTCTAGCTGTGTTGAAATTACGGAAGGCCGTTTTGTCGATTTAATCGAAGTAGATGCAGCGTCACGTACCAAAGTAGAAGACACGCGAGAACTACTAGATAACGTGCAGTATGCGCCTACACGAGGTCGCTTTAAGGTTTATCTAATAGACGAAGTACACATGCTGTCTACTAGTAGTTTTAACGCGTTGCTTAAAACCCTAGAAGAGCCGCCACCTCACGTAAAATTTCTATTAGCCACTACTGATCCACAAAAACTACCTATTACTGTGCTTTCCAGGTGTTTACAATTTAACCTGAAAAACATGCCAGCCGAACAGGTAGCAGGCCATTTGCGCAACGTTCTTACTAGCGAAGCCATACCGTTTGCAGAAGCATCACTGTGGCAACTTGGCCGAGCAGCTAAAGGCAGTATGCGTGACGCCTTGAGCCTTACGGACCAGGCCATTGCTTTTTGTGGTGGGGACTTAAGCGAATCTTCTGTTAACCAAATGTTGGGCAGTATCGATCAGGGCAAAGTAGTTGCCATTGTTAGCCAATTACAGCAGGGCAACGCTTCTGAGTTACTTAAGCTTATTGGAGAACTCGCTGAGCAAGGTCAAGATTTTGCTGTGGCCCTAGAAGATTTGCTGAGTTTGTTACATCAAGTGGCCATTTGCCAAGTATTGCCAGATGCGCCTGTTTCGGTGCAGTTTGACAAAACTAAGGTGTTAGATTTAGCTCAAAATGTCAGCCCTGCAGATGTGCAGCTATTCTATCAAATGGGTATTATGGCCCGTAAAGATTTAGAAGCAGCACCAGATCTGCAAGCTGGGTTTGAGATGGCCTTGTTGAGGATGCTCGCCTTTAGGCCGCAGCAACATGCCGGTCAAATGAGCACTATGGCGGCTCAGTCTCAGCCCCAAGTATCGGAATCATCAATCGCAACTGAGTCAGCATCAACAGTTGAACCTGAACCTGAACCTGAACCCGAGTCTGTATCTGACCCTGTACTTGAGTCCGAACCAGTGTCTCAAGAAGTGCCAGAGTCCGAGGTTATCGGTGAGCCTATAGTGCCACCAGCGGACTTACCACCATGGGAAGATGAGCAGGTGCAAGAACAGCAGCAAGCACCAGAGCTAGTGCCTGGGTCTATGCCTATGCCGGTGGAGCAACAAGCCCCGGCACCGGTAGTGCAACAGACAACGGCACCAGTAGCGCAAGAGACACCAGTAGTGGAGGAGGCATCTGTAATTGCAGCAGACCCCATCCTAGAAAAACCGAAAAACGACTGGACCTTAGCCGATTTAAGCGAAAATAACTGGACGCAGGTATTTAACGATCTTAATGTATCAGGCATGACCCACAGCATTGCAGCGAATATGGTGTTTACTCAGCGACAAGGTACACACTTGCAATTTACCCTGGAGCAGGGCCAAAGCAGCATGCTTAACGCAACCCACCAAGGCCGTATTCGCCAAGCCTTGGAAGAGATGTTTGGGTGCGAATTGATATTGACCATAGACATTGGGAAAACTGAAACTGAAACCCCGTTTGCTAGCCGCCAAAGGCGAGAAACACAACATCAAGAGCAGGCTATTGCATCATTACAAGGTGACCCTAATGTGGCCAGTTTAACCACGGCTTTTAATGGTCAGTTAGACATTAATAGCGTTTTACCCGTTAACCCTATTGAAACTTAGACTAATTATCGAGAAATAAATATGTTGAAAGGCGGCATGGGCAACATTATGAAACAAGCCCAAAAAATGCAGGAACAAATGCAACAGGCGCAGTCAGATTTAGCCAAAGCAGAATTTATAGGCGCTGCTGGCGCTGGCTTGGTTAAAGTAGTAATGACAGGGCGTCATGATGTGAAACGCGTAGAACTAGATGATTCACTGTTGTCGGAAGACAAAGAAATGTTAGAAGACTTGCTGGCCGCTGCGGTTAATGATGCAGTACGCAAAGTAGAGCAGGCAAGTCAGAACAACATGTCTGATATGACCGCTGGCATGGGTATGCCTGCCGGTTTTAAGATGCCATTTTAATAAATTGAACTCAAACTATAGGTTTAACGTTAATGTCATTTAGCCCCCTCATTGATGATCTTATTGAGTCTCTCCGATGTTTGCCTGGTGTAGGCCGTAAATCGGCCCAGCGTATGGCGCTGCACATCCTAGAGCGTAACCGTGAAGGCGGTGCCGTGCTAGCGCAAAGTATAAATCTAGCACTTGATCAAGTGGGGCACTGTGAGCAGTGCAGAACCCATAGTGAAACACCAGTTTGCCGTATGTGTAGCCAGCCAGACCGTGACGCTATTACGTTATGTATTGTGGAAACGCCAGCGGATGTGTTGGCTATTGAGCAGGGTGCAGGTTTTAGGGGTTTGTATTTTGTGCTGATGGGTCACCTGTCACCCATGGATGGTATAGGGCCTAATGAACTTGGGTTGGACGCGTTGATTTCGCGTCTTAGTGGTGAAAGCATCTCTGAAGTAATTATTGCTACTAACCCCACTATAGAAGGCGACGCTACAGCCCATTTTATTCACCAATTAATTCGTCAGCAGCTAGATACCCAAGCTATTAATGTCACACGTATAGCCCATGGAGTACCCATAGGCGGGGAGCTAGAGTATGTCGATGGCGGCACTTTGGCTCACGCCTTTGCCGGACGCAAGAGTTACACCTAACTATGTCAGCTATTTATCAATATATTGATACCAATGAAGGCCTTCAACTGGCTTGCCAAAAACTCATTCAAGCTCCTGCTATTGCGGTAGATACAGAGTTTGTGAGGGTGGATACTTTTTACCCTATCCCTGGCCTTGTGCAACTTGCCGCTGCTGGAGAAACCTTTTTAGTAGACCCGTTAACTATAGACGATTGGCAGCCACTGCAAACGTTATTAACAGATCCAGATACCCTTAAGGTTATGCATGCCTGTAGTGAAGACCTAGAGCTATTTCAGCATTGGCTTGAGCTACGCCCTACGCCTATGGCAGACACTCAAATAGCTGCGGCTTTTGTGGATATGGGATTGTCTCCAGGTTACCAAAGCTTGGTATTGGATTTGTTGGGGGAGGTTGTAGATAAGGGTGAAACGCGTTCAGATTGGCTGCAACGTCCGTTACGAGATTCCCAATGCCACTATGCGGCAATGGATGTGGCTCACTTGATGCAATGTTATGACATTTTAGCGCAGCGCCTAAAAGACAAAGGCGTATGGCAGTGGTTTTTGCAAGATATGCAGCGTTTGGCGCAACCTAAATTTCCCATTGCCCCCGAACTGGCTTATACCCAAATGAAGAATGCATGGCGCTTACAGGGTAAATCTGTTGGCCGCTTACGTGCCTTAGCTGCGTGGCGAGATGGCGTGGCTCGCAGTGAGAACAGACCAAAGAATTTTGTAGTTAAAGACACCAGTCTCATTGAAATGGCGCGCACGAATCCTGTCGACTTAAATGAAATTGGCCAGTGCCAAGATATGCGTCCAAGTAGTTTAAGGCGTTATGGAAAACAATGGCTATCCATTATGGCGGCATCATCAGAAGTGTTGCCAGGAGTGCAGCAGCCTTTGTCTAAAAATGAAAATAGAGACTACAAACGGTTGCATAAAGTCGTTACAGACCAAGCCGAAAATGCAGCCATACAAGTTCAATTGATGGGCCGTAAAAAAGAATTGCTGGAGCTATTTGAAGGCTTGCGTAAAAAGCAGCCGTTTAGCTTACCCGACAACTGGAAAGGCTGGAGAGAAGAGTTTCTTGCTGAACCTATTGCTAGCGAGTATAACCTGATCCAAGAGGCACTATGATTAGCAAAAAACGTATTATTTGCTCAATTTATCGAAGCAAAAAGAAAGACGAAATGTACCTATATGTCGATAAAACCAAAGCCTTAACCCTAGTGCCAGAAGCATTGTTGGCTATGTTTGGCACTCCAGAGCACCGCATGGATATGTTGCTCACCGAGAGTCGAAAATTAGCCAAAGCCAGTGCAGAAGATATACTTTCTGACATTGACGAGAAGGGTTACTATTTACAAATGCCTCCAGTACGTGAGACATACATGTTAGATCTGTATAAAACGCCAGTTAACCCAACATACTAATCACTATTGATAAGCTAGACGTTATGAAAGATTCAACACAAAAAGGGTTTTGGAAAACAACAGCACCCAAAGAAATGACGAGCCAGGAATGGGAATCTCTCTGTGATGGCTGTGGACGTTGTTGTTTACAAAAATTAATCGATGATGATGTGCCGTTGATGTACCACACCAGTGTGGCGTGTCGATACTTGGATCTTAAGTCTTGCCAATGTAGTGTGTATGAAACACGCCAAGATAAAGTGTCTGATTGCACTTTAGTCACCCCCGAAGCTGTGGCAGATTACAACTGGTTGCCGGAAACCTGTGGTTATAGACGAGTGTCTGCAGGAAAGGACTTGCCCGATTGGCATCCTCTTGTTACAGGTGATCCCAAGTCCACTGTGAAAGCAGGTATGACAGTTCGCAAATGGGCCATATCAGAAGCCAAAGTGCCTGAGACTCGTTGGGGTGAACACATCATTGAGATTCAACAACTTGGTGAAGATTATGATCCCATCTAATTATCGAATATTATATAAAGACACTACCATCTGACTTTTGGCTGACTATGCAGTAGAACACTGCTACTGTTTGGTAATGGATGTTCGCATTTCCGGAATGAGTGGGCTCGAACGACTTTTTCATAAAAATAGAAAACATACAATTTGGTAAGATATTGCCATGAATACGATACCTATTGAAAATATAGCTTTTTTGCTGTTTCCAACTATCGTAGTCGGCTATTTTTATTTTAAATGGCTTGGCAATTCAAAAGAGATCGCTTTTGCAACACTTAGAATGGTTGCTCAACTTTTGCTGATTGGTTATGTGTTGGATTTCCTTTTTCGAAAAGATTCTGCAGTAATTGGTATAGCTATTGTGACATTCATGATAGCGGTATCAAGCTTAATTGCGTTTAGAAGTTTTAAGCGCAAAACATTGATCAATTATGCTCGTGTTTTTTCTTCGATTGCAGTGGGAGGGACTTTTAATCTTCTTATTGTTTTGTTTGTTGTTTTAGATTTAGATTCTATATATCTTCCTAAAATCATGATTCCATTAGCTGGAATGATTTATGCAACCGCAATGAACGCAGTTGCCATTGCTGCGGAAAGATTCCAAAATGAAATTATAAGCAAAAGCTATGAAGACGCGAGATTTTTTGCGTTTAAGGCAGCCATGATCCCACAGGTGAATGCTCTTTTGGCGGTAGGTCTTGTTTCTTTACCTGGCATGATGACAGGGCAGATTTTATCTGGAATAAGTCCACTTGTTGCTGTTCGCTATCAAATAGTAGTTATGGCAATGGTGCTTGGAAGTGCCGGTATTTCCACGATTTTGTTTTTGATTTGGCAAAAAAAGAAAAACTAAATCGATTGACTATTTAATATTAGGGAGCAATCCCATGCTCAGTAATATTCTGTACTGCTTAGCTAAAACTCGAAGGAGAAAGAATGACAACCATTGGTATTGGTATTCAAACATCAGGTCAAGCATTAGCTACATTAAGCGATATGACAAAGGCACTTATCCCCATTCAACCTGAAGAACATTTAGCGCGCATTGTTAAAGCACAAGCTTATATGCTGGAAAATAATATTGATGCTATTTATCTCAATGCGGGCACAAACCTTACCTATTTTACTGGTATGAAATGGTATGCGAGTGAGCGTATGGTCGGTGCGATATTGCCAGCTTCGGGAGAGGTGCAATATATAGCGCCATATTTTGAAATAGGCACCTTAAATGGGTTTAAAGTTATTGATGGGCCAATACATGGCTGGCAAGAACACCAAAGCCCTTACGCTTTATTTGTAGAGATATTAAAGCAACTTCATATAAGTGATACCGCCACCATAGGCATCGATGAAAGTGCACACTTCTTTATATTTGACGGTATTAACAAAGTGCAAACGGGCTTAAATCTTATAAATGCACAAGCGGTTTCTGCCCACTGTAGAATGCACAAATCTGACAACGAAATTGCCTTAATGCAAGCCGCAATGAACATGACACTTGCGGTACACCAAGCTACGGCAAGTATGCTTTGTGAAGGCATAAGTACCACAGAAGTAGAATGCTTTATCGAACAGGCTCACCAAAAGGTGGGCGCGCCGGGTAACTATTTTTGTATTGTGCTGTTTGGTGTGGCGACATCTTTCCCCCATGGTGTTAAAGATCCACAAGTGTTAAAAAAAGGCGACATGGTATTAATAGACACAGGTTGTAAAGTGCACGATTATTTATCTGATATTACGCGTACTTACGTCTTTGGTCAGCCAACGAATCGGCAACGACAGTTTTGGGACATTGAAAAAGAGGCACAGTTTGCTGCCTTTAATGCGGCGAAAATTGGCGCGCCTTGCGAGGCTGTCGATGATGCAGCTCGGGGTTACTTGGCAATAAAGGGATTAGGGCCAGAATATCAAACTCCTGGTTGTCCTCACCGCACCGGACATGGTATTGGTTTAGACATTCATGAGTGGCCCTATTTAGTTGGTGGTAATAAAACACCTCTTGCCCCCGGTATGTGTTTTAGTAACGAACCTATGCTGGTGGTGCCCAATGAGTTTGGTGTGCGTTTAGAAGATCATTTTTATATGACTGACAAGGGCGCTCGCTGGTTTACTGAACCAAGCTACAGCATAGATAATCCTTTTGGTTAGGGTAGTTGTTCTATGGGTTAATTTCACCAAAGGATGAATGCTAACTGAGTTTCGATTGAATTAGTAATATAAGGAAAAAGGGCCACTATCGCTTAGTGCTGTATAGTTATATTGTGTTAAGGTGAGTGAAATAAAAAAATAATAATTGGGTTTTTAATCAATGTTCAAGTTTCATGCTATACGCAGTGTAAGTGCGACACTTTTCATCATCGTTATGGGCTTTAGTCAGGCAGCTATGAGTCAACCACTATCCAATCAGATGGATATCCGTGTGTTGATTGATGTGTCTGGTAGTATGAAAAAGACAGACCCAAATAACTTACGTATTCCAGCCTTGCAAGTATTAACTCAGTTGCTACCTATCGGCAGTAAAGCTGGCGTTTGGCAGTTTGCAAATACACCTAAAATTATCGTCCCACATGGTGTTGTTAATACCCAATGGCAGCAGCAAGCTTCTATAGCAGCGCAGAAAATTTCCTCAATTGGCCAATTTACTGATATTGGTGCAGCCCTTCAAGCGGCGTCATTTAACGCGCAAGACCAAAAACAAGGCCGCCAGTTGCATATCATTTTGTTAACGGATGGCATGGTCGATGTTAGTAAAGACGATGCGCAGAATAAACGCGCACGTACAGCGTTACTGAACCCTATATTGCAACAATATATTAACGTGGGTGCCCGTGTGCACACGGTGGGCTTATCTCATAAGGCAGACAAAACTACACTTAGCGCCATAGCCCGAGCTACAGATGGATTGTTTGAGGTGGCTGTTGATGCGGATCAGTTGTTAGATATTTTCTTAAGGGCACTGGATAACACAGTGGTCACTCAACAAGTGCCTGTTAAACGGTCTGAGCAATCGTTCTTGGTGCAGCCAGGTATTGAATCCATTACCATTGTGGTAGAAAAAAATGGTGATGAGAAAATAAAACTCAAGCACGGTAATCAGAGTATTCTTGGCCGAGAGCAAACCCTAGATAACCAGCAATGGCAATCATCAGCAACCCATGACGTGATTAGAATCCAAAGACCTACGCCTGGGAAGTGGGTGTTAATCAGTGATACAGCCACTCTGAAACGCATAAACGTGGTGGGGCAGTTGCAAATATTGCTGCAACAAAGCCATCAAAATATAAAAGTAGGCCAGCGCAGTTACATCGACGTTCAGCTTGCCAACGAACAAGGTACCCTGTTATCTGCGGAGCAACTTCAAGGCTTTAAACTTGAAGTGACTATGGATAATGGTGATCAAGAAGTATTTAAACAACAGCAGGTATTTGTAGCCGATACGAAAACCCGCATGCACTTGCCTGTGCTCAATAAACCGGGGTTGTATAACCTCACTATCTCTGTAGTTAATGGAAACCTAATTCGTACTATAAACCGCAGCCTCAGAGTGCATCCTATAGTGGCTGCGGTAGGTGCAGACGGAACAGATGCTACCCCGCAAAACACTATGACTATGCCGGCTACAAAAGAAGTTGCAGTGATCGTTGGGCAGTCGCCTAATTCAACGAGCCAATCTGAAGCAATGACCGTAAGCAAAGAGACTGCTTCACCTGCACTGCAGGCGCTTATGGAAGAGCAGGCACCCAGTGAGCAGGTTCTTAGTGAAGAGCTAGTAACAACTGAATTAGCCGCTGTAGCAACTGAGCCAGAGACTGCCGCAAGTCAAATTGCTGATTTGGTTAAAAAATTAAAAGCCAAAATAATTACCCCAGGAAAAACAATTCAAAACGTGCCCAACGCAGTTGTAAAGGCTGACGCCAACAACGTTCAAGGTAGTCAGGGAGATGCAAGCTCATCAGATCAGTTGCGTTTGTTTGTTGTGGGTGGCGCAGCTCTAGTGTTGATACTTTTATTGGTTATTTTACGAAGAACTTCTAAACCGGCCATAACAAATTCAAAAAATCGTGAACAAAGCTAATGGCTTGTATGGTGTTGGTTGTTAAATTTAATCAGTAAGTCAGATTTGGAGCCCGCTTTATGTGCGAACTTTTAGGCATGAGTGCTAATGTGCCTACGGATATCTGTTTTAGCTTTACTGGGCTTATGCAGCGCGGTGGCGGTTGTGGGCCACATCGTGATGGTTGGGGGATTACCTTTTATGTTGGTAAAGGCTGTCGATCTTTTCATGACCCGCAACCCAGTGCCAATTCTGAAGTAGCGCGCTTGGTTCAGCGCCACTCTATGAAATCTCACATCGTTATTAGCCATATACGCCAAGCCAATGTGGGTAATACCTCCTTGGAGAATACTCACCCTTTCCAAAGAGAGCTTTGGGGTCAGCACTGGACCTTTGCTCATAATGGCCAGCTTACTGATACGTCTAGTTTATCCTTAAGCCATTATTTGCCTGTGGGAGATACGGATAGTGAGCATGTGTTTTGTTGGTTGTTGGGAGAGCTCCGTACAGCGTTTCCTAAACCACCGTTAGATGCTTCTGTAGTGCGTTATTTTTTGCAGCAACGTTGTCAATTTTTAAAGACCTTAGGGGTGTTTAATATGCTGCTTTCAGATGGTGAGTGCCTTTATTGTTTTTGTTCAACTAAGTTAAGTTGGATTACTCGCAGAGCACCATTTGGTGAAGCTTGCTTAAGTGATGCGGATGTTAATGTAGACTTTGGACAAGAGACAACGCCCAATGACATTGTTTCTGTTGTGGCTACAGAGCCGTTAACGGATAACGAAACTTGGCATACCTTGCGCCCTGGCGACATGCTGGTGCTGCACAAAGGCGTGGCACTAAACTAGTTTTTTGGTTTAACTTTTGATTTAAGCAGGTTAACTAAAAAATGACTTGAAGGTTTTGCTGGTTTTCAAACACATGTTTGATTAGCATAGACCTTAATATAAATAACAATAATTAAAGGTCTTATTATGATTCAAATTGCCGGCGTAGAATTTGGCCAATATAAATCTGTAACTGATGTATTTTTGGAAGCGTGTGGAAAGTACGCTAGTAAGCCAGCCTTTAGTTGTATGGGGCAAAGCCTTTCTTTTACCGAAATGGATCGTCTAACGGCTAATTTTGCATCCTACTTACAAAACCACACCGATCTTCAAGTGGGTGATCGAATCGCCATTCAATTGCCTAACGTATTACAATTCCCTATTGCCGTATTCGGCGCCATGCGAGCAGGTATGGTGGTAGTTAGTACTAATCCACTGTATACCGCCCGCGAAATGGAACACCAGTTTAACGACTCTGGGGCCAAAGCATTAGTGGTTTATGCCGGCATGGCACATCTTGCAGAAGCCGTTGTACCTAAAACAGGCATCACCAAGGTATTAGTTACCGAATTAGCAGACATACACCCGTTTGCAAAGCGGTTGTTAATTAACACCGTTGTCAAGCGAGTAAAGAAACTTGTACCAGCCTACTCGTTGCCCAATGCAGTAAGCTTTAGAAGCGCGTTAGCGCTGGGTGAAAAAGCTGCACCAACAGCCGTAGAAACCACCTTAGACGATACCGCCGTATTGCAGTATACCGGTGGCACCACAGGCGTATCTAAAGGTGCTCAGTTGTTGCATCAAAATCTTGTTGCTAACATGATGCAAGTACGAGACGTGGTAATGCAGGATTTGAATGGTGACCGTGAAGTCGTTATTTCGCCTTTACCTTTGTATCATATCTACGCATTCATGCTGAGTTTAGTAATGACAGATATGGGCCACGAAACAGTACTTATTCCAAATCCTAGAGATATTCCTGGTTTTGTAAAAGAGCTCGCTAAACACAAATTTACTTCATTCGCTGGGCTTAATACCCTGTTTGTAGCCTTATGCAACAATGATGAGTTTAAAAAACTAGATTTTTCTCACCTCCAAATGACCATTTCTGGCGGCATGGCGCTTACTCACAGTGCCGCCGACATGTGGCAAAGTGTGACAGGTTGCACCATACAAGAAGGTTATGGCCTTACAGAAACATCGCCAGTGGTTTCAATCAACCCGTCTGATGATATCCGTATAGGTACTATTGGCAAGGTGGTTGCAGGAACGCAAGTTAAAGTCATCGGTGAAGATGGTGCTGAGTTAGGTTTCGATAAAGAAGGTGAGCTTTGTGTTAAGGGCCCGCAAATTATGGCGGGTTACTGGCAACAACCTGAAGCAACGGCCAGTGTGCTCGATGCTGATGGTTGGTTTAAAACCGGTGACGTTGCCATTCTATCTGAAGATGGTTTTATGCGATTAGTTGACCGTATTAAAGACATGATTATTGTGTCTGGTTTTAATGTGTATCCTAACGAAATAGACGAAATTGGTAGTCAGCATCCTGGCATTGTGGAGTGTGCTGCTGTAGGTATTCCCAACGAAGTGAGTGGTGAAACGGTGAAGCTGTTTGTGGTTAAGTCAGACCCTGGTTTGACAGAAGCCGATGTAATCGCCCATTGTCGTGAAAACTTAACGGCTTACAAAGTGCCTAAAGAAGTAGAGTTTAAGGACGAATTGCCTAAAACTAACGTAGGTAAAATTCTACGTCGCGCTTTAAGGGACTAGAATAATCTACGGTTTGTGGTTTGCGGTTAGTCGCAGACCGCAGACCTAGACCATGCTAAACTCCGCACTTTAAAATCATCCCCTCTTTATATGTCTTCTGCATTCTCTAATTGCATGGTCAAAGACCAAGCTGAACTCTCGTTATTGGCTCACCGAATTGCCCAACGTCAAAAGCGCGGGCAGCCGTGTGAAAAATTAGAGCAACAGTTACAGAGCAAAGCGTTATCAAGCCAAGCCACCTACGAAAAACGTAAACAGGCCTTACCCAAGTTAGATTACCCACCCCAGCTTCCCGTTAGTGGTCAGCGTGAAAAGCTAGTTCAGCTGATCCGTGAGCATCAAGTGGTTATCTTGGCCGGCGAAACAGGCTCGGGAAAAACTACACAGTTACCCAAGCTCTGCATAGAGGCCGGGCGTGGAGTTGGTGGCATGATAGGCCACACTCAGCCTCGACGCTTAGCAGCTAGAACTGTAGGGCAGCGCATCGCTGATGAATTAAACGTACCTTTGGGGCAGCAGGTAGGCTTTCAGGTTCGCTTTACAGAACAAGTAAGCGACATCAGCCACATTAAGTTAATGACAGACGGCATCTTGTTAGCAGAAACTCGTCGAGATCCGGATCTGCTGCGCTACGACACTATTATTGTGGATGAAGCCCACGAACGTAGTTTAAATATAGACTTTTTATTGGGGTATCTAAAACAGCTTTTAGCCCGTCGAGATGATCTAAAGCTCATTATTACCTCGGCCACTATAGATCTAGAACGGTTTAGCACACACTTTAATGATGCACCGGTGGTAGAGGTGAGTGGGCGGACATTCCCCGTGGATGTATGGTATCGGCCTTTGTTTGCGTCTAAGTCAGATCAGGACCAAGACATGCAAACGGGCATTCAGCATGCATTAGAAGAAATAGATCAGCATGAGCGCCAAAGTAAGCAACACAATGGTGATGTGCTTATTTTCCTTCCGGGTGAACGAGACATACGAGACATCGCTTTGTTCTTGCGTAAACAAGAGCAAAAGCATTGGCATGTATTGCCGCTATACGGGCGGTTAAGTTTTAGTGAGCAACAAAAGGTATTTCAGCCTTCCGGTAAAGCCACAGGGCGGCGTATTGTATTAGCCACCAACGTGGCAGAGACCTCGGTTACTGTGCCTGGCATTAGATATGTTATAGACCCTGGCACAGCTCGAATGAGTCGCTATAGCTATCGATCTAAAGTGCAGCGGTTGCCTATAGAAGCCATTTCCCAAGCCAGCGCCAACCAGCGTAAAGGCCGCTGTGGTCGTCTCTCAGCTGGCATTTGTATTCGGTTGTATGATGAAGCAGATTTTATTAGTCGGCCAGAGTTTACCGACGCAGAAATTTTACGTACTAATTTAGCGTCCGTCATTCTGCAAATGCACGACTTAACCTTGGGCCCTGTTGAAGAGTTCCCATTTATTGATGCACCTGACAGCCGCTTTGTGAATGATGGCGTTAAACTATTACAAGAGTTAGGAGGCCTAGATGATAGGCGTAAACTAACACCCTTAGGTAAGCAGTTGGCACGATTGCCTGTAGACCCGCGCATCGGAAGGATGGTGGTGGCGGCCAATGATTGGCATGCGTTAAACGAAGTGCTGCTGATTGCCAGTGCGCTTACTATTCAAGATCCAAGGGAAAGGCCACAAGACAAGCAGCAAGCCGCCGATCAGCAGCATCTACTGTGGCGCGAAAAAGACTCAGACTTTTTAAGCTTGGTAAACCTCTGGCAAGACTACGAGCATCAGCGTCAGCTACTCACTCAAAATCAATTGCGCAACTGGTGCAGTAAGCACTTTGTGTCATACCTGCGCATGCGGGAATGGCGAGAGGTGCATCGGCAGCTGTTGTTAATGTGCCAGCAGATGGGTTTCAAAATTAATGCCGAACTTGCCAGCTACGAAGCTGTGCACAGGGCGCTGTTAACGGGTTTGTTGGGTCATATTGGTCATAAAGATGAAGACGGGCAATTTGCCGGCCCCAGGCAGCGTAAGTTCTTACTGTTTCCAGGGTCTGCACTTGCCAAAAAATCACCCCCGTGGATCATGGCAGCAGAGCTGGTGGAAACGTCACGTTTATTTGCCCGTTGCGTTGCTAAAATAGAACCTCAGTGGGTAGAGCAGGGTGCCGGTGCATTACTGAAATATAATTACAGTGAGCCGTCGTGGCATAAGCGCCAAGGTCAAGTGATGGCCTTTGAGCAAGTGAGCTTATACGGCTTGGTATTGGCCAGTAAGCGTAAAGTAGCTTATGGAAAAATAGACCCAGAAGTGTGTCAGCAGCTCTTGGTTATGGAAGGTTTAGTACAGAATAACCTACTCACTAAAGGCAAATTTTTAGCCCATAACCAAGCCTTAGTCGAAAGTATTGAGGCTCTAGAGGCGAAATCTAGACGGCGCGACATTTTGGTGGATGATCAAGTTCTGTTTGATTTTTACCATGGCAAAATGGCAAACGTTAAAGCGCCTATTGTCAGTGCGGCAAGTTTTGAGTCGTGGCGTAAGCATCAAGAAAAGGCACAGCCAGAGTATTTATTCCTAAGCCAAGATAATTTAATGCAGCATGGGGCCGAAGGTATTAACAACAACAGCTTCCCAGATCGTTTGGTGTGGAATGCTATGAGTTGGCCTTTAAGCTATCACTTTGAACCTAGCCACGAGCAAGACGGCGTCACTATTCAAGTGCCTGCTAATCAGCTAAAGCGTCTACCTCTTAAGCGTTTGCAGTGGTTAGTGCCAGGCTTATTAAAACATAAGTTGGCGGCGTTGCTCAAAGGCTTGCCAAAAGCTCAGCGAAAAGCCTTTGTACCTGTACCTCAATACGCCCAAGCATTGTTAGAGGCGTTATCGCCAGATGATATCGATTTACCCGATGCTGTAGCAAAACATTTACAGCGTATCAGTGGCCGTCCTTTTGATGCGCAACTGCTGCAGCAAGTGGAGGTAGAAAGCCACCTGTTAATGAATGTACAAGTCATGGATGAATCTGGCCAGATCATTGCTCAGGGTCGAGACCCACTGAGGCTGCTGGGAGACTATGCCACTGGCAGTGTTACCAACCAACAGCCTAGTGCTGCACATCCCGTGTTAAAGCAGGGAATTACGCAGTGGGACTTCACAGCATTGCCAGCAACCATGACTATAGAGCAAGGCGCAATGAAGTTGCCTGTTTGGCCGGCTATAAAAGACCAAGGTAAAGCGGTAGACATTGTATTTACAGACTCAGCAGAAGAAGCTGAAGCTACGACCCATGACGGGTTAGTGCGCCTTTACCGGATTGCTGTCAACGAGCAAACTAAGCACCTGGCAAGATCATTGCCGGGGTTTAGGCAAGCGGAACTGTTATATGGCGCATTAGGCACGGCTCAAGAGTTGCGAGAACAGGTCTTTGACCAAGCGGCAGAGCTAGTATTTTTGCCAAACAGCTTGGCTGTAGAAGCATGGCCGTCAAATGAGGTGGCGTTTAAAACATCATTAGAAAGGCGAGGCCACTATGCCGAGGCCGTAGAGCAAGTGCTAAAGCTCAGCATAGAATTGCTTAAGCGCCACCATGCCATAAGAAAAGCCTTAAAAGGGCAGCTAAATCTAGCATGGGCTAATGTATACCAGGATATAGGTGGGCAATTGGATCGATTGATGAATAAACGCTTCATAGCCCAAAGCCAGTGGCAGCAACTAGAACATATGCCACGCTACTTAAAAGCAATAGAAGCCAGATTAGAGCGATTTAAAAGCCAATTACCCAAAGAGAACGCCGCCGTGCAGGAGCTCCGCGGTTGGCAGCAAAAAATAGATACGGCTCAAACTCAGTGCTTGCCCCATACGAGGGAGCATAAAGCATTGAATGACTTTGCATGGTCTATCGAGGAGTACCGAGTGTCACTATTTGCACAGCAGCTAGGAACCCAAAAACCCATTTCTGCCAAACGCTTACAAAAACTGTGGGACATGATTGGTAGTTGATTCTTAGTTAATAGGTAGTCGGTAGCGTAGTTGGTGATGTGGTTGGCATAGGGAACGGCTTAAAAGAGCCTGTTATTTGCCTTCTTAAGCACCAATAAAATCGATATTTTCCCTTATTAAACAATAGGGACCTTAGTACTTGTTGCCTACCCTTTTTTAATGTTAACATTGCTGCGCTTAACTAAATTGTACTAGTTGTTTGTTTTTACAAACGATTAGAAAAGTATTACCATACATTGCCGAACCAAGACTTATTAATAGGATTGGTTTAGCACTGTAAAGTAATTGTTTAACTAGCTAGTTAAATTTTATTAATATTATTGAAGGGGAATTTCAATGAACAAAACTCTAATCGCTCTTGCGATCACTGCAGCACTTCCAATTGCTGCCCAAGCTGATACAACCATCTCTGGTTCTGTAGAAGCTTCTGTTGCAGCCGGTGGCGCAACTACTATCACTTCATCTGTTACTTTAGCTTCTAGCGAAGTTTTGGCTAACGGCATGACTGCGGCGACTTCTATCACTGTACTTGGTGGTGGAACTGACGCTGGTACAGCTAGTCTAACTGGCGACTTCGGTACTGTAACTTTTGGTTCTGGTATTGATGACGAAAGCGGCGCACGTCTAGGCGACGTAGCTGGCGTTATGGGTTCTGCTAGTACTGCTAACGCAGTAAGTGGCGTAACTTACAGTGGCACTGTAGCTGGTCTTTCAGTTGCTGTAGGTCACGGCGCTGTGACTTCTATGGGTGCAACAATGGACTTCAATGGCATGACCATTGGTGCAGCATCTCAAGACGGCACTTCTGCTTTTGGCGCATCTTACGTGTTTGGTGACTTAACAGTTACTGGTGGTAAGAAGTCTGGTACTGCTGCTGTAATCACTGCTTCTTACTCTACTACTGTAGATGCTTTGACTGTAACTGCAACTGCTAACAACTCTAGCGAAACTACAGCTTCTGTAGCTTACACTCTAGACGGAATCACTGTAACAGCTGCATATGACGGTACTGATACTGACTTGTCTGCTTCATACACTTCTGGTGCGTTAACTGTAACTGCTAACTCAGACAGCGAAGTAACTGCTGCTCTAGACCTTGGCAATGCAGACCTAGCTCTTGCTCGTGAAGCTGGTGCTACCACAATGACTTACACGGTGGCATTCTAATTTTATTAGAAGCTAACGCTTAAGATATAAAAGGCTCCTTCGGGAGTCTTTTTTTTGCCTTTTAAAAACTACCTGGCGTAGAATACTTGATTCAAATGAGCTAACGATAGTGTAGTTATTTTTTATGAACCAAATAGATCGACTGCTAGAGCAGGCTATGGCCTTGCATCAGCAAGGACAGTACGAGGCAGCGGGGCGCCTTTACCAACAGGTACTTCAGCTAGATTCAAAACAACCCGATGCCCATAACCTTTTAGGTGCAGTATATGTGGTTTACAAAAATTACAAGCTTGCTGAAAAGCACCTTCTTAAATCAATCAAACTATCGGGCAATTATGCTCCGGCTCATTACAATCTTGGCAAAGCCTATCTTGATCAAGGTAAGAGTCAGCAAGCTTTTGGTGCATTTTCAAAGGCTATTAAACTAAAGCCAGACTATGTTGAGGCAGTGTTCTTGCTAGCTAATACGAGGGTTTCTCTGGGTGACTTGGCGCTAGCAAAAGTTGCCTATATAAAGGTGATTGGCTGGGATCCAAGTAATTATGAAGCTCATAATAATCTTGGTAGTGCGTTGCAAGATCAGGGATTCTATTCAGATTCAATCGAGCATCACCAGAAAGCAATCTCTCTAAAGCCAGATTTTGAACCAGCGTACGCTAACTTATCAAATGCGCTAGTTCAGTTGGAGCGTCATAAAGATGCTTTAGAGCTACTTAATGAGTGCCTTAGTCACTGCAAAAGTGGCAAAATTTACGATACTATTGGAACTGTGTATCTGCAGCTAGGCCAAATGTCGGAAGCTAGGCAAGCCTATTTGATGGCAATAGAAGCTGACCCGTTAAAAGGTAAGCCGTATCGTCATTTAGTAGAAATAACAAAACTAGATAATATTGAAAATATAGATTTAATGGCGTTGGTGTCTACTGCTAGTCAAGCCGAAGGCCTGTCATCAGAGTCTCGTGTGCATTTAAGTTTTGCGTTGGCGAAGTTATTAGATGGTTTAAAAGATTACGAAGGTGCCTTTGTAGCTTATAAACAAGGTAATGATTTGTACCGTTCCAAACATCCTTATGCAAGAAGTGATGCTATAGGTTTATTTAAAACGATTACAAAAGAATATAATAAAAATGCAATAATTAGTAAACTCACTGTAAGTGATGATAGCAGGCCTATATTTATATTAGGCATGCCTCGCTCTGGCACCACCCTAGTAGAGTCAATTATTTCTAGTCATTCAGGCGTTACAGGTGCTGGTGAGCTTACTTATATGGCAGATCAGGCTCGTCGGTTTAAAGGGGGTAGGACGGCCTTCTATAAGCGCTTTAATAAGCTGGGAGAAGAAGAGTATAAAAACATTGCCCAGGCTTATTTAGCAGGCCTTAATGGTTATGATGAAGGCAGGGCCCACATTACCGATAAGATGCCGCATAATTTTCTTTATATAGGTGTGATCGCTAAATTGTTACCTAATGCTAAAATTATTCATTGTAAAAGGCATCCGGTAGCTAATTGCTTGTCTATTTATAAAGCCTATTTTGCTACTAAAAATGCCCATCCTTATGCCTGGGATCTCAAGGAATTGGCCCACTACCATAATTTGTATGAAGACCTTATGGCCCATTGGCGTGAGGTGCTGCCAGGGCGCTTCTATGAAATTTCCTATGAGCAATTGACCTCTAATCAAGAGCAAGAGAGCCGTCAGTTAATCGAATACTGTGGTTTGGAGTGGCAGGATGCGTGTTTGGATTTTTATAAAACTGACCGCAAGGTTAAAACTGCAAGTGCGTTTCAAGTGCGCCAACCCATGCATAATCAGT
>Ga0302118_10000378_pt1 | contig 20666 bp, 33 predicted proteins | sample AG5_331_MG_FD_203126 | JGI IMG/M metagenome (GOLD analysis project Ga0302118, IMG submission 203126) | Marine microbial communities from Western Arctic Ocean, Canada - AG5_33.1 | ecosystem: Environmental > Aquatic > Marine > Oceanic | place: Canada: Western Arctic Ocean | collected 2017-10-01 | reverse complement strand
ATGGTGGTAATGAACCTTTTTTCTTAAGCGCAACAACCTTGTCAAACATTTCATCGGTAGCTTCAGCGAAAGATGCAAGGACTTCCTCAACGTCTTCCTCTTCAAAACCAGCTTCAACCAATGCTGCTCTACGAGCCATGGTTTTAGCCTCAGCTTCATGAGCCTCGATTTTTTTGTTGGCGATGACCAACTCTTCGTCTCTCTTGGCAATTGTCTCTTCAAGTTCGGCAACTTTAGTTTCAGCGGCTTGAACAGCAACTTGAACTTCAGTAATAGCCGTATCTTTTTCAGAAACACTGGCTTCAAAAGATTCAATCTGGGATTGAAATTCTTGATCTTTTTGCTTGGTAATTTCAGCTTTTAGAGCGTCGGAAGCCGTTTTAGCGCTAACTAATTCAGCTTTAAGCTCGTCTACTTGCTGTCTAAGGGTATCAGACATATTTTCATTCTCCTGTTTAAAACTAGAGTTATTTATTTCTTCGGCTTTCGCGCCTTTAAATGGATCAACATCGTTGAGAATCACACTTCTCGGGTTAGCAGGGTTGCTAACCAGACCTTTTCCAGAAAACGCTATATTCCTTAAAAGTCTTCCTACGGTATATCCTTCATACTTTCCCTCTCCTCCATATGCTCTAAGATGTTTAGTTAAAAAAGCGGAGGCGTCGTCTCTAGCAATTACTTTATGCTCACCTTGTGGGGTGACTACAGCATAGTCAAAATTATTAAAGAGGCACTCCATTGAAACAAACCATTTGTTTGATTCAATTTCTGATATTATTTTTACCATTCTTTCTTTTAGTTCTGGATTACTCCAGCTATTGTAAAGAACAGCGCTTGTAACAATATCAAACTTTTCAGTTTTGTCTGGGTTAGAAACCTCATTGCCACTTTCGTCCATAACCAAGCTATTAGTTATGTGACCAATTATGTCTGATTCGTCGTGCATGAAATTAAATTGTTTGTCTACAGGGGTTTCCCTAGCAGACCAAGTTTCACCTCGATCAAATACGTCATCATTTTTATTCCACCCGGTTGATACCAGAACAGAATTCAAATAGTATAGATCAAACTGATCTTGATTCTCAGCAATAGCATCGTTAGCAACGATAAATTGCTGAATGTTTTCTTTTTGTTTCTTACTGGGAGTATAAATACTAACTGGAGAAGAATATGCCACACTAGCGTTAGACTTTATAATTTCTTCTAAACCGGCTGATATCTCTTTTTCATATATTTTCATATATCACCTCTAAAAAAATATACACCATATGACAAATAAAATCTTAGAAACGCTATGTTGTTTTACTTAAAGCATATGCCGAGACATGTATTTGACGAGCCTCGTCTATAGATGGTTGTCTATCATTTCTCTTATTAAAATCACTCTTGAATACCCTTAAGGAAGAAAGCACAGTTTCGTTTATGACTGCCGGTCGCTTAAGAAGACTGTTAATAACATCCGCGTCGATATCCATAAAAGGCTCGATCCCACAAAGTATGCATAGTTTTAAATGCTCTAATTGATCCATCTCACTCTTTGTAAGTGATCTCAAATTAGCCTTGTTATGATATGCTAGTATTGCAGGGTTGGTAATTTTAGATATCTTATTTTGAGCTTCAGTAGCCCATAGCGAAATGTTGACAAACTCGGAGTTTACAGATTTTCTAGGCTTAACCTCTTTCTGTTTTCTCTTAATTTGATCCTTTGCGTTTTTCGGTCTTCCATCTTCTGGTCTTCCGGTAGGGGCAAACTTTTCCTCTGGAGGTGCATTTTGCTGCTTTGTTTCTTCTCGCTTTAACTCTTTGTCAAACTTCTTATCCTCTTTTTCATCTTTCTCATCTTGAATACTAATTTTATCCCTTCTGTCTTGAGGGTCAGTGAGGGGATGGCCGCCCGTATCAGGAGATGGTACTAAACCAAAATCTTCTGGCTGCATAGAGTCCTTCGTGAGGGCAATCTTCTCAAGATCATTACGATGTTGAGGGTTGTGATATGGGCCAGCTTTTTGTGGCATGTTCTCATTCTGCCTATCTTTTACCTCTCGACGAATTCTGATTTTCTCAATTTCTGGAATTTCTCCAAATCTTTCAACCAGAGTTTCGGTGCTAATGATACTTCTATCAGCAAGTTGAATAAGGAGGTTCTTCTCAGTAGCCTCGTCTGACAAAACCATCTGGTCAAAGTGAATCCTAGCCGGAAGTCTAAAGCCCATTGCTTTTTGAACTATCTCTAGTTCTTGATTCCACCAATTCGTCAATACCTGACGGCCATATTCCAATCTTTCAACAAGTGTTTTAAGACTAATAAAATTATTAGTAAAACCACCGCCACCACTAGCCATACCCGTAAGGGTTGGAGGAATACCAAGTCCAGCATAAATATTGGTAAGAACCGGTTCGTATTTTTCTTTTCCCAAAAATTTAAACACCTGAGTGCTAGATTCTGTAAACTTTAATTCTGGCCCCCATACTAAATCCATAGTACCGCCACCCACGTTGCTTGCCAAAATATCTCTTAACTTGTTAATGGCAGCCTTGGTTGGGAGTATCTTGTTGTCTAAATCTCCAAGACTCCAAAGTCTTATATTAGAAATAGCACCATCAAGAGCGGATACATCAGCGAGCTTCATTTTTTCCAGCATGATAATGTCATCAAGAATGGCATAAATCATTGGGTTAGACCAAACAAGCCAATCATCTTTCTTGTAGTAATATACCGAGACCTTTTCTGGATCTAACGGTACTGTTGTCGCTCCGTTCTTGATAGCCTTTAAAATGTCTGGAGGCAGCATTGCCGTTAGATTTTTATGATGAGAAGAGCCTCCATTAAGACTCTTGTTTGCTAGACCTCTTACAAGCTTAGATACTTTTAAGACGTATTGTGGCTGACCAACAAAAGTAGCTAATTCGTTACCAACAACCTCAATAGACATGGGGTTTAAAAAATCAAACTTCCAAGGGATTTCCCTTCTATCAACCTTCAGGTCGGCTATTTTCATGTCAACACCGCCCATCGAGCGAAGCTGTCTTTCTGTTTTCTTATTTATTTTTGCAGTTCTTCGTTTTACAACTACATTTCCACATCTATAAAGGGTGTTTAAAAACCTTTCTGTTCTTTCTCTACCGTTTACTTTTTGAAACCATGCGCGGAAAAATTTCTCGATACGCTTATTTGGATGGACGATATTGATACCCTGTCCAGCAAAGTCAGCCATTAGATCAATAACATTCCTAATGATTCCAACTCTATCGTAAGCAGCCATGCACATTTTTATGGCTTCTTTTTGCTGCTTAGGTACAGCTTCAGAACTACGAAAGCGATTGTAATCCTCTCGATTAAATCCAGTTCTTACAGAACGATTAGGCTCTACATCAAGAAAAGACCTACGACTATAGGCTGAAGCTTTCTGAACCCCGTCGTAAGCTTCAATGTTATCTGACGTTTCGGCAAGAGCTTTTTGCTTACCAGAGTCGTCAGACCAAGTAACAAAAGATTGTGCTTTTTCTTGATTTTGTATTGAGCTATCGTCCATTTTTCTACCTATCTAATTGTAATTGAAATGATTGATAATTAATCTGTATGACTATACACCAAACTAATATACATCTCTCATTCCTTCAGTAAACCAAGCTGGCCCTACGTATTCTGGGCCGTCTATTTTGCCTCTTGCGCCTCCCGCAAAACCACCAATAGTATCATAGACATGAGGTGGTGGTGTGCGCAAGATCTTTCTTGCAGACATGTTCGCCATGATTAGAGAAGAGTATCTATCTTTTCTCAATCGACTTTTTCTACCACCGGGGAGTTTTACATCAGGAGTGTCCCACTTATCTCTACCCGTTGTTGTTTGCGTTATAATGATCATCGAAAGTTCATCTTTTAGCTCTTCAAGCTCCATCACGCAGTCTTCTAGTGTGTCATACATTCTGTTCTTTAATTTATCATCGGACATAGCAAGACCAAGCGTTGCTGAATCAAAGTAAGGAAACAAAACAGTTTTGTCTTCAAAGTCCTTTCTTAGACCGTGATTAGCCTCGGCAAGCCAGTCTGCCTTTGCAAATTGAATCATTTCAAGAATATGAAGTCCGGGATTTCCATCAGTGTCCTTTTCCTTCTTTTCATCTATGGTAGGCCAAAGAGGAAGTTCTCCAGTTTGTATTTTATCTTTATCATGAAGGGCTTCCATTATGGCAATACCACCCCCCTGAGCATCTAATGCAATTTCCGAACAGGGGAAAACCTTCATTAGATCTCTAATTTTTCTAGCACAGTGCGAATAAAAATCAGTTTCACTTGCTAGTCCAGCTTTAACCTGTTCTTTATGTCTACTTCTATTGGTTGTCCAGCAATGAACAGTCCTACTATGATCTTCATGTACCTCAAGAACAACTATAGAGAAATTGTCTACTTCGGAAGCTGGATCAACACCATACACATACCTACAGTTAGGATTACCCTTAAGCATAGATTGAAAGTTTACTTCTCCACTAGGATGAGTGACTGGGTTCTCCGGAGATACAACACAACTTTCTATTAAAGATCGTTTGAAGAACCCATTGCTGTCTGTAGCGAAGCATGCTCCAAATTCCATCTCGTAAATACCAGAGTGAACCGTCGCTTTAGATCTGGCTACCTGAGCGTCATCCATAAAACCCTGCGGCAAAAGCTCGAACGGAACACGAATGATAGAATACTGACGCCAATCAAAGCCGTTTGGAATTTCAACATCTCCAAATATTTCAGCTAATCTACTAGGCTGACCTTTGCTTTTGATTATTTGTTTCCACTTCTTCCAGTATTCAGCAAAGTGATTAAAGTCATAGTAAGCAGTACCAGAAAGTATAATTTGATTTCCATTCTCTTCGTTGGCTACTCCCTCATCGTGATCTTCTTCCCCAAGCTCTACGGCTCTTTTGTGAGCTGCTATTCTTTTTACATTTTCCACTGGGGATGCGGTAACAGCAGCAAAACCAGCGACTACGTTTTCGAATATCTCACGGGGAATAGATGCAAATTCATCTGCAATGATGTCGTTAGCACGTTGACCACGAATTTTACTACCGTCACCAAGAGGGAGGCATGTCACGGTGCTTTCACCTATTGTTAATCTACACATGTCAACATCACGTCTAGGCCCACCAGAACTACCAACAATATCTCGAAGTATTGGTGCGTTCCTCCATATGCCATCCATGTATTCAAAAAGAATTTTAGACTGCCTAAACGCCGCACCAACAATGATTACTTTTCTTCCGGGCATTAATAGACAACGAAGAACGGCATATACAGACAACATAAACGATTTACCAAAGCCACGACTTGCTATAAGCATTGGAAATTTTCTGCCCCACATTTCTCTAAGCATTAAAGCTTGTGTGGGCAAAAGGTCAATATTTAATAGTTCTTTACATATGAACGAAAAATATTCTGGGTTTGTCATCAACCAAGTTAGCTTAGTTGTGAACTCCTCTTCCGTTTGAATGCTAAACGGGTTAATGATTTTAGACTCATCTACATTTATATTGAGCCAAGCATCATTAATTTCTTTTATGTTGTCACTCTGCTTGTTCACGCAGTAATATCTCCGTTACGTTGTCAAAAATCATCATAGCTCGATCTTCTGCGTTTTCTTTGTCTCCAGAGAATATAAGTTCCACGCCATACTCTTCTTCGTACTCGCGTAACTTCTTCCACATAAACTTCCCATTCATTCTAACAAACGGGATTTGCTTTTTGGGTATTCCAGAATTCTGGGGAAAATTCATTAGATCATCTATAGAAAACTCAAAGATAACATACTTCCAGCGAAAGAAAGACATTCGTTTCATTTCAGCTTCAAAGGCTTTTCTTTTCTTCCCCAAGTTCATAGATATCTCGCCCGTGCTGGCTTTTCTTTCTATGACTAGGTATTTCTCTAACCCCTTGACTGTATAATCTCCAGTACGAAGCCCCCAGTCTACAATGGCTTGACATTTATCAAAAGACTTAAAATCCCATCCAGATTTTTCTCTCGTGTCCCTTAAAACTATATGCTTCATTTTTTTACTAGCTTAAATGGTCTTATGTCGTGCGTGCCTGTGATATTATTAAAATCAATACTATTAAGATCAATCATTGCGTCTTCCTGTAAATACATCTTATTTAAATCGTCCATTGGGCAACTGTTAAATGACGCACCATCATGTGTAGAGTTGTAATTCATAGAAACAACATGACTATGTTTTGGGATACACATTAAATCCTTTTCGCAGTCACCTCTATGATTAGACATGTACCATTCTATCCTCTGTGGAAGTATGGCAAACGTGTTGTCAACATTTGTAAAATCATCACCTTTAAACATCTTCAGGACTTCTTTAGTATTATATACTACGCCATCCCAGCTAAAATAGAAACCATAATTATCGTAAGCGTCATATTTCTTATATTTATACTTAATGAAATCTCCCGACCCCCTGAGAGCTTTTATCGGCTTGTCTTTATCTGTACTGTCTGTGGTGTTAAGCCCAAGTCGCAAGCTAACACACCAAGTTTCATCGTCGAAAAGTTCTAGCAGTTCGTTCGCAGACATACCGAGAGGTTTATAGAAAATGCAATCATCCATGAATAAGGCAAAGTGTCCATCCTTAACCATTTCTAAAAACCCATACAGGTCTTGAAGTAAATACGTCTCTTTGTACCACCCTACTCCTTCTACTTCAGACTGTAGTTTAAGGTATCCCTGTTCGTATTCTTTTGTGGTCGCCTGCCAGATGATGTATGGTTGAAAAACACCCTCTGCATTAGCCTGAAGACTTTGTAGTAACAGTCTAGTTTGCAATGCTCTATTTTTCGTGAGAATCAGAGCCGGAATTGCGTCCATTGTTTTCCCTTACTATATCCATAAACAGGGGTGCATATTGAGATTCAGCCCCCGTTATTTCCTTATGACATTTCCAACATAGTGTAATACCATTATTTATGTCAAAACGCAAATAAGCAGCATCAGACCACCTCACTATATGATGTGCGTTTAACGCTCTTTTGTATCCACACTTGGGCATTTGACATTTATGCTTATCTCTTGAGAAAACTCGTTTTCTCCACTCTGCATAAATTGGGTCGTCGTAATCTCGTCTCATATAATCTCCAACCTTTTAAAGAGTCTTTAAGGTTATACTGTCACTTTTTTCTTGAAGGGCTTTTTGCCTCTCGATCTCGCACTCTGGACAGCCTTCTATAAATTCGCCATCATGAGGTTTAGCGTAGTGATGAAGAGCAAACAATCTAAGGTTTATTATGTTCTGCCCATATAGCAATCTAGCCATACCTTCGTAGGTGTGCTTTTTAAATTCCTTATCGATAGCGATAAGTTTGTCAACATCTCCCCGAATTGGAGATTCAATTTCTACAACGACTGCCTTCTTGTTAAAGTTGTCTTCATAAATTACGTACCCAACTAACAGGGTGGTGATAAAGTTTAACAACAAAAGGTATATAAATAATTTTTGCATTTTTCGCCTCAATGGTTTATTAAAGTAATTGTAAAAACTTTCCTTTTTACCTACCCAAGGGCTTAACCATCCTAATCTTTGTTACGCGAACGTTAAATTGCACTTCTTCAATAACCTCCAAAACTTGAGGACTGTGCTTTTCTGCTAGTATAAGATCCTTTAACTGAACAACTGCCTGAGAGCATGCTTCATCTGGATCGCTGGCATTAACAAAGAAATGCATTTCCGATTGAATATTGTTAATGATTCCTACTTTTTTAAGATGACTGTTTGCCTTCTCTGTATTCATGTTTATTTTGAATATCATAGGTCACCATTCTCTGGACTAAATTCTCAAAAGATATATCCGGCTTCCATTCAAGATGCTTTTCTGCCTTTCTTGAACACCCTCTTAGATACGGAACCTCCGAAGGTCTGCGTAGATTTTCATTTTCCTCAATGTAAATTTTATACTCATTAATATTTATACACTGAAATGCCACTCTAACTAGATCTTCTACCGAATGAGTAACACCAGTAGCTACTACATAATCCCTCGGTTCTTCCTGTTGCAGCATTAACCACATGGCTTTTACATAGTCTTCCGCATGACCCCAATCTCGCTTGGCTTTGAGGTTGCCAAGCTCCAATTTGGGGATCATACGACCCCGATGGGTCGCCCAGTAGAGGTCTGCAACGTAACACGTCACCTTTCGCGTCACAAAGCGCTCTCCGCGCCTTTCGCTCTCATGATTAAACAATATACCACTACAGCCAAAGATGTCGTAGGCTCTGCTGTAGAGCATCGTAGCGTTGTGTGCCGCTAGCTTAGCGATTGCGTAGGGGGATTGCGGTCGAAAGGTTGTGTGTTCATCCTGATACTTTTCTTTACCAGAGAGGTTGTATTGATCCCCAAACATCTCACTGCTGCTCGCCTGATAGAATCGCGGACGATTCCCCATCGAACGTATCACTTCGAGTATATTGAGACAGCCTTGCGCGGTAACGTCCCAAGTAAGACTTGGCTGCCCGAAAGAAGTCCCTACGTGAGACTGTGCAGCAAGGTTGTAAACCTCGTCAGGCTGGGTTTCGTTTAAACACCGGTAGACACTACCTGAGTCGGTTATGTCACCTTGAATCAAATGAAACTGTTTATGTGTTAGAAAATGTTTTATCCTAGAGGTGTTGCTAGTGGAAGTTCTACGTGCTACTCCATATACTGTGTAATCTTTAGATAATAGCAATTCAGATAGGTATGATCCATCTTGTCCTGTTACTCCGAATATTACAGCTGTCTTCATACGAACACCTCTTTACTTTTTAATAAGACCTCATTGTTCATATTTACATAAGCTCTATAGTATGGGTCTCTTTCCATTGATTTATACCTATTGGTAACATCCATTCCTCCTGCGTTTTTTAAGAAATTCATTTCATCAAACGAACTTCCTCCTCCAAAGATAGATAACTGCTCTTTAGCGGCATCTGTGAACGTCAGGCTTAGCTCCTTACAGACTTTCTCTCTGTATCCTACATCATTTGCCCACTTGTCAAAGAGTATGAATACGGGCCTCTCAGGACTTTGGTCTTTTAGGTAACTAGTGATGTGATTGTCGTATAATTTTATACTGGCTTGGTTTATTTCTTCGGTAACTGGCTTTTTATCCCGGTGTGACATTTGTACACAGCTAGCTACCCAATTTCTAAACTCTCTAATGATTACTATAGTCTTCGGTGACGTAAACCATGAATGCTTAGAGGCTTCGATTCTTGCATCTTCTATGGTTGACTGTTCATGAGTGACTATTATTGTATCAGGCTTAACTGCTTCTACTATTTTCCCGAATTTAGTTTTGTCTTTATGCTCATGCGTCTTGAATGGACTGTTAGCTAAAACATGAAGGCCATTTGCCTCTACTGCAAACATCCATGGAGAGACAGTGTTGATGGAGAATTCTTTAATACCCGCAAATTGATGGAGCATCCATACTGATATTGCGTGATGTCCAGTCCTGTACATCCCAGTTACTAAATAGTTGTTCATTTTTCGGTTTTCATTAATCATCCTTAATACTATCGGGCGTTAAAAATGGCTGATCAACCTGTCCATCTTCGTATTTGTGGTATTCTGTTAGTCTCTCAGCCTCTGCATTTGCTGCTAGACGCATCTTTTCCATTTCCACACCTAGTTGATGCCGAACTTCATGGTTTGACATTAGGTTTCTAACCCACCCAACAAAAGTTTGCTTAGAATCTTCCAGTCTTTTGACTCTTTGCTCTCTAGTAGCCTTCAAATCTTTTAGCATTGAGGATTTTTTAGTCTGCAAGTCTTTGTATTCACGGGTTAAAGACTCTTGAGCGGCCCTACAGACGGCAACTTGACGCTCCAAGCTGTAAATGTAGTCCTTGTCTTGTATTTCTAAGGACTTTTGCTTTTCGTCGGTGACCAGATCTTCATACATGTTAACATTTTTCATGTTAGTCTGCTGACCGCTTAAAGCACGGTTCATTAATATCTCAAGCTTGATGGCGTCAATTATTTGCAGTTCTTCAGTTGGAAGTACATCATCGCGGAACTGAGTGATGATTCGACTCCAGTGATAAAGAAGTAGATCCAACTCATCTTTTGAAAACTGCTGCGTGAGTTCTTTCCAAAAGGGTCTAGCCTGCAAATCATGCAAAGCCTTGATTTCTTTCTCTTGGAATATTGTACTACCCAATTTAGAATCCACGTAAGACTTGATGGAATCAGGATCTCGATCCAGATGGGTGGCAATTTCTTGGTTTGAAAGTTCCTTGTGGTTCTTTTTGATGAATTCTTGCTCTGTCTTAGAGAATCTACCCTTCTTCATGACCATGCCTCTTTAGTATTTCTTGTATTTCTTCCATAATTTTTTCACGTCTGGGCTTAGCAACGTAAGACCCATCTCTGATTCGGAGGTAGTCTGACCGAAATTCAACAGGAAGGTGTTCGTCTATGATGTCAAACAGTTCTTGGTAAGCTATCGCGTCAACAAACTCATCCGAGCTGCTCATGTTTTTCTCATGTTCATCTCTAACATTAGTAATGTCGAGGGGTTCCATGAGATATTTTTTGCTATTGTTGATATGTTGCTGTTTATCGTTAGCATCTTTTTTAGTTTGACGATAAAACTTGTCTCGTTTAAAGTTGTTGAGTCTGTTCTTAACATGAACAGCAAGAAAATTCTCCAAAGGACGACTTTCGTCATAACGTTCAAGTGCGTCTATAGCGATTATGAAAGCTTCTTGCCGAATGTCGTCCGCTGTGTAGTAGCCAAATTGAAATTTATAGGCATACCTATCACAAATCTTATTGATTATCCTCAAAACTTCGTCATTGTTCATCCCCTTCGGAACTCTCATCTAAACCCTCTTGAGTTATTTCTGTCTCGTTGTTACTTTCCAAAATAGACTTCGCTTTCTCAAGAGAGGGGTCTTCAATCTTAAGTTCGTCTACAATTTCTGCCTTAAGGTTTGCGTGTGCTTTAACCTGAACTTTACTAAGTACATCATAAATATTAGTCATGTATTACCCCTTTGTGTGTGCTTAAAATAAAAGTCGCCAGTATAGTTACTATACAACCGATTGGTCACATGTACACATTTTACGGTTTTAATATGAAGTTAGACGACAATGAATACCAATTTATTAAGAAAATGGCAAATATAATTATGGATGCTGATTTAGCTCATGAGTTAACTCGCATCAGGTATGAACTAGGCATCAAGGATCGCGTTACCATAGATCAAGTTCGTAAAGCTCGTTATAAAATGGGGATTACGAAGAAAAAGGGACGCGGGAAGTGTCAAATCAAAAAGGAAACAAATAATGAATAAAGAAAACTATCGCATTTATCTTGGCGGCGTACTAGGAGCCGGTCAACACGCCGAGGTAAGCCCGCAGGACTATCCTCTCCTGAACCAGCACAGCTGGCACCTGAACAAGAACGGCTATGCCATAACAAAGGTCAAAGGGCGTCACAAAGCGATGCACAGAATGGTTACGGGGACTCTGAACCCATATGTGTTCGTTGACCATGCGGATGGTGACAGGTTAAACAACACGAAAGAAAACCTGCGCGAAATGACCCCGAAGCAAAACGCTAACAATATGAAATCGAACGTAAAGATCGAAGCGTTCGGAGAGGAAAAGAATATTGGGCAGTGGGTCGAAGACTCACGGTGCGAAGTATCTTATGCGGCTTTCTATAACCGTCTGAAAAAGGGTATCGATCCAGAAGAGGCCATGCGGAAGAACGGGAACAGACGCGCTCTAGATACTTAATGAGCGAAAACCCATATAAACCTCCCGAAGTTCCAAACGCCCCCGATGAAGATCCGCCGGGTTTGTGGATAGATGTAGTCTTTGTGGTTCTTATACTTGCAATCGTACTGCACAGCGACTATGTGGTCAGGGTAATAGTGCGACTCTTGCAGGAACAGTTTGTTTAGGCTTTACGCCGGTGGTTTAGCAAGTACACAGGGCCGACACGCCGCTTATTTTGCTTAGACCACCCTACTACTATTGTAATAAAAAAACAATAAACAATGTGAACGAATAACCCCCCCGTTGACATCCGTTTTTTTTCTTGATGGATTTGAAAATAGGAGGGGAGGGAGGGGGGGAGGGGGGGGGAGTAGGGGGGCTACCTACGATACGTACCAATAAACGAATATAGGTATACGGGGGTATAAAACAAACCTACTTATATACGTGTGTATATATATGTATATTATTGTGAATAGTTAATTAATAGTACTTGCATGTGACGATATATATGTTAGACTTAGTATATAAGAAACAACAACCTAATAAAGGAACCAAGACAATGATGAGTAATGAACTACAAGCTAAAGTCGTTAAGCTACAAGAGAAACAACGTAAGGCTGATGATGCTGGAGACGTGACGCTATCAGACGAATTGCAAAAGAAGATCGAGTATTTTTATCATAGATATAATAGGGATAATTAATCATAGCCCTTGACACATGCTAACATACGGCATACAATATAAGTATAAGAGACTAACACATTAACCCCCGAGAAAACATCATGACTATTACAACTAAATATAACCTAATCAATGCAGCATACAATGGTAGTCGTATACTGATAGATAGAACGACTGATACTGATCAGAGTAGCGTCGATGGGTGTTTCTTAAAGACCCTTGTATGTACTGTTATCACATACACATATGATGATGAGTATCTATGTGAGTCTGCTATACCTACAGTGATAATGGAATCGTCTAGTATGGGACTAGATGAAATGAATACGCTAGCAATGGCATGGATAAATAGCCGTCGCCCTAGCCTACAATATTTAATAGATAAACAAACCGCATAGTATCAGGCTAAGCATCCCCCTAACAGCTCAGAGGGAATACCTAGTACAATACTAAACACCCCGTTCTTGAAAGGAACAATAACATGACCTATGTAATACGACGCAACACTACAGTGTTGCACACTACCGATAGTCTTAAGCTTGCTAAGTTTAAATTTCAGCTATACGGACAATGTAATAAGAATCACGTAATTAGTGTACGTGAGTATAGCCCTACTGGGCTAGGTAAGTCCCTTGCTCAACACACGGGTGATGAGCGTAGCTACATGAATAACCTTTAATAGGTGACGTACACCAGAGGGGGGAGGGAGGGGGGTATCCTACATGTGCTACCCACACTACCCTGTTAACAGTCAATAGGTACAAACCAAGGGAGATCACACACATACCACACACACATATACATGCATAGTACACATACATACATGCATACACATAGTACACACATGCACACACATACACGTATGTACCACCCCATACTACCCCCTACACACCACACATACACACATGTAACACACCACCCACACGCACACCACCCACGCACACATCACACGCGCATATAGGTATACACACGCACGTGTACACCACACTACTACTACTACTACTACTACTACTACTACACACGTGTACTACTCACTCTATCCCCCATAGTACACACACGCATAGGGGATACATACACCACACACGCATAGCTAGCCGTGGGACACCGGGATACCGGTAGGTCTAAAGGGACAGGCTCAGGTAAGACTAGCAGCACAGTGCGCCTTCATCTGTATCAGGCGTACTATGCTGCTTAAGGGCGCTTATTGAGACCGAGTATCAATAGGAAATAATCGCATTTATTTTGAGAAAATTCAGGATTTGCTATTGACAAAGATAATTGCATTTATTTTGAGAAAACTCAGATTTTGCTATTGACACTTTTCTTAATGATACTGTGTATCAATAACGTCCAAAAATAAACTTTTTGTTTTTTTCAAAATATCCCTTGCGAGTGACCTAACGTGTCACACCCCTATACGATAATAGTAATAGTTAAGAAGTTAACAAGTTACGAGTTTTTGAGAAAAGAGGATTTTATGTTGTATGTAATAAGAAGGTCGGATTGCTTACCCGTCGAAGAACATGTGCAGGGGTTTTCAACCCTTGCAGAAGCGCAAGCGCGCTTTGATGAACTACGGGTTTCGAACCCTAGTTGGAATTTACAAATCCTTGCTGAAACGCAAGAATAAGAAAGCCTGTTCTTGAAAGGAACAAAAATTATGATACGCAAGACATTCAAGCAAAATATCGAATTGCCGATTAACGACAGTAGTCAAACGGTTAACACTGAATGGACTATAGACATATACGTGACTTCACTTACCCCGTACCGCGATGAAGTTATGGATATTGACATTGTGTCGTGTGATGCAAATCTGGACGAACGACAGTACGACAGATTAAAAGAAATCTGTTTGGCAATGCGACACATAGGGGCGTTTGATATGGCGGTGATCGACGAAAACCGTATGGAAAATTTACTAACCGTAGAACCTGTATAAAGGATCTTAAGATGAAACAATTAGTCAGCGAAACATTATGGTACAGTCAACCCGCGAATCTAGAATTACTAGGGCGTTTGTTGATGGAAGAATACGATTACACACTATCGCAGTTTTTGCCAGTTTTGGAAAAGCCGTGGAAATGGAAATCTGAATTTGAAGAGGCTAAAAAGAAATACGAGGTTATTTCTGAAAAATCCAAGATTTGATCTTGACAAAAATAAGCCAAATTATTTCGGAAAAAATCCCGATTAGGGGTTGACATCGGGTAAGACGAGCGGCTGCGTTCTATTAACGTCTCTTCCGAACGTAGCCGCTTGAAGGCGACTTGTTGAGACCGAGTGTCAGTAAGGAAATAAACTGATTTATTTCGAGAAAATTCAGATTTGCTATTGACACGCTCTTAATGATACTGAATCTCAATAATGCCTCAAAATAAACTTTATGTTTTTTTTAGAATATTGTTTGTGAGTGACCAACCGTGTCACGCCAATAGGCGATACTAGTAGTAGTTAAGAAGTTAAGAAGAAAACCTGTTCTTGAAAGGAACACAAAATTATGACGAAATATCAAGATACCACAATTACAATCAACCGCGAAGAAGACATTAAAATCAACGACGATTTGTTTGCTATTATCGGATTTAGCATTGATGCCGACATGACCGCCGAAGAACCTCAGACATGGGAAAATCCCGGTTGTCCGTCAGAAGTTGACCAGTGGTCAAACTTGACCATTGATAAAAACAACATCGCATTTTATACGAACTTTGGAAAGCCGCTTGATACTGAATGGCTATTTAACAAATACAAAAACGTCATCATGGAAACAATCCTTGACCGTGCTGAAGATACAAGCAACGACTGGATTGCAGAAGAAATATAAACCACTTTGGCAAAATTAACTAGACCGAGTAAATTGGAGAAAATTATGATTAGAGATTTAGTAAACGAGTTTGGTTGGGTTTTGAGTTTGTCAGTGTTCTGCATTGTGAACTTTGCGGTTCTATGGTGGATATTAGAAATCCTAGTATTTTTGCAAAAAATAATGCCCTAGGGGTTGACATCGGGTAAGACGAGCGGCTGCGTTCTATTAACGTCTCTTCCGAACGTAGCCGCTTGAAGGCGACTTGTTGAGACCGAGTGTCAACAAGGAAAATAAAGTTTGTCTTTTTGGATTTATTTCGAGAAAATTAAGGGATTTGCTATTGACACGTTCCTTAATGATATTGAATCTCAATAACGCCTCAAAATAAACTTTGCCTTTTTTTGAGAATATTGTTGTGAGTGACCTAACGTGTCACGCCTATAGACGATAATAATAACAGTGAAGAAAAGAAGTTATAAACCTGTTCTTGAAAGGAACAAAAAATCATGACCACATCAAGATACTCAGAAACTAATATTCAAAGCAATAGCATCCCTAACGCCAATGGTTATATCGAAAACAAGTTTACTGACAAGGTATTCAATGAAACTATCTTTATACCGTGTAATTGTAGCTGCCCTCAATGCAATGAAGAAATCGAAGTTAATGTAGAATTTACATCAACCGCGTTTCAATGTCTGCATGAGGACAAAATCCTTTTCGATGTTGACATTGAAATCATTGAGGCAACAGCCGTTAATCCTGATTGTCAATCTCTTGTCTACCAGCATCACACTAGTGGGGTCTGGGATGAATGCCTAACTATTGCCGAAAACTTTGCCAATTTGGAATAATAAATTAGACCGAGTGACCAACCGTGTCACACCCGTGAACGATAATAGTAGTAATGAAGAAACAAGTTTATTAAGTAAAAGAGGAAACAGTTATGATACGCAAGACATTTAAACACCGAATTCAGTTACCAACAGAAACCATGATGTATAAAGGCAAATCTATCAAAATGCCGGGAACGCGAACGGTTAAAACCGAGTGGACTGTTGACATGCAGGGCGATACAGTTATCGACGTTGACATTATCGAATGTGACGGGGATTTGGACGAACGACAATACGACATGTTGAAAGAAATCTGTACGGCTATGCGGAACATGTCCGCCGTAACCGTTGACCTAATCGACGAATCGGTGATTGACGTATCGCCAAAAGATTGGAACGAATACCTAGCATTGTCGAATTATAAATAAACCGCCGCCATAACTAAAGATCCCGTTCTTGAAAGGAACACATATGAGAATTGCAAACTGGAACCGTCCACCCACCCCTAAAACAAAAAAGGTAGAGGACAAACCCGAACAGGGAAAAATCTATTCTTTATTTGGTGGCACAGGTGAACCGTGTATTGCTGCCGGTAACAGCTGGGCAGAATCTGAAGTCAAAGAAGATAAGCAAAATGGAGAGTCTTAGTACAACCAGCATGGTTAACAGCTGAGAGGGAAGACCTAGTGATATAGGTAGGTTTGGTAAGCTAGGTAAGCTAGGTAAAGCAGGAGGATTGGGTAGAACGAGCTGTATGCTTAGCCTTCGCACAGGTCTCAGGCTAAGTATACAGCTCAACCACAGCAGACCCCCTCACCTAGGGGGGCGAAACCGCAAGAAAAAAAAGACATTTATTTGGAGAAAATTATGAGTTTAGAAAGATTGATGAATCTGTATTTCCGTAAAAGCGTTCCGGCGAGACCGAGTGAAATATCGGCTCCCCGTTGGGCGGGTATGGTTAAAATGGCTGAAACCCGTTACCGAGAACGTGTAAAAAGTTTCCTAAAAAAATGGTAGGCGCGACCTAACGTGTCACGGGCATAGACGATAATAGTAATAGAAAGAGAGAACAAAATGAAATATCAAGACACCACAATCACAATCAACCGTGAAGAAGAAATCAGAATCCACAGCATTAAAGGTTTATGGGCGCGTGTCGGATTCAGCATCGATGCTGAAATGACCGCCGAGGAACCGCGAACTTATGAGCATCCCGGCTGCCCTGCTGAAGTTAATCAATGGTTGAATTTGACCATTGCGGATGTAGAGTATTATGGCGATGGTATTGACGGCATAGAGCCAGTTAAACTGGCGGAAATACCACGATACATATTAAGTTTCATCAATGAAACAATCTTAGAACGTGCCGAAGATACAAGCAGCGATTGGATTGACGACGCAATACTATAGAAAGCCCTATAGGAAAAGTTTTATAGCCGAGTAAATTATTGGAGAAAATAAGATGGACAAATTTATAACTAACACAAGCGTAGAAGAAACCGACGAATACAAGACCGGCGAATTGAAAAGAGCGATCAAAATAATGGACGAAGTTGAATATTTAGGTATGCTTTTTAATCTGAGTCCACAAGCAAAAGCCGAATGGATGCGCGGCGAAATGATTATAGAAAACGGTGAACCCACTTACGAATTATGTTATTTTGACGACACGAAATAACAGCCGCTTGGGAAGTGGGGGAAGTCTTAAATCTCGGAGACAGCGCCGTGGGAGGCGTTCCCCCACTCTTTTATATCGGGTAAGACGAGCAGCTTGCTTCGCCTTCGTGGAGTCTCAGGCGAAGCAAGCTGCTTGAAGACGATAGGGCGAACCACTGGTGCGACCGCTACCCGAACGTTGGGGCTGGCACCGACCGCTCTTTTTATCAGAAAAGTGTATAGGAAAGATTATACAGCCGAGTGAAAATGTGGTATAATTAATTAAAGAAAAGGGAGAATAGAATGATTCCAAGAAATGATATATTTGAGGCAGCACAACGAAACCCTGAAGTCTATTACATGAATTACCTAGGCGATGGGCTATACACGCTACAGATGGAGGACGATAGGAATAACGGTATTCCTCCTCAGAAGATGAATAGTTACGGCGTGTTAAAAGTTATCGACCCAACGTGGTACGGTATGCAGTTCGCCCCTAGAAATCTTACTAAAGAAATGGCGGACGGTATTAAAGCGGCTGATGCTCAATATGATGAGAAAAATTGGGAAGAAACAGAGAGCGATGACGGTCATCGTGAACTATACGACGATTTAGATATAGTAGATACAGTATTGGAATAAGAATTATGAGAAAAGCAACGACACAATACGGCAATCCTGTAACGGTTCTATCTTGGCGACAACTACCTAACGGTTGGGAAGTCTGGCAACTAGAAGACGCTGACCCAGATGGTATATTCTACAGTTATGTAGAGGGTAACGAATCTGAATTTGGATTGTCTAGCATGAAAGAGCTTGAAAGCGTCATCACTCTATGTGCCGAGGGTGATGAATTGGACGGATTAGACCCGCCAATCGGTTGGGAATGGGACAGTTGTAAAATCTTTAACTAAGGAACAATAAGATGAACGATTTATATTTTGAGTTTTTGAACGATTTGCGATCAGGTGCAACCATCAATATGGCAGGCGCACCGAGAGAATTGCAAAATGAATTTGGTCTAAATAAAGTACAGGCTCGCAGCATCTTTCAGTTGTGGTGCTTGAAGCTTGAAGGAGAATAAAATGGGTGAAGGATACTACGGAGTAAGTGACGAGTTTATTATGTTTGTTATTGTGCCGTGTTTAATCGGCTTAGTTTGTTTTGTTTGTAGTTTAGGAGATGGTTATGAAAAGTAAAGAGATCACTTTCAGGTATGATAAAGACACGCCTAATACGATTCGGTTTACCGAAGTTGTTGCAGATGGTGACACGCCAGTTATCGGTAAGCTATATGTGAGAAAATTACATATTGAAGGCGAAACGCCTAACGAGGTTACGGTGACAGTGAGCGGCTGAGCTTAGTAACTTAGGGGAAGAGGTAAGACGAGCAGCGTTGCTCGCCTTCGCCCTGTCTCAGGCGAGCAACGCTGCTCAACCGCAATCACGCAAAACCGAGGGAATCAATCCAATGGATAACTAAAACGGTAGCCCTGCTGGGCGATAGAGTCAAAAACCGTGACAGTATGGGACATAAAACCCGATGAAAAACTGATGTTGACTTTTTTCTAATAAACATGTATAATATAACGAGTGACACTGGAGGCGTGTTAAGGCTACCCAACTCAGGAAAGCCGCTCAACAATACAATGGCTTGGTCGAGATGACTTATAGTTGTATGCAGCCTAAAGGAAACCGCAGAGCATACTGTACATTTTAGGTTCAACTATAATTGGGGTTTGATTCCGCTTCAAGTCACACCTATAACAGCCCTTACAAAGTGTAAGGGCATGGAACAATTTGAAAGTTTACTGCACTCTAAAGCGGAGTGCGGGATTTGGGTGGGCTGCAAAAAGTCACCCATTACGAGCGCCAAGTTTTGCAGACGAACGTCGGTGATAAGAATTGGTCACGGCTCCACAGTCCCGCCGATGGTGATTATGTTCGCTGTCGGAAGAGGCTGCACCACCTCGAAGTGGTGGGGTGCAGTAAGCTTTCAACAATACAACAAGGGGCTGTAGCTCAATTGGTTAGAGTACTGGACTGTCGATCCAGTGGTTGCCGGTTCAAATCCGGTCAGCCTCGCTGATAAGGTAAGACGAGCGGCTTAGCACACCTTCGTGTCTCAGGTGTACTAAGCCGCTTCCAACAAGCAGGGGGCAGGGAACTGGCGAAAACAGACCTAGTGAAAATGGAGTTTTTCTTAAAAAAGTTTGACTATATACGTTTTATATGTTAAACTATATTATCTTATAAAGGGAAAGCAAAGTATGGATACTACGCATTACATTAATGATGAACCTCAAATTAGAATTAAAGATATTCTATCTCTACAGCCAGAAAAAGTAAGGCAAGAGAAACCTAGCGACCCAAAGCGGGAAGAACGAATTGAATTATACCGAACACGAGAATCGTCTGGTTTAGATATTTGGACAGGATATATTAAGGGGGAAATATGAAAATAATACATACTGAATGTAGTAAAGAACAACAAAAAGAGGATATGCCCGAACTGCTAAGGCTTAACAACGAAGCGGTTGAAGCCGAAGTAATGTGGCAGTTCTTCGGTGGTAGTCTCACTACGCAAAACGGAAATGAATATCAGGTAGATAACGGGAGAACAGAATGATTGACGGGAAAAAACCTACAACAATAGTAACCGTTATGCTCAAGGTTCAACACGAAGACATTCCAAAAGATGGAACCGCTAGTAGTTGGGTTGAGAGTCAAATGGGTTGGTTAGATTTAGATGGTATTCAATTTGTAGAGGTTCTCGATGAAATTAAGTAAAAGAGATTGCAAAAATCTAATTGATGCGTTATTTGAATACGAAGAACAATGTTGTCCTAAAGAATTGAACGACGACGAAGTTGGATTAAACGCCGAACGATTCGACGACATGATAAAACGATTAATTAA
>Ga0302118_10000372_pt1 | contig 20813 bp, 16 predicted proteins | sample AG5_331_MG_FD_203126 | JGI IMG/M metagenome (GOLD analysis project Ga0302118, IMG submission 203126) | Marine microbial communities from Western Arctic Ocean, Canada - AG5_33.1 | ecosystem: Environmental > Aquatic > Marine > Oceanic | place: Canada: Western Arctic Ocean | collected 2017-10-01 | reverse complement strand
GGTTGCGGAAAATCAATGATGGCCTTTGCCATCATGGGATTGCTACCGGATAATATGACTGCATCCGGAGAAGTTCTGTTTGGAAGTAATTTACTGAGTTTGCCTGAAAAAGAATTGTGTCAAATCAGGGGAAACAAAATCAGTATGGTTTTTCAGGAACCTATGAGCGCACTTAATCCAGTCCTGCCGATTGGTTTTCAGGTGGCAGAAAGTCTTAGACTGCACAAAAACTTATCCCGCCATCAGGCACAGCAACAGGCTTCAAAGGTGCTGGACCGCGTCGGTTTGCCAAGTCAACAATTTTCGCACTCACTCTATCCGCATCAGCTTTCCGGAGGACAAAGACAGAGGGTTGTAATCGCAATAGCAATGGCCTGCAGTCCGGAATTGATCATTGCGGATGAACCGACAACTGCACTGGATGTAACGATCCAAGCACAAATACTGGCTTTGATCGCGGAGTTGGTTTTTGAAGAAAACATGTCTCTGATCCTGATCACACATGATTTAGGTGTTGTCGCGGAGAATACAGATGAGATGCTGGTCATGTATGCTGGACGTATCGTAGAGAGAGGTCCTACAAAAAATGTTTTTGGAAACCTGGCACATCCTTACACAAGGGGCCTTTTTGCCTCAATTCCGGATTCAGAAATAGCAAATTCTGAACAAGGATTACAATCCGAATATTCGCAAACAAACAGATTGTCAACAATTCCGGGACGTGTACCGGAGTTTTGGGAACGTACCAAGGGCTGTTCCTTTGCTGACCGCTGTCCACGGGTTCAGGCACAATGTTCTTCACAAGTTCCTGAGGAAATCCAACTCGGTACGGCGCACTCCACAGCCTGTTTTTTCCATTATTAGCAAAAAGTATGAATCAAAAAAAGACAGACACTTCATTACTCGAAATTCGGAAAGTAGTCCGGGAATACATTCTTCCCCGCCAACAATTATTTTCTTCAGCTAAACGTTTCCGTGCATTGGATGGTGTGAGCTTGACCGTAAATTCCGGTGAAAGTTTTGGCATTGTAGGTGAGTCCGGCTGCGGAAAATCAACTTTGGCTCGTACAGTAATGGCACTTGAAGCTCCACAATCCGGTGAAATTTGCTTTCAGGGTAAGATTCTCCATGCACTAAAAGCTAAAGAATTACGCCGTGTGCGGAGTGGTCTACAAATGATTTTTCAAGATCCGTACGGCTCGCTTGATCCACGGCAAAGTGTAGGAAAAATTATCGCTGAACCTTTATCTTTACTTGTAGAAATGACACTTAAAAAACGGAGCGAAATGGTTACTGAAGCTCTGGACAATGTTGGACTTTCACCAAATGACTCGGTTAAATTTCCGCATGAATTTTCCGGAGGACAACGACAACGGATTGCAATTGCCCGTGCTCTAATAACACGTCCGGCTTTAATTGTGGCGGATGAACCGGTTTCCGCACTTGATGTTTCAGTACAGGCTCAGGTCCTGAATTTAATGATGGACCTGCGTGACCGGCACGGATTGGCTTATCTGTTTATCAGTCATGACCTCAGCATAGTTCGGCACATGACAACAAAAGTTGCCGTGATGTATGCTGGCAGGATTGTGGAGCAGGGGCCAACGCAAATGCTGTTTGATCATGCTCAGCATCCTTATACACGTGCTTTACTGGCAGCGGTTCCTCGTACCGATCCTTCACGTAAAAAAAGTAAATCTACATATAGTTCTGTCCCTAAAATACCGGATTCATATTTTGAAACCCTATCCGGAAATGGCTGTGCCTACGCTTCACGCTGTCCACTGGTTGAGGATAAATGTAGAACCATTTCTCCTGCTCTGCAAAATATTCAAGCTGGTTCTGCAACAGGTTTTGAGAATAATCCGCAGGAGATTAAGCATCAAGTTGCCTGTTACAAACCTTATGCAGCTTTTGTTAAATTCTGAAAGACTGCCTGCTCAACAACTAACTGAAACTGAAAAATGTCCGCTTTAAATTACTGCAGCGTTTTGACAAGAAAATCTGCTGAACCACTCGCGGGAACCGCTCCATTTGCCAGGCATTTTGTTTTTATCACCTGGCCAAAAAAATATTGGCAATATGAAGCACTTGAATCAAAAGGTGGATTTCCGCAGGGATTAAAAACATGGATGAAAGAACAAAGCGTAGTTAAAGGAAAAATCAGCATCCGTCTGGTCAGCCGGTCAGGACTGAGTCAGGACAAAGTAAATATTTTTATCTATCCTGAAAAACAATGTTATTCAAATGTGTTGCCCAGTCAAATTCCAGCAGTTTTGGAATCATATTTTCGTGATGGAATAACTGCCGCTTTTTCACCTGCCGCAATTGAAGCGGAGCAGATTTTTATTTGTACCCACGGGAGGCATGATAAATGCTGTGCCAAGTTTGGGCAGGAACTTGCTGATAAAATGCGTTATCATGTTTCGAGGCAAAAATCTGCCGTTGAAGTCTGGGACAGCAGTCATCTTGGAGGACACCGATTTGCCGCCACCATGATTGATTTCCCAACAGGTAGGGCATATGGACACCTTAGTGCGGATGAGGTTCCAAATTATTTAGCAAGCCGCAAAGCTGCTCAGGTTTATGGTCCAGCTTATCGCGGATCGGTTTTTCTCTCCGGATTGGAGCAAGTCGCGGAAGCACATGTACAGCATTTTTGCTTTATGCGGAAGTGGTCGTGTCAGCCGCAAATCCGGAAGGTAGAAAAGTTAACTGAAGAAACTTTCCGCTGCTTCGCCGTCTTCCGCAATGCAGAAAGTTCTGTTGATTTACAAAAAATAATTCCGGATGAAATGGCTTTTACTTTTAAGTTGAAAGGTTTTGAAAGTCCTTCCGGTTGTGATGACCTTGAAGAACCACAATTACGCAATTGCTGGGAGTTGGAGTCCTCCTAATCCGTTTAATAATATTTTGTAATGGAGTAAATAATGGCAGACGAAGAAGTTCAAGAAGATCAGGAAAGTACTGAAGCTGAAAATGTGGATAATCCTGAAGACGATATGGATTCGTTGATGAATGAGATGGATGGAAACAACCAAACTTCTGATGATTTTGGCGGCAGTGGTGATCTGAGTTCCTTAATCACCGAGACAGTTGAATCTACTGACGAAAACATCGATGAAATGCTGGAATCCGCGTCAGACAGCCCATCCGCAATGGACGCAATGTCTGATGATGATGAAGGTGTTGATTTGAATTATTTGCTGAAGATGCCTTTGACCATTACCTTTGAGGTAGGACGCGCAAAAATGAACATCAACGACTTCCTTTCACTTGGTCAGGGATCTGTTTTGGAATTGCACAGATTAGTTGGTGATAACCTAGATATGTTCGTCAACGGAAAATTGATTGCTCAAGGTGAGGTCGTTGTTTCAAATGAAAAATTTAGTGCTAAAATAACACAAATTATTGCTCCTGAAGATCGGATAAAAAAAATGGGAGGCATGGATAGAACAAATTAGCAGTAGAACAGGCAGAAACGGATACATTTCTTAATAAACCTGTTTGCTCTAAGCTGACATTTTATCTTCAAATTCTCAATGCCTGCATTCGAATCGAAGTTAAGTTCATACGATTATGAACTTCCGCAAAAGCTCATTGCCCAACATCCCACACCTAAACGTGACCAGTCTCGTATGCTCCTACTGGAACGTCAAAGTGGACAAATCTCACATCACAACTTTGCCGAAATAGTTTCGCTGTTACCTGAATCCTCTTGCCTTGTCATCAACAACACCAAAGTCCTGCCTGCCCGTCTTCCCGGGAAACGTCAAACAGGAGCAGTAATTGAAGCATTACTGGTTGAAGAAAAAAGCGAAGGTCACTGGACTGCTATTGTCCGTAAGGCCGGAAGGATAAAAACTGGCGAGCTTCTAGAATTTTGCGAGGGACGTCTCAGGGCAGTTGCGCAGGAAAGACTTGAAGAGGGAGAATGGCTGTTGTCATTTGAAGAAGCAGAACTTTTGAAAGAACGTTTAGAAGAATTTGGTCTCCCGCCTTTACCGCCTTACATTGAACGTAGGCAAGCGAATGATTTACAAAACGCGGAAGACCGGGAACGTTACCAAACCTGTTTTGCTTCAGAACCGGGGGCAATTGCAGCGCCAACTGCGGGTTTGCATTTTACACCAGAAATTTTATCTGCAATCAGCAAGCGTGGTATAGACATCCTGGAGGTTACACTACATGTCGGGCTGGGTACTTTTTCCTCAATTGAGGTGGAAGATATCAGGCAACACAAAATGCATACGGAATTTTTTTCTGTTACCACTCAAACTCTGGAGCAGTTGAAGAAATACAGGCTAAATCAAAAAAAGATTATTTGCCTTGGTACAACTTCTGTAAGAGTGTTGGAAACGCTGGCGCAACAGAATTTCCAACGCAGCTCAGGCTGGACAGATATTTTTATTCACGCGCCTTACGAATTCAGGATGATGGCTGGACTACTGACCAATTTTCACCTTCCAAAATCAACATTGATGATATTAGTTTCAGCTTTTTGCGGACGTGATTTTTTATTGTCTGCATACCGGCAAGCGGTTGATCATAATTACCGCTTTTTTAGTTATGGTGATTGTATGTTAATTTTGTGATATTTAGGAGACAGAACTCAGCACAGTTATTAATGTAGGAGAGCTAAAATGTTGTCATTTCGAAGGTTGTGAGAAATCTTGATGATATTAGCGTGATTGCTGATAGCAGATTTCGCGCTTAAGTCGAAATGATATGGTTTCAGGGATTTTTTTGAGTTGAAGCTTATTTCAACTGTTTAGCTGTTGTCACCTTCAAGTTCCTCCGCGGAGGATTGAAGAAACTTAGGCAAATCATCAACAATTTCATAATAATCAGGTTTGTCTGAACAGTAAATGTGGCCAATCGTTTTTATTCCGTGAGCTAAGTCGAGCATACCAGCAGCAATACTAATGGTACTTGCTCCAAGACGTTCCCAGAAAAGACTTGCTCCACATTCCTGGCAGAACCCACGTCTTGCTTCGTTTGAAGAACGATACCATTTGAGTCCGGCATCATTCACAAACTGAATTTTGTTTTTCTCAACCGCACTGTAGGCGGCATAATGTCCGTGAGTGTGAAGGCACTGTCCGCAATGACAATTGACAACCTGACGTAAATCACCTGTGATGTTGAAGCTTACAGCCCCGCATAAACAATGCCCATGACAACTGCTTCCTTTCTGTGATTCCTGTTGAGCTTCCTCTGTCATATTTTGCACTATACGATTATCACGACGATCTGCTTTTGAATATATTTTAGCGGAGGTCTTAACTTTTTCAGCATATCTGCTTTTCATTTTAGCGCTGTAATCGGCTCCAAGAGCAGGAGTATCTTTTTTTGTTTTTGACATTTAATCTCTTTCAATAATTTTTTCTGGAAAAGCAGGAAATCGTCAATTTTACAATTTCAAACTTTCACACCAGTAGCTCTCAAGATTTGCACGGTAAATCCTTCCAACCATGCGCTTCCTGCTTGAGGAGGAATGTATTCAGCAGGCTCCTTATGGCTGTCAATCAGCACCATCCAATCGATTTCTCTGGGCAGCATAAATTCAACCGGCTGCTCAAAACAATTGATAAGTACACGTATTGTCTGTTCCGGCCACTCAGAATTTGTTACTTCGTAATGCAGAGTACGTACATATGGCTCAAACTCTTCCGTACCTCCGGAAGCGTCAAACCACTGATAATTACTTTTTGCTGAAAACAGAAAAGAAAAGTACTGTTTCCGCACAGCAATCATACGACGAGTAAACAGCAAAAGCTCAGAGTTTTTTTCTGCAAGCTCCCAGTCAAGCCATGTCAGCTCAGAATCATGACAATAGGCATTGTTATTACCCTGCTGCGTCCTGCCGAATTCATCACCTCCGAGCAGCATCGGAATTCCGTTTGACAACTGAAGCATGCACTGAAACATTCGTAATTTCCGGAAACGCAATTTTTGTATTTCAGGAATATTAGTCAGCCCCTCGATTCCGCAGTTATCAGCAAATTCGGAATTATGACCATCGCGGTTATTTTCTCCGTTAGCTTCGTTGTGTTTTCCATTGTATGAAACGAGATCCATCAACGTCATGCCGTCGTGCGAGGTGATAAAGTTGAGGCTGCATTTTCTGCCAGATTCTACAGAACCAAAAATATCAGGACTGCCGAGAATTGACTCTTTAAGCGCCACCATCATATCTTCCTCACCACGCAAAGAACGGCGCACGGTATCACGGTATTTATCGTTCCATTCTACCCAATCCGCTAATCCGGAGGCTTTTCCTAGTTCGTAACCTCCAGAAGCATCCCAAGGCTCCGCAATCAGTTTAATATTTTTCAGTGATGGATCATTCCTCAATTCCCAAAGTAACTGAGGAAAATCCATAATATTTCCGGCAGCGTCACGATTAAGGATTGTGGCCAGATCAAACCGAAAGCCGTCAACTCCCATTTCGTGTGCCCAGTAAATGAGGCATTCACGAATCATCCTTCTACTGGTTGGATGGGCACATTTCAGAGTATTTCCGCAGCCGGAATAATTTTTGTGAGCACCGTCTTTTTCCAGCAAATACCAATGATCCGGAGCAAGTGACTTGAAATGATCCACCGGACCATCCGCGCCAAATTCAGCGGTATGGTTAAAAACCACATCCAGCCATATCTCTAAACCTGCTGCATGGAATTTATCAACCATGGCTTTAAATTCCAGCACAGCATTTTCCACTTCGGCGGCATAATTTTGTTTTGGCGCAAAAAACTGAATAGTTGAATAACCCCAATAATTATATAATGGATGATCATTGTCAGCTCCAGAAAATGCTCTCTCGTTCTCATCAAAATCAAAAACCGGCAGCAATTCTACCGCAGTTACACCAAGTGTCTTCAAGTGAGGAATACAATCCACCAAACCCTTATAAGTTCCTGAACAAGCTGAATTAGTAACTGCACTTGAGGAGCTACGGGTCATCCCACGGAGGTGACATTCGTAAACAATACTCTGCTCCAAAGAATGTTGAGGCGCTGAAGGTCTTGAAGGAATTTTAACAGTTGGTGTTTCCGGACGCAGAACAGGTAATCGACGTATTCCATGAAAAAAATAATCTTGCGGCCTCGAAAAAACTTTTAGCGCTAAATCTTCTGCGTCCACCTCAAAACCAAGGGTTTTTCCCCACTGTTCACCGCCCCGACTTTCTCTCGCAAAAGGATCAATCACAAAATGTTTAGTACCGTCACTTTTTTCGAGCTGAAGCAGATAAGTTAGCGGAGCTTCCTTTTCTCCGGAATATTCTGCTTGCCAGCCCCAGACATCTCCAAACTGAAACTTTGAGTCCAACTCCACAACGTTCAGCAGTGCAGCTTCATCACCAGCTTGCGGAAGTAAATCAGGATAGAATAAGTAGCGGATACATTTTACGGCTGTAGAAACCAGGCCAAACTGGAGAGTATTTCCCTGCCAGCGTGCACCCATGGCAGGATTTGACAAAGGGCTAATTGATTGAAACATTGGCACGTCTGGAAAAGTGCTGGCTGGAATTAATGACCGGCTGCGCTGAATAAGTTTAACATAGCTTCTTTGGTGCCAGGTGCTGCCGCCAGGACTGGATTTCCAGTGTGTAAACCGTCATTGGCTAAAAAGTCATTGGTCCAGCCACCGGTTTCACGAACCATGGCGATACCTGCCAGACAGTCCCAGGAATTGATCTGATATTCATAATATCCGACATAACGGCCCGCAGCAACATATGCGGTCATCAACGCAGCGGAACCAATATCGTGATAGACACCACCGTTTTCGAATAAATAAGCAAATGCTTTTTGGGTCGCCTCGATAGAACTTTTAGGTGAATATCCCAAACCTACAATACCTTCAGAAAGTGAAGTTGCTTTACTCGTTCGCATGGGACGTCCGTTCAACGTTGCCCCGTTTCCACGTTGTGCTGCAAACAATTCATCTGTGCAGGGAGCGTAAATCAGCCCAATCTCTATTTCATTATCTACGACATAAGCGATTGAGACACACCAGGATGGCAGACCCTGCAGAAAACAGCTTGTTCCATCAATCGGATCCACAACCCAGAGGCCTTCATAATTTTGTGACTGAAATCCGCTTTCTTCGCCAAAAAAACCATCTTCCGGAAACATTTCTTTCAGCCTTCTTTGAATCATCTTTTCAACTTCACGGTCAGCCTCGCTCACCCAATCTTGTGGACCTTTCTTCTCGGTATGTAGACTCTCAAGATTTCTGAACCACTGAAGAGCAGATAAACCTGCGTCACGCACCAAAACCTGTGCAGCCTGAAAACGATACTGAATGGACTGATCTGTCATTTGAATTATAAACTGAAGTGTTAAAACGTTAAACAGTGGATGTCTGAGCCGAAGATCAAGCAGTTTTTTATAGGAAAAAGAAGCAGGCAACTCTTGAAAGCTATGCTTGCAGAATGGCCTGTTTACAGAATTCTTGCAAGCTTAAGACTTGAAAGTTTGAATGATGTATTGTTTATTTTAAGCTTCCCTAATGCATTACTATGTTTCATGCAGATAGTACCATCCTTCATTCAACTCAGCATTTAAATCTCATCTTCCATCGATTCTGTTAATAAATTATAGGATCCAAAAAGACTAATCACTCGATTTTGATCAACAATTATGTTCTAATTTCAACTGATTGATTTTCCATTTTCACTGTTGATTTATACAGTAAAAGTTATTTTCGATCAACTTTTTCATTGGGAGGCTCACACATTAACCAAGGAAAAGATGCAGACAATAAATGAATATATGGCAGCAGATCATGCACGTTGTGATCAACTGTACGCAGATGGTGAAGCGGAGCTACTCTCAGGAAGTTTTGAAAAAGGACGGGAAAAGATGCTCACTTTTGAAGCAGGAATGCTGAGGCATTTTGAGATGGAAGAAGCAGTTTTGTTTCCAGCCTTTGAAGAAGCCACTGGCATGACTCAAGGTCCCACGATGGTCATGCGTGCAGAGCATGTTCAAATGAAAGGAGTTTTAGCCCAAATACAAGAATCGCTTGAAATTGATGATCCTGACACTACTCTTGGCGCGGGAGAAACTCTGCTGATGTTGATCCAGCAGCATAATATGAAGGAAGAAGGCATGCTCTATCCAATGGTCGATCAACATTTGTCCGATCAAGTTCCGGACTTAATCCAGAAAATGGAAGCCATCGAGTAAAACCCATGCTTCCTGATTCTGTTACAAACAAACTCTCCGTCATCACGGTTGACTGCCGCGAACTTGAGCCACCGGAACCGATGGTTGTTGTGCTGGAGGCAGTTGATAAATTGCGAAAAACGGAGGTGCTGAAAATGATTCATCGGCAAGCTCCACGTCTGTTATTTCCTCTGCTCGAAGAACGCGGAATGCTGACCCATCTGGAAAGTTTTGAAGATGGTTCAATTGAATTGTGGATTTGGCAGGAGGACGAATGAGGTCTTCCGGACTCAGTCTGGAGCAAGCCCCACCGGAAGATATTCCTTTTCGTTTTTTCCTTACGGCTCCGGTGTTCGGTTTTCTGGCAGGTTGCCTGATACTTTTTCGTGGTGTTTTACTTTTCAGCAGCAGCTGGCATTTTGAAACTATTGCCTTAACCCACCTGATAACTTTAGGCTGGGGAATGATGATAATGATGGGCGCCTTTTATCAGCTGGTTCCGGTTCTGGTAGGAGGTCAGGTTCCGTGGATTGCATTATCACGAGCGGTGCATTTTTTCATGATCCTCGGTATTCTCGCCCTGACTGGAGGATTAATACAACTTTCACCGTTGTTGTTTCCCGTTGCGATCGCAGCGCTATTATTTTCCTTCGTCGTTTTTCTCACACAACTGCTGACAGCACTTTTTCGCGTAAAAGCAAATCGACCTGTTGTGGTTGCTATGCGTATTTCACTAATATCACTGGCATTCGCAGTGTCACTTGGTGCGCTGGAAGTTGGTGCAATTACGGGATTGTGGCCGCCGCTGATTGAACGTTCGATCGTAAAAAACCTGCATGTGACTTTGGCACTGTCCGGAGCAATTGGAGGATTGATTGTCGGAGTTGGATTTCATGTAATTCCGATGTTTTACCTTTCTAGCCCTTTTCCGGAAAAGCGTGCAGTCTGGATTTTAAGAGCCGGAATGTTTAGTTTGGCCGCGGTTTCAGTCTTGCTCTTAAACTCAGCCGGTTCAGCAATTCTTTTCAGCGCCATGCTGCCAGGAATCGCGGCAAGTATAATATTTACTGTAACTGTCTGGCGGATGCTGCTTAAACGAAAACGTAAAATCGTGGATGCCACTTTGCGTTTTTGGCAGATTGGCCTGCTTGCTTTTCCACTGTCATTGCTCTGTCTGGCATCTCAATTATTCTGGCCCGACGAACGGTGGCTTTTTGCATTTGGTCTGCTGTTTTTAATGGGCTTTACGGCAACAATCACAAACGGCATGTTATACAAAATTGTTCCTTTTTTAATTTGGTTTCACCGATTCAGCACTTTGGTCGGAAAAGTGAAGATACCTTTGCTCAAAGACATTTTACCAGCAAAAAGAACATCCGGACAACTACGGCTGGCAGCACTAGCCCTGCTGACTTTATTGCCGGGCGCACTTTTACAAATTGACTGGCTTGTCCGTGCAGGAGCTGTGTTCTGGTTGATATCATCAGGATGGCTTGGCCTCAACCTGCTCTTTGCCTTTCAGCAGAAACCTGTGACACATGATTAATGTTGCTCAAATATATTGGTTTCGGAAAACACTCAGAAACCCATAATTTACATTTCGACAGTATTGAGAAATCTTAATGATAGTAATGCTTAACATAAAATAGATTTCTCGCTACGTTCGTAATGACAAGTTTTGTGACTTTTTACGAATGAGTCATAAATTATCAAAGATCATTTAGCTTTTTTGCTAGTTGAATAGATTCAGTTGCAGAAAAAATATAAGCATATGTTCCAAAGTTTGCGCCACAAAATTTTACTGGTTGTCGCGGTCTGCGCAGCGATAGCTTTGTTGGGATTTTTTGCACTATATTGGCTGACGTTGGAACAAAACCGTGCATTGGAGCAGCACCAGGAGATGCCTGCTGTTTCCATTAAATGGTTTACACTTAACAATGCTGTTCATCGAGCGACGCTGGCACAAAAGTATTGGTTGGACAGTGCTGATGAGAAGTTTCTCCAGGAACGTGATCTGGTTTGGAATAATGAGATCCATCCGGCTTTCGAGCAATTGGGACTGCTTTATAAAAAGTCACGTGTGTGGGAAGAAGAACGTTCAGTTGAGCGGCGTGCTTTTTATGATTTAAGGTTGATGATATTGTCTCTTGAAAATCTCCAGCAAAAAGCAAACAGCACAGTCCAAATCAATAACTCGGGAAAAGCGCAGCTTGAATGGTCAACGGAAGAGTCGCCTCTAGTTTTAAAGATCAGCAAGCAAGTAGAAATAATGGTACGCTGGCAAACAGATTTTGCGCAGCAGCAAGCTTCCGAACTGCAACAGGGTTTGTCCAGACTTGGCATTTGGATTTGGATCGTCGCTTTTGTAGTTTTGCTGTTGGTTTTGGTTTTAGCCTTATTTTTCGCAAAACGAATCTCTGCTCCGCTGCTACAGTTGAGAAGTGATGTTCAGCAGGTTATTAATGAACAGGACCGTAATACCGGTAGCCCTGCTTTCAAGTCTGCTGTAAGCGTAGCTGATTTCTCCGAAAATGAGGATGAAGTCAAAAAGCTGACTGAAATTTTCCAGATAATGGAAGACGTCATCCGGGAGCGAACAGAATTGCTGGAATTTTCAAATCGTCAACTTGATGAAGCCAGCCGTGCCAAGGGCATGTATCTGACCAATATGTCACATGAACTGCGAACACCGCTGAATGCTATCATCGGTTTTACAGAAGTTTTACTGGAATCAGAAGGAACTGAGAAACTTTCTGCTTATCATATTGATCGTCTTGGCAGAATATTGAAAAGTGGACGCCATTTGTTGGAATTAATCAACTCCTTGCTCGATCTTTCAAAAATAGAAGCTGGGCAGATGGAAATACAACAGACAAATTTCAAGTTTGAAAATTTGCTTCAGGAAGTAATGGAAGGGCTTGAACCTTTACTACTGGAAAAGTCTTTAGAGCAAGAGCTTATTTTTCAGGATAATCAGCAATTTCTGCTGTTTTCTGACTCCAGCAAGGTACGTCAGGTTTTGATAAATATATTGGGTAACGCGATTAAATTTACTGATCCCGGAGGGCGTATCGAAATCCGCTGTACTCAAGACGAAAACGGAATTGACCTAGCAGTTAAAGATACTGGTTGCGGTATGAGCGAAGAACAACAACAACATATTTTTAAAGTATTTCACCAAGTTAAAGTTACCGGAATCACAACCCAAAAGGGCACCGGTCTCGGTCTTGCTCTAGTGCAAAGTTTGATGGAATTGCTCGAGGGTACAGTCTCGCTGAAAAGCACACTCGGAGTGGGTAGTACCTTCACTCTTCATTTTCCAGTGTCCTGAATCGAAATAGCTGAAACACCATATTTATTGAACTATTAAAAAAGTCCGAATCTTAAATTTGTCCTTTCTATCGAAGAGGGATTTGCATTTTTACACTTAAACCACAAACCTCAAAGCAAAAACAGTTTAATTTGATCAGCATATTTAAATCCCAACATTCTGAAACCAGATCCGGAGTAGAGTATGCCATGTTGGCTTATGTGTCATGGGGCTTTATGCCCATTTACTGGAAACTCCTCAACTCTGTTCCATCCATGGAAATATTGACACACCGCTTGGTCTGGTCGGTGTTTTTTCTATTAGCTCTCTTGGCGGTTCAGAAACGTTTAGGAGAATTCCGTGAATTATTCCATTCTCCAAAATATATCTTTATGCTGCTTGGAACTGCAACACTGTTAGGAGGTAATTGGTTTGTTTACATTTATGGAGTGAACACAAACCAGGTAATTGAAACAAGTTTAGGTTATTTCATCAATCCACTACTGGTAATCCTTTTGGGTGCAGTCTTTTTGAGAGAACGTTTAAATATTTGGCAAGGTGTTGCGGTAGGTTTTGCTGCTTTAGGAGTCTTGAATTTTATCTGGAATTTTGGTTCACTACCATGGATTGCACTTTCTTTAGCCTTCACATTTTCATTTTATGGATTATTCCGTAAAATTATTCCTGTTAAACCTTTGGTAGGACTCTTAATGGAAACAGTTCTACTTGCACCTTTAGCAGTTGTTTTAATAGCGTTTTGGGAAGTTGAAGGAACTGGACATTTTGGAACGGTATGGATGACTGATTTTTTATTATTTGGTGCAGGTGTTGTAACTTCGCTACCACTATTGTGGTTCACCAATGCCGGCAAACGTCTTCGTTATTCAACTATGGGATTTATTCAATATTTTACTCCATCCATCCAACTCGCAATTGGGGTATATCTTTACAACGAGACTTTTACTACAACCCATGCTGTCACCTTTGGACTGATTTGGACGGGATTGATCATCTATTCCATCAACGCCATTCAGGCTCATCTGCACTTAAATACAAATCAACAATGAAATATTTTTATTTTGAACTGGCGGGTCTAATCTGCTTCATCATTTCGGGGGGTTTTTTTATTGTGGTAGGCATCCGCAACGAAGATTATCTTTCAGTTATAGGGAGTATCATCTGGACCTTTGCCTGTTTCCTGTGGCTGATTCCGATTCTGGCTCGACGTAATTCTCAAAAATAGGAAATCTCAGTTAAGCTAATCCTAATATTTTTTTTCTTTCATTTGCCCAAGTTCGGATAATCTGATCGACCGCGAGTCCGATAAAGGCGACACAAAGTCCCAAAGTAATTCCAATCCCTGTACCTTGTGCTTTCGATATAGCACCCAAAATTAATTGACCTAAATCTGTAGTACCAATAAAGGCACCAATTATCACCATAAATAATGTAAAAATAACGGTTTGATTCACACCTAACATAATGTGTGGGAAAGCAAGTGGTAATTCAATTGAAATCCACCTTTGAAAACTTGAAACACCTGACATAGATCCTGCGTCATGTAAAGCTGCTGGAACACTTTTTAGCCCCTCCACTGTGTAACGGGTAGCAGGAATAGTTGCATAAACTACTGCAGCAATTATCACTGATGTATCTGTGACTCCAAAAAGCATAATTACTGGGATTAAATATATAAAAGAGGGAAATGTTTGAAGGAAATCACAAACGAATAAAATCACTTTACTAGCGAGAGTATTTTTAGCACATAAAGTCCCAACTGTTATCCCAATAAAAACAGAGACAATAACTGAAAAGGATGCCATATAGGCTGTAATTAGAGCTCTATCCCAATATTCAGAAAAAGCAATAAATAACAAAAATCCACCAACTATAAGTGATGTTCTAATTCCAGATAATATATATCCTATTCCCATCATTAAAAAGAAAGTTGCTGCTACAGGCATGCCAAGGTAAGCATTTTTCATAGGAACCAAAACTTGTACAATTAGAAATACATTAAAACCATTTAATATGTAGAAGAAGTTATCCCATATCCAATCAACCCCTTCTTGCCAAAAGTGTGCTGTTGATATGCCTTTGTTATGAGGAACTATGTACAAATAATTAAAACCTTCTTTAAAAAAGAAAGTTCCAAAATATGCTAACAAAATGCCTGCTATAAATATAAGAAGGAAAATCAATGAATATCTGAACCTCACAACAAAAGTAAGATCAGTAAAATAATTTTTTTGTTTGTTTGCCCAGGCTAATGATAATTTATCTAACAGAACAGCTATTAATACAATACAAAGTCCTATTTCAAGACCTTCTCCGACTTTAAGAGAATTTAGTGCCACCATTAAGTTAGAACCTAGGCCTTGTGCTCCTATAAAAGATGCAATCACAGTCATTGCTAAGCACTGCATAATCACTTGGTTTACCCCAATTAAAATATCTCGTCTTGCAGTTGGAACTAACACCTTAAACATCAGCTGAAAATTGGTACAACCACTCATCATACCAGCTTCCAGAACTTCCGGAGAGACCCTTTTAAGCCCCAACAAAGTGAGCCGCACCATTGGTGGGGTTGCAAAAATGATTGTTGCAATTGCCGCTGCATGATCACCTACTCCAAAAAAAACCAATACTGGAATCAAATAAGAGTAATGTGGCATAGACTGAGCTACATTAAGTAAAGGTTGTAATGATACTTCAACAGCCTTGATTTTATAACCCATAATACCTAAAAATAATCCCAATATAACTGAAATTGGTGCGGCAATTAATATGAAAGAAAGTGTTTCCAAAGCAGGCTTCCATTGACCAAAAACAGATATATATACGGTAGAAAAAGCAGCTAAAAGTGCAAGCCCTTTGCCTTGAAGTTTATATCCTAAAATAACTGCCCCTCCTGCAATCACAGTCCAAGGGAGTCCAGGCCAATGTGCCCACTTATTTTCATTAACAAAATCCCAACTTGTAAAGGCCACGATGGTTTTAACACCACCCAAAAAAATATCACGAACTACAATTATTATAAAAAGAACGGCACTCGAAATTGATCTAGTTATTTCTCTAAATAACGGTTTTAATTCATACTCCTCAAGTTCTGGATCAAATACTTCAATGGGCATCCATTCGTACATCAAAAACTGAACTGCGTCATTAATAATGTATGGTAAATCTTTAAATAGAGAAGGTAATCGCCACAAAAAATTATTTTCAGAAGGTACAATAAATTTATATAGTAATAAGAAGACAACTAATAAAAAAATAAATTGTAATATTTTAGGATGTTTTGACGAGTAATCCATAATTGTATTATCAATCATAATTTAACTTTTGAACTACCTTGGAGTGTCAAGTAATTCGTGAAAATATTTTCTTACCTAGAAAATGAACTCCTTTTTTCTGATCCTAAAGGCGTCATTGAGGTTAAATAGAAAAGGAGTGTCCTTTTTTAACTTTACCTTTAAAATTAAAATCGGTTTTCTCTCATCTGTCTCGCAATCAGGTAAGCTGCCATCACCGACAGCGTGCTACTTGCTGCCGCCACTAAAAGAGCTAGCGTGTAGTCGCCTGTGACATCGTAAAGCAATCCCGCCAACCACGGTCCGGCCAATCCTGCTAGACCCCACGCGGTGAATACCCGCCCGTAGATTTGTGAAGAGGACACTTCACCGAAAATTTTAATCACTGCAACAGGATACACAGCGATTATTGAACCGTAACTAAATCCGACTAACACCAGTGATATTAATAACACAAACGCATTCGAACTAGCAACCGACACCATCAATACCAATACAGACATCAGCGGTTGCAGGATAAGCAAAGTGCTGATGCGAATTCGATCCGATAATACTCCAGCAGCTAGCCCACCTAACATGTTCCCAAGCGCAATCACCATTGCACCTCCTATTGCTAGTGCAGTGCTACCACCAGCCGCCACCACGATGCCTGTGGCATGGCCAATCACCATTAAACCGGCTAATGCGCCACTACCATAACCCAGCCACAACAGACGTTGAATGTTAACGTTGGTCGAGGCTCTTGATGATTCACTCGTAATCTCTTGCTTGAAACGAGCCCCCGCTCGATGCAACAATGCCCAGGCAATAAGTCCCGCAATCAGAAAAACAAAACCAGAAGTAGTCATGGCAACAGCCACACCACCATGAGTCAGACCATAATTAAAAATATATGGCGCAATCGTTGCCCCGAACGCATAAAACGCCGTCACGGTGCCCATCGCTAGCCCTCGCCGCTTTGGCATCGCCTGCGCTGATATTTGCAACGCGAAGCCGTATCCTACTCCGTTGGCACTACCGAAAATCACGCTGTACCCTAGCAGCATCACCCAAAACGTTTGTGATTGTCCCGCAATTATTATCCCGATGGCCGCAACAACACAGGTGATCAGCGCAAGCAGCGGTGCCGATAGCATTGGATAGATTCGGTGGCCGAGCAAAACACTGATCGTCAAGCAAATAAGCGCACCGGAATAAATCAGGCTAATTTCCGCACGGCCTGCCTGCAACTGGCTTTCCAGAGGCTGCAAAAAAACTGAAAATGCATGAATAGACCCAAGTGCGGTTGTTACTGTAATGCCAGCCAGTAGGGTCAAAAGAGGTGATGAATTGATTGCCTGTTCCTTCATGACTTACAAGAGTCTGTATGGCCGCTGCCTTGACACGATTTAAAATCCCATCGACTTCTTCGCAATTTATTTTTTCATTCATCGAGGAGTAGTTGAAATATGAAAACAGAATGGTCACTTAGTGGCACTCCCCTTCTGTTTGAGAGCTAATATATGCTGGATTTATTTAAGGGCTCCTCGACTTCCAAACAAAACATTGATTACATGGGAACAGTGTAATGCTCCAACAACTTTGCCGTTTTCATCTACTACTGAAACCGCCTTCTGTTGACTTAGAACTGCCTCCGCAACCGTTTCTATAATTGCATCTTTCGAAACCACCAAATCACTAATTTCTTCTGTTTTATCTACAGGATCCATGACAGATTCAATTTTAAGAACCTTCTCTCTTGGTACATCTTCAGTAAATTTGCGTACGTACTCAGTTGCTGGATTAAGAACAATATTGGCAGGAGTATCTAGTTGCTCGATAACACCATCTTTCATTATTGCAATACGGTCAGCGAGTCGCAGGGCCTCAAGAAAGTCATGGGTGACGAATAAAATTGTTTTGTTTAAAACACTTTGCAATCTCAAAAATTCATCCTGCATTTCTTTGCGAATTAATGGATCCAAAGCAGAAAACGGTTCGTCTAGGAACCAAATATCAGGTTCTACAGCAAGAGAGCGTGCAATCCCTACACGTTGCTGCTGACCACCAGATAATTCTCTTGGAAAATAATTTTCACGACCATCAAGGCCGACAAGTTCAACCATTTCCATGGCCTTTTTAATACTGTTTTTCGTGCTTATACCCTTGACCTGTAAAGGAAAAGCAATATTTTCTATTACGGTTTTGTGTGGCAGTAAGGCAAAGCTTTGAAAGACCATCCCCATCTTATTTCTTCGTAGTTCGATGAGCTGTTTGTTGTTCATAGCCATTATGTCCTGACCATCAATAAAAATATTACCTGCAGTTGCATCCGTTAACCTTGAAATACAACGAAGAAGAGTTGATTTACCAGAGCCAGACAAACCCATGACAACCAACAGTTCTCCCTCGTAAACTTCAAAAGAAGCGTTATTTACCCCTACAATGCAGCCAGCATCCTGAAATTTTTTAGCGTCTACATTTCCCTCTGATTCCTGGAGCATCCTTTTGGCACTATCACCAAATATTTTATATACAGAGTCGCATTTGATGACAGTCTGTAATTTATTATTAATTGTTTCTTGCAGGAAAGACATGATCTGTGTTTTGATTAACTTGTTTACTCTAGAATGATTACAATCATTCCTTTGTCTTCATGATACAATTATCTAAAAAAATTCCCTCCTATACTTAATTGTATAGGAGGGAATAAAAATAATTTTAAACAACACTAATTATATTTTAATCCACACTTAAATGCTTTTTAATTACCCGCACCTAGAATAGACACTGTCCAAGGCTTCCAAACTTTTTCATTATCTGCTAGCCACTTAGCACCAGCATCTGCATGAGTCATTTTGTCAGTATCAACCAATGCTGCCATTTGACCAACATGTGTAGCAGTAAATGCTAATTTTGAAAAAGCCATATAGGCTTTTGGATGTGTTTTAGGAAACTTGTAGTTTGCTCCTTTTTTCAACCACCCTTTTGGAGAACCACATCCTGTAGTACTTAAGTCACCACCATCAGCAATTCTGCAACCAGAAAAGTATGGAGGAAATTTGATAAATGTGAAACCTGTCGCATCCGTAAAGTTAGGAGACCAGTTGAAGATAACAGTACCACGGCCTTCCTTCTTCGCAGCGTCAAGTTCCGCCCACAATGCAGACGCTGCACCGGCAAACTTAACTGTCCATTTATCATCTAGACCTAATCCTTTAAGACGATTAGGCATTACATCACCATGCCATGATTGAGGCCCTTCTAACCAACGCCCTTTGCCTCCAGAATCTGGAGTTGCAAAGTTTGCGGAACAATCTTTGAGAGCTTCCCAATTCGGTAAACCAGGACAAAGTCCTTTATCAAGGACCCAATTAGGAAAACCCATTTCCTCAAAAGTTGTCAAACTATGAGATCCAGCATCAATTAAACCTCCAGTTTCCATGGCTTTATAATATGCATTCTGCATAGTAGATTGCCACACTTCGTGTACTAAGGTCAAATCACCTGCACGAACAGCCTCAAAAGCGGCCTGATTTTCAATAGGAACATATTCAACATTGTTTCCCATACTCTCAAACATTCCTCCGATTACGTAGGCCATAACAACTTGACTAGACCAGTTCTTTAACGGAATCTTTATTGGTGCTGTACTGTCTGCAGCACTTATTGTACTCGCGCTAAACGCAAGTATAGAGCCAGCAATAATGGCACCAGCAGTTTTCTTGATTGATAACATATTCCTCCTAACTTTAGATTGAAATGATTAGAAAGGTTTAAAATTCAAAGCTTAATAAAAATGTCACTGATTCATCTTCCTCTCCATGAATAAATCTACTCGAGACCACCTCAAGTAAATTATGCAAGGATTCTCACAGTTTGATAAATATATGTCAAGGCTTTTTTTTAATATTGAAATTATTTACTTGACATAAAATTTTCACTACATGATACTTACCTCTTTTAGAACAAATGCTTATTACAATTAATTAATTTAATAGTTATTCCCCAAAGGTAAACTGGCAAATTAAATTTCAGCCAACTATTATTCGGGGTAGTTTTAACCTACTCATTTGTATTTAAATCCCTATCTCTTAGAGTGTTGCTGGCGACAACATTAGTATTGTCATTGACACTTAAACATTCTGAATTTTATCAACGTAAGATTAAACCACAATTTTATAAAGCATGGAATTAGCTAATACATCAACTTCCCGCCTTCTGGAACCTGGTTTGCGGAGCTTTTTGCCATATGGTATGGAGCGCTATCAAGTACCAGCCATGGGCACGATAGTCGTCACTTTAGCTCCAGAAGACAGCTTGACCATTAGAGATCCGGAAGGACGCCAATGCGGCGAACTTGTGGTTTTCAGTGAAGGCGGATGCGAAGATGCTGAGTCACTCGGAACCAAAGCTTCCAAAGAAGCTTCCGGACTGAAAAGTATACTCAGCCGAAAATCAGTAAGCGCCAACAAAGTAACCGCTGCACTTAAAAGAAGCGGACTGAATATCGGTAAAATGAAAGCCGTTCCGCTCTTTTCGAAAGACTCCCTTCCGGATGAAGAAGTTACGTTCCTGGCAAGCCGCGAACTCACCTGTGTAATTGCCTCACTGGGCGAAAACATGACCGTAGAAGAACAAAGTCCTCCGACTGATTTGGTGGCCTTTGTACAACGGGCAAATCCTAAAAACGCACCGACTCCGGATTTACCGGAACCACTCGCTGATCCACGCTTGGAAATCCGCATTCATAACAGTACCGCCAATGCTTATGAAATCAAAGCAGGAGAGTATTTTCAAATTTTGGATGTCGCCGGACGGCAGTGTTCAGATTTTCAAGCATTCAAGACCAGTCAATTGGACAAAGGGATTGAGAGTTGTATTGAGATGACAAATACCCGTTCGCTGACTATGACTTCGTGTCCACAGCCGGGCTTGCATTCAAAATTTTTCGATCAGGAAATGCAACCGTTGGTCGAAGTGATACAGGATACTGTGGGACAGCATGATACGTTTGGTCTGGCTTGCGCCCCAAAA
>Ga0302118_10000366_pt1 | contig 20957 bp, 38 predicted proteins | sample AG5_331_MG_FD_203126 | JGI IMG/M metagenome (GOLD analysis project Ga0302118, IMG submission 203126) | Marine microbial communities from Western Arctic Ocean, Canada - AG5_33.1 | ecosystem: Environmental > Aquatic > Marine > Oceanic | place: Canada: Western Arctic Ocean | collected 2017-10-01 | reverse complement strand
CAGTACCTATTGCAAAACCTTGCTCTATTAGTCGTACTGCTAGCTCCTTATCAGAAGGCAACGCACTAATATACCCTATCTGATCGCTTTCTAGCTCATCTGCTGTCATTTCACAAACAACTTGAGAGTGCGGTTATCGTCCTGTAAGGATACTGTAACACCTTCAGCGTTGTTAGTAATCCAAGCTCTTCCACTTTGGTCAATTACTTCAATACGAGTAACACTGTCATAGTCAGTCATTTGTCCTGTATACTCCATAAACAATGTAGACCAGTCTGTGTCTTCAGGCATCATGCGAATAGTATGAGGGAAAGCTGTAATCATCTTTTCATAGATGTCTGCGTTGTTCATTCTGAGTTTGTACTGCTCTTTGTCGCAAATATATTCGCTACCACTGTTGCCGATAAAGACCCAAGCATCGGCCAGCTCACGAACTTTGACAATGCCGCTGTTTAGTTTCCAGTTGTCTCCGTGTAAGTATCCACCGCTCCAGCCCGCCAATACTTTGTAAGTAAACGTGGCTGCTCCAGTATCGTCCGACCCTAATATTTCTAATACTACCCAGTTATCGGGGCAGTCTGCAAACATATAGTCTCCGTCTTCATATCTCTCATCAATCATGATTCATATCCTCCCAGTTGCCAAATACTTCAGGTGCTGCCTTTCTTGCCTCTTCCATGTGGTACTCTGTTGGATAGTGTTTAAGGTTTCTCCAGGCTTCTTTGCGTACCTCTTCGGGTAATTCTTCGTTTGTGCCAATGTTCACTAGAAATTGTTTAGTGTTGTTTATAGCCCATCGGCGCTCATACGGTAGTGTCATTTCTTGTCTCCAATTCGTTCGTCATACAGTTCTTGAGTACTTCATTAGGGCAGCACTCTCTTAGTACAGCTTCAAGGTGTGCAGTCTCCATGTCAGCGATGCGGACATCGCTACGGGGTTGATCGCCTCGTATACCGAAGGTACCCCAGGTAAGGTAATGTGCTTGTACTGCGTGAGGTTCGTCATCATAAAGTGCTAAAGAGATCTGATCTTCGTGTATTGTGCTTCTGACATACTCTAGTCCACCATCAATGACATAAGTTTTACCGTTCGCATCGTTATGAGATCGGTAGTCGTGTCGGTGTTTTGACTCCAAGATAGTTCCGTCAGGAGTCTGAATAGCATTGCGAATAAGTTGCATTTATCTTCCTTTTTTTAGTTTATGAAGGTATTATACGGGATGGGAAGGTAAATGTCAAGAAGTTTTTTAAGAAGGGTAAGTAGTTTCGTGACATACTCAGGTCAGTCCTAAGGTAGTTAGGACTCAGAAAGGTGTTGTACTAGCCAGTAGCAGGCTTCGGACTTAGTTATGAAGCGAGGGCTGATAACAGTATCTGTGCTATCTACCCAGAACCACTCTCCCCACTCTTTTTTAAGCTTCATAAGCCAATTAGTCCCCAGCCATGATTAGCTACTGCGTTGAGTATGATTGCCATGCAAGTAAGCATATGTGTAAGCCACCACACAGTACGAACAACTGCGATAGTGTTTGCTTGCTTGTCCGTCTCACCAACTTTCTCCCCTAGACTCTTTGCCCAGATTCTCCACCATTTTCTCATTCTACCGTATGTCCTTAGCTTCATTCTTGCCCTCCTTGCGGAATCGCTTGTTATACCCACGTTTTATTTTCTTGACTATACCCGATCTAGCTAAATAGCAGTAAAAGCCCCTACTATATCGGTGAAGAGCATCATACTCTGCTCCTCCTTTCATTTTAATCTTTGGGTTCTTTTTCATTACCAGCTCCTGATAATATTGAACATTATGAGGTAAGCACAGGTTAAGTTCGTGAGTACAATGAAAGTGCGTATCGCAGAAATGATGTTCTCATTGTTGACATCGTAGCCGTCTTCTTCGTCAAAAGACCCTAATGCGTGCTTCCAAGCAATCCAGAACTTAACCATGACGTTTCTCTCTATACCATTCGTTGAATGCTTGGAAATCCTCTTCTAGTTCAAATCTTACAGTATCTCCATAGGATTCTGTAAATCTTTTAATGTCGTATCGCCACTGAAAGCAGTTGTCTTTACACCAATCAACTACAGCACTGCGATAATCCGAATGAACGTGACTCTCGTAATAACTAGCCATTATCCATTTACGTTTGTGATCACTAATCTCTTGAGGCGTCATGGTCTGCCTCCTTTTTCACTTTCTAAAATATCTTTTTGCATTTGTGTATGTAATTCTCTTGATTTCTTATCTCTCCAGAAGGCACGTTCTTTATCTTGTACCATCAGATAAGCACCATGTAGTGCCATTAGAAATCCTACTATAATTACTACTCCTAGAATAAAGTCCATCATTGGTCGTTCCCCCAGTATATGTCAGTTAAAATTGTTTCATATCCATATGCTTCTACTTCCCAAGGCAAATCTATATAGTCAACATGGTCACAGTCTAGTACTAGATTGTTGTGTTTCCATACGTTATCTACCATATTGATCTGTCCCCTGCAGAATTGTTTAGCGTGAACCAGCTCATGTGCAAGGTTGGACGCCATCTCATGTGGCTCATAGGCAATCTCCTCACCGTCCTCGAAAACCCAGTGAGTGGCAACGCTAATGACTGACTCAAGCTCATCACCAGTGCAAAAACCAGCATGAGTACCGTCCTTATCAACGAACTTCTTAGCCTCAATATAAATGTCATACTTGGCATCTTCAGGAAAGATAGCCATAATAACATCGTCAATAAAATTGTCATAGTCATTGTTAATTCTGCCTTCGGTGTACACATTGATCATTTAATTCTCCAGTTTAGAATACTATTATACACTTATTTGAGTAGGTTGTCAAGAGATAAAAGAGACTTTCTCTGAGTAAAAACCCTCTAAAGTAGGTCTTTCTTTAGCATAAATGCAACACCAATTACGTCTTGGTTTGTTTGTAATGTTCAGCCCCGAACAGTGTATTTGATTACCGTCTAGGACTAATATGTCTCCTGCCTGTAAATCTGGTTGTATCCAGCCTTTAGGAGTTTTGAGACGGATGTCTTTCTGATCATCGAGTATCCAAGTAAAGTTTATAGTCTTAAAATTGCCTTCAGGATCTTGGCCGTATTGGTTATCAAAGTGTGCTTCAAATTCAAACTCCTCTTCTGGCATCTTTACTACCGCTTGATCATTAAATAGATAAAACTCATCTCCTAAGTAGCTTCGAGTAAGCTCCATCATCATGCTACTCTCATACATCATCTTCAAAGGGCGACTCAATCTACCAGCAGTCTCTGTCCCTTGCCAGTATGTGCCAGTACCTAAATCACTGCTGTTTCCAAGTAAATTTTCGTCAAGCATCCATTGCTTCAATCTAAGAGTTTCTCTCTGCGCTATGTCCAAGTAGGTCGAAGGAATTCTTCGTCTTAAAATATCGTAACCTTGCATTGTGTTTATCCTTTGTTTAGTCTGGTTTTAAACCTGTACCCTCTCTTTTTTAGGTACGATACTTGATTCCTGATAGCCTGCTGGCTTCTTTCAGGTAACAGGTGCATCATTAATTCGATGTCGATAGAGAGATAATTTTCAGCAAGTGTTTTACGCTCTGTATCTGTCCACGGCTTTCTTTTATATTTTTTCATGAGAGTATTATATCGAAATACGGGTAAGTTGTCAAGAAATTTTTTTGGGGTCGCTCAAAAATTATTCTTGACTTTTAGGATAATTTTGGGTATAATTGCGTTAAAAGAAAAGTAGACATTTATTCGGTAATTGAAAGATAGTTCTTGACTGTATCCTTCTTTATGCGTATAATAGTTATTCTGAAATGGAGAAACCTCTCCACGTAACGGAGAAAATTATGTTAGAATTAGTAGTATTGATGGTATGTGTTAGTGGGTGCGGAATGACGTGTTACCACTTAGGAAAACAAGAAGGGATTGAGACTACCATCGAACATCTCATAGACAAAGGAATGATAGAAGTAGATGAATAAACTACTCATAACAGAGTATATAAATGAAGATAAAGAGCTTGCCTACAAAGTAGAAGACAAGTATAGTATTTATATGCTCACAAGAGATAAGGCTTTAGCCGAAAAAACCTACAAATACCTTAAATCAGAATACCAAGCGGAGATACAAAATGCCAGTAAAATTTAAAGAATCATCAGCAAAGATTGTAAACAGACGTAAAGTAGGAATGGTACACCACTACATGCACACGTATGGGACAAATGTCTTAGTCGGAGCCTTAGAGAATAGTAATACCAAGCCTAAGCACAAGCAAAAGATTAATAATGAGCTAGTGAAGAGAGGGTTTGACCTTGGACTCGTTAATAACGGATAGTTACAAGCAACAACTGATAGAGCTGCACGGTGACAGATACTGGGGCGGTACAGGCAGAATGCACGCAGAAGAAGTACTAGAAGTAGCAAAAGAGTACAAATGTGAAACAGCCTTAGACTACGGAAGTAGTAATCATAAGGACTGTCTTAAAAGACATTTTCACAGGAAGTACCCAGGACAGTTACTATTTTATGAGTATGACCCTGCTGTAGAGAGTAAGTCAGGACTGCCACAGCCCGCAGATATTGTAGTCTGTACAGATGTCTTAGAGCACATAGAACCCGAGCTATTAGACAACGTGCTTACTCATATGAATAGCTGCATGGAGAAGTGTGGCTATTTTGTTGTGAGTACTATACTTGCCAAACAGGTACTATCAGACGGCAGGAATGCTCATCTAATAGTAGAAGACAAAGAGTGGTGGAAACTTAAATTGTTAGAACACTTTAACGTCCAAGGTATGAAGTGGACAAAGAACGAGGTAAGAGCAACAGTATGCAAAAAATAACAATTTATAGTAGAGCAGCGTGTGTTTATTGTGACATGGCACTCGCACTAGCGGAAAAGAAAGGAATGCAGATAACAGTACTCAAGCTAGAAAGAGACTACGAAGTAGAAGACTTCACTGCTAGATTTCCTTACGCAAAGACAGTACCCCAGATAATTTTAGATGGGAAGCACATAGGTGGATACGACAACCTGTTAGATGTCGTATAGGTAAATTAGGCTCACCTTGGAGTAGCCTATGTATAGGGCTAGTGCCCAAGTTCTAATGGAGAACAAAAGTGAGAAAAAGAGATGAGGCCGCTTGCATAATATGCTCAGTGGTTGCAGGCTTAGCCTGTTTAGCCTTGCCGTTTATAACAATATACGCCAGCGCAGGAATGTATTAAAGGAGAGTAAAATGAACAAGAGTGAAGTATTTGAAACATTAAAGGTAGACGAAGGAGTCAAGTATGAAATCTATAACGACCACCTTGGCTATCCAACCTTTGGTGTCGGCCATCTCGTACTCAAAACCGACCCAGAGTACGGACAACCGACCGGAACAGCAATCACTAAAGAAAGAGTCGAGGAGTGTTTTGATAACGACCTCGGTACAGCGGTATCAGAGTGTCACGCTTTATACGGACAAGGGACTTTTGACAACTTACCAGACGAAGTACAAGGTATACTTGTTAACATGATGTTCAATATGGGACGCACTCGTTTATCGAAGTTTAAGAAGATGAATGCTGCCTTACTAGAAAATGATTGGAAGACAGCAGCAGTTGAGGGACGAGACTCTCGTTGGCACAAGCAAGTAACTAATCGAGCAGAAAGATTAATGGTAAGGTTAGAAAGTGTCTAAGATTTTGTTAGGTATCATAGCAAGCATGGCGGCAGCGGGTTTCCTCTACTACCAGTTTGCTGTGGTGCCTATGCAAAACAAGTTAGAGGAACAAATGGGAGTCATCCTAGCACAGGATTTGCGGGATCAAGAGCAGAAAGCTACAATCGCCGCAATACAACAAAACATGGAGAAGACCGCAGCAGCTAGCGCCACTCTTCAGAAACAGAACCAGCAGTACGAAACACAGATGTCCGATTATTTAGATATATTTCGTAGACATAACATAGCTCAGTTAGCTAGTGCAAAGCCTGGTTTACTTACAAAGAAAGCAAACAAAGCAACGAAGGAGGTCTTCGATGAGATTGAAGATATTAGCAAGCGCATTAATTCTCTCAACGATTAGTGGCTGTAGCTTATTACAAGTACCGCCTCGTGAAGTAAAAATTATATCCAAGCCTGTGCAAATTATGATTACACAGCCTATCATGCCAAGACCTCTTGATCTTAAAGAGCCAAATTGGTATGTAGTATCTGATACTAAGATAGCTAACAAAGACGGACAATACCCTGAAGGTTACACTTATTTTGATAAGTTTGTAGACGACATCAAAAAGAAGCATGGTGGAGATTTAGTGTTTGTCGCAATGAGTGTAGCAGATTATGAGCTTATGTCTTATAATACGCAAGAGTTAAAAAGGTACATCAGTCAGCTAGGAGAAGTTATTGTGTACTATAAAGAGGTAACTACCAATGAAGAAGAAGAATCCAGTAGCGAAGTTCCAGCGAAGGTACAATAAAGCCAAAGTCTTCCGAGATCGCAAACGCGAAGCAAAGAAGAGAGGCGAACTGCACACATATAAGGAAGAAGAGTGAGAATATTTGTAGGGCATGACTCCACACAGCCAGAGAACACAGACGTATGTGTCCGGTCTATAGAAAGATTCGGACACAAAGTCACGTTACTAGACAAAGAAGATTTAAAACGAGATCATGGATACCATCGTAAGAAAGAGGATGGCTCTACTGAGTTTACTTATACTCGTTTTTTAGTACCTTATCTATGTGGATACAAGGGCAAGGCGATGTTCTGCGATAGTGACTTTGTCTGGAGAAAAGACCCTGCTATACTAGATAACTATCCGATGGAAGAAGCAGTAACAGTAGTAAAACATCTAGTAAAGCAGGTAAGAGAAGATCACAAGTTTCTAGCGCATAAGAATGAGTGGTATCCACGTAAGTGGTGGTCTTCAATGATGGTATTTAATTGTGCTCACGAAGAGTGTTCAGCACTTACAGTAGATGCAGTAAACAAACAAACCCCTCAATGGCTACACAGATTTGAGTGGGCGACAGATATAGGAAGGCTCGATGAGTCTTACAATTACTTAGTGGGCTACTACGGGTTTCTAAAAGACCCAGCGGCAGTACACTTTACAGATGGGACACCGATCTACACAGATTATGCCCACGATGAGTTCGCGGAGGACTACAATGACCTTAGATGAGATGAAGGACTATATGCGAGGGAAAGATATTATCCTCGTAGGGAACGGCTTAGATGCGCTAGAGTACATGATGGGTGACTTTATTGATGGAAAAGACCTCACAATACGTTTTGGTCGAGGAGTGCCTGAGCCAGTTATCTTTGATAGAATAGGTACTAATACCCACATTTGGGTAACAGGTCAGTTGCGAATGGACGCCCACCCCGAGGTTCCTACTAGAGCCAAAGTCCTTTTTAACGAGTCTCGGTTCAATACTGAGTACGGTTCTCCGAATTATGATCACCTTAGTATGTACAATGATGACGCTGTTATAGAGTTGGGAGGTCTATATAATATTCCAGCAGGCAAGCGTTTATCTGGTGGTGCAATTACTGCCCATTGGTTAGCCAATGTATGCACCTCTTGGAAAACCCTGACTTTCATCAACTTTGACTGCTTCACTCAGCAAACACCTTTCATTGGAAAGTATGGCCCTGAGGACGAAGTAGTACAGCACGCTGCTAGCTGGCATCTTCCTATGCTAAAGAAACAGTATATTGATACAGAGTGGTCTGTCGATGATGGATCTCCCGCACACGATAGTGCCACAGAAGAAAGAATCTTTAGAGATGTTCTTAGAAAGAAAAATACGTTCTGGATGGGTAGAACACTAGGCCAAGAGCCACGAATACTAAGAGACGCTTGCGTTAGGTTTATGCCAGGTCGCCGACACTTCTATGTAGGCTGGGACGACTAGTGGCGTACAGCAAACAACTACTCGACCACTACGAGAACCCACGCAATGTGGGTATTCTTGATGAAAACGATCCTAGCGTCGGTACTGGTATGGTTGGAGCACCTGCTTGTGGAGATGTTATGCGTCTTCAAATCCAAGTAAACAGTGAGGGCATGATTACTGATGCAAAGTTCAAGACCTACGGGTGCGGATCGGCTATAGCATCCAGTTCACTTCTAACAGAGTGGGCTATCGGTAGGCATATTGACAGTGCAGAACAGATTAAGAATACAGAAATTGCCGAAGAATTAGCTCTTCCCCCTGTAAAAATACACTGCTCAGTTCTTGCAGAAGATGCAATCAAGACAGCAGTAAAAGATTTACGCTCTAAGCGTATGCAATGATTGAGGTAACGAATGAAGCAATATCTAAAGCAGTGGAGAAACTGGCGAACGCAAGTAGAAAGGCTTTACGTGTGGGTTTGGTCCCTTCTGGGTGTGCTGGGTATAGTTATATCCTCGAGTATTCTGATGGGGATGATCTGGATACTCATACGCAATTTAGCTTTAAGAATCTCATAGTATACATAGATAACAAGTCTCTTCCCCTACTATCAGGAATGACATTAGATTATGTAAGAGAGGGGCTGAACGAAGGATTTAAATTCGTAAACCCGAATCTTACTACTGAATGCGGCTGTGGCGAATCAGTGAACGTCTAAATAATTCTTGACAAAATACCCGAACTCTAGTATAATATCCTTTCAACTTTAGGAGAGAACCATCAATTTATTTTATTTAGACAAAGATCTAGACAAGTGTGCAGAGTTTCACGTTGACAAACACGTTAACAAAATGATACTCGAAGCCGCACAGCTTATCAATACAAATCTCTGGATAGACCACCTGTTTGGTTTTGTACCTCGTCCTATCACTAAAGAAGAGAATGCTGTTCTCCAGACTACTCGTAAGCAACAGAAAGAGTTAGCTATGGAAGATCGTATCTTTCCATACTTACCTACAATGCAGAATCATCCTAGTTGTGTATGGGTACGTTCTTCCTTAGAAAATTACTTCTGGACAAACTGTTACGCCTTTGCTCTCGGTAGCGAAGCACACTATCGTTATGGTAGTGATCATAAAAGTCTCGCAATGCTCAAAGCCTTGCCAGAACCTAAACACATGGAAGACCACGGCTTCACCAAGTTCGCCCTGGCAATGACAGAGGAACTAAAAGATTATGATAACCCTATACAGTCTTATCGCAATTTCTATATGCTCGACAAAGCTACGTTCGCTGCGTGGAAACATAGAGACAAACCCCACTGGTGGGACGAAGAACTAGCCGACTATGACAACAGAATTTCAGGACAATAAAATGACAGTAAGATTAATATCAGCATCGCACGACAATTTATTAGAAGATATCGCAATGATGGCTAGAGTATCAAACCCTAGTAACCAGTATAATACTGAAACTTCAGAGAAGTTAGTACGGTATCTAATTAAGCACAACCACTGGTCACCTTTTGAAATGGCTAGTATTACTCTGGAAATTAATACTACACGGGATATAGCGCATCAAATCGTTCGTCACCGTAGTTTTGCTTTTCAGGAGTTTAGCCAGAGATATGCAGACCCAAAAGAGATGGGCTATCCTTTTGAACTACGAGAGTGTCGCTTACAAGACGCTAAGAACAGACAGAACAGTGTTGAAACGGATGACGATCTCTTACATGAGCATTGGATAGCACAGCAGAAGTGCGTAATTGATGCCGCCTCTAGTGCATATAACTGGGCTTTAGCTAATGGTATCGCTAAAGAGCAGGCCAGAGCCGTACTTCCAGAAGGCTTAACAAAGACTCGTCTTTATATGTCAGGAACTGTAAGATCGTGGATTCACTTTGTAGATGTACGCACTACACCAGGTACTCAGAAAGAGCATATGAATGTTGCACGAGAGTGTGCATACACAATTAATAAGTTCTTTCCTATGATTAAGGACTTTGTACATGGAGATTCATAAGCAACGGGATCCATTTGAGAAGGATCCAACAGCAGGCTATGGCGAGCTTCCTAATCGGGTAGAGCCGGGAAAGAAGTTTGATAGTGAGAAACCTAAGATGTATCTTCTACCTCCTAAAGCTACAGTCGAAGTAGCTAAAGTACTGACTTTTGGTGCAGCTAAGTATGACGAAGACAACTGGCGATACTTAGAAGATGCTCAGAACAGATACAGTGGCGGTGCACTTCGGCACATATTCTCCCATCTGGATGGAGAGCTAGAAGATCCAGAAACAAATTTGTCGCATTTAGCTCACGCTATTTGCTGTTTAATGTTTAAATTAGAATTGGAGTTAGAAACTGATGGCGAAGCGCGTAAAGAAGAAGAGTTACGAAAACTTATCGGCGAAGAACATCGAGACGGTTATAGCGCTATTGAACCCGAGTACAGAAACAGAAAAACCGATAACTAAAAAAGATGCCTGTAACATTCTAAACATTGCATATAATACCAATAGGTTAGATGCAATTATAGAGGGGCACATAGAGCAAAAAGCTTATGTCAAAAAACGTAAAAAATCTCTGCGGGGTCGTCCGGCGAGTAATGAAGAAATCGCTGATGCGTGCGAGAGATACCTCACTGGAGATAATATCTCAGATATCTCAAAGTCACTCTTCAGAAGTCCAACCTTTGTACGGAACCTTCTTGAAACGGTTGGAGTCCCCCAAAGACCCTCCGGAGCAGACGAAAGACTAAGCCCTCATTACTACCCCGATGAGTGTATGTCTGAAGACTTTAACGAAGGCGAAATTGCATGGTCAGCAACCTTTCATGCCCCAGTAGAAATAAAAAGTAGGTTAAGCCCTGAGTATATTGAGGGCAAGAAAGGCATGAAACAGTTTGACTACGAAGCAAAATATGGATGCCCTGCCTACGCGGTATACATAAAGCAGAAGATAGAGAGTGAAGATACTTTCTTTGCTAGTGTAAATTCTGGTGGCTTTAATGCCTATGCTCCAGCTTATGAACTATGTAAGCTAGAACATTTACGCCAGTATGGAGTAAAAATAGAGAGGTTGTAAAAAATAATTCTTGACAAGATGGTTAAAAGTGACGTATAATATCTTTTCAAATAAAGGAGAATACCATTGGGCGACCGATTCTATGCTCAACAACTACAAGCTCTGGGCAATTGCCCAGGAAATAAAAACCCTAACAAGAGGACACGCAAAGTGGCTTGGGACGACGATAAAAAAGCAGAAGCAGTAACATTATACGAAGCAGCAGAACCAACTCCAGAAACATCTATGGAGATTGTAAAAGACATTGCAGAAGAATTAGACGAGTCACCTAACGGTGTTCGTATGATCTTAACAAAAGCTGGCGTTTATGTTAAGAAAACCCCTGCCGCTAAATCTAGTGGTGGAGCTACAGGTGGAGGGGCTGGTGGTACGCGAGTATCTAAAGCTGCCGCAGCTGAGGCGCTCATAGCAGCACTCGGTGATGCCGGACAACCTGTAGATGAAGAGATCATTGCCAAGTTAACTGGTAAAGCATCTCAGTACTTCACTTCGATTCTAGTAGCTATTAACGAAGCGTAAGTACCCATAACCCTACTAGGTTCGCCTAGTGGGGTCTTTTTACATCTGATAAAAACACCTTGTATTAGTATGATCACAATAAAGATTGCTGAAATACTAACCAAGGAGTAATTAGTGAAAAAGCAAGAGCTGGCACGCTTAGTGCACGACTATGGGGATGCCGTTATTACTTATCGTAGCGAACACTCCAAAAAACTAAAGTACAATGTTTGTACTTTAAACTTTACAACTCCCTATATTCAGAAAAAGAAGAATAGAGCCAAGGAAACTGACGACACTCTTCTTTTCTTCTGTTGGGATACAGATTCATATCGCTTACTACGACCTTCAAATGTGTCTAGTGTAGTTCCTCTCTCCTCTATTCTCAAGAATGAAGGTAGAAGATAATGGACTTACATCAGGCTCCTGAAGCATACTCTCGTGTTATACACTATGATAAAGTTAAAGAAATTCAGATAAGACTCACCATCAATACCTTTCGAGGAATAGAGTATATGCACTTACGCAAATACTATATGGACTTTGATGAAGAGTGGAAGCCTACTCCCGAAGGAGTTGCTATGCCATTGGACCTCTCTAATTCAAGAGAGATGTTTGCAGGGTTACTAGAGATATTATCCCTCGCAGAATCCAAGAGCCTAGTACAAGAACATTTTGCAGATCTTATTCAGGATCTATATAAATAGTTCTTGACAATCTTCCTAAAGTCCCGTATAATATACTTTCTTATTTAGGAGAATACCATGCAGGACTTTTTAGACAGAATGAGTGAGTTGTACTACGAAGGTACACCTGCTATCTCTGATGCGGAATTTGATATTCTCGCAGACAGACATAGCTATAACAAAGTAGGTTACACTGTTACTGATGCGGTTTCGCATACGTATCAAATGTACTCTTTGCAGAAGTGCTTCGATATAGACAACTCTCCTTTGAATGTTGAAGATTGTCAGATGACTCCTAAGTTGGATGGTGCAGCAGTGTCTCTGTTATATGTCAACGGTACTCTTGAACTAGCCCTCACTCGTGGGGACGGTATTCAAGGCCGAGACATTACTGATAAGATGCGTGAGTTAGTCCCTAACGAGATTAGCGATACTCGTCTTATTCAGATTACAGGAGAAGTTGTTGCCCCAAGTAGTGTACCTAACTCGCGTAATTTCGCTTCGGGGTCACTCGGACTTAAAGGACTTTCGGGTCTTGAAGAGTTCCGAACTCGCCCCCTAGTATTTGTTGCATATGATGCTACCCCACACCTTGCTTTAAATTATGCTTGCTCTCTTGAGGTCTTGCACAAGTTTGGCTTGAACGTGGTTACTCGCTTTAAAGCAGTCGCCTATCCTACGGATGGTTTAGTATTTCGTATCAAAGCAAATGAAAAGTACGATGAGTTAGGTCACACTTCTAAACACCCGCGAGGTGCCTTTGCTCTGAAAGAGCAGGTTGCTGGAGTGGAGACCACGCTGCTAGATGTTGTATGGCAGTTGGGTAAGAGCGGAGTTGTAAGTCCAGTAGCTATCCTAGAGCCTTGTGTTATAGGGGAAGCGACAGTGGCACGAGCAACACTGCACAATATTGAGTATATACGCGACCTTGATTTAGAGTTAGGGTGTAGAGTAGAAGTTATACGTTCTGGTGAAATCATACCTCGCATAGTAAGACGCTTAGATTGATTGCTACCTTTAGAAAAATAATTCTTGACAGAAACCTTAAAAACCCGTATAATACATATTCAATCTCAGAGGAAGACAAATGACGATAATCGAAGCCCCAACAAACTGCCCTTCGTGTAGTTCGGTGTTAGAAGAAGTCAACCATCTTCTGTATTGTAGAAATCCGCATTGCGGTGAGAAAGTTGCTAAGCTCATTGAACACTTTGCAAAGACACTCAAGATTAAAGGTCTCGGCCCTAAGTCGATTGCTAAACTAGACATACGCTCTCTCGAAGAGATTTATGAATTAGATGCACTCGAAATAGCGGAAGCCCTAGGATCAGAGAAACTTTCGGCAAAGTTAGTAGATGAGTTGCAACGCTCTCAGAGTGCACCACTAAATGTACTCTTACCTGCTTTTAGCATTCCTCTTATCGGGAAAACAGCAGCGAATAAATTATCAAAAGTTTGCATTGATATAGATGAAATAGACTACGATATATGTCGCGAAGCTGGTCTCGGTGAGAAGTCTACAGCCAACCTTTTACAGTGGCTAGAGATGGACTTCTATCAAGTAAGTATGTTACCTTTTAGCTTTAAGTTTACAAGATCTGAGAGCAGACCTGTTAATACATCAGTCAACACTGTATGTATCACGGGTAAGTTAGTAAGCTACAAAACTAAAGCAGAGGCTCACGCAGCTCTAGAAGCTGTAGGACTTAATGTAAAATCAAGTCTGACAAAGGATGTCACCATCCTAGTAAACGAAAGCGGGATTGAATCCGCAAAAACTAAGAAGGCCAGAGATGCTGGCGTTCAAATTGTAACTAACCTTAAAACTCTCACTGGAGAATAAATATCATGGCACTACCTAAGTGGACTGATGAGCGCACTACCGCTCTTACTGATTTTGTCGGTGGCGAAAGCCCCGTATCCCAAGCTACTGTTGCGGAAGCAGCTGTACAACTTGAAACCTCTACTCGTTCTATCTCTAGCAAATTGCGAAAGATGGGTCATGACGTAGAGCTGGCTTCTGCCAGTGCTTCACGCGCATTCACGGATTCGCAAGAAGCTACCCTAGCTGCCTTTGTTGCTGACAACAGCGGCACCTACACTTACGCAGAGATTGCTGGTCATTTTGAAGATGGTCACTTTTCCGCTAAGTCAATCCAAGGCAAGATTTTGTCTATGGAACTGACTGGTCACGTTAAGCCAGCTCCTAAAGTTGAAGCAGTACGCACGTACTCTCCATCTGAAGAAACTACTTTTGTATCTATGGTACAAGACGGTGCCTTCGTAGAAGCTATTGCTGCTGAACTAGACCGCTCAGTAAACTCTGTTCGTGGTAAGGCTCTTAGCCTCCTTCGTTCAGGCGACATCGACGCTATTCCTCGTCAGGAAACTACCAAAGGCGCTTCTAAAGAAGATCCATTGGCTGGTATTCTTGATATCGGTAGCCAGACTGTCGAAGCTATCGCAGAGCAAATTGGTAAGACCGCCCGTGGCGTTAAGACTATGCTCACTCGTCGTGGCCTTTCAGCCGCTGACTATGATGGCGCTTCTAAGAAAGAAAAAGCTTCAGCTTAATCCCTCTTAGTACCTAAGGGCAGACTCTTCGGAGTCTGTTCTACATTTTAGATTTGAAATCGGGAGACTTTCATTGAACATTGCTAGTGCGCTTATTAAGCAGACGCTTACACTACAGGACTTTCAGACCTGGAGTGTGGCGCATAAGCATTACTTTGCAGCTGAGTATCATAGCCTTTATAAGGTTATTGATAAGCACTGTGAAGATTTTCATAGAATGCCTACGATTGAAGATCTAAAGTTTGAGATTCGTGATTCAGCTACTCGTGACAAACTGTTCGCAGTGGAAGCAGTGGAGGTCGATGCCGACCCTCATATGCTTCTCGAGTATCTGAAGAACGAATACACTCAAAAAGAAATTCTGGACTCACTAGAAGATTATATTGAAAACTCTGTTGCATTTGAGAATGCTCAAGAGTCTGTCAATCATCTTCACCAAATCGTAATGGATGTCGAAGACAAAGTTGATTTGGAAGACCCACAAGAAAGTATGCAACGTATTGACTTGTTTGAGCCAGAAGAAGATTTAGCCAGATACATACCACTCGGTCTAAACGAAGAGTACGACTACGAAATACAGTTCTCACCTAGAGATCTTGTTATGTTCGGAGGTCGCCGAGGGGCTGGCAAGTCAGTAATTTGTGCTAATATCGCTAACGCAGTTTACGCTTCAGGTAAGTCGGCTATGTATTTCACTATTGAAATGGACAGCCGATCTATCCTCCAACGATGTTGTTCCATAGCTACCGAAGTTCCTTTTGCTCGTCTACGTACTCAGAATCTGAGCGTAACAGAGTGGGAGAAAGTTGCTGGCTGGTGGGCAGGTCGTTATGTTGATGGGCAAGACCGCTTGAAGGACTATAGAATACATCGTGACTTTGAGAAGTTGCATACATCGCTAAAGAACACCTGTGAGCTCCTCCCGACTCAACAGCTGGACATAGTGTATGATCCTGCACTTACTCTCTCCAAAATTCGTGCGGAGCTTGACAAAAAAGTTAAGCCTATGAATGTTGGTGTCATTATTGTAGACTATATTAATCAGGTAAAGCGGTCGAGTCTCCCCTCGCGTGGGGGTCAATATGACTGGACAGAACAAATCGAAGTAAGTAAAGCGTTAAAGTCGATGGCACAAGAGTATGATTGTACAGTAGTTTCCCCTTATCAAACAGACGCAACTGGTGAAGCACGATTCGCTAAAGGTATTCTTGATGCGGCGGATGCTGCATATACACTAGAAACCTGGGATCATGAGGACGCCTGTATTACATTTAATTGTGTAAAGATGCGCTCCGCTTCTATGAAGTCGTTCACCTCTACAGTAGATTGGGATAGCCTTAAGATTGGCCCTGAAACTGCTATGACTCCTCAAGAGAAAGACGATTCCTCGCACAAGACTGGCGAGTCCATTGACGACATCTAAAAATATTTCTTGACTTTTTATCTCTTTATGCGTATAATATACGGATACTTTAAAGGAGAAAAGCAAATGGCACTTACATTCGGCAGTTTACGACACTCTTATTCAGGTAGGAAGCGAAAGCCCTTGCCTAAGTCTAACCGATACACCCCCAAGTTTGAACCTATGGAAGTCTCCGACACTTATCGTAGAGACACCAAACATTATAGTTCTGCCCCCGCAATGGGTGGATCTTGCGAAGCTGTAGACCGTAGTTACACTGCCGGTGCAGACTTCACCGTAGCCCCTGCATATAACAAGGGCGCGTACCAAGTAATCAGTAAAGAAAACATCAAGGATATTGGACGTTGACAGTAGAAGAACTATTAGTATCTAGGCAAGTATATTTTGTACCCAAGGGTGCAGATGCTATTGTCACGTGTCTTAATCCTGAACACGCAGATAGCAGTCCTAGTATGCGCATTGACAAGATCACAGGTATATTTAACTGCTTCTCTTGCGGGTACAAAGGCAACATTTTTACACACTTTGGCGAAAAGGCAAACCAATTACAACTAAGACGAGAGCTACTAAAAAAACGTATTAGAGAGAAAAGGTCTGAGTCGGTTGGTTTGTCGTTTCCTAAAGGTAGTATTCCATATGTAGGTAACTGGAGAAATATTAAGCCAGAGACCTATAAAAGGTTTGAAGCATTCCAACACCATGACACTGACCATATCGGTCGCATTGTGTTCCCTGTACGAGACATATCAGGTCGCATTGTGTCCTTTAATGGTCGTCATACTACAGGTGGTACACCTAAGTACATGATCTCGCCTGCGGGTGCGAAGCTGCCTCTCTATCCTATAGTAGAGCCGATACAAGGTTCGATTATCTTAGTAGAAGGTATATATGATATGGTAAATTTACATGACAAAGGACTCGACAATGCAGTGTGTTGCTTTGGAACAAAGAATATAAATGAGGACAAATTACGTATGCTTTCTATACAAGGTGTAGAAGAGATAGTAGTTTTCTTCGATGGAGATACCGCAGGACAGGATGCTGCGAAAGAAGTAAAAGAGATGGCAGAGCGAGTAGGCTTGTCATCAAGAAATGTAGGGCTAAAGGATACAGATCCCGGAGCACTACCCCTAAAATCAGTACAAACATTAAAGAGAAAATTATATGCCTAAAGTTGCATTAGTAGAAACTAAAGCTAGTAGAACAAATTACAAGAAAGAGTTTGATAATGAGTTTGAGTTTGATCAGTATCAGCTCTGTTCTGACCCTTATATTAAGAAAGTACTAAAACGAGATTGCGATATCGAGATTGATATTGACGCATACGACTGGATTATTCTCGTAGGTAGTGATGCACTTAAATACTTCACGCCTCTTAACTCAGTCACCGAATACTCGGGTAAGAAAGTAGAAGAGAAATACTTACCTGTCATTAACCCTGCCATGCTTGCATTTAAACCAGAAGCACAGCGTACTTGGGATGACTCTAAGCAGAGCATTACTGAGTACATTACTGGAAACAAACAAGATACAGTAATTACTGAGTACAATGCTTGGGGCATACAAGATACGGAGGAGTGCAATGATTTCATACGCGCTGCTATTTCTGCCCCTCTTGATTATGTTGGTCTGGACTCGGAAACAACCGGACTTTATCCACGCGACGGGCATATGCTTGGCATTAGCTTGTCTTATGAGGCTGATCGAGGTGCTTATATAGATACGGAGTGCTTTGACGAAACAACAGAAGCACTGTTACAAGAACTGTTTGACAAAAAGATAGTAGTATTTCATAATGCTAAGTTCGATATGGCATTCTTTGAGTACCATTTCAACTTTACCTTTCCACGCTTTGAAGATACTATGCTTCTGCACTATTTGATTGATGAGAACCCAGGTACTCATGGATTGAAGGCTTTAGCAATGAAGTATACTGTCTATGGTGATTATGAGAAAGGTATGTACGACTGGATGGCGCAGTACCGTAAGGAGCACGGTATTCTTAAAAATGACTTCAACTGGGGTGATATTCCTTTTGATATTATGAAGCTCTACGCGGGCATGGATGCTGCAGTAACATTCTTACTTTACGAGAAGTTTGTTAAGATCAAACAAAACAAAAGACTTGCAAAAGTCTACGAAAACATATTAATTCCTGGCTGTCGTTTTCTGACAGATATACAAGACAATGGCGTGCCTTTTGATAAGCAACGTCTTCTTAAAGGCCAATCATTGATGCAGGAACAGATTGACGAAGCAGTAGTAGAGCTATACAAACACCCTGCTATTAGCAAATTTGAGAAACTAAATGGAAAAGATTTTAATCCTAACAGCACTGTGCAGCTTCGTAGTTTACTGTTTGATTTCATTGGTCTTACTCCTACTGGAAAGAAGACAGGTACGGGAGCAAACAGCACAGATGCTGAAGTTCTTGGAGACTTGGCTGGACAGTCCGATGTACCCGCCCTTATCCTTGCCATTAGACAAAAATCCAAGATTAAGAATACTTATTTGGACAAGATCTATCCGCAGTTGGATAGAGATTCTAGACTGCGTACTGGTTTTAATCTCCACGGTACAACTTCTGGCCGTCTCAGTTCTAGTGGTAAACTTAATATGCAGCAACTGCCTAGAGATAATCCCATTGTAAAGGGCTGTATCAAAGCGGCACCTGGACATAAGATTGTCGCAATGGATTTAACAACTGCAGAAGTATACGTTGCGGCAATCCTAGCAAAAGACCAAGCACTAATGGAAGTCTTCAAGTCTGGAGGTAACTTTCACTCTGCAATTGCACACAAAGTATTCAAGTTACCTTGTGACGTTAGTGAAGTAGCAGAACTATACGGTATGCAAAGACAGGCTGCTAAGGCTGTAACCTTTGGTATTATGTACGGTGCTGGTGCGAATAAGATTAGTGAGCAAGTCACAAAAGACAGTGGTAAACCTTTCACTAGAAACGATGCTCAAGAGGTGATTGATGATTACTTTAAAGAGTTCCACAAACTAAAATCATGGATCGAAGAGAACCAAAAGTTCATTATGCAAAACGGATTCATTTACAGCTACTTCGGTAGAAAGAGGAGATTACCAAATGTCGCATCGACAGACAAAGGCATCCAGAGTCATAGCGTTAGGTCTGGTCTTAATTTTCTGGTGCAGTCTGCTGCTTCTGATATTAACCTTCTAGGGGCTATAGACATGAACTCGTGGATAAAAGCAAAAGGTAAGAAAGCTCGTATCTTTGCACTTGTACACGATTCCATTCTAGCAGAAGTACCAGATGATGAAGTTGATGAGTACATGGTTAAACTTGCAGAGTATGTACAGCTAGACAGAGGCTTGTCTATTCCTGGTACTCCCGTAGGCTGTGACTTTGAGATTATTCACCAAGACTATTCAGGCGGTAAGTTCGAGAAAATGTATGGTGATCACATATCGTAAGACAGCTTCCACTATCCAATATCCAATATTTTTGTTACCCTCGGGTACATGGGAGACTAAGGACGGTCTCCTTCTTATTGATGATAAGGTAGTCGATGATACAAACATGGCAGGACAAACTTTAGGTGCTAGGCGTATGCAAACACCACATAAGGATGTGCTACCACTAAAGAAGATGCTAACGTCATATAACGGAATACTCAAACAAAAGACAAAGTACTTTATAGATAATACTGGGAAACCCTTTATGTACGAAAAGACTCGCTTTGCTGCCCTTAAATACTTGCGTATCAAAAGAGTAGAAAAGAAAGGAGTAGCTTCTTTAATCTGGTTTAAGGAATCTAATAATCCTTTTACCGTACCACGCCCACCCGAAGAAGGAATGCTTTGGGCGGGGATTCTGCACTTACATGGTATACCGTGGGTGCTTTACGAGTATTCGGAAACGAAACTCAAAGATACAAAAAAGAAAGTATAATATGGCTAAGAAAAGAAAAACTTTATCAGGTGTTAATTTTGACCTGAGAGAGATAGAACCTTTAACACGTAACCAACTAACAGCTTTTGAATCAACTAACCACCTGCTACTACACGGACTGGCAGGGACTGGTAAAACCTTCATTTCATCTTATCTAGCATATGATGATATGACTAAAGGAGACTATCAAAAGCTAGTAATTATACGAAGTGCTGTACCAACGAGAGACATTGGGTTCTTGCCAGGTACAGAGAAAGAAAAAGCCTCTGTATATGAAGAGCCTTATAAAGATATTGCTAATGATCTGTTTGGTAGAGGCGATGCCTATGAAATACTGAAACAGAAGAATTTAGTAGAGTTTATGACTACTTCGTTTATTAGAGGGATTACACTCAGAGATGCAGTTATTCTTATTGATGAATGTCAGAATATGTCTTTCCATGAGCTAGACTCAATTATTACCCGTATGGGTGAGAATTGTAGAGTAATGTTTTGTGGAGACTTTAAACAGGCAGATTTAAAAGGTAACGGCTTAAAAGACTTTATCCGAATACTTAAGAGTATGGACTGCTTTACTTTCGTTGAATTTCAAGTAGAAGATATTGTAAGATCGGACTTCGTCAAATCATATATCATTGCAAAGAATAAACTAGAACTATGAAAATACCAATAGTAGCAGTAGACCAGCATGACTTTTTGGAACACAGAAGAAACCAAGAAGCCCTGCATTGGTCAAAGAATACAAAAGATTCTCCACTAAGGTCTATCCTAACAGTAGAGCTAAATACTACTGAGCTGTGTAATAGAACCTGTGTATTTTGCCCTCGACACGATCCAGAAGTATTTTCTAACAGAAATCTTCACATGACTGTAAAAGGTGCTGCTACTATTGC
>Ga0302118_10000354_pt1 | contig 21305 bp, 24 predicted proteins | sample AG5_331_MG_FD_203126 | JGI IMG/M metagenome (GOLD analysis project Ga0302118, IMG submission 203126) | Marine microbial communities from Western Arctic Ocean, Canada - AG5_33.1 | ecosystem: Environmental > Aquatic > Marine > Oceanic | place: Canada: Western Arctic Ocean | collected 2017-10-01 | reverse complement strand
CCTACCGTGGTCACCGTGGTCGAAACCGTACCCACCACCCAAACCAGTGGAAGCTAAAAACCCCACCATTCACGAAAAACACGGCCGCATCATGGCCACCAACTACCACGTGGTTATTGATGGCCCCACAAGTTTGCTGGCCTACAGCCACCAACGGCTCACCGAACTCGAACAACACTGGAGCCGCTTTTTGCCCCAAAGCGACATCAGTCAACTAAACAACAACCCCGGGAAACCGGTAAAAGTAAGCCCGGACACCTTTCGCTTAGTTGACGCCCTTCGTAAAGCGTGGCGTCTCACTGCCGGACGTTTTGACCCCACGCAGTTACCTAGCTTGATATCCGCTGGCTACACCTCCAGCATTGACAACCCCGATCACAAAACGTCACTCCCTGTGCACACCACAAGCGGCGGCGACCTTGATGCCATTACCATGGACCAAGCCAACCATGGCATTACCTTGCCCGCTGGTATGTCTCTTGACCCTGGAGGGCTCGGCAAAGGCTTCGCCGCCGACTTGCTGGCCACCGAGCTCCTCAGCCTCGGAGCCACCAGCGCTCTAGTCAACTTGGGTGGCGATTTGCGATGCACCGGAAACCCGCCACAAAACGGGTGGGTCATAGAAGTTAAAAACCCGGTGAACCCCTCTGAGGCAATTTGTTCTCTAAGCATCAATACCGGTGGCGTAGCGACTTCGAGCACCCTCAACCGGCGCCTCGGCCCAAACGGAGAAAGACATCACCAAATAGACCCCGCCACCGGGCAAAACCCCGCCACCGATATCGCCACGGTCACCGTGATTGCTCAAGCAGCCTGGATGGCCGAATCTCTCGCCACCGCCGCTCTCCAATTGAACGCCGAAGAGGCCATTGCCTACCTCAATGGCCATAGCCTGCCCGGGGTGGTGATAGACCTTAAAGGCATCGCTGCGTCCACCGAGAACCTTGACCTAAACCTGACTGATCAGGAAAGCTCAGCATGAATCCTTCAATTTGGTGGTATCTCTCTCGAGCTTCTGGGTTTGTGGCCCTTGGCTTACTCTTCGCCAGCCTCATCTGGGGAGTGTTGCTCACCACTCGCATCTTGCGTAGCATCGACCGGCCTGCTTGGCTCCTTGACCTGCATCGCTGGCTCGGCGGGTTAGCCCTCACCTTCACCTTGGTTCACATGGCGACTTTAATGCTGGACCACTTTGTTTCTTTCTCGCTTAAAGACTTACTAATTCCCATGGCCTCAGATTGGCAACCTGGCCCGGTTGCTTGGGGAGTGGTGGCCTTTTGGTTACTGATCGCAGTGCAACTCAGTTCGCTCATCATGAAAAAACTGGGGCGCAAAACTTGGCGGCGCATCCACCTACTGGCTTACCCCATGCTTTGGTTAACTATCATGCACGCTGGACTAGCTGGCACCGACATCGGTAACCCTGTTTACCGAATCAGCGTTACCTTGGCTATTATCTTGACGGTGTTCGTTACTGCTTTTCGTTTATTGCCCGTACCGGCCAGAAAAAAGGCCAGCCCTGCTCTTGAAAAACAAGAGCCACCACACACCTCGTCCAACGAATAATCTAAGGCTCATGCCTGCTACGTCATCTACTCCACCGGTGCTTCCTGAAGGGCTCCTACTGGCCCGGACCACCCCCGAGTTCACAGCCACCACCGTGCCGGCCGCTCTTTTAGCGGCCCACCAAACCGCCGAAAAGGTGTGGGGACACTTGGTAGTGCGCTCCGGTTCGGTGGGCTTTACCTTCGAAGATGACGGCACATCGTGGCAACTCACGGCGGGCCAAACCATGGCTATCCCTCCTCGGCGCCCGCACCGAGTCACCCCAGATGACGACGCCGTATTCGGTGTGGAATTTTATAAATAGTTAGTTGTCTCCAACGAAGCCAACTGAACAGCCAAGAAACTCCCCACCCAATAGATAGGACAGTCCCCATCTATTGGCAGTCACTGGCTTTAGCCCCCAACTAACCTCTCCGTAGGCCGACGGGCTAGCGTGAAGCGATGGACGATCAAGGCATAGTACGCATTCCGCGGCAGATCTATGCCGTCTTGTTTGTTTTCTTTCTCACCACTTTCGCTGTGGTAGGCCAAATAACTATTTTGGGTAAACAAGTCTACGATCTGACCGGCCGTGAGTTTGACTTAGGATTAATCGGCTTGGCAGAGTTTGCCCCCACTTTTCTTTTGGCCCCTTTTACAGGTTCGTTGGCCGACCGCATGGATCGCCGAAAATTGCTGCGCTGGGCCATGATCGGCGAAGGAATAGTTTCGGTTCTCTTATTTCTCTATGCCCGCAGCGAGCCCACCTCGGTCTTGCCCATCTTTTTACTGGTCTTAACCTTCGGCATATGCCGAGCCTTTGCTGCGCCGTCTGGCCGGGCCCTCACCATTGATCTCGCTCCTCTCGCTGTAGTGCCTCGGGTGGTGGCCTTGGGCAGCGTGTCTATGCAAGCCGGGCTTATCGTGGGTCCGGTCATTTTTGGTTTCTTATTTGTGGCAGCCGAACCGCTGCCCTATCTTGCTTCAGCGCTGGCCTTGGGCATCGGGGTAGTCATTCTCTCCTTAGTTTCCAGTAGTAATGTGCGAAAACTGGAAACCGTCGGCACAAAACGGGCTATTCGTGACGCCTTTGAAGGGTTTCGGTTTATTCGTAATACCCCCATGCTTTTTGGGGCCATCAGCCTGGACTTGTTTGCTGTGCTCTTTGGTGGAGCGGTCGCTTTGCTGCCCGCTATTGCCGAAGATCGCCTCGGGGTCGGTGCTGTCGGGTTGGGATGGCTCCGCGCTTCTGTTGGCTTGGGCGCCGGGGTAGTAGCCGTTACCTTGGCTATCCGCCCACTGCAGCGTCACATTGGTCGCATCTTGTTACTGGTGGTGGCCATCTTTGGGGTGAGCACCATCGTGCTGGGGCTAAGCCGCAACTACACCGTGGCCTTCATTGCCATTTTTGTACTGGCCGCCGCCGATGCAGTATCTATGTTTATCCGTGCCACTTTGGTTCCTTTGGCTACCCCAGAAAACATGCGTGGCCGGGTACTGGCCCTCGAAAATGTATTTATTGGGGGCTCTAACGAACTTGGCGCTTTTGAGTCTGGCGTCACGGCGGCCCTGTTGGGCCTTACCGGGGCCATTGTCTTCGGCGGGGTAGGCACCCTGGCCGTGGTAGTGCTGTGGTGGTGGAAGTTCCCCGTGCTCCGCGACGTTGACCGTTTCAGCGACGTACAAACCAAAACCTAGAATCTGCAATCTGCAATCTGCAATCTGCAATCTGCAAATTTAGATTTCTAGATTAATTTTCTTTACCTCGGATGTACCGGGTGATCAAAGGGACGCACCAGGTGTTTCCGGAAGATCTCGCCGTAACCCGAGTAACAACCTGCGCCTTGGGCCGCCAGTTCTGCCGAGCCAAGCGAACGAGCCAGTTTTGGCAATCGAAACCATGCCACCGCCGGCTCTTCGTGATGGGTCTCATGCAGATTGTTGTTCAAAAACAACAATGCCCAAAACCCTCGAGACCCCACCATGATTGAACGGGTGGCTTCCCCCTCAACCCACTGATGTTCGCAATAAGAGCGAACCAACCCCAAACTGTTAGCTAGATACACGGCCAACAAATACCACCAAAGGGAGAAACCAACCAAGATTAAACCAGTTATCAAAAATACCACCTGCGCCAGGTGGGCACTCCACCAACGAAAAAGACGGCCATCACCCGAACGAATCTCCGAGACGCTGTCTCGCCACAGAGAAACATTTTCAAGCAAAGGACCCAGCACCATGCGACCCAACAAGGTGTGGTGAGCAATAAGCAACCAGTGAGCCACCACCGGTAGACGGTTCCAGGTTGTTGCCGTTATAAAAAAACTTTCTGGATCAGTAACCGGGTCGGTCAGATCGCCACAAGCATGATGGCGCAGGTGACTGCGGCGGTAGACCCGGTAAGGCATTCGTAAACTAATGGGTACGCTGCCCATAATTTCATTCAAAATGGGGCCATTAAACGGGTGCCCATGCACTATCTCATGTTGGAGCGACCCCTGCCAGGCAATAAGCACAGAAAGCAACAGCACCGTCGCCGGGGTACCCAACGTTTCATGGTTAAAGATCACCGCAAGCCATCCGCCATAAATAACCGTCGCCACCAACACCGTTGGCCATTCAATGCGGCGGGGCGAACTATCGGTCATGGAGAAACCCTAGATCAAACACCGGGGCCCATCCACCGGAGAACCCCAAGTGGCATACTGAGTAAGTGTTGAACTCCATTCCTAAAATATTTATCTTTATTTTCGTACCGTTAACCGGATTTTTATTGCTGTCCATGGGTGGCGGTGCCATTATGGCCGCCCCGGTAACCCTCCCCCTCCTTTACCTCGTGATACGCCATCAACCGCTCGGCCGGGGCTGGTCAATCGCTGCTCTGGTTATTTTTTCGTTGACGGTCGGCCAATGCGCAATCCCGGTAGTGGTTCTCGTTGGGGCTACCGGTTGGCTTTCCGGGTTCATCATCAACATGGCCATGATCGGTTCCGGCATGATGCTGTGGCGCAACACTTTGGGCCCCGCGCCTGAAAACACTCTTTCTGATTCATAATCCTCTGCCATATTCTAAAACAAGGCACCAAGGGCCTTTGTTGTCGGATAACCTCGCCGGTGGGTCGCTAGCTCATCGGGTAGAGCAGGGGACTTTTAATCCTCAGGCGCCGGGTTCGAGCCCCGGGCGACCCACCAAAATCTGTAACACGGGGACTGACCCGTGTTACAGATTTTTTCTTTGGGCTTTCATCTGGCAGCATGGAGACATGGAAACCAACCCGAGCGGCGATCAACTCTTTCTGGCCCTTGCTGATTTGGCACGCGAAGTGCTCGCTAACCCCCGACACAATGACGACCCAGTAGTTAACTGGGCCTCGCCTGAAGACCTGGTTACCAGTTTCTCAACCACCGTCGGCTTAGATTTTGCCGACCATGCCCCCGCTCACCCGGTTGACCAAGTACTGGCCGCCGCCCAACAAGTGGTGGAGTGGTCGGTGCACACCAGCCACCCGCGTTTTTTTAACCAAAATTTTGCTGGGCCCGACCCCGTTGCCGTAGCCGGCGACTGGTTGGCCGCAGCCCTCAACACCACCAACGCCACCTTCGAAGCAGCTCCCGTATTTACTTTGATGGAAGCCGCCTTGCTAAATAAACTGGCTGAGTTGGCTGGTTTTTCTACAGAAAGCGATATTCCCCCTGGGCTCTTTTGCCCCGGCGGATCTCTAGCAACCCTCTATGCCCTACAACTAGCCCGCTACCGCCAGCAACCCACCCTCACCACGGCTGGTGCTTCAGCAGAGCCTTTGGCCATTTTTGTTTCGGAAGCCGGCCATTACACCGCCGTGAAATCGGCTTCACTATTAGGTCTCGGCTCAGAGGCCGTCATCAAAGTGGCCACCGACGCTGAGGGAGCCATGCTTCCCCAAGCACTTACTAAAGCCATCGCGGCCACCGACCGCACCCCTCTCGCGGTTATCGCCACTGCGGGCACCACGGTGACCGCCGCTTTCGACCCGCTAGAAGCAATCGCTGACCTCTGCGCACAACACAACATTTGGCTGCACGTTGATGGTTGCTACGGCGGGTCCGCGCTTTTTTCGCCCCAACAACGACACCGCTTGGCCGGTGTCGAACGAGCCGATTCTCTGGTGTGGAACCTGCACAAAATGATGGGAATGACCCAACAATGCACGGTGCTTCTGGTGCAGAACCCCGAACAACTCGATGCATGTTTTTCAACCAACGCCGACTACCTCTTTCAACCCGACAAACTTTTTAGCGAATACGACTCGGGAGACCGCACTTTTCAATGTGCTCGTCGCGTCGATGCCCTTAAACTTTGGCTGGCTTGGAAGGCCCACGGCGACGAAGGGTTTTCGGCCCGCATTGACCGCGCCGTAGCCATGGCTGATCATGCTCGTTCGGTCATCGAAGACTCTGAAGGTGCCTTGGTCGCCGTGATCGACACCGGGTTCACCAACGTGGTCTTTGCGTGGGTTCCGCCAGAACTTCGGCCCCTTAACCTCAGTCAACTCACTGCGGAAAATCGCCAGCGACTCCACCAACTGGCCCCACTTATCAAAGCCCGTATGCAACAAGCCGGCGATGCCCTGCTGGGCTATCAACCGGTAAATGGGCTCAATACTTTTCGCCTGCTCATCATGAACCCTGCCGTAACCCCCGCCGATGTTGATGCCGCCCTCGGTCGTCTCGCACACCACGGGCAACAAGCGTGGGAACAAACAAACGCTTAGGCCAATCTTTCACGTCATAAAGCGCTTCTCGTCAAAGGGAGCGAACCGCCAAAAGGCCTCGTGCTTACTCTTGCCCTCGCGCCACAAGGTATGCGCCCTTGACGATGGCTTGTTTCTCTTCTCGAGTTTTTATCGCTTGAGGGTCAAGATCCACCATGGGCGGATCGTCAACCCCAAAATGATTAAAACGGTCTACGCCGCGTACCAAAATTGCTGAATCCTTCTCATGTAAAGTTTGGTGCACCTTAGGAGAGACGAATTGCATGTTCAACCCGATTCGACGGTCCCTACTGATATTGGGACGAGAAGCATGCAGCGTCCAGCCATGATGTAACGAAGCTTCACCAGGAGCTAGTGGGCAGAGCACCGCGGTATCTTCATCTACTCCAGGCACGTACTGCCCGTTGTACAACACATTCGTTTCATCATCTACCAATTGATGGTTGACCTGACCTTGGTGGTGGCTTCGGGGCACCATGGCCATGCAACCACTGTCTTCGGTAGCCGGGGAGAGCGCCAGCCAAGCCGATACTTGATCATCGGAACTTAGCCCCCAATAAGTAAGGTCTTGATGCCACGCTACATAGGCCGAAGATTCAGGCTCTTTCACTATGTAGGTCACGTTGTAAAGAAGAACATCAGGCCCCAACACTTCCTCAACGGCGTCTAACAGTGTGCGGTGGGTTGCGAGTTGCCACGCTGATTTAAGAACCGTATGGATTTTGTCTTGGTAGTGAAGCGGGCCAAGGGTCTCTTCTGCCCGTTCAAATTCAAGCTTTGCTTGTTGGGCCTCTTGTGATGAAATTACTGGCAAAGGAGAAAAGAACCCCTGCTCCTCGTAAACCGACTTTATACCTTGACCAGCCACGGGCACTTTCTAACACAACCGCGCTCGCCCAACAATAAAACTGCAACCAATCACACGACAAACTTGAGGCCTGCTGTTGAAGTTGGCGCAGCAAGTATCAGCGCCCGTGCTTACAAAAAGCACTCCTTAGAAGGTACCCAAACCTCGTTTGCCTGCTGGCCGCCGTCTCGCCTCCTGACGGTAACTCCATGTCACAGATTTAGCAGAACTTGGCACGGATCACTTTGTCGCAGAACAAACACCCTCCCCACTGCCTCATTGAGGCGCGTGACTGAGAGGCTGCCTTCGTCAAGCGCTGTCTCGATAGCCAACGCCACCGAGCGCACCATCACCACCGAAGCAGCCGCTGACTGGTCGTCACCAACAATGAGTAAGTCCGCTCCGGCGATCAACGACCACACCGCCGCAGTGGGTTGGTCAGTGAGTGAAGTCACCGCCGCCATACCTAAATAATCTGCGACAACTACCCCATCAAAACCGATCTCTCCTCGCAACAAACCAGTTATTGCCTCCACCGACAAGCTGGCGGGCTGCCCATAAGTCAACCCAGGAACATCAAGGTGGGCCACCATGACCGCCGCTCCGGTAGGCCCGAAAATCTGATAAGGGATGTCCGACCAAGGAAGGAGATCGTTCACCCTCATTTCGGCAAGAGGGGGAGTAACCGGCAGCGACCGATGGCTATCCGCATCAGCATTACCGTGCCCAGGAAAATGTTTAAACACCGGTACCAGACCCCCGGCAGCGATTCCCGAAGCCACCGCCAGTCCGTATTCAGCCACCACCGCTGGGTCGTCAGAAAAAGCCCGTGAGCCAATGCCCGGGCCGCCCCCCACATCAATAACCGGAGCCAAGTTCATGGTGAACCCCAGCGCAGCCAAGGCTTCGGCCCGCTGCTGGGCCAAAGCACGGGCCTCTTCCGGGGTACCAGTGGCCTGCTGTTGCGCAGAAACCATAAAACCCAACAGATTCTCTAACCGCTGCACCACCCCGCCCTCTTCATCAACGGCAATAACCAACGGCCCTACCAGAGCCTGGCTCTGTAACCCACCAAGGGCCTCCGTTAGCCCGGCATCAGGGTCACCTAAGAGCACTACGCCGCCCAGCAAACCCTCTCGAGCAAGGGCAGCCATTTCTGTCAAACCAGGCTGATCAACGAGCACCAACAGCACTTGGCCCGTGCGTATCGTCAACGGAAGTTTCGCCACGCACTCGGCAAAAGTAAACGGAGCCCCCTCGGTGGTCGTTGCCGGAGGGCCCGTGGTTGAAGCCGTTGTTGGGGCAGCCGTAACCGTTGGCAAAGGAGGCACTGAGTCTTGGGTGGTATTTGAGGCCAGCGACGGCTCCGAAGCCTGAGAGGTAGTTGTTGGTGCAGCAAAGGTTTCAACTTGTTCACTGCCGCAACCCGAAACCATCAGTACCCAAATAAGTACCACCGCTAACTTTCGCATCCCTGCAGTGCAGCACATCAGCGGACTAAAAGCAGCGACCTGCGGCTAAACGCAAAATGCCCTACGCTAGAGAATATGCAAAATGCAGGCGTAGCCATCATGGCTTTTATTTTAGTCCTCATTGTGGTGTTCTTTGGGGCCTGCGTTGTTTTTGAAACCGATGAAACCCCGGCCACCACAACCACCACCAGTACCACAACCACGAGCACCACCACCAGTACCACCACGACCACCACCACCTTTGACCCGGCCACCTTAGAAACCTTGCCTCCTGTTGAAGACCTCGGTTCGCCCACCTTGACCGATTCTTCTTCGCTGAGCACCGTCGGCCTCGACCAAGTACTTTTTGGCCAAACCGCCTATCAAGCCCAACGAGCAGCCGGCACCCGGTTTACTCCCATAACCCCCATCAACGACGTGTGCTACCAAGCCACGCCCGATAATGGCCCCGAGGGCATTACTTTTTGGATTACCGACGGCACGGTGGAGCGCATAGACATCGACACCGCTGACCTGACCACCCGGTCCGGGGCCGGCCTCGGCAACACCGAAGTACGCATTAACGAAATGTTTGGCGAACGCATTGTCACCACGCCGCTTCCTGATGGGTCCGGCAACCTTTTGGCCTACGTTCCTCAAGACGAAAGCGACAAAGAGTTCCGCGTCATGTTTGTCAGCGACGGCGACACCATCGTCCGGCTCTGGTCAGGACGCTTACCCTGGGCCGAGGTGCTCTCCGCAGGCTGCCCCGCCGTTTCTGGTTAAATTTCCGACAACAACTCAACCCGCCGGCCGGCGTCGGTAAAACGGTAGAGAACTCCTTGAGGCAAAGACCGGTTGAGATCCATACCTTGCGGACACTCCACCACCAGGGCGAACTCTCCTCGACGCGAAAAAGATTCTACTTTCATCGGGCCCTCGGTGCTCAAGCAGTTCAACAACTCGCTCACCAACTCTTGCTCAGCACCTGATACCTCAGCGCTTGGCATCTCAACACCTAGTACCGGCTCCCATTTTCCCGGTCGCTCAGCCGGGCCCAAACGTAGCCCCGCCGCCCGAAGGCGCCGCACCAAATCACGGCCTGGGCAAGCCTGTGCTCCAAGGGCTAAAGCTTTTTCTCTGTGGTCTGCCGACACGTCATAGTGGTCGCCTTGAAAGCCCATGCGGCGTAAACCCAGGCGCTCGGTAAAGACATGGAGTTCCTCGTAGCTTTCGTCGCTCACCAAATGAGCCCAATAACGTCCCCGCCAAGGCCAGATTGCTGCATCTACAAGAATCGTCACCCCTCTATGTTGCCCGCTGGGGCCCCAGAGATGCCACACTTAAGCCATGACCCTTGTGGATGCCGAAAATATCGTCACTTTAAAAGTGCCGCCTTCTCTGATTTTCGCCCACTTACCACGCATGGCCTTAACTACTCTGCTGCGCATCCACCGCATAAGTCCCAGCGATCTCGGCGACCTCAGTGCCGATCTACAAAAAGCCACCGAAAATCTTGCTCAAGGAAACGCCGATATATCCGTTGACTTTTTGGTCACTGACCAACAGGTAGTAATAACCCTGAAAAATGGGAAACAAACAAAAAAACTCTGCGCCGAGCACACAGTTAGCCCTTAAATCTAGATTTTAGAATCTAAACCGCTTCTGAAAATCAGCTCCGGTTATTGACCCGTTGAGCCGAAACCGCCCTCGCCTCGCGATGAATCGCCCAATTCGTCGACCTCTACAAAATGAGCCGCCTCCACTCGCTGAATAACCAACTGAGCAATACGTTCCCCTCGCACTACCTCAAAAGGGGTGGACGGGTCGGTGTTGACTAACAAAACTTTTAACTCGCCGCGATACCCCGAATCAATAAGGCCCGGAGTATTCAAACAAGTCACCCCATGCTTTAAAGCCAAGCCACTACGCGGCTGTACAAAACCGGCATATCCCTCAGGAATCGCAATAGCCGCCCCCGTCGCCACCAAAGCACGGCCACCACCAGGAGCCAGGGTCACGTTTTCACGGGCCACCAAGTCAGCGCCGGCGTCTCCTTCTTTGGCATAAGCCGGAAGAGCTAAATCTGGGTCAAGTCGTTTAATTGGGATGTCCATCACAACGGTGAGCATAGACGGCCCGTAGGCTGAGACGGATGTTGGCATGGATGGATCTTGAGATGACGGGGCTTGACCCCACCAGCGACGTCATTGTGGAGATCGCCACCCTCATTACCGACGACGATTTAGAGATCATCGCCGAAGGCCCCGATTTAGTAGTCCATCAACCGCCCGAAGCCTTAGCGCTCATGGATGACTTCGTACGCAACATGCACACCAAATCTGGATTGCTGCCAGAAATAGAAAATGCCACCCTCTCCCTTGAAGAAGCCGGTGCCCAAACCTTGGCTTTTCTTAAAGAACACATCCCCGATGCAGGCACCGTGCCGCTTTGTGGAAACTCCATCGGCACCGACCGGCGGTTCCTTCTCGCTGGTCTTCCGGAGATTGAAAACTTTTTGCATTACCGCTCGGTTGATGTATCCACCATTAAAGAACTGGCCCGGCGCTGGTACCCAGAAATAATGGCCAACGCTCCCGCCAAAGCAGGCGGCCACCGAGCACTCGACGACATCCAAGAATCGCTTTACGAGTTGCGTTACTACCGCAAGCACCTGATAAATCCCCGCTAGCCGCTTCGTTGTTGAAGCCGCAATACCTCTAAGGTGTCCTCTGTGAATCATGCGCACGGTGAGCCCATCGCCACCAAGCCGACTCGGCAAGAACAAGAACCCGCCCAAAGCGACATAACTGAAGTAGCAGCCGGCGTTTACCGCCTGCAGTTACCTATTTCTATGCCCGGCCTCGGCCATGTCAACTGCTACGCCTTAGAAGATGCCAACGGGTTTACTTTGGTCGACCCCGGTCTGCCTGGTGAGGAATCCTGGACGGCCCTGCAACAACGCCTCACCCAACTTGGTGCCAGCGTAAAAAATGTACACACCGCACTGGTTACCCATAGCCACCCCGACCATTACGGCGGCGTGCATCGTTTACAAGCCGACCACAAAATTGAAGTAATTGCCCACAGCGATTTTTATTCCTCTTACGCCCCAAGCCGAGCCAGCGAATTTTTTGATGATCTGAGCACCGCATCACTTGACCTCGCCGACGATGAAGACATCGAAAAGTTTCGTGACGCCATGCGCTTTACCAACCCCTGGGGGACCGACCGAGAACCCCCATCGCCGGAACACATCCGCACCTGGGGAGCGGTAGCCGAAGGAATCGGCACCAAAATTTTCCAGCCCCCAGAAGCTTCAGTTTCTCTTAACGACAGCGACGAGATCACTATCGGCGGCCGCACGTGGCTTGCTATCCATACTCCGGGCCACACCCACGATCACCTTTGCCTCTACGACCCCATCGATGGTCTGTTCTTGTCGGGCGACCACGTGCTGCCCACTATCACCCCACATATCGGCGGGATTACCGCCATGGATGATCCACTCGCCGTGTTTTTTCGTTCTCTGGAACGTATGCACGAGTTCCCCAACATCAGCCAAGTGCTTCCCGCCCACGGGCACCCCTTTCTTGACCTGGCCGGGCGAGCCGACAGCATTATTGAGCACCACCACGAGCGGTTAGACCACCTGCGTGAAGCCGGAGCCGACTTAGGGCAAGCCCCCGTTGAGGCTTACATGCAGCGCCTCTTTAAAGAACGCTCATGGGGCGACATGGCAGCTAGTGAAACTTACGCCCACCTGGAACACTTAAGAATTTTGGGTGACGCTACTCAAGATGAAGAACAGGGCCTCAAAACCTACAACGTTGCCTGATGCTCGTTGCCGAGGATTAGATCCTTTAATCATTTGACAAACAACTACTTTATGGTGTTGAGTAGTCATTGGTAGTAGTTCCCGCTTATCCTTAAGCGGAACAAATACTTGGCATCAATACCAAACTCAACGAATAGGCAAAATTTCCGTGAACACGAATCATCACCACCATTACAGCCCTGTGGCTGGCCGGTCGGTTCTCGTGTCGCGTCTGACCGAAACTACCTATTCAACCAAGCCTTGGGCTTCCAAGAACACTTTTATGTTCTGGACTGCTCACCAGCGCCCTCGAGGAGTTTTTAGCTAGCACGCTAAAAACAACTTAATTCCTCGAGGCCGCCGGATTCATCCGGCGGCCTTTCTGATTTTTACCGGCCCTTTTAGACCCACCCCCAAAGAAACTCACTACCCAAAGAAAGAGACAACAACATTATGGAAACCCTCACCACCATTACCTTCGAAGCAGAGTTGTGGCGCAACGACGCCGCTTGCGCCCGCCTGGGTGTACCCACCGGCGTGTTCTTCTCTGACCACCTTGGCGACATTGCCCAAGCCAAACGCATCTGTGCCGACTGTCCGACTATGGTCGCCTGCCTTGAGGCAGCGTTAACCCGCAACGAACCCTGGGGGGTGTGGGGCGGGCAATTGTTCCGCAACGGAAAAATGTTGGCCAACAAACGACGGCGAGGCAGGCCCTCAAAAGTGCCGCGCCCCGAAGAACAACTTCCGGAGGTGCCTATTCCCCTGCACCTTCTTTCAGAACTCCGCTCGGCCTAACCGAGTAGAGCTACGGCCACGGGCTGCGGTGACGTTTTAACGAACCGCAGCCTGTTGCCTCCCCAAGGCGGGTAACTTGACTTTATGCGTCGCCCACCCAATTTTTGGCTACTGGCCTTCCTGGCCGCCAGTTTTTTGCTGGCCGGTTGTAGTAGCAGCGACCCAACGGACGCCTCTGAGCATCTCACTCAGCCATTTGTTTTACTCGATGGCTCCACCACAACTTTGGGTGATCTGTTGGCTGAAGACGGGCGACCTTTGGTGATCAACCTTTGGGCCACTTGGTGTGCACCCTGTTTAGAAGAAATGCCAGATTTTGAAAAAACTCACCAGACCTATAGAGACGAGATTCGCTTTATCGGCATAAATATAAGTGACTCACCGTCACGAGCCGCCGAACGGATTGACCAGCTCGGCATCACTTACCTCTTGGGGTCCGACCCCGCTGGCGATTTTCTTCTTACCTTTGGGGCAGTTGGCTTGCCCGCTACCGCCTTCATTGCCGCGGATGGCACACTAATTGATGTGCATATGGGAAGAATTGCCGCACCTGACTTGGTTACCAAGGTGGAGGAACTTCTTTCATGATTGATATAAGCCTGGCCTTGCCCTTCACTTTGGGTTTAGTAACCGCCGTGAACCCCTGCGGGTTTGCCATGTTGCCCACCTGGTTGGGCTATTTCATGGGCAACGACACCGTTGACCGAGACGCCCGCCCTGAACAAATATGGCGAGCCTTTACGGTCAGCCTGACCATGGCCAGCGGCTTTGTTCTGGTTTTCGGTGGCTTAGGGCTGGCCGTGACCTACTTAACCAGCGAAGAAGCAGTTGCCCAAAAAACCCCTTGGATAACCGTTCTGATGGGCGTGTTGTTCATCCCCTACGGCTTGGCTCTCCTTTCTGGAAAACAAATAAAGATCCCCTTTTTGCGGCCTAGCCGAGGCCCAGGAAGTAGCGAGTTTTTCTCCGTTCTGGGTTTCGGCATGTCTTACGCCGTTGTTTCCATTGGTTGCGCCGCCCCTATTTTTCTACTTCAAGTAGCGGGCAGTTTTGGGCGCGACGGGGTCATTGAGGGGCTCATTACTTACCTGGCGTTCGCCGCTGGTATGGCCGCCGTAATAACTGCACTTACCTTGTCGTTAGCTATGGCCCGGGGTGGTCTGGTCCGCAACCTGCGGCGCCTCTTGCCCTACATGGATCGCATTGGGGCCGGTTCGCTGGTGGCTGGCGGCGCTTACCTCATTATTTACGGCATCTACGAAATTCGTATTCTTAACGACCCCACCACATCTTCGAACCCAATTGTGGATGCCGTCACCACCTTGCAAGTGCACCTCACCGTGTGGACCACCCAAACGGGCGGCACCCAGGTCGGGCTGGCTCTGTGGCTTATCGTGCTCACCGCCATGGTCTGGGGAATGCGCCCCGCACTCACCGCCTCACTTCGAAAAACCGCTACCTGGTTTACCGTGGCCAGTTGGTTGCTGGCTGAAGGGCTGTACCAGCGGGGCGACCTAATCATTTTTCCGATAGCCCGTTTAGCTATTACTTGGCCCGCTCGCATGACCAACTGGGTGAGCGACCCTTGGCGCGGCGCCACCCCGTTAGAAGTTTTGGTCAGCATCGTGGCGTTGCTGGTGATTTTTAGTTTCCTAAAAAACGCCGATAGATCTCACCGCTGGTGAGGCGTTCTCCGGTTTAAGGGGCGAGACGCTCGATCACCCAGTTTTGCTCGGTCCAGAAATAACGCAATCGATCATGCAGTCGGTCGGGGCGGCCCTGCCAAAACTCGATGAGGCGAGGCTCCACGCGAAAACCGCCCCAGTGGGCAGGCCGTTCAATATCTTCATCGCGCCACCGCACCATCTCGGCCCCAAAACGCTGGTCAAGTTCTTCTCGGTCGGCAACCACCGTGCTTTGGTCCGAAGCCCAGGCCCCCAATTGGCTCCCCCGCGGACGGGTGGCCCAATACGCATCTGCCTCATCAGAAGACAACGGATCAACGGCCCCCACTACCCGCACTTGGCGACGCAACTCCACCCAAGAAAATGTCAACGCTGCTCGCGGCACAGCCACAAGTTGACTGGCTTTATCGCTACGCAAGTTCGTGAAAAAAACAAACCCTTGTTCATCTACTTTTTTCAACAACACCACACGAGCCGCCGGCCAACCCTCAGGGGTCACCGTAGACAAGGTCATCGCATTGGGCTCCCAATAACCAGCGTCAGAAACCTCTTGATACCAGCGCTGAAACTGCTCAATCGGGCTGGCCGCCACTTCGGCCACGTCTAAACCCCGCTCCTCATAGGTTTCGCGTACTTCGCTTAAGTCCATAGCCCAAGACTATCTACGGGTCTGCGCTGCTGCCCACTGGCCTCACTCACTCTGCTTGCCCATAAAGAACCCCTAAGGTAGGAGAGATGCGTTTATCTCCCGCCATTCTCGTGGCCCTCGGTGGGGCCACCGGAGCCGCCACCCGGTGGGCCATTGCCACCCAAGGGCCCGGACTCTGGGAAAACCTGCCCCTCACCGTTCTTTTCATCAACATGGCGGGCTGCGCCTTGCTGGGCCTTTTGCTGGGCCGCGGAGCAACAGAACAACCTCGGCTTTTACTGGGTGTGGGCTTCTGTGGGGGGCTCACCACTTTTTCTACCTTTGCCGTAGACACCGCTGCGTTGTTTCAAGCAGAACTCTTTGGCCAAGCTTTAAGTTTGTTGGCTTTTTCGATAATTGGCGGGCTAGTGGCCTTCCTGCTGGGCCGCAAAATCGGTAAGCAACTCGCATGATTTTTACTTTCTTGCTGTTCTTGTTACTGGCGGCCAGCGGAGCCGTCTTACGTTGGTTACTCAGCCAGCAAGGTCTTAAAGGCACCGTCTTCGCTAATGTCCTCGGCGCTTTTTTACTGGCCTTAACCAGCGATTGGATAGACGCCGGAGCCACCATTATTGGGATAGGTGCCCTCGGGGCCTTCACTACTTTTTCAACATTGGCCGCTGAAGCCACCCAAACTTACGAACAAAACGGCAAAAGTAAAGCACTTCTGTACCTTGCCGCCACTCTTGCTTTAGGAGTTTCAGCCGCCTACCTCGGGTTAACCCTTAGCCAATAACCGTTGCGCCCCGCAAGTAAGGCTGCAAAGGCTCCGGTACCGCAATGGTCCCATCTGGTTGGCGCCAGGTTTCAACTACGGCCGCCCAGACCCGCGGCACCGCTAACCCCGAACCATTCAAGGTATTCACTATCGCTGTGCCTTTTTGGTTTTCTGGCCGGTAACGCACGTTGGCCCGACGAGCCTGATAATCACTAAACCACGAGATCGAAGAAACCTCAAGCCACTGATCGGCCCCCGGAGCGTAAACCTCAACATCAAAAGTTCGGGCCGCCGAAGCCCCAATATCGCCGGTGCAGAGATCCAACACCCGATAAGCCAAGCCTAAATCGGTCATGGCTGATTCAACCCGAGCCAAAATATCGGCATGCACCGCGGGCGCCTGCTCAGGCGTGGCGTAAGCCAGCAACTCAACCTTGTCGAACTCATGAACCCGCAACAAGCCCCGAGTATCACGCCCCGCTGAACCAGCCTCGCGGCGAAAACACGAAGTATGGGCCATAAGTTTCATCGGCAGATCGGCTTCGTTCAAAACCTCATCACGAGCCAGCGAAGTCAACGGCACCTCAGCGGTAGGGATAGCCCACAAATCATCACGCTCTAAATGGTAAGCATCGTCAGCAAACTTCGGCAAATGGCCAGTAGACACCATGGTCTCGGTTTTTACCAGAGTCGGTGGGCGCATTTCTTTATAAGCATCAGCGTTACGGTCCAACCCGTATTGGATCAACGCCCGACACAAGGTGGCTCCCCACCCGGTGTACATAACAAACATGGAGCCAGAAAGTTTGGTGCCTCGCTCTACATCTAACAAACCAAGCTCTTCGCCAATTTCCCAGTGAGGAACTCGCTGATGCTCACCGTAAGCCTCGGCATCAAAATTTTCGTAACGCATAATGACGTTGTCTTGCTCGCCCGCACCGTCGGGGCATTCATCGGCCGGAACATTCGGAATACCCAGCAGCAACTCCCGTACCTGCACCGCTAACTCATCTGCCTCGGTCGCCAAAGAATCCTCCGTAGCGCCCAGTTGCCGGCTTTGTTCTTGAAGTTCCCCCGCCTCATCAGCTTTACCGTCGCGATGCAACGCCCCCACTTGCTGAGAAAGTACCTTTATCTCGCTGCGCACATCATCTCGTTGCGCAGCCAACACCCGCTGTTGAGCATCCAGAGACACCACTTGGTCTAGGGCATCTCTATCACCACCACGACGACCTATGGCAGCAATAACCCCCTCGGGGTCGGCTCGTAGTGCTTTTATGTCGATCACAGTAAGAACCTAGCGTCCCGCAGCCGGCCGGAGTCGCTGTTCATCATCGCGAATGCTGGCCGTATACCGATAAAACTTGACCAAAATAATTCCCCACAGGTAGAAGCCGCCAACAATTTTCATAATGACCCCCGCAGCTTGCTGATCGCTGACCACCGAAATGCCCCAAAGTTCGTAACCATTGTCGTAGTGCTTGTAGACCGTGCCTTCGGCAAAAGTAAGCCAAGCGGCCGGAATCGTAGGTATCACCGAATTCAAAAACAAATAAAGCATTTGCCCCGGCGGAGAAAGCCGAAGTTCAGGCAAGGGTGAAACCACCGGCAGCCACATCAACAACGCCGAAACGAAAAGCACTAAATGCAAGGAATAGTGGAACATGCCGCTATCGAGCGACAGTTGCACCATGCCACTCCAATGAGTAATGGCGGCTAACGCATTAAAAATGACCGCCGCCACCACGGGGTGGCTTAGTTTACGAATCAGGCGAGAACCCCACCCGCCATCCAAAATAATCAAGCGAGCCAGCCACACTGGCATCGCCAAGAGAAACAACGGCGGAGCGATCAGAGTAATCACCATGTGCTGAATCATGTGCACCAAGTAAAGGTGCTCCTCAGCAATGTCATGAATCGGCCAATCGGCCACCGCATAGAGCAACAAAGTGGCCACCACAAACGACCATTTCTGCTTGGTAGTAGCCACCGGGGTACCGGGCGGAAGCACCCGGGGGCCGATACGGGTAGCCCACACCCCCAACATGATGATGGCCCCTATTAAGAACCAGACTTCAGGGTGCGGTTCCCATCGCCAAGGGTCATCGGCCACCGCCAAAAGATTCAACATAAAGAGCCCTCCCTGCCTTCACCGAAGGCCGGAGCAAAAGGCACGCTAGCCCTTAGACCAAAACTCAAAGACCGTCAAAAACACCAGGTAGACCGTGGTAGCCAGAATAAGGCCGGCCACAAAAAACTTGGTAAACAAAGGGCTATCAAAACGCAGATGCATGAACCAAGAGGCGACGTAGAAGAACTTCACCACCATCATGATCATCAATACCGGGATAAGCGCCACGCCAATATCCACGAAATAGGTGGCCACCTCAGCGGCGGTAATTATCCCCAGCAACAACGCAATCTGAATGTACTTAGCGTCTGATGGGTGGTCGTGATCGTCGTGGGCTGCCTCGGTAGTCACTGCTGTTTCTGAAGTGTTCATAATTTTCCGATCAACTGGTGGGGTTCGGAACCAAGTAAATAACGGTGAAGATAAAGATCCACACCACGTCAACAAAGTGCCAGTAGAGACCGACGATCTCGACTGTTTCGGAATTCTTTTCTTTCAAGTTTCCTCGTAGCGATGAAATCAGCAGTGACATCAACATAACGATGCCCAAACTGACGTGTATCCCGTGGAAACCAGTCAAGGTAAAGAAAGCCGACGAGAAGGGGCTGGTGGTGAAACCCAAGCCTTCACGCACAAAAGAGGTGAACTCGTAAACCTGGCCGCCGATAAACAAGGCACCCAGCAGAGCGGTGGTCAACAACCATAAACGGTTGTTGCGAATATCGCCGCGCTTTAAGGCCGACAAAGCCAACACCATGGTCAGCGAACTCATTAACAATACGAATGAACTCACCGAGGTGAAGGGAATATCAAAAATATCGCCGGGCGCTGGGCCAGTATGAAACTCGTTGCGGTACAACAAATAAGTAGAGATAAGAGCACCAAAGAGCAAGCATTCAGAGCCCAAGAAGACCCACATAGCCAACTTGTTGTGGCTAATCCCCGTGTTGGTGGGATGTTCGGTAGTGGCTGCCTCAGACAACGGGGGCCTCCTCAGTAGCGGTTTCTTCAGAATCGTCGTGATGGCCATGTGGGCCATCGGGATCATCAACCGGTTCGAACACCCAGGCGAAGAGCGAACCCACCATCATGATGCCACCCGGGATAGTCAGCCAAAGGCTGAAAATAAGGCCGAGCCCTACCAAAGGCAGCCCAGCGGAAAATACCAGCGGCCAATAAGAAGGTGAAGGAAGATGCACGCCGGTCGCTGAACCATCTTGACAAACTTCCTCCGCAGTAGCTACCCGCACAATGCGGCCCTCTTCGTCGGTGCCGTACTTACGGTGCCAGAATTCATCCAGGCTTTCCACAACAGGAACTTCATCAAAGTTGTGTTCCGGCGTAGGGTTCGGGGTCATCCACTCAAGGCTGCGGGCGTCCCATGGGTCAGGGCCACAATGCGGTTGGCCTTTAGCTTTGACTGCGGAAACAATCACGTTGATGACAAAGATCAGCACGCTAGTAGCGATGATGAACGAGCCAATGGAGGCCACCATGTTCCACAGTTCGAAACCAAAGCCTGGGCTGTAGGTATCGATGCGGCGAGACATGCCCTGCAAGCCCAGCGTATGCATCGGGCCGAAGGTCATGTTGAAACCCACCAGCATGACCCAAAAGTTGATCTTGCCCATGGTTTCGTTGAGCATGTGGCCAAACACTTTGGGCCACCAGAAATAGAAACCAGAGAACAACCCGAAGATGATGCCACCGAAGATCACGTAATGGAAGTGAGCCACGACGTAGTAGGTGTCTGTTTGTTGGGTATCTGCAGGCGACATAGCGTGGGTTACCCCAGAGAGGCCGCCAATGGTGAACATGCTGATAACGCCCACGGCAAACAACATGGCTGCGGTGAATTTAATTTTTCCGCCCCACATGGTGGCCAGCCAGTTCAAAATCTTTACCCCGGTAGGTACCGCAATAAACATGGTGGACAGCGAGAAGGCCGCTACCGAGAGCGGGCCAATACCCGAAGCGAACATGTGGTGCGCCCACACGCCCCAACCCATGAAACCAATAGCGATACCCGAGAACACCATGAACTCGTAGCCAAAGATGGGCTTGCGGCTAAAGGTCGGGATGACCTCCGAGATGATGCCGAAAGAAGGCAAAATCAAAATGTAAACCTCGGGGTGACCGAAAATCCAGAAAAGGTGCTGCCAAAGCAGTGGGTCGGCACCCATCTCGGTGTTAAAGAAGTTTGCCCCAAATTGGCGGCTAAAGATAAGCAGGAACAACGCCACGGCAATAACCGGCATGGCGAAGACCAGCAGCAACTGCACCACCAACATCATCCAGGTAAAGACCGGCATTTTGAAAAGGGTCATCCCGGGGGCCCGCATGTTCAAAATGGTCACGGTCAAGTTAATGGCCGAGACCAACGAAGCGATACCGGTGATTTGCAGGCCAATGGCGTAGAAATCCATGCCCACGCTTGGTGAGTAGATAATGCCGCTGTTGGGGGCATACCCAAACCAGCCACCGTCGGGAGCGCCACCTAATACCCAAGACAAGTTAAGAAAAATAGCTCCCGCTAAAAACACCCAAAAACTCAAGGCATTCAACCGAGGGAACGCCACGTCTCGAGCACCAATTTGCAAGGGAATCAGATAGTTACCAAAAGCGGCAGCCAGCGGCATGGCGGCCAAGAAGATCATGGTTACCCCGTGCATGGTGAACACCTGGTTGTAGGTGTCTGCACCCAAAATGGTGCCGTTGGGGGTAGCGAGTTGCAAACGGATAAGCAGCGCTTCACAACCGCCCACCACAAAGAAAACTAAAGCAGTGGCCCCGTAAAGGATGCCGATTTTTTTGTGGTCAACCGTAGTTACCCAGTCACGCCAACCCCCGCCACCTTTCGGCCGGGTGTAAACG
>Ga0302118_10000352_pt1 | contig 21311 bp, 31 predicted proteins | sample AG5_331_MG_FD_203126 | JGI IMG/M metagenome (GOLD analysis project Ga0302118, IMG submission 203126) | Marine microbial communities from Western Arctic Ocean, Canada - AG5_33.1 | ecosystem: Environmental > Aquatic > Marine > Oceanic | place: Canada: Western Arctic Ocean | collected 2017-10-01 | reverse complement strand
TTTCTATGGCTTCAAGCATCATCTCTTGGAAGTTTTCCTGTGTTAATTTTTTTTTAAATTTGTTTTCGTAGAATTCAACGAAATCGTCATCAAATCCAAATTCTATCTCTGAGTCGCCGTTTTCTAGTTTTGTCTCTTTTAAAACTTTTAACGTGAATCTTTTCGTGTTAGCTTTCGGCCTTGTCATTTCTCTAGCTTTCATTGTTCTATTACCAGCTTCACGCAACCAGTAACATGACCATATTCTTTTTTAAAGAACATCTTGTTTTTCTAGGATACCTTCTGTGTTTTGAATTACGCTAACGCCTCTCTTCTGCACAACTTCTGCTGATTTTTTATTTGCATATTTTATAGCTTTGTCTATATTGTTTGTCTCAAGTTGTTTAGCGACCAAAGCCGCAAGAAAAGAATCTCCAGCTCCCGACAAATCAAAGACATCTACTTTCTCAGCGGGATAGTAATGAAAGCCATTTTGTTTCATTATCATGCAGCCTCGATCACCAAGAGTAACGATAAGCTTATCAACCCATTCCTTAGCGTTGATACTGCTTTGAATAGCGTCAAACTCTGGTCTGTTTATTTTAATGTAAGCTGCTTCTTTGCAGAAAAAGCCTATACACTTTTTTGTGTCTAAAAATGTGTTAGTGTTATTTGCGCATAAACGATTTATATCTGCCTTTGATAGGAAGTTTTTTCCGTAGTCGCTTATGACAACTGCATCGTAGCTTGATATTTCGTCATTAGTAACTACTGAATTGTCAAATTGGTCAATAGAGTTCTCTTCATCTACTCTTAAAAAAGTATAGTTAAGCTTCTCGTCTACATACCTTGTTTTGGTGATCGGTTTTTGTTGACTTATTAAGTCTACTTCTATACCTAAAGCTTCAAGATTTCTTTTTGTGTTTCCGGCCATACCTTCGGAGAGGACTGTTTTATTAGTTTTGAAAACAGGAGCTGGTACGTCTGGGCAAAGCCTAGAGGCTGAACCATAAACGAATATATCACTACAGGTTTCTCCTACTACTAAAACTCTAAGAGATACAGGCCTCATCTGGTATAAAGATAACATACACTTGCGCTAGAGTCAAGGAAAAAGGGAGAGCTTTGCTCCCCCTTGTCTGCTATCTTTGTGGTTTTTAATAATTATATTAAATTTATTTTAAGTAAGGTTCCGTCATGAATATCAACCCACTGATAAGTTGACACTTTAGTTATAGCGTTTAAAAAATCCTGAATTTCAAGTTTGTCATATTGGTTATTGTAAAAATCTAAATCTGAATTAGGCTCAACTTTTGATATTTTTTTAAATCCTTCTAAAGGTTTTATAAAAAAAGATACAAAAACGTTTTTCTGAGCTACTCGAATGAACTCAGAAAGAGCATCTCTAAAATCCTTCATATGCTCCAAGGAGTGCCTAGAGTGGACTATATCAAATGACGAATCATTAAACAATATATTATTTGCGGTACCTAGCACTACGTTTATTCCTTTACTCTGACAATATGAGACAAGTCTGGGTGTTATATCTAGCCCGGTATATTTTAGATCCGGCCTTGATTTTTGCAGTCCAAAATACTCAGGCCCTGCACCGCAAGCTACATCTAAAATTGTTTCGGCTTCTTTACTAAACAGTTCTCTTACCTCTTCCCTGTTTTTTGAAAACGGGCCAGTCATCCATAGGCCGAACTTTTCCTCACTATCGATAATTTCCCCAGCTCCCTCACCGGTCTCGTTAACGGAGAAGAAATACACACTCTCCTTGCCTTCATAACCGCTAGTTTCAGATTTTACCCCTAAAGCAGTTTGCCAAATATTCTCGTATTTTTCTCTTTTCATTTTAAAGTTTTAAAAGCACATGGAAGCTACCTTCAGCATCTCTTATTTTTGAATCAGATTTGAAAGGGTAATCTTCGATTTTTGAAAAATACCTTTTGAGTACCTCGTTCTTCCATTTTTCTTCGCTAAAAACTGACTCATGTAGCGCTGGCCAAGGCTGAGGAAGTTCTTGCCCGTTGAGCATCGACATAAAACAAGGTTTAGTGGAGATACTGGCAATAAATATAGAATCCTTATTCATGTGGGCTGTAATGTTTCCAAAAAACATATCAAAATCATCTTCGCGGATATGTTCTACGATCTCCCAAGCGGTTATTAAATTAAAACAGACCTTGCCGCCTTCCTTGTCCTCTACTCTATAGGGCTTTTTGGCGTCACATAAAAAAAGAAAATCGTTGTATCCATCTGGCCATGCCCCTCTTTTATTTATAACGCTGTGGTCGCTTCCTTCGATGCCTATAGCGCTATCGCCAAGAGAGCGCAGGTCTGCCGTTGATTGACCTCCGGCGCACCCTATATCTAAGGCTGTTATTTTATCTCTGCAAAAATACTCTTTGACTTCTGTTATAAAGGCAAAGACTTTGTCTCTGTCGTAAGTGTCAGAGTCAACAGAGTTATCTTTCAATGTACCAAAAGGATAAAGGTGGTCCGTCGAGTCTAAGGCCACAGGGTAATCGGTAAGGACTTTCATTTTTTCTTCCCGCCGTAATATTCTACTGCGTGCTCTTCGTCTATTAATATTTGGTTATAGCTTCTCATTTCGTTTGCAGGCTTAAACTCTTCATACAAGCGGAATAGCTTACCTAAAAGTCGTCCATATTTTCCCTTTTTGTCAACGGAGGTTTCAATTGTGAATACGTTTTTCCCTTCTTTGATTAGTTCTTTTAATCTAGCTTTCGCGGCAAGGCCCCTCTTCTTCTCTGCTTTATCTCGTGTCCTACTTTCTGGCGCATCAATGCCGTGTAGTCTAATGCGCTCCTTCTTGAAAATACTAAACCCGCAATCGATCATTGCGTCTACTGTGTCTCCATCTACTACTCTTACTAACTTTGCTTTATATTGATACATTCTTTATTCTTTTTTTTATGTCTTCTGTATGGTAATCCTTAGTTTCCTCTAATAAAGCTAATCTTTTTTCTTGCATGGGCTCTGTGTACCATCTTTTTAAAAAGTTTTTATCTGTGCTTCCGTGAACCATGTAATCTATGTTATTTGCCTCCATCCAGCTAATGGTCGTGATACATCCTTCTGCTGGGAGTATTACTTTATCAACATACTTACAAGCTTCTAAAATCTCTACCCTTTCCTCAAAGGAGAATACGGGCGGTTCTTTATAGGTTTTTACTATTTCGTCTGGAGAAACGGCAACCACAACTTTATCAAATATATCTCTCATTTTTCGAAATAGGCGTACGTGACCTTTATGATATAAATCGAAAACTCCTTCAGCGCATCCTGTGATTTGGTCCCTGTACCCATAAGACTTTAAGCCTCCTTCCCAATTACTAACAGCGTTACTCTTTACTACTTTATTTCTCCAATTGGTTCCTAAGCCTCCGGTATCTTTGTAAATATAGTCTAAATACTTTTCTGCGTATTTAGATACCAAAAATTCAAAGCCTTCAAATTGGACAGCTTTAAGGTTTTGTTGGTAATAAGCCTTACTTCGGAAAGCTCTTTGGTAGTTAGAGGGGCCGCTTCTTATTTGACTCCCTCCCCACCCATGATTGTCGTTTACGTTAAATGACCAAACATCTATCTTAAATGGTTCCTCTCCTTCATGCTGTTCTATGCTAAGGTAGGATCCTCCCGAATAACAGCTAACAAATTTAAAACGCAGAGGAAATGGCAAAGGCTTCCCGAAGATTTCTTCTAGGGCTTTCCAGTCGTCTTGCCAAAGAGCAAGGTCGATATCGTCATCTCCATCTGGTACTCCACCGTCTCTTATTGCTCCTAACGCTGATCCGTACTCTAGCCATATATCAACACCCTTTTCTCTGAGCTCCCTAGAGATGAAGTAGGCTACTTCTGCTGCTTTTTTAACATCCATTTTTTAATTTTAATATTTGTTCTTTGACCATCTCCGTGGAAATGCTCTTATAACATTCCCATTTCTTATTCTTCGGGCAATATTCCCAAGGCGGAGAGTATAGATGCCCTAAGCTCTCGTCGTTTAGGCATCCGTGGCAGACTGACTTGTTTTGAGCTCGGAAGCAATTACTTTTAAATTCGTTTAGCTCTTTAGTAGCTCCGCTGATCATAACTACTTTTTTCCCTAATGCCCAAGCGAGCCAGCTTAATCCAGAACTAAGGCCCACAAAGAACTCACAATTAGCTATTTGTTTTATCCTTTGCTGCATAGGTAAAGAGCCTGTTTTATCTAGAGCTTTTTTAGGTATAGTGTTCAGTAGGTTAAGTTCTTGGCTTCCAAAAGTATTCCACTGATCGATGCAAAGGACTTTGTAGTCCATCTTTTTCAAGAGCCTCACGATTTTATCCCAACCGGCCTCTTTCCAGAGCTTACATTGATTTGTGCTTTGTACGGCTATGCAAACATATTTACTACTAGGAGTAGTGTACTGTTCCGTTCCTTTAAGGGATATGGTTGGCCTCGTTTCCTTATATGGTATATTAAGTTGGTCGCAAATTTGTTTTTGGATTGGGGTATCACGGTTGAGGTGAAAAAATATCTTTCTGAGGTTGTTTATTTTAGGTAGACCTGTTTGTTTTATTTCGTCTCTCCAGTATCGGCCATCCAAACCGAGGACATTGGGTAAGCCGTTTTCTATAGGTACGAACTTAACGCTGTCGCCAATATCGTCAAAAAGTTCGGCCCATTTTGTTTTTACTATTAATTTTGAGCCTGTGATCTTATGATACTCGTGACAATAAGGCGACCACGCTATGTTATCGCCTAGAGAATGAGATACAAATTCTATAAGCTCCGTCATTAGATATTAGGCCAATCTTCGGAAAAGTCCCAATCTTCCTTTCCTTCTGTTTCGTTAGTTGACTCAGTTTTTGATGAGGCGAGTGAATCTTCATTTGCTTCGCAGTAAGCTTTTTGTTCCGCTCTTTGAGCTACATTTTTAGCTAGCTCGTTAGTCATTCTTAAGTCTCCCTGTCCGATAGCCTCTTTTTTCCATAGAGGGAGCTTGTCGTAAAGTTCGTTGTAAGCATCTTGATATTTGCGAGCCATTTCCGAGAGTCTTTTCTTCCTAGGCATAAGGTTATTATAGCATAGCCTTTAAAAAAAGTCAATTATTTATTTTTCTATGGTGTCTCTCTTTAAAAGCGCGGCGGCGAGCTTTTCTTCTGAATTATCATGCATCCAATTCTCCTTGGTTGTCCAGTTCCCGTCCTCATCTTCGTACGGATCGTTAAACTCATCAAAAGCTTTTTTCTTGGGGCTGAACTTATGGATATCGTGGTAAGAGCCTTCTTCTTTTTTACCCTTCTCTGATTCTGGTTTTGTGATATTTATTGGCTCTTTAGCCATTGAGTGACAATCAAGGCCTTGTTTATTTTTTAAAGATGTATCGTGTGTATTTGACCCATCGAACTCTTCGTCAGCAAGACATGCATCATCGTAGCCGGAGAGGATATTCTCTATGCTTGTATACCAAGCAGTGTTTATGGTCCGTTTAGTGTTATATTTGCCTCCGTTCCAGTTTAAAACACCTTTTCTAAAAATCTTACTAAAAAATAATCTGATATTTAAATTTGGTCTTTGGGCTAAATGATAATTTATTATGCTTTCTACTGGATGTATAAGGCATTCGTCATAATATTTTCTTAATTTTAAAAAAGCTGAACAGTAATAGTCCATTACGTAGGGAGGGCCAAAGGCTACCCAATTATTTAAATTAACTGTATTATAATTTCCTAAATTATATACATGGTGCCAATAAGGTAAACTAAGGCCATCCTCAGCTACTATTTCTAAGTCTGGGTACGAACTGCAAGTCTCTGCTCTAACTATAACGTCATAACTTCTGCCTTTTGATGAAGCAAGTATATTGGCTCTCCATATTTTATAAAGCATAGAGTATATTCGCCCGCTCTTGTGAGCGAAGTCCATTGACTTATTAAAATACTCAGGAGAGGAAAGATACTCTTGGTTTATACTAGCAAAACTATTTGTAAAAGCCTTCTGACTTTCTACTTCAAGTTTTAATGGTTTATACGCTTCCTTGAAAGCTTGTATAGTATCTCCTTCTTGGTAAACGTTTTCTTCGTCCCACAAGCTAGCATATACGTCTGCATCGTACTTCTCTATGACTTCTTGCCAATACCTTTTGTTTTGTTTTATGTAGTACGGTAAGCCCGCAAAACAGATTGCTACTTTCATTTTTTAAAAATTTCTTCGTAATTCTCTCTAAAAGACTCTCTATTGCTAGTCCTGTCTGCGTCTCCTTTGCCAGCGCCACCGCCTGTAAGTCCGCCTCTTTTAACGTGTCTATATGTGGAATTGTCATAGTCTTCGCTATGCTTAAGTCTGGTTTTCTTATTATTTCTGTCGTGTTTTGTCGGAAGACCTTTTTGTACTCTTTGGCTGTTCTTTGTAGGATTCATTATATTAAACCTTTTCTTTTGGGGGTTTTGTTATCTTTCATTAATTTCCTCACATTTTATTTCTGAGTTATGTCTTTCGCAAGTGCCATCATTAAGTTTAAATGCCCAGCCATGATTTGGGCAGATTAATTCTCCATCAACTACTTGCCCTTTGGAAAGATCGCCCATGGCGTGTGGGCAGTACCTTTGGCATTTATATTTTTTACCATAAGCTAATAACTTAAATGTTTCTTCTGATCTTTGTTGTTTATAATATTGTTCGTAAACTTTGTACATATCATCACTAAGATAATATAAAAAAGTTTGTAAAGCTTGGTTATGAATATCGGGTTCTCTGAACGCATTAAATCTACAACTTAAAAACAGCTCTTCCCACCTTAGCTCTTTTTCTAGTATCATATTTAAATGAGTCAAAGAGATTTCATATCTGTAAAAATATTCTTCATTGTTCCATTCCGAAACAGAATTAGTTCGTTTCAAAAAATCAACAATAAAATTAAATTTGTTATCTATTTGAAATAAAACTTTACCGCCTATTTGTTTCCTGAAAAATTTTGAGGACTCAATTAGTGGTTCAAGGGACTTTTTAAATCTTTTAAATAAGTTTTCGGTGTTAGATGAATAATGGTGGATACTTTTTTTATATTCGTTAATTATATCTTGTCTTCTTTTTTTATACTCTTTAAGGTAATTAGACCTATTAGAGTAAGCCTCATGTTTTAAAACTCTCTCGTTATCAAAGCTTGTACTAATGACGTCGTTAGGTAGGCACAGGATAACCTTGTCGCTATACCCTGCTTGCTTGCAATACTCATAAAAAACATCAGACGCGGGAAATGTTGATGATTCTGAAAAATTCATATCATATAATTCATCATCAAGAAAACACGGTGGCCCTGCAGAGGGGACTAGGTATTCAGCGTCTAATTCTTTACCGTTATTCAGGCAATGATAGAATTTATTTTGCACTTTGTTTTTACTTAATTCAATTTTCTTATTTGAATCATAATGATAAATATGTGGATACCAGTTTGCACCAGAGAATTGATGAAATAAATATTTTGTTTTATAGTTGTTTTTTATCCATTCTATATCATCTTTTGTCAACGCCATGTCGTTAGCATCAACGACGACTCCTTCTGGTGTCTGGAAAATCCAAGTACAGTCCATTTGAATAGGGACTGTCTGAGTAATGGGCAAAGCTGTGAAACCATTTCCCAGCTTATACTCTTTTTTGTAGCCGACCTCAATAATTTTATTATTTACTGCTTTGTTTAATTTTTTTAATAAATATTTGTCTCCGTACTCTGGAATCAATATTTTTGTAGATGAATTAATAGTTTTTATAAAGTCAATATCAAAATGATCTAGATGTTCGTGGGATAATATAACATAATCTACATTTCTAACCAAGCTCAAATCTAAGTCTTCGTTTTCGGGAAATTGATGCCAAGAGGCTAGAAAGGCTCCTGTTTTAGAAAACCAAGGGTCTATAACAATAGAGACTCCCTCTACTTCAATATAAATGCTGGCATGTCCTAGATATCTAATCATTTGGTTAAATCATTTCCGTAATTTCTTCAATTGTAAAACTGTTGACTTCGTTGGAAGATTTACCGCCCTCTAAGATCTTTTCGTGGAAATTCTCCCCTTTTTGTAAGCCTATTTCTTTTATTTTGAGTTCTTGGCCTTCTGGTAAATACTTAGATGCCATTGCAGTCAGTAAATTACCTATACTCATTGACTTCATTTCTGGTAGATACGGCGCAGAGTTTTTAGCTTTACTCATACAATTAAAAATTAAATCAACTGCTTGTCCAATTGTCCAAAAGAACCTAGTAGCTTCTGGCTCAGTGACGATGACTTCTTTCCCTTCCTTAAGCAAGTCCCTCCATTTACAAAGGACAGAACCAGTTGAATATAAAACGTTTCCGTATCTAACTGTTCTAAATTGTATCTCTGGGTGATCTTTTTCAAATTGAGCGAAAAGTCTCTCCATGATGAGTTTGGAAGCCCCATAGACCCCTTTGACTTGGGCGGCTTTGTCGGTGCTTATTCCGACTACGAATTCTACGCCAACATCTACCGCGTGTTCTAATACATTTAGAGAACCGACGATATTAGAAAGAGTGCATTCCCTTGCTTGGGATTCTGCAAGACCTACATGTTTAAAGGCAGCTAAATGGAATATTCCTTTGATATCTTTAAATCTTCTAAGGGTGAATTTATCTGCTATGTCTCCCGTGTAATACTCTATATTGGGGAATTTTTGTTTCGTCTTGATAAGCTCCCCCTCGTTTCTAGCCACTATGGTCACCCTGCCGCGCATGCTGAGAATCCTTCTTATTAGCTCTTCGCCTAAGAAGCCGCTTCCTCCTGTAACTAGGTAACTCTTACCTTCTTCTATTTTAATCATCTTTAAATTGGAGCCAGCTCTTGGATTTGAACCAAGGCGCTTCCGATTACAAATCGGATGCTCTGCCGGACTGAGCTAAGCTGGCGCTACAAGACCCATGATCAAATGGGCCTCGATTTTCCTTATTAAATTATACCAGCTTCTTGCTCTTGGCACAAACACTAAATTAATCCTATCTCCTATTAGGTTCCTGACTTGACAAGTCCTAGTGAAGCTTCTTTTAGATTTGTCAACTATTTTGCGATATTCTTCATAGTTCCCATCGTTTAACAATACCTCGTCCTCTATAATAAAGAAAAATTCCCTGCCTTCTTTTATGCATGTTTTGGCGTCTTCAAGTGTGAATACTATGAATATGTCTGGGTTCCAAGGCCAGCTATTAAAAACTCTAGAAACAACGCTCCTATGGCCTCTTTCACTTAATTTTTTATTTAATTTTTTTATAAAATCAAAAGTAGTGTTGTCTATCTTCTCATCCCCCCAAAAACAAACAATTCGATAGGAAGCCGTAGTCTCTTCTAGTCTTTCGATAGATTCGTAGTCTATCATATTTTTACCAACTGTATGCTTATACCAATCTGATCCTGTCCATTCGCTGGTTCTAATCTCGTTAATGCAATGTTTATACTGGCTTGGGTACTGATCTAGCAATAGTTGTTTTCTATTTGTTGGCAGCTTCGCATTAGAGTTTTTGTATACATAAATTTTGTCATTTGGGAAAACCTCTTTAACCATATCGTGAGTTTCTATATGCTGTACATGGCCGTATTCTCCATGTTGGTTATGTGTGACTACCATTTCCCAATTAGTCTCTTGATTTAACTTATTTAAAAAAGTTTTAATATAATCCTTTTTGGTAAAAGGGTAAAGGGTGGGAGTATCTTTCCCTAGGCATTCAAAATAAACAACACCAGCAGCTTGCAATGAGTCTTTAAATTCTTTGAATCTTGTCCTGCTCTCGTCATTATGCCAATCCTGAAAATCCATTGAAGAAGTAAGGCAGACGACTTTAGTATTTGGTCCATTCTCTATTAACCAGTCTCCGAAAAAGATAGCTTCGTCATCTGGGTGAGCTACGATTAGAAGTTTATTTGGTTTGGGGGGCAAACTGACTCCTTTCCAGACGAAAGTTTCTTCTGATAGTATTTCTAAATGATTAAGCGTTTTATCCTTGCCATTTTTTATATCGCTTGGTACGAACTTCCATTTGTAACCAAAATCTCCGCTTTCGTTTGTATGATCTCTACTTTTGATAACCTCTCCATAGTTATTAAATCCTTCTGGCCCCATTAGATCTACGTAGTCAACCCAATTGTTATTAATTGAATATTCAATTAGTTTCAACCACATCCATTTAGATACTTCCGATATCTTTGAGGCTCTAGCGTCGTACAATGGAGCGTTGCAATAGACGTACTTTTCCCACTTAAGTACAAAATGATAAGAGGTCCCGCAGCTAAAACACTGAAGAATGCCTCTGTTATGTAAGGTTTCTAGTTCCTCTTCGGAATACCAATCACCCCAACTCCACCCGTTACATTTAGACCAAATATCCATATAGTCTTTGCACTCGGCATAATTAAAATTTATAGGTTTGTAGTTTAGGTTAGCGTTAGAGGCTAAGACTTTTCTAAGGTCGTGTCTACTAGATTTAGACAAAGAAGATAGATATTCTTCAAAAGTGGAAAATCTGGAGACAGGGACTATTAGTGGAGAGCTTTTCTTTAATGCGTTCACGTATTACCAAAACCAGACCATATAGTCCTCTTCATAATCCTCAGGGAGAATATCGTAATTTTTCCTTTTTCGTTTTTTCATAAACTTTATTCGTAAATTACTTCGTAGTCTTCAATAATAGAATTGTATAAAAGTTTATCTATTGCTGTTTGGATATTCTTTTTTACTTCTTCTTCGGGGCCGTCTTCTAGTCTTATTTCAATGTATCTTCCTATGCTTACTTTGTCAAGGTATTTTATGCCCATCTTCTCAAGGTTTCTTTTAACAACAACTCCTTGTGGATCGAGGGTATTCGCTTTAGGGCGAGTCATTACTCTAGCTTTTTTCATTAAATTTTCTGAACGAATGTCTAATAGACAGTAGCCCAAAGGCTGCTATAAAAAACTGGCACAAGAAAGGCATCTCCACAACTGCAAAAATATAGAAAAACAACCCCGAGAGAATTAATCCTCCTATCGCAGAGCAAGCTTTAATATATGTTTTCATTTTATTCTTTACCATTTATGAACTATATTGGTTATAATGAAAAAGCAGGTGATTATATTAACAAAAATGATAAAAGTTCGCAAAAAAAGGCTTACCTGAGCCTGTTTGAGTGTTAAAATAGGGATATCTGGCTCATCATCGTTTGTTTTACCAATGCGATGATCAACTGTCCTGCACCAAATTAACCAAAACTTTTTAATGGCTTTCATTTAATATTTATAATTATAGCTCCAATCGGTTTCTTTGAGGTCTTTTTGGTAATCTACCGTTAGCTCTTCTCCCGATTTTATTTCTTTGGTAGTTTTGAAGACCTCCTCTCTTTCCATATTTAAGTCTAGATTAGGCTCAGATGAAGAGTTAAGGAACTGTGTTATATGTAGCACCTCTAACTCGTAGGGGTGTATGAATAAACCTCTATCGCTTAAGAGATTGTAGTCTAGGAGCATTTTACGCACTCCCTCGTCAAATTTACTAATTTCGTGGCTGGTAACCCTAGCGGTACCTCCTAAAAAATGATGGTTAGGGGTAGACCAAGGAGACACCCCAGAGGAGATATCTTTGATTGCGAATACGCCTATTCCATGAGTCGCGGAAGGCTGGACTCTGCAATAGACTTGGTTCTTTAACCTTTCGAGTAAGTCGTATTTGTTCAACCTATATATATTTATGGCACCCCGAGCTGGACTCGAACCGGCAACCCTCTGCTTAGAAGGCAGATGCTCTATCCAATTGAGCTATCGGGGCAAAAAAAACTGGGCCTTGCAGGATTCGAACCTGCGACCAATCAATTATGAGTTGACTGCTCTAACCGCTGAGCTAAAGGCCCGGTTTGTACCTACTTATTGTTTATCTTTTTGAGTTCGCCGTGTATCTCGAAGAGAACCAGCATTAGTTCCGCGTAAATGCGGGCTACTACTGGCCCCAATACTGCTATGGCGATTCCTTGATAGGCACTTACTGTAAAGGCAGTGAACAAACCCACAGCAACTGCGACAACCATGGTTATGTAACTTAGAATCTTTAAGATTCCCGGCGTGATCATATATTCGTAATTTAAGAACTCTTTCATCATGATATTATATTTATTATTTATTATGTTATTATTTGCGGCTCTTCCTCTACTGGTGGCCACACACCATCGAATTCGATACTATCTAACTCGTCAAAACCTTTTTTAGTTTTCTTGAGGAAAATTAATTTTCCCGGGCATCTGAAGGGGTAACTGAATGCCCAGTCTATGTTTTTCACATCAGTTTCTGCTACTTTACCTTCTGGCGTAACAAGTTTAATGTGAGTTGATCCTCTTGGGATTGGATTAGTTCTTTTGAATGGCATCTTTTACTTCCTTGTAACTTTCTTTAACTTTTAGATTTTCTCCCTTGAGTTGAATCACCGTATGATTCGTGCTCACCTCTGGGTGGAAGGCTTGTATCTTTTGTAGGTTAACAGATATCAACCTTAGCTTGGGTTTGCCTCCATAAGTCGTCAAGCCATCCATTACTATTTCTGTAAGTTCTATGAACATTAGGTAACTGAAAATTGCTTTACGGGCTCCCTATAAACTCTGTAGCTATCGTCATCTTCATGGAGGGTGCTTATTTCTATAAATTTTACCCCACCGCTATCTGAAGGGAATAACCTGTGAGGCTTGTGTCTGTCTATAACATAAGTGTCTCCTACCTCTAGGGTCAAAATTGTCTTTTCTGTCGTTTCCGTGTTTATTAGCTCTACTTTAAGTGCCCCTTCTAAGACGTAAAAGGTCTCGTGCTTCTTAGCGTGGTAATGCATTGAGCTAGAGTGACCCGGCTTTATATAAAGAATCTTACCGCAGTAATTTTCTTTTTCGTTGTTTGCTAGCCACAGTTCATAGCCCCATTCTTTAGTTACTTTTTTTACTTTTCCTATTGCAGTCATCACAGTATAATATTATTATACCTTCAACTTGCGCCCATGTCAAGTCTGTTTCTTGAAAAGGCTTCTTGCATTTGGAGCAATCTGTCATTATAAGTCGGCTTCTCCTATCCCAATAAAATACAAAAGTCTATAGATTTTTTCTCTTCCGGGCTTATCGGCAAATAATTCTATCGGTTTTTCCATATTTAAATCAGAATTAGGCTTTTCCAGCCATTCTGCTACGTAATCGTCCTCCATTACGGCGCAGCATTCATTAACAATGTTAACAAATTCAATTAAATTTTCTTTTTCTATATTCACTCATCATGAATTTTTCTACCAGACGCTTCATAAGCTCTATCCCTGACTCTTCTTGGTATCGCGCTTTGAGCACAGGTCCATCCCTGCAAGGCCCTAAGGATTTTAGAGAGCCATTCGAAAAATTTAACTTTAAGTTTTGCTCTATGCTTATCAAAAATTTTGTTTTCTATTTCCCACATCCTTTCGGTAGCCTCTCCCTCTTCCTTTGTTTCGGAGACTTCAGCCTTAACTAATTCCTTCTTATCGAGCTTACCATCGACGAAAGAGAAGTCGAATTCTACCCAGACACTATCTCCCTCTTTGCTCTGAATGTTGTCATAAAAGTTGACAGTAGTCGTAAGTGGTAGTTTTCTCCATTTTTGCTTTTGGTTATTTTCGGAATACTCTTTAATGTAAAGGTGTTGTCTATACACCTTGTATATATCCATCAAGCTATGGAAGCTTTTGGTTTGAAATGAGTGGTTTGTTTCCACATATTTCTCGTACTCTTTATCCAGTAAGCCTTTTAAATAAGACTTAGGGACTACTATGTCATCAAACATTCCCACCTTAATCTTCCTCCTTTTCTTTCTCGTACCTCACTCCGCATCCGTGAGCTGTGGTTGTAATAGTCTCGTTTATTATAAAAGTTATTTTTTCTGAAATCAGACCGGTACTGATATCAATTATTGAGTGCTTCTTTTTCAGTATGTTATCAACTACTGTAAGGGCTTCATATTCGTTATCCTCCACTTCGATATGGCAGAGGCAAGAGATTGTGGTTTTTTTACTCATTTTAAATTACGGCGCGTTGTATCTGCTTGGCTCTTTTTTCTTCAACCATTTTATAGATTTTACTTCGTAACCAGAAGATTTTACAATTTTACGAATTTCAGTAGGGTGTATTTCCGGACCCCAATATTCTATAAGAAGAACCTCTTTCTCTGTTTTTATTTGTAAATTTTTAACCAGCCCTGTTTTCTTAAGGCCTTTTTTAATGCCGACAGAACAAATAGGGCAAACCATGCCCGGAATTAAAACCTCTACATCTGGATTGACCACTTTGTTTGCTCCCGATACAGAGCTAACCAGTAGCCAGCCCATTAATAGGCCAATTATTGCGACTATTAATATTTTTTTATTATTTAGCATTGTAGGTTTTCCTGAATTCAACAGCGGCTATTTTCGCTTCGTTCTCGCAAGCTTGGTTGGTTGGCTCATCCGCTTCTTTCTTAGTAGTCCCGACAAAGCTGTTGGAGAGTAAGTAGGCTTCGACTTCCTCTCCACTAACATCTGTTAGCATCTTGCCATCAATTTCCACACAGGGCTGAAGCGTTTGGTTCGTCTTTTGTATCATCTCTTGTCTTTGCTCTGGATTGTTAATGATGTCACGGTCCTCAAAAGGAAGATCGTATTTGCGCATTATAGATCGAACTCCATTACTCCATCCACAGGATGGCTTCATATACGTTATTATTTTCATGATTCCATTATGGGAGGGGGCCATACAGCTTCAGATATACTAGGGAACTCGTTTTTAAAAATTTCCTTGCATTTTCTTGCAATGTCCCTATGTTCTTTTTGCGTGTTTTCTTGTATTCTTAGGTCAATGTAGTGGATCCAGCTCCTTAAGTTGCCTTTCATATACATTGTAGTCTCTATTGTCAGCGGGAGTATCATGCGAGCTGATTCTTTCGCTGCTCCAGCCTCAATAAGGCTTTTATACAAGGAAACGCTTTTAGCTGTATGCTCTCTAACCTTGCTTAAAAGTAGAGAGTCTTTAAAGTCGTCGGTGCTGCTTTGTCTATTCTTGTCTGCCTGCTTTCTTAACTCTAAATTTTCTAGGACCTCGGCTTTAGAGTACCTCTGACTGAATTCTTGAAAACTAAAGCTTCTATGACGAAGTATTTGGGCAGCTATTGCTCTGCTTGTCTTTATTTCTAATGTCATATCAACCATTTCAAATGGAGACCAATGCTTATGTTTTATTAAAAACTTTATTAGCCTTGGACTCGTTTCAGACTTGCTTTGGTTTTCTGGGTTGCTTACTCTGGCGCAATAAGCTATTAAATCCTCAGGGCCGCCTACTTCCTTGAGTGCTAATGGTTGCGTTAGCGATATTAATTCGACCTTCATTACTCTCCGGATTTGAAAATTTTCATTATTTCGCTTAGTTCTTTAGTGAAATCGTAAGCCATTTCAACTTTTATGGCATCTTCGTCGTCCATAATGGGCATTTTATCTACTATTTTTTTATACTTAGCTATAAGCTTTTTAATAGCTTTGTAAGTCTTCGCTGGCTTGTTTGCTTCAAATAGGGATACAGAGCTCATCTGATATTAGTCTAACATATACTTACACTAGAGTCAAGGAAAAAGGGGGAGCAAAAGCTCCCCCTTATCTTAGTAGTCCTTATGGATTTGGTTTGTTTCCGTCGATAGCCTCGTCACGGTTGTTCTTGAACTCCTTGTAGATCTCCTTGATGCGAGCGTGAACTTCCTTGCGGTTGGCCTTCATTTGCTCTTCCCACCCTTTCCTTGATGCTTTCATATTCTCTCTCAGGGCTTTTTTCTCCTCATCGGAGGCATCTTTCCACGCGCTTCTATCGAAACCTCCTCTGAGGCTCTTAGTAGCTTTAGAGAAGGCCTCTTTAAGCTCTTTGACCTTGGCGTCGTCTCTTACAAGTTTGCCGAAGCCGTTATCCTTCTTATGACCGCGCTTTTTATGGTCACGAACCTTGTGTCCGCGTTTCTTCGTGTCTTCACGACGTTTCTTGCGTTTGTCAAAGGCAACTTTGAGGCGGTTTTTCATTTTCTCTGAATCCAACTTTTTCTCTCCTCGTTCTCGTTTTTCCTTTTCAGGTTTGGGAGCAGGTCGAGGGACTTGAGCTTGTACAGTTATTAACGCTGATGCTACGATAGCTACCAGCCCAATTTTTAATATGCGTTTTACAAACATAATGATATGCGTACTGCAGGAATCGCGCCAACTATAAAAGCGTTTATCTCTAATGTTTCGTTACTTTTTTATTTATTTAAAAAAATATCGGGAGATAGGACCCAAGCTATTGGGGGATATTACCCTTTGAAGGCTCTAATACCAAGGATCTTTCCTTCTTTGGTAAAATCAATAATATCAACTACTGCTATTTTTTCGTCATTAGTAGTAATTTCAAGTTCTGCTATAACGGTCATAGGCTTATCCGCCTCTTGCCAGCTACCTAAATTTATAGGCCGAACATCTATCGACTCTACTGAATCGAATATTTCTTTCATTGCTATAAAAACATTTAACTTGCCAATTGCTTGTATTTCCCAATCTCTTAATGTCGCGTTAGCGTCAAAAAGTTCATCCAGTCCCTCGAGATCCTTTTCAGAGAATAGTTTAAAATATTTTTTTGCTACGTCTTTCATTCTAGTTTATCTTTTTCTCTTGCTCTTTTAAAGTTTTTGGTTATTATTTTAAAAAACTGATCTTTTATATTTTTTGGAAAAGGCCAGTCAGCATCCAGTAGATAGAAAGCTAAATCTTCCTTAATCTTTTCTTCTAATTTTTTTGTATCCATTTTGGGTTATATCTTTTTTGTAAGCTGACCCAAGAGTTAGTATAAAGTTTTTGGTACTTCTTTCTCATCTCATCAGTCCAAGTGTTGTCATCGCGCCTCCAATCAAATTGCTCCCTTGAGTCAATGACGCGAGGAAATTTGGGATGAATAATTCTTTGAGCCCTGCTTGGGGAGCATTTAATATGCTTATCGTAAATCAACCAGCGATGTATACTGCTTTTGTCTAACTCTCCTGTTTCCATCCCCAAATAAACTTGAGAATCCCACTTACCTGCTATGGATTTGTTGCATACCTCGCATTTAATGTCTACATAACGATTTAGTTTTGGATCTTTTTCGTCCATCTTAAAAATCGTCTTCTAGGGAACCCGCTTGCTGGTATTCCCTTACTCGACGTTCAAAAAAGTTACCCATCGCCTGTACGTCTACTACTTCGCCGAGCCAAGGGAACGGATTTTTATCGCTAGGAAAGCGGTAATCTAGCCCAATGCCTTCTAGCCGTCGGTTACCAATGTAGTACATGTAATCAACAAACATGTCAGCATTAAGGCCTAAAATGCCTCTAGGGAGAACGTCGCGAGCATAAGCTATTTCTAGCTCTACTGCTGTCTTTATATGCTCTGTAACTTCTTCCTGAATAGCCTTAGTCCAAATCTTAGGATTCTGCTCAACAAGGGTATTGATTATGTATGTGCCAAATTCAATATGAGAGCTTTCATCTCTTAGAGTATACTTGATCTGGTCTGCGATCCCTTGCATTTTGTTCTGCCTACCTAGGGCTAGGAGCATAGCAAAGCCGCTAAAAAAGAATATGCCCTCACATACTATCCAATACGTTATAAAGTTCCTTAAGAGCTCTTTCTTGCCCTCTAAAGAGGTGCTGTTGAAATCTGGCCTGTTGATGTCTGTGGTTATTTCCATCAAAAAGTCATCTTTAGCCTTAATAGAAGGAATATTAAGATAAGCTTGGTAAACCTCGTCTATCTTAAGATCCAAAGAATCACAAACATAAACAATAGTAAGATTATGAAGGCTCTCCTCGTACGCTTGCCTAAGAATATATTGACGACACTCAGCGTCAGTGATATGCCTAAAGCCAGTAAGAAGTAAATTGTTACCAACAAGAGACTCACTACCAGCAAAGAAGCCGAGTGAGCGTTTGACCAAAAGTTTTTCGTCATCTGTTATCTCTCCGTTTTTCCATTGTTTTATATCGTCTACCATTGATATCTCAGTTGGCATCCAATTGTTTGCGCACCCTTTTAGGAAGAGGTCCCACGCTGTTTTATGTTTATGGGGTAAAATACAATTAACCCCTGCTATATTCTTGCTGACTAGCTCTCCTGTCTTTTCCATATATATATTCTTATTGGCAGGCCTCACAAGCCTCTGGGTTAGCGACTGAACAAGCGGCTTGCTCCTCTTCTGTATATTCTGTTTTTGTTGACTTCTCTACTTTTGAGGCAGCTCTGTTTCTTAAATAGTAGGTAGTCTTGAGTCCGCTCTCCCAAGCGGCCATATACATATCGTTTAAATACTTTAACGACGTCTCTTTATTGTAGAGGTTAAATGATACGCCTTGGTCAATCCACTTCTGCCTTGCTGCGTTGCACTCAATTAACTTGAATATATCTCGGTCAAAAGCGGTCTTGTATTTTTCTTGGTATTTTGTGGGTATGTCGAGCAACATAACGTCGCCGTCTACTTCTTTAACTGCTTCGGCAAGTTGAGGGCTCCACAAGCCTTCCTTCTTCATGTCTTCTACGAAATGCTCGTTGGTAACATAAAAATTACCGCTCTTACACTCATAAACAAACATTACCGAGAAGTTTGGTTCGATGCTCTGCTCCACGCCGTTAATATAACCGATAGTAGCAGTGGGAGCAATTGCCATAGTGTTACTATTTCTGATTCCATATTTTGAAATGTGTTCCCTGACTCCTTGCCAGTCAATATTTTTATTACCTTTTTCAACCTTTTTTGATCCTCTATAGGCCATTAGTTTATTATAGGTGTCAAGGGGCAGTTGGCCTTTGTCCCATAGTGAGCCAGAGTAGCTTTTGTAACTGCCTCTTTCTTTAGCTAACTCAGTCGAAGCTAGTATAGCATTATAAGAAAAGAATTCTGTTAGCTCATCAATATATTTAACTGCTTCATTTGAATCATAATTTATATCCATGATTTGTAATACATCATGAGTTCCCATCATCCCTAATCCAACTGGGCGGTGCTTTAAGTTTGAGTTTTTAGCTTCTTGAGTTGGGTAGAAATTTAAATCAATAACATTGTCAAGGATTCTAATAGCTGTCTTTATAGTAGATGCGAATAAGCCTTTATTTATAGTAGACTTACCTGTTAATAGATCTTTAATTAAATGATTCTTTAAATTTATGCTACCTAAATTGCATACTGCTGTTTCTCCTATCTCCACCTTCTCTCCGTCCTTGTATGAAGAGGGCTTGGTGTGCAGCAAGATTTCAGTGCAAAGATTCGAGCTATGGACCGTTCCTTCGTGCTGGTTACTGTAGCGGATGTTTGAGGGGTCTTTAAAAGTGACCCAAGGGTGAGAGGTCTCAAATAAAACTTTGAGTATCTTTTTCCACAAGTCTTTTGCTTTTATTTTTTTAAAATTCTTTAACTGACCAGAATCGGCCATATTAGAAAACTCTTGGTATTTTTTATTAAACTCTTCTCCAAAAATTTCATGAAGGTCTGAGCAGTCGGAAGGACAAAACATATACCAGTCTCCTTCTTCCTTAACTCTTTGCATAAAGAGGTCGGGAATCCAAGACGCAGTATTCATGTCGTGGCAGCGAAGCCTCTCGTCGCCGGTGTTGCGGCGCAAATTGAGAAAGTCTTCAAAATCAAGATGCCAAGGCTCCAAGTAAGCGCAGCCAGCCCCCGGCCTTTTGCCTCCTTGGTTTACTGCGACGAGTGTGTCATTGAGGATCTTGAGCCATGGCACAAGACCTCCAGAAATCCCGTTTGTGCCTTTGATATAAGCACCAGAAGCACGAAGGCTAGTAACGTCAAAGCCAAGACCTCCTGCATACTTGCTTTTTCTGGCTTCTTGCCAGATCCCTTCAAAGATTCCGTCGATGCTATCATCAAATGTATTTAAATAACATGAACTTAATTGAGAGTGAGTGCTGCCGCTATTAAATAATGTTGGAGTAGAAGGAGTATATAAAAAATTACTGAATAAATTATAAAACTCAATTGCTTTATCTTCTTTATTTTCTTCATTAATAGCTAACCCCATTGCAACCCTCATCCAGAAGGCTTGAGGAGTTTCCATTATCTTGTTATTAAGTCTTACGAAGTATCTATCAATTAAAACTTGTAAACCTAGATATTTGAATAAAGTGTCTCTATCTGGCTGCATTGCTTCTGAAATCTTTTTCATATCAAAGTCCAGAAGACTTGCAGATAGAATATCTTCTTTAACTAATTTTTTTACATTTTGTACAAATGATTTTCTATATTGTAGTCCAAAAGTATCGCTGTCTACGCTCTCCCTAAAGACTTCCTTATATAAAGCGTTGACAGCTAGCGCGGCAGCGACTTTACTATAATTAGGCTCTTTTTCTATTTTTGCTCTCGTAGAGAGTATGAGGGCATCGTCAATCTCTTTTGTCGTGATTTTATCATATAATTGTAATTGAGCATCTAGAATGATTTCGCTCGCTGAGACGCTATTCCCATTTATACCTTGGCAGGCTCTGTAAGCGCATTTGTTTATTTTATCTACGTTAAACTCCTCTAGTTTTCCGTTTCTTTTCTTTACTCGTATGGGCATTGGTATAATAATTACACTGTTAATAGCACTAAACTCTATTCTATACTAAACTTTCGTCTGGGTCAAGCAATATCCTTTAGCTCGGATAGCTTTGTGAAGATCTTCTGACTTTGTATGCCGATATCATCGATAAAGACCGCATCATCCTTTTTTAAACCTCGGATTACTACAATGTCTTCTTTCGCTGGGACTCTGCCTCCGTTAATTAGCTTACTCTCCTCTATCTTAGCGTTGAACTGGAGGGCTGTCACAACGCCTGTCTCATCAGAGTTGGTAAGTCTCATGTATTGAGACCCTTTCTTAGACTTTCCTTTAAAAAAGTCTTCTACAGTAGACACGAAGAGGACTTTTTCTCCTACTCGGCAAGAGTTAACTTCTCTTATGCTCTGTAGGCCCGGTATGCTTTGACCAAATACGTGCCTAAGTGAATTGGCGTGAGAGTAGCCTAGAAGCTTCTTTTCGTAATACCAATTAGCTAGACTTTCCGATTTGCTGTTCTGGCTATATATTTCTTTATAGGGCTGGTATTTCCTCTTGATGGTCTCAAACCTAGAGAGCCTTATGTATACCTTTCCATCCTCGTCTTTTCTATCTACTAAGTCTTTAATAATTTTAATTAAATCAAAATCATGTTTTTCTCCTAGGCTGTAAGCTACTCTCTTCTCTCTTTGTGTTAGAATATTCCATAATTGAGCCTCTAGGAC
>Ga0302118_10000351_pt1 | contig 21369 bp, 10 predicted proteins | sample AG5_331_MG_FD_203126 | JGI IMG/M metagenome (GOLD analysis project Ga0302118, IMG submission 203126) | Marine microbial communities from Western Arctic Ocean, Canada - AG5_33.1 | ecosystem: Environmental > Aquatic > Marine > Oceanic | place: Canada: Western Arctic Ocean | collected 2017-10-01 | reverse complement strand
TAGGTAGTCCTGTTGATGGCCCCACTCTATTGATGTCCCATATTACACCTGGTACTTCTGAGAAGTAAAATAGCCCAACAAATTCAGACATTAAAGAAATACCTGGGCCACTAGTGCAAGTCATCCCGCGTCCTCCTGCCCATCCAGCACCTAGTACCATACCTGCTGCAGCTAATTCATCTTCCGCTTGAACTACTGCACATGTCGCGCCACCATCTTCTGCTTCGCGCAGTTCTGGAATCCACTTGATTATAGATTCTGCAACTCCTGATGAGGGTGTAATTGGGTACCAAGATAGCATATTAACACCTCCATATATTGCTCCTAATGCAGTTGCTTCATTTCCTTCAATGAGGAATGTATTTGGATCTTTATCTCTTGCCTCTACAAGATATTCTGACTCATAATCCCAATTTTCTTCAGCAAATGCTTTACCTTCTGCAATTGCCTGTAGATTCCATTCTATTGCCTTTTCTTTACCTGCGAATTGAAGAGAAACTGCTGCTTTTATTGCCTTATCATCAATTTTCAAGATATGGGCTAGCGCTCCAACATAGTACATGTTTGATATTATTTTAGCCATCTTAGGACTTATTGACCTCGCCATTTTAGTCATCGGCATGGGGAGAGCGATGCAATCATCTCTATCAACTGGTAATTTTGCGTCTTGATTGTAAATAATTACAGTCCCAGGTTCTAGATTATTCATATCTTTTTCCCAGGTGTCTTTATTCATCATTATCTGAATGTGTGTATAGTCACCTGGTGCCTGGTATCCTGCATCACTCGCTCTTATTATGAACCAAGTCGGTAACCCAGAAATATTGCTTGGGAATAAATTCTTGCCACTTACAGGGACCCCCATTTCATACATTGAATGTAATATGATTAGATTTGCGGATTGAGAACCAGTCCCATTTGCTGTTGCTATATTGATGGTAAAATCATTAACTCGAGTGGTCATTACTTCACATTCTCCATTGGTACAGTCGCCCGTTAGGTGCTTGCGTGAGTCATCTGCCATAGCAGGCCGGTCTTATGCATTGCCGTTGACCAATCCGTAATTTCTCGACTTAATTGATAAAACAACCTCCGTTGTAGTTTTTTATTAGGTTACTCTCCGAGGTGCTATGTATGTCTCCGAAAAACTGCAGAATGCTTGGGATGATGCGAATACTGAACTTGCCTATCATGACAATCCAAATAAGGCATTAGAGATACTTCGTTCTGTTGCTTGGGATTCTTGTGAAAACGATGTACAGAGAGCAAAAACAATGTCTAAAGCAGCTAATGTTTATGTGATTTTAGCAGACCTAGATTCAGGTTCCAGAAAGGCGCATTTGAAACGTGCATACAAGAATTATTCGAATGCTCTAAAACTTGACTCTAAATCAAAAGAAACTCTTCGAGAGAGAGGTAAGCTCACATCTATAATGGATCAAGAAGGAATTTCCATTGGCCAATCTTTCCAAGTCTTAGATAATGGTAGTCCAACTCCATTAGGATTGTTGGTAATTTTGGTCGCATCATTACTACTCTTATCTTCCGTTAAGGTTCTAGCAGATTTTTGGGATGAGCAACCAGTTTCTGGTACTCAGGCTACAATGAAAATATCTTATGTTCCTAATGGAATGGATGAAAATTCTCGAACTACTGCAACTATTGTTATTGATTTGAATTCTGAAGCTGCCCCTGATCATGTAGAAAATTTCATCGGTTTATCTGATTCTGGCACTTATGATGCCACTATATTCCATAGAGTAATTGATGCTTTTATGGTGCAAGGCGGCGATTTTGAATCTGGTACTGGGAGTGGAGGTTACGCATACAAGTGGTATGGTTACTGTGATGGTACTGCTGCATCCAGTTCTGATGCATGTGATCAGAAATCTTGGACTATAGGTGATGAAGCCGATAATGGATTAACACATCAACCAGGGGTCATATCGATGGCCAAGACTAGTTCCCCTAACACTGGTGGTAGTCAATTCTTCATAGTGCCAGAGGATAGTAACCCTAGTCATCTTGATGGAGTTCATACTGTGTTTGGAAAAGTATCTAGTGGCCTTAGTTCAGTGACTGCAATCAGCGATGTTTCAACTGAAGACAATGATCGACCTACTTATGAAGTACGCCTTCTTACCGTGACGATTTCCTGATTCCATTATTTATTTGGAAGCATAGATTAGTACTCATTGATTAGACATATTCTTGTGCTGTATCTTAGCGGCTATTATCATGGTTGCCGAAGATTTGTATTCTGCGAAGTCATTATTTGAGACGGATTCTGGTGATAAAGCCTCATTTATGTCTCTTAAAAAACTCGAAGAGCAAGGACTTTGCAAATTAGATGAACTCCCATTTACAATTAGAATATTATTGGAATCAGCACTTAGAAAATGCGATGGTTTTCTTGTAACAAAAGACGATGTGGAGAGAATAGCCGCTTGGTCTCCTACAATGAAGCCCGAAGAAATTCCATTTAATCCTAGTAGAGTAATTCTTCAAGATTTCACTGGTGTACCGGCTGTGGTTGATATTGCTGCACTCAGAGACGCAATGGTAGAATTAGGTGGAGACCCTGAGAAAGTTAATCCTCAGGTGCCAGTTGATTTAGTAATAGATCACTCAGTACAAGTAGATGTTTCAGGATTATTCGCCGATGCTAGAGAGAAAAATCTTGAGATTGAATACAAGCGTAATATGGAGAGGTATAAGTTTCTTAAGTGGGGACAAATGAGTCTTGATAACTTCCGTGCAGTACCTCCAGGTAGAGGGATTGTACATCAAGTAAATCTTGAGTGGATCGCAAGTGTCGCTCGTTTAGAAAATGATTTATGGATTCCAGATTCTCTAGTTGGCACAGATTCTCATACTACTATGATTAACGGTCTTGGAGTTTTGGGATGGGGTGTAGGTGGAATAGAAGCCGAAGCGGTAATGCTTGGCCAACCTATCTACATGCTTTTACCTGAAGTAGTAGGCTTTGAGTTAACTGGTTCATTAGGCGCAGGTGTGACTGCTACAGATATGACTTTGAGAATTGTAGAAATACTTAGATCCCACGGAGTGGTGTCTAAATTTGTAGAATTTTATGGCTCTGGCATGGCTAATCTTAGCCTTCCAGATAGAGCTACTATTGCCAATATGGCTCCTGAGTATGGGGCGACTTGTGGTTTCTTTCCGGTCGACCAAATAACTCTTGATTATATGCATCTTTCAGGTAGAGATAGTTCTCATATTGAGAATGTTAAGAGGTATCTAAGTGCTCAAGGATTATTCCATACCGATAATACTCCTGTCCCTAATTTCACCTCTTCAATTTCACTAGATTTGAGTACTGTTGAACCTGCTCTAGCAGGTCCGAAAAGGCCTCAAGACCGTGTTGATTTATCGAACATGAAAATACATTGGACTGAATGTCTAAATTCACCATCCGGACATAAAGGGCATGGTATTGATCCAATTAATAATGATGATTCATCTTATATTGAGTCTAGAGATATAGAACTACAACATGGAGATATTGTTATTGCAGCAATAACAAGTTGTACAAATACGAGTAATCCAAGCGTTATGTTAGCTGCTGGTTTGTTAGCTAGAAATGCTCGAAGAAAAGGGCTTGAAATCAAGCCATGGGTTAGACCTAGTTTAGCACCTGGTAGTCGAGTTGTGACTGAATATTTTGATGCAGCAGGGTTAACTGAAGATTTATCTGCTCTAGGATTCAATGTAGTTGGCTATGGTTGTACGACTTGTATTGGCAATTCTGGTCCTCTTGACGAGGATATCGAAAATGCAATTGATGAAGCGGATCTCATCGTCGGCAGTGTGCTCTCAGGTAATCGTAATTTTGAAGGCCGTATTCATCAAAAGATCAAAGCGAACTATCTTGCAAGTCCTCCATTGGTTGTTGCTTACGCGTTAGCAGGGACTTTGAATATTAATTTGCAAACGGATCCTATCGGATACGATTCTGAAGATGAACCTATCATGCTTTCAGATATTTGGCCCACTGATGAAGAAATTCGTGATACGCTAACTAATTCCTTGACTCCAGAAATGTTTAGAAAAAGGTATTCTGATGTTTTAGAAGAACCAAGATGGGATTCAATACCTACTCAACCATCTGCTTTGTACCCTTGGGATATTGACTCGACTTATATCCGCCTACCCTCATTTTTTGAAGGCATTAAAGGTGAACCTTCACCTATTAAACCGATTAAAGATGCTCGAGTGTTGCTAAAGTTAGGGGATTCTGTAACTACAGATCATATATCTCCTGCTGGAGCATTTCCTCATCATGGCCCTGCTGGCCAATATTTAGTTGAAAATGGTGTAGAACCTAGGGATTTCAATTCATTCGGCAGTCGTAGAGGTAATCATGAAGTCATGATGAGAGGGACTTTTGCTAATATCCGGATCAAAAATCAAGTTGCTGCAAATACGGAAGGAGGCTGGACTACCCATTTCCCAACTGGTGATGTGATTTCAATCTATGAAGCGAGTCAGAGATATCAATCAGATGGTACTGATTTAGTTGTATTAGCCGGGTCTGAGTATGGGACTGGTAGTAGTAGAGATTGGGCTGCAAAAGGTACACTTTTACTGGGAATTAAGGCAGTTATTGCAACCTCATTTGAGCGTATACATCGTTCAAATCTTGTAGGTATGGGTGTTCTTCCTTTAACATTCATGGATGGTGTTGATGCCGAGACTCTTGGCTTAGATGGTACTGAAAGTTTCAACATTCCTGCTGATGAAGAATTGATACCTCTATCAACAATAAATGTTGAAGTCAAAAGAACTAATGGGGAATCTATTAATTTCAGTGCAGTGGTACGTTTAGATACACCAGTAGAGGTTGATTATTACAACAATGGTGGTATATTACAAACAGTTTTACGTAATCTGGCAAAAGAGTGATGTTGAAACATGATGTTTTACCTGTAAGCAATGTAGCGGAGAATTGAGTATGCAGATGAGAAGTACTGTTCGATTCAGATTTCAATCACCTGAAGATGGCATAGACGTCATTATTCAGGGTGATTCTCACGTAGTTGAGTCTTTACGTGAAGAGTTGGGATTACAAGGGAGAGTTGGTTTTATTCAACCACTTAATACTAGAATTATAGGTGGGCAAGAATCTGAATCACAATCAGCCATGGGTTATGACGGCGAATTATCAGAAACTCTTCGGGAAGAAAATAAATTACCAGGGCCTACTCCTGACCCTACTAGTATTCCTGCAGTAGTTCGTCGGATTGGTGATCTTGATTTTAAAAATAAGATTTCAGAACTTGATGGACCTTCTAGAACTGAACCTCAGTTAGAATATATCAGGGAGTTCCTTGAGTCAATAGATACTCCTGAACCATTATCGAATAATCTATCTGGAGATCCTATGGCGGAAGCTTGGTTACAGATATTATTGACACTTGTCGTCCGTGAACATGGTCAAACATCCCTTCCCCTGAGTGCTATTGAAGAACTAATAGGTGAGCAAATGAATAGGGAGGGGCCAGAGTTGGAATTATTCCTCAATCGATTATGGATCATGGGCCGATTAGAGTTAATATATGGTGGTGCCGAAGTTGAATACGCGCCAAATCCTAGTTGGTTAATCTCTCAATGATATAATTTAATTTGATAAATTTGTTTTTGAATGCTAAACTATTGTATATATGCATTAGCGTTGTTTGGTAGGTATGAGCAATACTGAAATAGACAACTTATGGGAAAAATTGAGTAGTCAATTAGAAACCTTAGTAATTAATTAGAGTATTAATTTGAATGTTAATTCTATTCAATAGTAATTACGTTTTGTTAGTTTTTCAATACTTTTTTTTAGTCCTTTTTTTTTGATATAAATGTCCATTTCTAGCCTAATCTCGAATGAATATTATCTTGACAAAGCCAGTATTAGGTCTCAAAAAAGGAATCAAGCGGTAATAAGTGCTAAGAATGGAAAGAAACTCCGAAGGAGTATGCTGTATACTACAAAGAACGCCCCTAATCAAGCCGCGAAGAGTCGGAAAGCCGTACTACTTGTGACATTGATGCTAAGTTCGATATTATTATCGCTAGTTCCTGCAGTCTCTGCTTCTCGTATTACGCAGTATGCTGTCCAAAGAGATCCATCCTATATTTCGATAGGCGATCTTAATTGTGATGGGCATAATGATATTGCTTCAGCTAGTACCATGGGACTATTCATCACTGTACTATACAATGATGATGAAGGTACTGGAACTTTTGCCGATAGGCAAGATGTATTCATATCGAACAATAATTCAAGGAGAGCAGGTTTCGTCGATACAGCCGATGGAACTCGTGTTGAAGTTGCAGATATCGATGGTGACGGTGTGAACGATCTTGTATACTATCAACAAAATGTTAGATTTGTTGGAGAGTCATTTGTACGACCCGGAAATCTCACAGTCCTTTGGGGTGATTGTTCTGAAAGAGTAAATACTTGGAGCGATTCTGAAATTACAATATCAAATCCTTATCTTGCAGATATGGAGGTAGCTGATATTGATGGAGACGGTAATGCCGACATTGTTATGGTAGTTACAGATAGTACTGCTACAAATCAATATATTCAGGTATACAAAGGACCGGACCCAACTTTACTGACTTCTCAACAAACACTTGCAGTGCCTCTAACTAATGGACTTTACACAGATATGATGCTTGGTCATTATGGAGAAACCGTAACTGGAGGTGGATTGCCTGGCGGTGGAGGTATTGGCGATTGTGAAGATCTTGATATTTGGTTGCTTAGAACACCTCCATTCAACACAGGTGTTGGAATATCTGTCGGGCATTATGATAATATGACTATCCTTGAATATGATTGTCTTACAGGGCAATTTCCAAATCCAATGACCGGAGGACAAGGGGTTCATAATTTCAAACTTGATGCGGAGCATAATGAACCACTATATGGGATTGACATTAAAGATACTAATGATGATGGTGAAATAGATCTAATCGCTGCTATTGATGGCCTGACTGGAAATATATCATATGCCTTTGGTTCAGGGACTTCCTGGACTACTCAGAATTATGCATATTTAGGTGACTTTAAGGGTGCATCAATTACAATTGAAGATGTTAATAATGATGGTGAATATGACTTTTTTGTCCCTACTGAATTGACTCTTACGCGAATCCAAGATTCAACTTCTCAGAATCAAACTTACCTTTTACTTGATAATCTGAGAGAGATCAACTCAGTAGAAATAATCCTTGCGAACCCTAATGGTCCAGGGTATCTCCCATCATTATCTTTTGATGTGGGTAGAAGGCCTACAATGGCTCAACCCGGTCAATTACAGGGCGGAGATGATAGTGCCTTTGAGATTGTAATCGGTCAGCGTGATTACGCTTACAGATTCTCTAATAATGCAATGTGGCTTGATACTCAAGGCTGGCCAGGTGCGGGAGATTTCCTCTCAGTATTAACTCTTGATAATCAGGATTTAGGTATCACAGATGTCAGCGTCGCTCCTGCGTCATATAATCCAGCAACTGGAGCTGCTCAACTAGGTGAAGGTAATAGGTACGTTAATGTTACAATTAAGAATACTGGATTAAATCCAATTTCAGGTAGCATTGATGTCGATTTAGAAGTCAAAGAAGTATTAGGTGGTACTGACACAATTGTATATGCCAATGACTTTGATGGTAATGAAGACAAATCTGCTTGCAATGCATGTAATTGGGCAAAATACTCTTACACTGGAGAATATGGTGAAGGACTATCATCTTGGCATGAAGAAACAAATTCTACAGTGGAGCAAAATGCTTCATGGTATGAAGCAGATTCAAATCCGACAGATTACTACTGGGCCGGTCTTGATTATGAGGGAACTAATGAATCCGATTCAGGATATTATAATCATCAAGATGAGGCAATAATTCTTCAGAATGTTGATTTATCAGGCGCAGATGCTGCGTATCTTGACATGTGGGCAATGTGTAGTTCATCATACTTCCAACTTTATCTAGCCGAACAATTTGATGTAGTTGAACGTTGGTTGTATGAAGATTCTTGCAGTATAGAAGTTTGGAGTGATGGTAGTGGATGGGAACAAGTATTCTTTGCAGGTGGATGGGATAATGACAGATATTTCCGTATATTATATCAGGGAGTTGATCCTGAATACAATACCTATAATGGTAATGTAGCAACAGAAACGGCTACTGGTTGGTTGAATTTCACAGCAGATGGTTCAGCATCTGATGATCCTGAAAAAATAAATTCTATCGATTTAACACCTTATGCTGGTCAAATTATCGATATTCGATTTAGATTTAGAAGCGGACTTGTGGGGTCGATAGGACCTGCCGGTGCATCTGCAAATACCGGCTTAGATGGTTTTGCTTTCGACAATATATCTATCAGGAAAGTTGATGTTACTTTCGGAACTGAAGAATTAGTAAGTCAAGAATTATCATTTACAAACTTGGGTGCTGGTTCCACACGTGAAGTTTCACTTACATCGGATTTCATTGATAATAAAACCTATTATATCTCAACAGTTCTTGAAAATCCTACTGGTTTCCAAAATTTAGATGCTACAAATGATGAAGTGAGATTTCAGTTAACTGTGAATAATCTTTACGACCCAGGAGTCGCTGAAGAACCTTGGATCGATTTAGAAAATGGTGTTAGGTATGCATCAGGTACGAGAGATATTAATGTAAAGGTTCAGAATTACGGCAATACTGTTACTGACTTCCAAATTGAAGCTAAAGTTCGTAATGCACTTCCTGACTTAGTTGCTATTGAGGATTTCTCCTTTGGCAACTCTGCAGACCAAATTTGGGAAGATGATGGTAACGAGAATGGTAGTCGTCTTGATGATTCTAGTGGCTCTAATGGAATGTTACCTCAAAATCAAGGAATATTCAATAATCATGCATATTGGTTGGGTCATCCAGATACTGGCTATGGTGACAATTGGAATGAAACTCTAACAATTTCTGACATCCCTGTTGGTGCAGATGGTGCGGATTTCACATACTTGACATTTGACTATTATGCTGAAGGTGATTACTTGAAAGACAGCAATGGGAATATTCTTGCAATTAGAGATGCGGCTCAGTTAGAAGTTTCATGGACAAAGAATGGAGAAAATTTCAATGGTATAATATTTGGTAGTTGGACCGATCTTAATGAAAACGGGCCACGTCCTTTCGATACTTGTGAAGATTTCGATAATAATGGATATGATGAAGTAGAGTATTTTGGAGATTTCTCCGATAAATATGATTCAGTTGTTTGGTTTGATTCTGAACAGATTGTCAAATCAGTAACTGTTGATATGTCTAATATTTTCTTACAAAATCAATCAAGTGAGAATACTTTCGAATGGCAAGAGGAATGTACTTCACTTTCTGGCTCTGATGTTAGTTTAACTTGGAGATTTTTATCCAATGAAGATGGTGTGAATGGTAATGCTGGTTCTGCAGGATTTGCTATAGATAATATAAGAATTGAAGAATTTACTTTTGAGGAAGATGGTATTTACACTGTTGATGTGAATGGTATGGATGCATCGGAAAAGCAAATTATTACAATAGCTAATCATGATTTCCAGAGTGGTATTTACAGAATTGATGTCAGAACTTTATTCAATAATACAGATCCTCTAGATAGATGGTATAATCAGTCTGAAGTAACTTTGGCAAATAACTTTACTACCATAATGTTCAGTATTGCTAGTGCAGATATTACTTTAATGCAACCAGATATTCTTGATTGTACTACTGATATTACTTATGCATGTGTATATACTACAAATAAAAACCAACAAGGTGTTTATGGAGCGTCTTCTCATGACTTTGTTTTACCATTACTAAATGGAGTTATAGAAGCTGAATACCAACTGGCAATGAGGATTTTAGATGAAGATACTGGACAAATTGTCTATGATGAATATTCAGATAATGGTCCATTTGATTTAGTTCCGCACGAACGATCATGGGCTAATTGGTCTGCACCTTATTCATCGTGGTATGATGGGCATACTTACAACATCAGTTTCTTTGCTACTTTCACAGATGATGGGAATAGTTCTGGCAATGAAAGGTTCTTCGTAATACAATTCTTTGATCAGGTTGATGTTGCAATATTGTCTAATCCTACTGACCAAAACCGTCTTCAGCAAGTTAAGAAAGATCTTAATGCGATGAATCTGACCTACACTCAACTGAGAGTTAGCGATTGGGAAACTTATGCAACTCCTGATTGGATTGAACATTACAATAAGGTATTACTTCCTTGGCAAACTGACTATAACGTAGTTTACGGGGATTATTATGAGATAATGGATTCTACTAGAGAAAGTGATGGTCTAAGCGTTGTAGATGTATTAGAGAACTTCATGCTTTATGGTGGTACAGTTCAAATGCACTTAGGTCCATATCAGAATGAATATGACCCTGGTAAATTAATTTTTGATATGGCTATTAAAGACAGGAATCAATACAATTTCTCTACTGATAATAGGATCAATTATGACGATCTTTCAATTGATGATCCATACCATCCAATATTGTTAGGTATTGACAAGGTGACATTCTCAGGGATTCATGCTGGAGGATATGTTGCAAGTGCTGGAATAGATGTTGCATCTCAAGTTCAGGCTCATCAGATACCTGCTACTTGCGGAGGTAGAATTAGCGTGACTGGAGGTACTTTCCATACTCTGTTGAGAGATACAGACCAAGGTCACTCTCTAATGTCTATTTGTAACAAAGGGGCTGGAGGTTTGATTGTCACGACCGTTGACGTAGAGAATCCTAGTGTGTCTGAGCCTTATGGTGGAGAAAATATTCCATTGTTATCAAATATGCTTTCTTATCATCTAACTCCTTACCCTATGGAGTTCGGTATCGCAGGTACTGATTTCGAACTAATCATCAATGGTGAGTCAGTAGATATAAATCCAACAACAGGAGCATATCGTGATAAATATATCAAGAGTAATGCGGATTTAGAATTCAATTACATCTCAGATATTCCTGGCTTGACTGCTGATTGGGATCTTGAATCAGGAAATAATGATTCAGTTACTGGATGGGACGGTGCGATTCTTGATTCTGGTATAGTTAGCCATACGAATCAAATTAATCCATCTATACCTACTATGGGTTCCTTCTGCGCAGCAGGCGTTGAAGAACCTTGTAGAATTGGTGCAGAGTGGTTGCTAACTCTCTATCTTCATGATGATGAAGGTCATACTCGGATTACTTATATTCGCTTAATTACTAACGATACTCTTGCTGATGATTTCTATCCGATTTCCGATGCTTCAATCGTCCATGACCCTCTTACTTCTGAGTTCATTACTCCAGCTGGTACAAAGCCGATAGCAGGTGTTGAATGGCCAGTTTACAGAGTCAGATTGTCTGAAACGGGTGAAACTACAATCAAATTCACAGGTGAAAACAGTACTGATCCAGATGCACCACCTGGTGATTCAGGAATAGCTCTCTATGAATGGAGAGTTATCAATGATATGCCAGTAGGCGAATTTAATGATGAACAGCACGTTTGGCAAAATCCCGCTGCAGTTACTGATGAATGGAGTTATACATTTAGAAATATCACTGCTAGTTCATCAATTGAGAAAGATGTTCGTGTAGAATTAGTTGTATATGATAAGGCTGGTAAACAGACTCAAAATAAGTATCGTATGTATTTCATAATAGTCGGTGAAGATGATGGTGATGCAGAACCTGTATGGTCATTCCAAGCACCTCGACCTAGCGATTCTCAACAAGGCGATACAGTAACAATTGTAGGTAATATTTTAGGTGGTGCTGAAAATGGTGATGTGATGATTGAAGTTTCATTAGATCCCCTAATTTTAGATTATACACCTACTCAAAAGATTACTCAAAAATCTATTGGGAAATACAATGTATCGAATAATTTAGGTGATGGTGCAGGGTTTTCAATGACTTTGGATATCTCTGAACTATATTCCACCAGTGGTGTTAGTGCAACGCTTTACTTCAGAATTACTGAAGCGGATGGAAGTAGGTATTTGTTAACCGATGAAATTGCCATTAATCTGCTACCTAAGGATGTTTGTGATCTTGATCCTACTTCCTCAGGATGTGGTAATACTGGAAATGCAGGCATTAACCCAATTGTCATTGGAGTTGTTGGCTTGATAGGTATATTAGCAATCGTTGGTGTTACTCTCGTGGCTAGAAATAGAGGTGGTAAAGACTCTGGTGCAGATGTAGTCGAACAGTTCGGCGGCGTTGAACAAATGGACCCGGTCGAAGCATATGTCCAACAGATGGTTGCATCCGGGTATGATGAGCAAACTGCAAGGCAGTACGCTGAGCAGTACTATGCTTCTTATTACGCTCAACAAAAAGGCGGTAATTAGCGAACTGATTTAATTTAGGGTGCCTTAAAACGTACCTTGAATAATGAGTTGCGAACGCCTTGGAAACATGGATACATCAGGACCTTACACAGTGGCAGACATTTCTCTTGCCGATGCAGGAGAAAAAAGAGTTGCCTGGGCAAGGAGTAGAATGCCTGCTCTAGCTGCACTAAAAGCTCAAGCAGAAATAGATAAACCACTTGCTGGACAGAGAGTCTCCGGTTGTCTTCATGTGACTAAAGAAACAGCAATATTGATTGAAATAATCGTTGCAGCAGGTGCTGAAGTATCTTGGTCAGGGTGCAACCCTTTGTCAACTCAGGATGATGTTGCTGCGTGGTTAGCAAGAGAAGGGTATGGAGTTCATGCCTGGTATGGCCAAAATAATGATGGTTTTTACGAATGTATTGATAGAACCTTAGATTTCAAACCTACTTTGACTCTTGATGATGGTGCAGATTTAATCTATAGAGTACATAGTAAATTCCCCGAATTATCTAGTGGGATTATTGGAGGTACCGAAGAAACAACAACTGGTGTCCACAGACTTAGAGCAATGGCTGATGCTGGTGAGTTATTATATCCAGTTATAGCCGTTAATGATGCAGAAACTAAATGGGATTTTGATAATGTTCATGGTACCGGTCAATCAACAATTGATGGTATCATAAGGGCAACTAGCGTTCTTCTCGCAGGCAAGGTGTTTGTTATCGCTGGATATGGCCATTGTGGACGTGGTTTGGCTAATAGGGCACGAGGATTAGGCGCAAATGTCATCATTACAGAGATAGATCCAATATGTGCTCTAAAGGCTATTATGGATGGTTTCAGAGTCATGAAAATGGACGATGCTGCCTCTTTAGGTGATATATTTTGTACTGCAACAGGCATGAAAGATGTCATTGTTGGTAGGCATATAGACATAATGAAGGAAGGGGCAATTATTAGTAATACTGGCCATTATGATTGTGAAATTAATATCCCTGATTTAGAACAAAGATCCACGGGAATATTCACTATACGTGAAAATAATGAAGCTTTCATATTACATGATGGTCGAACTGTATACCTACTTGCACGTGGTCGTCTTGTAAATCTTGCAGCAGCAGAAGGGCATCCCAGTGAAGTAATGGATATGTCATTTGCGAACCAATTTCTTGCATTATGTAGACTCGCGAAAGAAGGCCCATCATATTCTAACACTGTATACGACATTACAACCAAACAAGATCGTGATCTAGCTTCTCTCAAACTTTCTACGACTGGAATAACTATTGATGAACTTACTGAAGAACAAGTTAATTATTCTACAGATTACAGCGCTGGAACCTAGGATAAAGATTGCAACTCATTTTCATTTCCTTCATTTTCAATTATTGAAGGTGCTTTTTCCTTATACCATTCTGGTAATCTTAACATAAATTGAGGATTTATCTTTTCATTTGCTTCTACTAATAGACCTAATCTTTCAATTACTGTATTACTCCGATTTTTTAGCATTGAGTTGTAAACAATGCTACCGCGAATTGAATCAGGAATACATAATTTACCAGATGAAGTTTCGTAATCTATTGCTCTATCTACATCTAATGCGTGACGATTTCTTTTTTGCAATAATCCCATTGAAGCCCTTGTAAGAATTCCAAATGATCCGAGAATTAATAAGAATACGAGTACGAAACCAAATAATGAACCACCCAAAAAAGTCATTGCTATACTTCCCAATATGAATACAATAGGAGCTATAAATGCAATTAGCCAAAATGTTGATGTTAGTGGTTTTACTTTCTTCATTCTTTCAATGACTTCCCATCTTGGATGTTCAGGGTCTTGAGGTCTAAATATCTCTTCTTTTTCCATTTTAGCCGCTCTCTCGACCATTTTTCTTACTCCATCCATTCTCATCGCCTGTTGGTTCGATGGAGCATCCATATCTTCATCATATAATTCGATTAATCTTTCTGCACATTCTTCATATAACCCTAGTCTAACTAATATGGATATTTGTTCAATGACAGGGGTCACATCAGTTGGATATTCATTTCTATATTCTTCCCACCATTGCAATGCATCTTCAAGCATACCGAGGTTATCGGCTAATAGCCAACCTCCTATTTTCCATGCTTCAATATTTTTAGGTTCAATAAGTACAACTTTTCTTAATGCGGATATAGATTTAGCCGATTGCTCAAGCGTTGGATCAATTTGTTTACCCCTAGTTGGGGCGGGTAATGACCATGTAGCTATACCCATCCAAGCATCTGAATGTGTTTCGTCAATGTGTACTACATCTTTAGCCGCTTCTATTGCAGAATCAAAGTCACCTTTATCTCTGTGATCGAGGGCATCGAGCCAAATCATTTCCGCACTCTTCGCCATAAGCAGCGGTAACAGTTCTAAGAAATTAAACCTCGGGTACGCAGAGTTCGTTTTAATCCTAAATCATCTTCGAGAATTGAACTTCTTATCGCTTCGTCCTCTACTAGGACCTCTTCCATTTCCTGGCCTACTTGTGCTTTGTCGATTCCCTGACCTACCTGTACTTTGCCGATTTGATGGTGGCCTACTACTTCTAGAACTGTTATTTTGACGTTCCGTAGATCTTCGGTCAGGTCTTCTCGCTCTAGCCGGGGTGTTTCTACTGCCCTTTGCACTGTCAGGTCCTCCTGGCTTCCTGACATCACAGCTTGATCGATTACAGAAATTTTTACTTGCATAGTTATGATTCTTACATTTAGGGCACATCCAATCCCCTGGTTTCATATTTGGTTCATCATCACTATTTCTTCCACGATTATTGTCATTTCTTCCACGATTATTATCGCGATATGAATTATTATTATTATTTCCTTGTGGTTTCTTTTCATCACAACTTGATCGATTACAGAAATTCTTGCTTGCATAGTTATGATTCTTACATTTAGGGCACATCCAATCCCCTGGTTTCATATTTGGTCCATCATTACTATTTCTTCCACGGTTGTTGTCATTTCTTCCACGATTATTATCGCTATATGAATTATTATTATTTCCTTGAGGTTTCTTTTCATTGCAAGTAGATCGGTTGCAATATTGTTTGTTTGCATAGTTATGATTCTTACATTTCGAGCAGCGCCAATCTCCTGGCTTCATATGTACGTCTCTGTCAAAGCTACGGCGATCCTGCCCTCTTTGTCCATCATTCCCTCTACTTCTATTATTTTGGTCATTACGAGGGCTTCTATCCCTTGGAGCAATTTCTATAGGTGACCCAATCGCATTCGTTGCAATTACTCCTTCAGCTAATGGCTTGATATGAATGAACGCTTTATCTTTTGTCCCAATGACTGAATCTACTCGTCCTAGGAACTTCCCTCCTACGACTCTTATGCCAGTATAGAGTCCAGGTGCTCTACCTTCGAAAGACACTAGTAAGCCACCTTCATGAGAGGGTCGACTGACATTCCCGGAGAAACTCATATGTTAATCGCGTCGGGTTGAGTATATGAGACCGATAGTTAAAGATAAAATTGTAAGAACTACACCTGACCCCGGTAAAAATCCATTATCTTCATTACTTCCAGGTGGTGGTAAAGTTGGATTTTGTTCTTCAAATAGGTGAGTATTATTGACCATTAAAACTACTTCATTACATTTTAATGAAATGTCGCAACCTGTAATTTTCACTTCATGTATTCCTTCATCCCATACTCCAAAATTTATTATTGGTGTACTCCAAGAATCACCTGATACAGATACGCTACCTGCCGATAAATCATCTATAGCCAACGAAAATAGAACCTCTTCTCCGTCTGGATCACTAAATTGACCTTGTGCCTTCCATGTATCTACTTCCCATCCATACTCAGATACGCTTATCATAGGCGGCGAACTTTCTTTTGTTATATCCAGATAGAATAGTTTATCGACAGAATATACGTTTTCACCGTAAGCCCTAATCCATAGGTTAACTCCACCTGGTATTATTCCTGTTGATTCGACCATTAGTGTAGTATCTGACATTATATTGGTAGTGCCAATAGTTGCCATATTTATATTTTGATTTTGTGTAAAGCTATATTCTAAAGTTAATTCTGGCCATCCTTCATTTAACTCAATCATTATTGGATGTGGGGTTAAAAGAATACTAGATGTAGTGGATACAGAAATTGGAATACCCAGAAACCATGTTCTATTACCTGAACTCTGCCCTAAACTATCGGTAGCTTCACACGTGACATTCGTGATTCCATTATCAGGAATATTTCCCCATAATGATTTTTCTTTTTGGTATATGTTTATTGAATCATTGCCCAAGCAATTAATTTCTAATTGAGTTACAGGTCTTTCATCAGTAAACCATGATGATACACTCTCCCAATCCGCCCATGCTCTTTCGCCACTATCTAATGAGGGAAACCATGATCCATCAAGTGGGGCATTATCTGTCCAAACTGGAGGTTCATCAATTGGTATAGGTGCTACAGTAAAATCAGCAAATATATCCTCGCCACTGGGCCAAATATCAGGGCTTCCATGAGGTGTTAATACATATTTAATGCCTGATTCAACAGTATTTTCAAAGGTATAACTTGACGAGTCATCTCCAACACATGTCCCTCTTAACGGTGCATCAGAATTTGTTGAGGGTTCAAATTCAACATCTCTTCCTTCACATTCTTCCCACATATCTAATCTTAAATTTGGGTTCTCAGGAAAAACAAATTCAAGAACCGCATTAGTCATATTAGATCCATTGAAGGCCAGTGTAAACTCATTACCTAGGTCTACACTAGGTATCGTCATTGTTGCATTTAACCAGATCTCTAACCTACATTCATCAATTCCTTCAGAATCGCTGATGAGAGTGTCACAATTTCTCTCGGAATTAGGGTATACTGGGATTTCTACGCAGTCACTACTAGAACCAATGGCAGTACAATCTCTCATCTCTGCATGATTCGATGGCACTAAATTCCATTCTTCAACTATCGGTTCTTCCCACGATGCATTCTTCCAATCTAAGCCAACACCTCCTCTGTGTGGTGCAGATTCTCTAATACCGATTCTTGTCAATGCGTGCTCTATGCACTCTGAAGCAATAGCCTCAACAGCAGATTTTTCATCAGTTGATATCCAACCATCACCTCCACTTGGATATAGTTCTTCTAGATATAAATCTAAAGATTCTCTCAATTGGTCAACTATAGTTCCATTTACCCATGCTCTTGCTTCTACATTTGCTGTATTCCAGTCCTCGTTTACAACAATCTCAAAATATGCATGAGTATATTCAATAATATCTTCGAAGGTAAGAGAATTACATCTTTGTTCTAAAGTCCCACCACCTCCACCAAGCTGGTCTCTCGGTGAAACTTGTTCGTCTAGTGCTTGTTCATTATTCTCGAATGAATATAGTGAAGAAAACATCAAAAATATCGTTAGGATTGCCAGAACCTTCGGTAGTCTAAGATTATTCACAACCTATGCAAAAGGTATAACCTCATCATCATATCGTATGTTAATTTTAACATTCACTTCTCACTTCTACTCTATTTAGGGGGTCCTAAATTTAATATACACTATCTCTCTCGGAAGGTTTAGGTAGCCCTAAATATACCTATTGGAGATTATAATATGAATACTAAAAAAATAGTAACTTGCTTGATTTCGATACTTTTCTTGACGACTGCTCTAGCCGGATGTTTGAATAATAATGATGATGATAAATTAGGCAGCCTTGTAATTGCTTATGAAATTCAGTCTGATTATGATAATATCGATGAAAATCCGCAACAATTGGCTGATTATTTATCTGAAGAATTAAACTATGATGTTTCACTCTATAGTGTGGATTCAGAAGGTGCTATGATTGAGGCATTGAGATTTGGTAATGCGGATATAGCATTAATGGATAGTGGTGCTGCTTGGGTAGGTTGGCAGCAGTACGGTTTAGATGCTCTAGGTGCTGATCAGAAAAATGATGGACGCACATACTACAATGCTCATGCATGGGTTAAAGCAGACAGTGAGATGGCAGATGCGCATTTAGACGATAACCCTTACACTGATCCTTTTGCTCTTCTTTCCGGAAAGACCTCTTGTCATACAGGATGGCTCAAATCAGCCGGTATGTTACTCCCAATGGGATTCCTAATAGGCCATGGTTATGCTAATGTTATTGGCGACCCTAATGATGTGGAGACTATACGAAATACAATTTTCGAACATTTCAATGAAAATGCATCAATACCTGATTCCGGGACTCCTTATTATGGATATGAGGGGGCTATAAAATGTCTTTCTGATGGTACAGGAGACGTTGCTTTTGCTAAAGATAGTACTGTCGATACTTTCTGCGATAATGAGTTGTCAACTGATAATAAAGATTGGTGTCTTTCTAGAGACCAATATATTGCCTTACCTGCTTTCGGGAAATCTCCAAGTCATCCTGTCATGTATAATCCTGAGCTCATTGACCCAGTACTTTTGACTCAAATCACTGAAGTTCTTATTGGTATGGGTGAAGACTCAAAAGCTAGTGAAATATTAGAAAAAGTTCTCAACACACCGGGAATCGTCGCAACAAATGCTGAGGAACATTTGTCTAGTTATTCTTCATTAATTTCAAATATCCCTGGGATATCTGCATATTATAATGATAAATTCACTATTAATGGGACCATCTCCCCCACAATCGAAAAAGTTAGAGTGGCATATGAAGTTAAGGCCGATTATGATAACATTGACGAAAACCCTCAAATTTTAGCAGATTATCTATCAGAGGTTTTAGGGGTCCCAGTAGAGCTCTACAGCGTAGATTCTGAAGGTGCAATTATTGAAGCATTAAGGTTTGGCAATGCAGATATCGCATTCATGGATGCTGGAGCAGCATGGGTAGGCTGGAAAGAATATGGATTAGCAGCAATGGCAGCAGAAATATCAGAATTCTACGCTCGTACATATTATAATGCTCATGCTTGGGTTAAAGCAGACAGTGAGATGGCAGTAGCACATCTTGATGATGACCCTGATACAGACCCATTTTCTCTCCTTGAAGGTAAAACTTCATGTCATACAGGATGGCTGAAATCAGCAGGTATGCTTTTACCAATGGGATACTTAATCGGGAATGATTACGCACCTGTTCTTGGCGATGAAAATGATATTAATTCATTGAGAAACACCATTTATGGTTTCTTTAGTTCTGATGCTTCAATACCTGATTCAGGAACTCCTTACTATGGCTATTCTGGTGCTGTCAAATGTTTATCAGATGGTACGGGAGATGTGGCCTTTGCTAAGGATAGTACTATTGATTCTTATTGTGGTAATGATGAAGTCACTGATAATGAAGATTGGTGCCTTGAGATAGACCAGTATATCGCATTAGATTCATTCGGTCAAGCACCTAGTCACCCAGTTATGTATAATCCAAGCAGTTTGGATGTCCAAACTAGAACTGCAATATTGAATGCCCTAATGTCATTAAATTATGAAACATACGTAGAAAATTATACAGTCATGGGGAATACATATACTGGTTGTTATGATATCTCTGTACACGTGATTGATGAAGAGGCTCCAAAGAATACTTGTGGATCTGAAATTTTAACAAACGTTCTCAATACACCTGGTTTAGTTAGAGTGACATCTCAAGAGCATTTAGGTAGTTATTCTGAATTAATCAGTAATATCCCTGGGATATCATCTTACTATAATGACAAATTTCAGATAGAGGATTGATTTAGAATTTAATTGCTGGGAGGAGGCTTCATGATTTATCTCCCGGCAATACCAAATAAGGGTTTAGTCACCCCTAAACTTACTGCTAAGATGTGGTGATTGAATTATGGCTGATGATTTGGAAGGAATTGAAGCCATTAAGGTCCCAATTATTAGACTATTAGATGTTGAGATCGGTTATAAGATAACTGAACCATTGGTTAAAATCCCTAATTTAGAGATATTTCCTGGTGAAATAGTGGCTATTGCTGGTCCATCTGGAGTTGGTAAGACTACTCTATTGCGTACAATTGCAGGTCTGGTTAGGCCAATATCAGGTACTTTAGAGGTATGTGGGTCAGTTAGTCCTTCAAGGCCAGGTAAGGGTGTGTTAGGTTATGTTCCACAACGCCTTGGCCTGATTCGCCATACTAGTGTTATGCACAATGTGATGATTGGTGCTAATGCAGGCCATAACAAGTCACTTTGGTCACTTTTACCTTCATCTACGGCTAAAAAAAATGCTCTTGAAGCCATAGAATCTATGGGGCTTTCGGATAAGTTAAATGAACCGATTAGAAGACTCTCAGGGGGTCAACAAAGAAGAGTTGCTACGGCCAGAACTCTTGCTCAAAAACCATCTTTGATAATGGCAGATGAGTTCCTAAGTGAATTAGATGAAGAAACTATGACTATGGTTTTGAATGAAGTTACTAAATATATTCGTCAAAGTGGTGCCTCTTTACTAGTTGTTGAACACGATATTTCTCGAGCGAGATCAATGGCAGATAGGCTATTGGTTATTGATGATGGACGCGTAAATCCATTTATTACAGAGGCAACCGCTATCGAGGTGAAAATTTGACTCTCAAAGAATTATTCTCTAAGTCCTCAGGTGTTGTACTGAAATCTTCTCCCATATTAATCATATTTTTTTCTTTTTGGGTTTTTACTGGGATGGTGGATGATTGGGGACGATTATCAGGAAGTGTTGACAATCTATTCATTTTTATCGATGAATCATTATGGCCTCCTGATTGGAGTGTTATAGAACCTCAGGCTTACCCTGTATGTACGGCCTATCCTCTATTTGATTTCACTTGCTCTACTGCTTGGATTGGGCTATTAGAGACAATTAAGATAGCATTTGTCTCAACTGTTTTCGGTATGTTACTATCACTCCCAATATCTCTTCTCGCTGCCCGTAATCTTAATCCTTGGTGGCTCTCATATAGTTCTAGATTTA
>Ga0302118_10000350_pt1 | contig 21371 bp, 17 predicted proteins | sample AG5_331_MG_FD_203126 | JGI IMG/M metagenome (GOLD analysis project Ga0302118, IMG submission 203126) | Marine microbial communities from Western Arctic Ocean, Canada - AG5_33.1 | ecosystem: Environmental > Aquatic > Marine > Oceanic | place: Canada: Western Arctic Ocean | collected 2017-10-01 | reverse complement strand
CCCGCTGGACATGTGGTCATAAAGATTGATGGCTTCCTTCAGGGAGATCTCGTGTCCGGGGCTTTGTTGCAGGTGGTTCCACGAACTGATGGCGCTCCGGATGGTCTTTTTGATGGAGGGCGAGCCCTTGCGCTCAAAGTAATGCCCGCTGGAGGTGAGCCTGTCGGCCAGTTCATCCAGCATGTAATTGGCCTGCGCTAGGACGAGCCATTCGTCGTCGCCGAACGAGACCGTGTTGGCGTCATAGGTGCGCTCGACGCTTCCCTCCTCGGGGCGGGGCATCCAGACTTTCTTCTGCCTGCTGCGGATACGCTGGACTACGGAATCGGCGATGGCATGGACGCTGCGCGGAACCCTGTACGACTGGGACAGCACCTCGGAGCCGCCCGGAAGTCCAACAAAGTAGTTGATGTCGGCTCCGGCCCACCGGTAAATGCCTTGGTCGTCGTCTCCTGCGACGAACATGCGGTCGCTGCGGTCGTTGAGGTGGTGAGCAACTTTCCATTGCAGTGGAGTAAGGTCCTGCGCCTCGTCAAGGAACACCACCTTCAGGAAGGGGATGTTCCCCGGCTTCTCGGAAAGCTCCACCATCATGTCGGTGAAGTCTTTCAGACCGTTGAGCAGCTTGAAGCGCTCGTACTCTTTGTACAGGTGCTCGAACTCGTAAAACGGAATGGGAAGATCGGTTATGTTGTAGGCATACTGCGTCCCCCTCAGAGTGTTCCGCGCCAGATCAAAGGCCCGCATGATGGGGTTGTTAGATTTCATCAGCATAAAGCCGTCATCGGCTATGTGCTCGGAGCCGCTTGTAGACAGGTCTACCCCGGTCTCCTCGCTGAAACCCCGGAGGCCCTTGTCGCCGAGTACCTCCGCCCCGGTCATACCAAGAGCCTGGAACGCCAGACTATGCAGCGTCCGGAAGTACTGAAAGTCTTTCTCCGGGTCGAGGTTGAACCTCGCCACAGCGCGGTCTCGTGCTTCGTGGGCCGCTTTCCGCGTGAAAGCAAAATACCCTATGTCGTTGGGTGACATGCCCCCGGCCAGTAGAGCGTCTACCTGATTCAGTAGCGTGGTCGTTTTCCCGGTTCCGGGAGGGCCAAAATACCTAAACATCATCTGTCGCCTTGGGTTTTTCGTCCAATGCCCCCGGCATCTCTAACCGGTGCCCGTACCGCACTTTCAAAAATACGTCCATCTCATACCCCAAGGCGTCAAGGATCGCCTCTATCTTTTGTACCGAAAGCTGCCGTCCTGCTCCGACGTTCTCGTATTCGGCAATGGTCCGCTGCTTCATTTGTGCCCTGACCGCGAGGTCTTTCTGAGAAATCCCGGCCTCCTTGCGTAGCTCCTTTATAAGCTGGCACCAGTTAACTTTCGTTGTGGTCAAAACGGTACATCCTCTTCTTCGTCGAAACGGGAGCCAAACTCCTCGTCAATCTTTGTATATGCAGGTATCGACCAGCATCGGACCATGTGTCCCTTGAGCCGGAATTGTTCGGCCTTGCCGTCTATGTCTCGAAGTCGCTGCGCTATCTTGTTGGACCGGTAGTCGAAGAACTTGTTGCGCTTCAGGAACGCCTCGAAATCCTTGAGCCGGAAGTAGGTCCGGCCCTCTTCCTCGTCGGTCCATGGGCGACGAAGAAGTATCTCTTCCCGGTCCATCGCGGACTGCATGTGCGTCGAGAACTCTTCCAGCAAGTCGTAGAACTGCCCGCTCAGACTGGTATCTGCTGACGTGGAGATTACCGCGCCCTCTGTGTCCACCATTTGTCCGAGAAGGCTGTTCATCTGCGCCTCCCAAGCCTGCCGGGTGATGGTGCGCGGCATGAAGTTTATCTGCTCCATACAAAGTATTTGAAAGCGCGGCTGCTTCTGTAGACCTTCGGTGTCGAGTTCCACGGGGCTCCCATTCACGTCGAGAAACCAGAGGGGCGGCTCGCTGTCGTATTTTCGGAGGTTGGCTACGGTAGGGGTGTTGGCACCCCCTCCGACGCCGTGCTTCCGGCTGCGGCACAAATCCTTGTTGCAGAAATTGCAGATAGGCTGGTCGGCGCATTTGTACTGGTATTCTTTCTTTTTTATCTGGTCCGCGACGACGTTGACTTCTTTAAGGTCAAGCGGCGGATCCATGATCGTCTGGTTGTAGTCGAGGATCTTCGTTTCCCAGTCGTCGGGATACGCCTTCCGGAGATACACACCCAGATTGAACAGGCCATTGTTCCGTGTTCCCTCGGGAAAGCCCTGACGTAGCAGGGCCTGTAGGCACGGAGGGCCATCCTTGAGCTTATCGTCCACCACCGATACGGATTTGGACAGCAGGCCGTCTAACTGGTCCTCGGTTATTGCGGATGCTTCGGCTTGGTCCAGAAACTCTACGATGGTCGCGGCGCTTCCATCCTTGTTGAAGGCGTACCGCAGGCCGCCCTCGTGGTCAAAGTAGGGGAGGTTGAGGAAGTTTCCGTTATCCCCGCGCTCCAGAACCAGTTTGATCTGCTTGGGAAAGATCTCGCAGCCCCCGTACCCTATCTCGGCGGCTATTTCTTTTAGTTTAAGCTGGACCTTTTCGGCTTCCACGAACTCCTTAAAGAACAGGTACAGGTGCGCTCCTCCCGACTTACTGCGGCAGACCACCAGTGGAAGTTCCAGTCGGCTTAGTCTTTTTAATACCTCGCCGTGGTCCAGCGGGTACTGGTCAATGTCAATTGCTCCCCATAGGCAGGCGTCGTCCTCATTGATAGGAACAACGCCTATGCTCACCTCACCTTTCAGATGAGATGCGTAAGTGGCCGTGGTCCGTGGTTCGTGGACAAATTTATAGTTGCCCTTTTGCTTACCCCGAGCGTCCTTGGTTGTAATATCCAAGGCCCCGTAGGCTCGGTTCAAACCACGGAACAGCCGCGCAAATCTTTCTATTTCTTTTTTCATGGCGAGATATGGGGGGAGAAGTGCCTTCTCCCCCCAAATTACCTAGAAGGGCATGTCTTCGTCGGAGGAGGCTTTTTCGTCTTCCCTGACGTGTTTGACTCTCACCTGCCCGGCAAGGATGGACTCGGCGAACAGCCTGGCTTCCGCGTAAACGGACGGGTCGGAGACCACGCTGTCCTTGGAGATCTGCCAACCGTGCCACGAACCGTTCTTGTTTTCTTCAGGAACGGTTTCAAGTTTCCAGACGTGGCTGAAGCGTGGTGGGGTAAACAGGCCCCCCTTTGAGTCTTTCATCTTCAAAGACCGCATCGCCGAGTTCCACTGCTTCGACTTCTTGAACTGCGTAGACTTCATAGGCAGCAGTGCCTGCTGGGTCATGCCGTCCTCGTCGATGATGAGGACGTAATGCTGGGCGGTGCGTTCGAGATAACGCCCGCTGCCGCCTACGACGTAGTCCTTGTTGTCGTCGCCCCGCTCGGTCTGGGGTATTTCGTCTGACGAACTGTAGATACGGTGTGGTGCCCCGGTTCCTGTGCCACGCGGCTCCCATTCGATGAACTGGAGAACGTAGGCGCAGTTGATGACGGTCAGCCCTGCCTTTCCTTTGACGACATCCTTGGTAACGGTGTTGTAGATGTCACCGGCCTTGGCGTCATCGAGGTCGTCCAGTTCGTCGGACATCTTCTGCAAAACCTTCAGAAAAGGGATTGCGAGGTCTTCGGAACCAAGATCGCTCACGCCGATACCTGCGTCGGCTGCAAACATGTTTTCGTCCATGATTGCGACTTCCGCGGTCTTCTTTTTAGCCAATGGTCGCATTGCTCGGGCCATGGTCACTTACTCCTTTTGATGGTTGCTCGTTGCGAGATAAAAGCCCCAAATAAATCAAGCGGGATGGGGTCGCCCGCTTCCACCCGTTCCCTGAGCCAAGCCTTCAAGGTCATCGGTTCGACCTTCTCAGTCTGACTGGGAACGAATCCTTGTGAGCCGCAAAGTCCAACAAACTCTTTGGCAGTTGTGTCTTCGCCGCGACCAAAAGTGACGGTCACGTTGTTTTTGACGAGGTCGCCAAACTCATGGTCGCGCAGCCACTGGAAGGCTTCTTCCCGGCGGTCCACCGGGATGGTGGCCGCGTATATGGGTTTGACGGAGATCTCTGCGCCGTCGGTCAGCGTAAACTTCTGCAAGCCCATCTCCTCAAGGGCCTCCGGCAGTTGCTCGTCGGTGATCTTGTGCAGGGCCTGCTTCTTTCCTTTCAGAAGCTGCTCGGCGTCGGATATTTCCCGCTCCAGATTTGCGGCCTCGTTTGCCAGCCGCGACACGCCGTCGAGCTTGCCGGTATCCAAGGTATCTAGCTTGTCGGGGTTTTCTCCGGAGTCTGAGGCCATCTCAGATAGTAGGTCGCTCATCGTTTTCTCCTGTTTCGTTTTTCGGCGGTTGACTTAACCGTCAAGAATCGTTATATGGGTATATCTAAGCAGATGCAAGAGAAATCTTTATGACCGAGTTTGTTTTTAAAACCGAACCCTACGACCATCAGCGCGAGGCTTTTGACGCCAGCGCCGAAAGGGTCAATTTCGCCCTTCTCATGGACATGGGCACAGGGAAGACGAAAGTGGACATTGACTCCATGGCTCTCTGTTTTGAGAAGGGTATCATAGACTTCGCGATTATCGTAGCACCCAAGGGCGTCATCCGGAACTGGGTGCCCGAGATAGCGGCTCATTTACCCGAGCGGATCGAACGCGAGATCGTCCTGTGGAGGCCAAGCCTCAGTAAGGCTCATCGCAAGGAGCTAATGGACCTTCACGAGAACACCGGGAAGATGAAGTTCCTGCTGATGAACATAGAGGCGTTTTCCACGAAGAAGGGCGTCGATGTAGCGGAGTTTTTTGTGGAGAAGTTCAAGGTCTTTATGACCGTGGACGAATCCACCACCATCAAGAACAGGCAGGCCAAAAGAACCAAGGCCATCTGTTCCGTGGGCCGGGGTGCGACAATGCGTCGCATCCTGACGGGGTCCCCGGTCACGAAGAGCCCCATGGATTTGTACAGCCAGATGGAGTTCCTCAGTCCGGACATACTAGGCTTCAAAAGCTATTACGCCTTCCAAGGCCGCTACGCCGTCGTACAGAGGCGAAGCATGGGCGCGCACTCCTTTAACCAGATACTGGGGTTCCAGCGTCTGGAAGAGCTTACAGAGACGCTGGACGAGCATTCCTTCCGAGTTCGGAAAGAGGATTGTCTGGACCTTCCGGACAAGGTCTACATGCGGAGAGAGGTTGAGCTTACCACCGAACAATCAGAAGCCTACGTGCAGATGAAGAATCTGGCGCTGGCGCGGCTGGACAGTGGTGACTTAGCCACTACGCAGAACGTATTGACGCAGATTATGCGTTTGCAACAGATATGTCTGGGCAGCCTGACGGACGACGACGGGACCGTTCACCCCCTGAAGTCCAACCGGCAGACGGCATTATTGGACATATGCGACGAGATACAGGGCAAAGCAATCATATGGGCAACCTGGACACAGGATATCCGTTCGATTGCCAAGGCCCTGCGCGACCGCTTTGGCGTCGAAGCGGTTGCAACGCTCCACGGTGAAACCCCTGATTCGGATCGCCAACAGATCGTGGAAACTTTCCAAGATCGGCAATCGGAGTTACGTTTCATCGTGGGGCACCCTAAAACAGGCGGGTACGGTCTGACCCTCACGGCTGCAAACACTGTAATATATTACAGCAACAGCTATGATCTGGAGCTACGGCTTCAGTCGGAGGACCGCGCGCACCGCATCGGGCAGGAGAACAAGGTGACGTATATCGACCTGATATCGCCCAAGACCATTGACGAGAAGATCGTGGACGCCTTGAGGAACAAGATTAGAATTGCGGACCTTGTATTGGGTGAGGACGCTAGGGAGTGGCTAAGATGACGGAAAGTATCACGTTTAATTGGCACGACGAAGCGGGCGAAGCGCGTCCTTCGCCTACAACTCGCAAGAAACTGGACGAGTGGAAACAGGTCGTAAAGGACCCTGAAGGGTCGAGTTCGGAACTTGTGTATTATCTGGATTTCTTAGGTGATGTTATCTATGGACTACAAAAGGAATACGATTCGATCCTTGTAGCATCCCATGGGGGTGACGTATATCGACCTGATATCGACCAAGACCGTTGACGAGAAGATCGTGGACGCCTTGCGGAACAAGATTAAGATTGCGGACCTTGTATTGGGCGAGGACGCTAGGGAGTGGCTAAGATGATAAAACACGAATCCATGCTTCAGGCTTACAGACTATTAGTGCCGTACCTGTTTGAACCCGACGACGATAATGGAAATTTACTGACCGCGTATAATCGAGATTACGACGCTATACCCAACGCAAGGATACATTTTGCAAGAAACCCCTTTCGTTTTAAAGGGGTCTGGTTTAAGGAGTTCAGTAATGAGGATGCACCCTCTTTATACATGTACAACGACAACCCAGCCTCTAGGGCTGACTACTGGGAAAGGCTGGGGAAGCTATACTCCCACAAACACGTAGTCGTTGGGGATCCCCTTAACCCACCCAGCAGCAACGGTCTCCGGGGATATATCTAAGCTAGGGCGGTCCAAGTGCGACCGTCAAAGATGCGGGCCGATTTGCGGTGCTTCCTGTCAACGTCGTAGCTGCAATGGACCCAGCCGCTCGCAGGATCGCCTTCCTTGTAGAACTCCAGGATTAGCTGGTCGAAGTCGCAGTTCTTTAAAACCCATCGAGCCACGGCCTTATTGTCGTGGCCCGGAACTTCAAAATCTACGGCCTTCCCTGTGACGTGTTGGGAGGCGTCGGAAGAACCAATCTCCCTGTTTAAGTCTATGCACCGGAAACCGCTGTTGGGTACGAACGGAACACCGTACTTCCCTCGGACGGGCTCCAAGATTTCGGTGCATACCAAGATGAGGTTCTCTATTTCGGCCCCTGTGGGCGTGTTGTTGATACCCTTGCGCGTCGCGGTAGCCGACTTTGTAAGCTCGCTGAGAGAGAAGTGCGTGGACAACATCATCCGACTAACTGTCTTGGTTTGCGCGGGACCGACATGATCCCCGCTTCTTTGGCTATGTAGCCGCCATGCGCGGCCATGGTGGGGCCGAACAACGGCATCCCTATCTCCGCCAGACGCTGCGGGGTTGTGGCCGCAGTTGGGGCAGGCGGCGCAGTGGGTTGCCGCCCCGTGGGCGCTGGTGCTTGGCCCGTTCCACTGGCCTGACTAAGCAACGAAGACCGCACCGGGGGGCGCAGTTGCATATCAGCCGCCATTCGGCGGGGCGGTGGCCCTGCGGGCTGCACGGACGACTGGTCGCCTATGCCTCCGGGCTCGTCGAGTTCTTCTACGCCCCTTTCTATTATAGAAAGGCTGGCACCGGGTCTTCTAGGGGGGATGGTAACTACATCTAAACCCGTTTGGCCCAGCGTTGCCCAGAACCCGTTACTTTGCTGCCCAACACGCAAGCCCATCGCCGCGCCCTGTGCGGGATATAGTGCCGCGTCGACCATAAGATCCTTTACCCGCGTTGCCGTTACTTTCAACCCTAGTGTCTTGCCCACCTTTGAACCGGCGGCTCCGGCCCAGAGTTGATTTACTAAATTGGTTGAATTAGCGGCTCCGAGAGCGGAGATTCTACCCAAGAATCCCCACCCGGTAAGGTTGACGGCATTCGCCGGATCCACCGCAGCTAGAATCTTTCCGCCTTGCGTAAAGTTAGAAGTCTCAAAGGCTGACAGCGCCATTTTTTCCAAGCCGGGAATGATAGTAGGGTTGTCCGGAAAGGCTTCTCGTATAATTGTCTGGACGCGAGGATTCCCGATTAATTCCCGGAACTTAGCTGGATCAAAAGCCTGCATTGAAAGATCGGCAGTTTCCTTGATAAGAGCGTCGGTCCGGGTAAGAGACCGCTTAACAATCTGTGCTATGATGGAAGCCTGCAACCCTCTTTCTGCCTGCTTGTTTCCACCGACAATAGACAGAAACTCCTGCATATCTTGTTTAGGGCGGTTGTTGCCCGGGTCCAGTATTCTCTTAAACAGAGTCTCCATAGCGAGACCGGGGTCTGCGCCAAGGACTTCAGAAAAAGCGTTGTCTTCCGAGACCCTGCTTCGCCGCTGACCGATGTATTTTAGGTAGTCATCTATTTCAAAACCGTTAAGGTCCAACTCACCCCGGTTCACAAGTTCCGTAAGCTGATTCCTTGTTTTATCTCTCCGAAGGTTTCCTATCGCGTCCAACTGGAGCGCCAGACTGTCTGCATCATTTATAAGACCTACAACGGTGCGCTCGTCCGGCATGTCGGGAGGACTGTTGTCTTCCAGAAACTTTATCGCAGCCTTGTTGTTTTTCCGGAAAGAATCCAACCCCTTTGAATCTACGCCATCCGGGAATCTAAGGGCCAACCTTTCTAGGACAATGGCTTCGGCTATTTTTAAAGAGCGCGGCGATACAGGGAAATTTTCTTTGATTCTTATCTCAAAAGGAGTACCCGCTTGCCCTACCTGAACCATCTCAAAAGGAGAATCGGCTCTGGCAAAAAGAGACGTGTCCCCGCCTAAAGCGGCTTCGTTTATCGTTACCACGCTCTTTCCGTCGGCCCGCCGTTGCACGGTGACAAAATCGGGAAGTTCGGCGGTGGCTTCTTCAAGTTGTCTTAACTTGGCAGCCGCCGCTGGTGCGGAGGTCTGGCTCGGAAGGACGGCTTCTGCAACATTTTCTACTTCGACCTTAACCTCGGAACCCCGGCTCTTTTCCAATACAGTTCCTTGAGAGTCTCCCGAAGCCCTTCTTACTCGGTCGGCTTCCTTCGCAAGTTTTAACTTCCCTAAATCTAAATCCGGGAAGGTCCTGGAATCCAAAAGCTGCTCAACCGTCGTTCTAAGATCAAGAAGGTTCTTGTGCTTGGCCGTCGCTCCGTTAAGCGCCTTTTCGGCTCTTGCCGCGTCTCCCAATTCGGTAATAAATTCTACAACATCATCTGCGGATGTCCCTCTTCGTATTACATATCCGTCAGGGCCTCTGGCGGTCAATCTCCCTGTCGGCGGAACAACAACGCCGTCTTCCAACCCAAGAGCCTTATTAGTAATCCCATCAATGTCATCCTGAGCTTTTTTGGCGGTTGCGGCAAAGCCCTCCATCTCCTTGTCAAGAGATCGAACCGCAGCGGAAGAAGTCACCCCTTCGCCCAACTCAAGTATTCTTTTCTGCTGTCTAGTTATCTCGGCAAAGACGGTCTGTAGACCTTTAGGTGCAAGGCCCTTTGCCGTATCCAGAGACATCCCTCCCCAGTCCATGTCCGGGCTGCTGTAAAAATCAACGACAGCCAGTTTTCCAGCGTCGTCAAGATTCTCCACGGCATTCGCAGTATAGGTCTGAAGCGTCCGCGAATTATCCTCGGACAACTGACGATCAACGTCACGTTGCTTGTTTAACCGGACGCCCACTTCATCCCGTTGCGCTATAGCGTCATCCCGGCGGCGCTCAAGGTTAGGTATTGCCTCCTCCGAGTTGCTTATTCTCCCCGCGGCGTCCTCCTTTCGAGACCGGTTCATCCAAGCTATAAGAGATCGGGAACCCGCAAGTTGGGCAAGCTGCGGCGGAATGAGTTTCATATTGAACGCTTCTCCGGGAGAGAAGTTTTCAAACCGTTGTGTAGCCCACTGCTCTACAGTCATTCCGGAAATGTCTGCGCCGTTGGACGGGTCCCTTGAGTTATCGGGAAAGACAATGTTTTCCGTAACCTTGGCGTCTAGGCCATCTACTCGAAGGTAGGCAGCCTTTACAAACGCCCGCCATTCTCTTGCGGCGTCGTCGTATGTGCCCCGGATTAAATCACCGACCATGCGTCTTTCTGCTGGGGGTAAGTCCCCGACGGCTTTCAAACCCAAGTTTTTAAGGTACAAGTCTACGCTGTCGTTTAAAAAAACAACCCGGTCGTTAGCAGCGGCTTGCGCTTTTGCGAGGGCCTCGTCCATCTTTGCCGACAAGTCTTGTTGGATACCCCCCACTCGTTGTTTTGTCTGCGGGTCTAACCAAAGAAATTCCGAAGGCTCAATCCCTTTTTGGTCTCCCTCCATAACCAGTGTTCGGCGGCTGGCTTCAAACTCCGGAACCCCACCTTTTCTGGCGTTTTGCAAATCAACACGCAACTCGTCCGGAGTACCTCCCGGCCTGCCGCCGAAATCCAAATCGTCATAGGCCCTCTTAAACGTTCCTTCGATATAGTTAAAGAAGCTCTCTCGGCGCTCTACCAAACGTTTCGTTTCATCCCGAAAGAACCTGGATGCCACCCCCGGGGCTCTGTCCTTGGCAGCCGATTCTAGAACGGCCTCGTAGAAGTTTGCTGTCCTGGACAGATTATCGGCGGATGCTTCGTCCGCCTCAATTTCTTTCCGCAGCCGTTCCTGTACTTTCGGATCCGTCTCTTGAGAAAGGCGGTCTCTTTTGATTTGAATCTCCGCCTTCAATATCGCTGCTTCAGTCCGCGCCAGTTCTGGAGTCGTCATCGCAAGGCCGGAGGCGGCGTCAACGTGCCTCCCGTCTGCGACAGCTTCTTCTAACAGACGAGCGGTGCTGACTACCGCTGCGCGGTCCTTGGAGGAGCTTCCGAGATTACGCATTACGAAACTGGTCGCTGCCCTCCCCGGCCTGAGAAAAGGATCGATAACAGCGCTACTTACCGTTCTAACAATAGGTCCTTGGAGAAGCGAGGTGACTGCGCTCCTTGCGACGAGCGGAGCAAAAAGACCTGCCGATATGGCTACGGATGCTTTAACCCACCCTGCGGCCTCGGGGTCTACTGCCTTTAAACCGTCCAGCGCGGCCTCTGTTGCGGCACCACCCATAAAACCAAAAGCAGCCTCCTGACGTATGTTCCGACGGCCACCCTTATTCAAGAGGCTGTAGGCATCGTTGGCTTTGTCTACCAAGGATCGAACGTTTTCCGGGGCTGCGGCAGCTTCTCCAAGTTCCTTGACACTCTCCTTCGAGAACTTTGAAAAAAGGTACTGCGCGCCATCCTGCAAAAGCTTTGCAGGAGCCGTGACTCCCTTCACCATAAGGGGCCCGCTAGCCCCCATTTCCAAACCAGTCGCGAGGATTTCTTCCCAAAAACCTCTGGCATCCGGGGTCATATCAGTCCCGATAGAATCCTCGAAAGGTTCGAAATTCCAATTGGCTTTAGCCCATTTGTCCGCCTGCCGGAGGTACTGCGAGAACCGGCCCTGCTGGGCCTTGGTCCCGTATTCTTTTGCAAACTTCCGGCGATCCTGGTTCTTCCATCGCCGCAGTTCGTTAGCCCCAAGGGGGTCGTCTCCCGTCAAGGCCTCGTAGCCCATGGCAGCTAGATCCACAGGGTTGGGGACGTAGGACAACAGATTACCGATATCTGGGATGGCTCCTGCTAAATAGGCCGGGAAGCTACGAGCTATAGGCGCGGCAACGCGACTACCAAAACCTCGTTCGTCTTTCGACCGGAGGCCCTCTAAAACCGGGCCCAACGTCTTCCCGAGAGCGCGGCCCGCCGGGGAAAGAAGATCTTCATTTGAGTTTAACAGAGGGATTAGCTGATCTCGGGTGTAACCCAGGTCGTGCCTTACCTTAGCTCCGGTTTCTGGGTTAGAAAACTCATACGTAGAAACTCCCGTACCCTCATTGGTTGCAATAAACCTCCCCTTCATTCCATTTGGGGTGTCAAATTCATCGGCCATCTAATTGTCCCTTACTGAGAGTTTTCACGCCAAGCATTGAATGAAAGGATGCCCCGAACAACTCTTTTTCGCATTTCTTCTATCTGGGTCGGGGTGGGTTCAGCATCCTCGGGGATTCCAAAAGCGGCTTTCGCACGACCTATCAGCCATGTTTCAAACTGTGGCTCATCCATCCGGAGCGGTTGGGTTCCAGAGGCGGCTTCGCCGTTGATCGCGGGCTTCCAAGGGCCAAACGTGTAGTTCTGTTCTGTCCTCCAATCGACCCCGGGGACCGTGTATGTATTGTCATACATAGTAGCTTCCAGTTGTCCTTGTGTACGAGTAGCACTACGCTGCGCGTCGCTCAAGGTTGGGGTAAACTGCCTAGAGGCACCGTACCGATTGTTCCCGTAATACCCATGCCCGTGCCAATTGTTTTTTGTCCTTAAGGCGGAAAAGTCTACCCCTGCTTTTGCAGCCTCGTCCAACTGCCGCCTCGTCCACCCAACGTCGCCACCGTTCTCCATAAGCTGCGTCAGTTCAACATTAGTTCGTTTTAACGCATCGTCGACAAGAATACGGTTAAACTCCTCTCCATTTTTTATGCTGGGAAGAAGTGTCTTATAATCGGTAGCGTCATAGTTACTAATCCGGTTGTCCCCAAACTCTCTGCCCACGCGCCTAGAGTGACCCGCCGACATGCGGTCGGAGGCCGCTTTCAAGCGGGCCCAATGCTTCGAGCCCTCCCCACTAATAAACTCCGCAAAGCCCACTTTCGTGAGAAACCCCGCCGCCGTGCCTGTAGCGTAACCGGCCACGCCGGTTTCTATCGCGGCGTTTTTGAATTGAAGTAGCGCGTCACGAAACGCTAGGCGCGTTTCGAATAATTCGTTCGCGTCGTCGGAAAGTTTGTTCTGAATCTTTTCTCGCTTTTCGCGGCTGGCGATAGCAACCTTCTGGAGAACCGCGCGATGGTCCGTCGAGGAGGCCTGCGGATTCAACGCAGCGTTACGCAGACCGGCTTCTATATCTAGTCTTTGTTGAACGGTTTGTTCATCGTAATCACGGGTCCCAGGCTTGCCCTCTCCCGTGTACGCGAAAGCACCCGGGAAGACGAACGCGGCTGTTTTCAAACGACCCCACGTCGTTCTGGAATCTGCCTCGTTGTCCACATCTGGAAGCGGTGCAAGCACCGCAAGCAGGGGGGTGTAACGGTTCGAGGCGTTACCTAAAGTCGCCATGGCGGTTTTGGCGTTATCAGTAACGGCAGCAGGGGATATCGCGTCTGCCGAGGGGGCGTAGCCTATTACTTGGTTTGCTGCGTTTGTTCCTATGTTTTCTATGGTTGCTGCTCCGAACACCGTCGAAGCGGGCAGCGAAAGCATTCGGCGAACGGCGTCTTGCAGGCGGGTACGTTGGGTGTCTGCTGCCTCGTCGCCAAAATCGGCCTTTAGGATCGTGTCCGAGACGTTCTGGAGCTTGTTGTTGATAAGTTTTATTATACTCGGGTCGGTAATTGTTACGTCTTTACTCCGGTCATTTATGTCTGTACCGGGTGGGATGTATTTAAACGCAAATTTTTCAGCAAGATGATCCTTGGCGTCAAAGTAAAATGCCGCTTTCGCGTTGTATGCCGGCGTAGGTCCTCTCACTTTTCGAACTTGGATTTCAGCCATTGAGTTAAGCAACAAACCTCGTCTTGCAATGGATTGTCTTTGCGCGTCGGTTTCCTTGGTTCCACCAGAATCCGCCGTGTCGAACTTTGAGAGCGCTTTCAGTCTAGTGTTATTGGGTTGGATGTAAACTTTTGTGCTTCCCAGTTTGTACAACTTGTTGCCCCGTAGGGAAACTTGGGTCCAATTACCTTGAGTATCTATGACGGGCGCTCCAGTAGCCTTGTCCACAACAACAAGGTTGTCCTTGTACGCGTCGGTTCCTTTACCTGCGCCACCAAAAATATCCCCCGCCTCATTTGTAAGAACATGAGTGCGGTTTTCTCCACTAAGGATAACAGTCGGTGGCGGACCCCCCTCTCCTACCGTCCTAGCCGTGTATGTTCCAGTATTAGGATCGAACGTATACTGAAGAGGAACTACGCCCCCAGTCGGCTTGCGGTCTTTATCTAATCGCCTTGCAAAACCACGGTTTCCTTGCTTCATGGCCGCAGGCTTGGTCGGATCTCCAAGACCAAACTTTTCCAGATCTCCCGGCTTAACGAGTACCTGCCCTTCTTGAAGAGGCTGCACTTTCATCGTTACTATGTTGTAAGGTGCTCCGGTTCCTTTTTGCTGACGAACTTGGGTCCGTCCTTCGCCGCCCACTTGCGGGACATAGTCCCATTTATCGTTCGGGCCTTTCGCGAGAACGTATTGAACGGCTTCCGTTAGGCCGCCCTTGTTGTCCGCAGGCAGAAGCTTATAGGCTAGCTCGGCTCTCTGGGTGTTTTCAGCTTCGACCTTCTGCAATGCCGCCAGTTTCAACTGGCGCTCTTCCTGCTGCTCCGCAAGTCTGGTGGCGGCCCGCTGCTTCATCAGAGGACCTGCTATTGTAGAAATGTCTCCTGCAAGAGGTGCAACCAAGGTGCGGCCAACCGCGCCCAAAGCATTCTCTCCCGGCTGCGGCGCAGCGCCCATGGAAGCAAACCCACGGCCCATCAGGGACAGCGCAAATTGCAGCTTGGCAAGATCATTCGCCTCTTGGTTCTGGGCGGAGTAATCCGTCTTCCCCAAATAATCCGCATACTGCGCCTGACGCTGACGAACAACGTCCATATCAGGAGAAGGCTGAAGGATGGAACGGGCGGCGGGCGTGCCCAAACCCTGAACGGTTTTCAGGTACGTCGCGGTTTTGTTGTTCAGTCCAAGGCCCTGTATTCCGGGAAGTCTCGTTGCCATGAGTAACTCCTGTTAGACCATGCCTTGGCCCGTGGGCCCTGCACCTTGCATCATCATAGCTTGTAGCATCTCCGGATCCATGCCCATAGGCTCTTCTCCAGTTGCCATTATGCCAGAAGGTCCTTGGGCCATGGGCCCCTGACCCTGAGACATGCCACCAACCCGGTTGACCAAGGCCCCTGTTTCGGCGGCCATGGCGTCGGCAACCGCGCTCTTCGTAGCAAGTTCCGCGATCCCGCCGCCCATTGCACCTTCAGCGCCCATTTCGGCGAGTTCTTCCTGCATCAAAGCGCCGATGCCTTGGTCCAACTGAGCCAACTGAAGAGTGGGCTGTACAAGGGCAAGAACAGAATCCGGAGTCCGGGCGGCGTCATCCGGTCCAACAACCTCGGCAAGACGTGCCCGGTACGCCTCGACATCGGCGTCGTCGCCCCAGACAGTATTCATAAGATCCCGGAATCCGGTTGCGTTTTCGACGGCTTGTATGCTGCGGTCTGCCTCCTGTCCTGCGGCCTCCTCAATATCGCCCCGTAAGGCCTCCTGCATTATATTCGAGAACTCCGCCTGCTGCATTTCAGGGGACATGCTATCGACCTCTTGATAGATCCTCTGCACCTCCGGATCCATCCCACCGCCGGGAGGCATCATCCCACCGTCGGGAGGCATCATCCCACCGTCGGGAGGCATCATCCCGCCATTTGCCATGCGGAACATCCGTCGATCATATACACCGGGCATCGTAGATCCTTTCTTAAAACAAAGTACCCAAGGCTTTTGCGCCAGCCGCCGCACCGATAAGGCCCGTCCCCAGACCGGCGGCCTGCTGGAATATGGAGGGCGTCGGCGCTGCGGGGGCAACTTGGGAGCCGATAGAAGACTGGCTTGAAGGCGCGCCTTTGTAAATATCGCTCAACCAAGACAAACGGGTCTGCGGTTCAAACAACTGGCGCTGCGCGTTTTGGAAATCGGCGTTCAGGTTTGCTTGACCGGTCTGCCTTTCGAGACCGCCCGCCGCTTGCTGCGCGGATAGTTCTGACAGACCCTGCTGCTGCGCCTGCTGCGCGGCATTCAACTGCTGTACGCCCAGATTGGCCTGAGCCTGACCAATGTTTCCGTACTGCCCCGCGAGGGTTCCGTACAACGAAGCAATGCCCTGCTGCTGCTGCGCGGCTGCCTGCTGACGGCGCTGCGCGTCTTCGAAAGCCTGCTGTCCGAACTGGGAGACGAACTGGGCCTGAGCCTGTTGCCGCCGCTGCTGTTCCTCAAAGCCAGTCATGGACTGCTGCATGGCGGACTGAAATCCTGCGTTCCGCATCCCGGCAGCCGTCCGCCCCTGCTGTTCTAGGATATTGCGGGCCAGTTCAGCGGACTGAATCCCCTGTCGGCTCCCGCCGAAAGCCCCCGCGCCTACCGCCTGCGCGGATAGCTGGTTCTGCTGAATGTCGCCTTGCCTGCGGAGGTCGCTCAAAGCCTGCTCTACGGCGGCATCTTCAAAAGGGTTAAAGTACGCAGAAACGCTGCGCGGGTCATAACCTTGGGCCGTGTACCCCGGCCCCCCGCCAAACTGCCCAAAGGTGCCCTGTAAAGTTTGCCCGGCTTGGCCCAGGGTTCCCGGAGCAGTGCTCAATGCACCGAGGCCACTGCTCAGGGTGCCCAGCCCCGTGCCGAGGGTCTCTCTTCCGCTCTGCGCTAACCCCTGATAACCGCCGATACCGCCAGCCACGCCGGATCCAGCGATAGCCTGCCGCTCAAGGTCGGATAGCTGGGCGACACCTTGCCGGGGAAGCTGTAAGGGTATGTCGGCTAATGATTTACCCGAGCTTAAAAGGCCTAGTTTAAAGGCCTCAATTTCCGGGGCTTCGCGGACGATCTGTTCCGTTGTAGTTTCGGCCATAGCGCGTTACCCCCTCATCTCAAAGTTACGCATCATATTGTACAAGTTCTGAGCACCCCGGTAGCGGTTGCCTTGCCCGGTGGGGTCGGCCCCTCGCACGGAGCGGGAGTTCAGGACAAATTCCCCGTCCGAGAGCATTGCAGGAATGTCGTCGGACCGCTCGGTTCCGGGGCCCTCTACAAGCATTTCACGGCGTGGGTACTGGGCCGTTCCGCCATCGTTCAGGTACTGGGGCTGGCCGTCTATAAAGCCCCCGTTTGCCGCGCTGGTCGGATAAGGCCGGGGGCCAAAATTGACCGGTTGTGGTGTCTGGTAGGCTACTTGGAAAGGTGTGTAAGATACGGGGCCCTCGGATGAAGCTACTTGGAACCGGTACGGATCAATCGCGTTCGGGTCGCCTCCCCCGACTCGATACTTGCTACGGTCGGCGGCGAAAAGTTGGTTGGGGCCGCGCGCTATATTTAGCCGCTTTCTTGCATCCCGCTCTTTTTCAAGATCAGTCTGGTTCTCCTCTGGCTCGTCCATCAAACCGCCAACGTATGCGGCGGTGCCCGCGAAAGCGGCAGAGGGGCCCCATTTCGCATAAATAGAAGGCCCTGCGTCTGCGCGGGCCCCCGCTATCCCCGCCTCTGTTGCTGTAATACCTTGAGCCGCTCGCCGTGCTATATAGGCGTTTTCGGCCTTTAGCATGTTTTGGTCAACAACTTTTTGGGTGTCGCCTCCACGGAAGAAGTAATCCCCCGCCTTTGAACTATATTCGTCCACAGTTTTACCGGTGTCTCCGAATGTCTTCTCCAGAAAACTGGGCTTCGCTACGGGCACTGCTGCGGCTGAACTAACGGGGTTTAAAGAGGCGTACGCCTGTCCCCTCTGGATCTCACTCAAGGGGGCGTACTGCTCTAGGGTAGTTAAACCTCCAGACATCGCCCCTGGGTTGGCTGTCGAGACGGGCATCAGAGAATCGCCGGGGCCATTGGCAGCGAAAAAGGCGCTGTCCTGAGCGGCAGTCGGCTGGATAAAGTCCACAGGTTTTATAGGGGCGGCAATTCCGGAGGTGCTGCTGGAGGTGCTGCCGGGCAACGCTGTATTTGTCACCTGCGGGCTCGAACCAAGACCCACGGTAGCTACTTCATTGGAAACCGCATTAGGATCGTAGGTCCGTCCGAGCGTCTTGTCATACCAACTAGCGCCCGGCGCATTTCCGGCACCCTCCATTCCGCCTATGCCTTGGGCATACGATCCCGAAAGGTCGTTGAGCGCATTCCAAGGGGCGCTCGCAGCCTGAGTAGCCCCGGCCATAAAGCCGGTGTTGTTCATGAGTCCGCCGATACCTCCGGTTAACACGTTAGCGGCGTAACCCGTAACCCCCGCCACTGCCATTGATTTAAGGTCCCAGCCGCTTTGATATCCGGCCACTAATGTAGAAGCCAGAATGCCGCCGATACCCGGCAGAATCGCATTACCTACAAGATTCGCAATAATAGGTGCTGCTTTCTTGAATACCTTTTTGACGCTTTTCCAAACGCTTGAGAAAAAGAACTCGGGTATCCCCGTGTCAGGGTTGATACTATTAAGCTCGTTGCCGACCACGTAGCGTTCTGGATCCATCCCCATGTCCCGCATCTGCGCGAACAGCATTTCCTTAATTTGGGGGTTAGAGTCCAGCACCTCCATCGGGATGACCGTCTCGCCCTCGGCAGCATGGACAACGTATATGTCACCGTTTCTGCCAAACTCCGCCAGCCGGTCTACCTGATCCCGCATAGAGCCGATACCAATCGGTGCCAGATCGTAATCCGCAGAGGCGTCCGCAAAGGACTGAATACCGGTGTTTGATTGGGTGTATGCTTGCTGCAACATCACGATAGCTCCAGAACATTTGCAAAGACTTGAATCTTCGACGCAACATCACAGTTGAAAATGAGCGTGTCTCCGGATTCAAGGACAAAAGGCCCTGAGAGGGACACGTCTGCGGTGGCGGAGGACGAGGCTAAAGTAGCCATCGTGACCTTCTGCAAAACCACCGTTACCGAAGCGGAACTATCGGTTATCTTGGAGTATACCACCACCGCTCCCGTGTGGCTATTGTACATATTTATGTTTTTCACCAGCGCAACGGTGGCCGCTGGACAGGTGTACGCGGTCACGTCCCCAGTGGCCCCGACAAGAGTAACGATGTTTTTGTACGCAGAAGCCATTAGTCCATAAACCAGTTCATTCCATTGGTGTCATCTTGCCCACTAACAACAGCGGGGAAATCAATCTTCGTCAGCGCCATCTCCAGATCTCGCAAAATGCGGACAAAAGTATCCGGGTCGTACTCGTCGGGAGCCATGGGCATACTGTGATCTAATAGACTAACCATTACCGACGACCGTCCGGACGGATATCGAGGCGCAAGTCACCCATTGTCCACGTTATATCCGTTGTAGAACTTTCAATTCGCAGCGCAGCCTGCCGAGACCGGCTGCGGAGAAAGGCTTGCTGCGTCGTGGATGTAACGGCGCTTGTGGAAACGGTGGCTAAACTGTCGCCGGGATAGTTTCGGGTCTTCAATATGTAGTTTACCGGAGCCTCTGCATCACTGCTTGTAATGTCTATGTCCGGGATGAGGCGGCTTACAAACATAAACTGCTCGCCGTCTCCAAGGTCAAAGTCTGCCGATTCAATAAACGCAGTCATAGGCAACCCGTCGTTATCGTCGCCCGTTTCTTGGACATAGACAAAGTTCGTTCCGCTGGCGGTTCCGGAGGCCCTTGGGTTGTCGTGTACGCCGTAATCAACCCAAGCCGTTCTCGACAGCGTACCCAGATCCCAAGTGTTCTCCGTAAAGTTAAACTTAACGTAACGGTCTATCTCGGTGGAATCAGCCGTAGGATAGAACCAAAACACCTCGTCAAACATCTTGTTGGAAGCCGCGAAGCACTTGAAGCTCTGATCAAGGTTTATGTCATCAAACACATAACGAAGAAGTGTACAGGGGATAACCTCAACGCGACCCGTGTAGACAAAAAAGTTCTCCCGAGTCATCCAGAAGACCTTGTCGCCCACTGTCGTTACAGCGTTCGGCCCAATAATTGAAACATTGTTCGCCAGCATACTTATGCCAAACGTAAACGGCGGCCCTGTGAACCGCATTGCGTGAATCGACGTATCCGTCCAGATGAGCATTTCCTGACGAGTCTTTTGAGCCGATATAATTTGAGAACCGGACGAGATACGCTGCGATCCAGCAGTGTTTGTTGCGGTAGGGGTCCAATCCACGGGGCTTTCCTGATCCGACCAGCGAACCATAAGAAGGTCTTGGCTAGACCCGCCCAGCGCATTGCAGCCAAAGCAGACGACATGCCTGTCCGCACCGGAAACCATAATCCGACGTGTTACTGTCGGGGCATCAGAGGCCCCCGCTTGCGCAGCAAAAGATGTTGCCCTGGACCCCAGACCCAGTGTTTTATCCCAATAATACGGAGCCCCGTCATAAACATTGAATATCAGGTCTTCGCCCCAGTTATCCTGCGCATATAGACGTATGTTGGAACCAGCGGAGGCGGAGGTACTCGAAGATCCCCCCCAAGCTACAAAGTCGTTCGCCTCTTTGACATTAACCCCGTCAGCGTGGGCTACAGCCAGAGTTCCGCGGGCTCCCCTAACAACACCCGCATTTATAGTGTGGGTGGACTTTCCGGTGTACTGAATTAGCTCGTCTTCTATGAGCATCAAGCCAACAAAGACCACCGCAACGCCACTGGAAGATGTGGCCTCAGTCGTCCCGTCATACCCACGGGTCAGGTCACTAAAAACATTCTCAGTATTGGTTCCGTACAGTATCTTTTCGCTCCCGATCAACACAGTTCCTTTGGCGGGGAACCCGCTTGAATCGGCTACCGGAATAGATGAGCTTATAATCGTCAGGTCTGCGCCAGTTGTCGAGGCCGCCGTCTCGAACAGAGCCGCGCTCGTAAGTATGAAAGAAGTGACACTGGCATCTATGCCGCCGCTGTCGTTGAGGGTGGTCTGTGAATAACCCGTGGTCAGACCGCCCCAAAAACCCGCTCCGAAGCCCGTCCCAGAAACAACCGTGTTGAGCCCTGTATTAATCTGGTAAACCACAAGGATCGCTGACCCACCCCCCGCGGTTGACCCGGAGCTTGCTGTTCCTGCGGTTGTTATTGAGTAGCTATTGGAATCAATAACGGTCAATTCATGCTCAGTGTTTAATTGCGCGGCTGTGATCCCATCCGTGGTGGTAGCCCCGCTGAAGGTCACAAAATCTCCAGTAACGGCACCATGTCCTGCTGCCGTTACACGCACTACTGAGCTACCGGCCGCGACGGTCGTTAAAGGGTTCGCTCCAAGGGTGGCCGTGGACCGGATAGGGGTTATGTCATTATACCCGCCCCCCTCTTCTATATAGACCTTGGTTTCTGTCCCAAGGCCCATGTATTTTGAGCCGTCAAGCGCGGCCCACACATGAAGAGAACGCCCCGTGCCCTTTATCGTATTGCTGCTCAGACGCTCCCAACCGCCCATCTTCTCCGGGCGGCCCTTACGAAATCGGATTAGGTCTGAATTGAACCAACCGTTCTCATCTCCGTAAGACGTAGTCTCACGGTTGACCCCCGGTTGAAATTGTATTTTTGTTAGGGTCATAATTCGGTTGCTTCCGGGGCAGGAAATGTTTTCCAAGTAGAAATAGGATGAACACCATGTGTTCTTGTAGCTTGATACATATGTTTAAATGTGAACATCCCATCCCCCGCAATAGATATTCTCATCTTTTTTAAATCTTCTAATGTATGAACTGGCGTGTTCTTTTCATTAGAAGGAATACCATTTACAGGCACAACTTCATGTCCTACGCTGCCGGGAAATAAAAACAAACAACCTTCTGTTGATTTAAAAACCCAAGAACTTGAGTTGTGCCAGTTCCATCCTT
>Ga0302118_10000348_pt1 | contig 21484 bp, 18 predicted proteins | sample AG5_331_MG_FD_203126 | JGI IMG/M metagenome (GOLD analysis project Ga0302118, IMG submission 203126) | Marine microbial communities from Western Arctic Ocean, Canada - AG5_33.1 | ecosystem: Environmental > Aquatic > Marine > Oceanic | place: Canada: Western Arctic Ocean | collected 2017-10-01 | reverse complement strand
TGGCCGAAGACGGAAAGACTCGTCTCCGGGGTCAGCGGCGAAATGCCCGTAAAGACCTCGACGATATTTCCGACGATGGCGGGGTGTCAGAAGACGACATCAAGCATGCATCGCAACAACTCGATGACCTTATCCACCGATACGAAGCCGAAATTGATCAAGCCCGATCAGCAAAGGAAAGTGACTTACTTGAGGTGTGAGCCTTTTGTAGAGACCTGGGAGAACCAATGAACGACCAACAAAACTTTGAAGAAATACGTATTTTGGGTTTAGAGCCCACCGAGGACGAGGTAGCCCCCGGGCGCTCGGTGTTCGGCGAGGGCTCAGCGGAAGAAGAATTACCGCATTGGACCGATACTCCGTCGGCCCCTCCGGAACAAGATAAATGGGCCGATTTAGTGGAAGAAGCCCCACGTTGGGCCGATGACGTGCCAACCGAACATGAATCGCAACAGCCGGTGGGCGAGGCAGGCGAGCCAGCCACTCTTTTCTTTGGTGAAGAAGCAACCGAAGCAGCGGCGGCGGTTAGCGGAGATTTCAACCCACCTTTGCTTCCACCAAATGAAGAAGCATTGCCGCCCGTGGACGCACCGGCACCAGTGGCCGAGGCCACACCGAAACGCCGTAGCGGAGGTGGCGGAGCCAAGCCTCGCAAACGTCCAGAAAAATCTTCAGGCGGTGAGCGGGATATGCCCATGGCCATTGTCACCGGTCTCGGTTTGGCTGCTCTTGTTTTAGTGGCCTTCAAATTGGGTACCGGGGCTACCATGGCCCTGTCTACGGTTATTTTGACCTTGGCCGCCGCCGAGTTTTTTATGGCGGTACGCCGTTCGGGTTACCAACCAGCTTCGCTGCTGGGCATAGTGGCGGTCGCCGCATTAAACCTCGGGGCGTATTGGCGTTTTGAAGCCGCCATACCAGTGGTGCTTATGCTCACCGTTTTGTTTACTTTCCTTTGGTACCTCACCGGTGTTGATCGAGATGCCCCGATGTTGAACGTATCGGTCACCCTTTTCGGTGTGCTCTACATCGGCTTGTTGGGCTCATTTATTGGACTCATGCTGAACGATGTCAACGGCATCGGCATGCTTCTTGCTGCCGTATTAGCGGCGGTGGCTTACGACACCGGCGGACTGCTGGTGGGCCGTGTAGCAGGCCGTACGCCTTTGGCTGCGGTGAGCCCGAACAAAACTATGGAAGGCCTGCTGGGTGGCATGGCCGCATCCTTCGGGGTGACGGTGGTAATCACTGGGCAGATAACGCCTTTCGGCGACACCCCCGGCGACTTGGGTTCTGTGTTTGTCCTTGGGGTGGTGGCTGCCTTGGCAGCCCCGCTGGGCGACCTTTGCGAGTCCATGATTAAACGAGACCTCGGCCTTAAAGACATGGGAAGCATCTTGCCGGGCCACGGCGGTTTGTTGGACCGTTTTGATGCTTTGCTCTTCGTTTTGCCGGCCACTTACTACACCGCTCGTTTGCTTAACTTGTTCGGGGGCTGACCCGAAGCCGCCTCGGCTTTTTGAGGCGGTACGGTCTTGCTATGTCTGTAACCTCTGTCGCTGTTCTCGGGTCTACGGGTTCTATCGGCACGCAAACCCTTGAGGTGGTTGCTGCTTGTCCAGAGGACTACGAGGTGGTTGCTTTAGGTGCGGCGTCGTCCATTGATTTGTTGGTTGAACAAGCAGAGCGCTTTCGCCCGAAAGTGGTGGCTTTGGCTGATCAAAGCCGGGCCACAGAACTGAGTGAGCGGGTACCGGCCGGTATCGAAGTTTTGGCTGGTCCGCAGGCTTTAGCCGAGGCTGCAGTTATCGCTGAGGTAGCCATTAACGGGGTGGTTGGTTTCGCTGGTTTGTCGGTCACTTTGGCGACGTTGCTGGCCGGTCGCCGTTTGGGTTTGGCCAACAAAGAGTCGCTGATTGCCGCCGGGCCAGTAGTTCAGCGGGCTCGGGCTACTCCGGGGGCGGAGATCCTTCCGGTAGATAGCGAGCATTGCGCCATTCACCAATGTTTGCGGGCCAACGACAACCATGAGCGAGTAGCCAGCATTGTGTTGACCGCATCGGGTGGCCCTTTTCGAGGGCGGAGCGCCGCCGAGTTGGCCACCATTACTATTGAAGAAGCATTGGATCACCCCACCTGGTCAATGGGCCCAAAAATTACGGTTGATTCTTCGACCTTGATGAACAAAGGCCTTGAGGTAATCGAAGCCCGTGAGTTGTTTGGGGTGGGTTACGACCAAATTGATGTGGTGGTGCATCCGCAGTCCATTGTGCATTCCATGGTGACTTTCTCTGATGGAGCGACGATGGCTCAACTGTCGCTTCCCGATATGCGGCTCTGCATGGGTTACGCCTTGGCTTACCCCGACCGCTTAGACGTGCCCTTTGGGGCCATTGATTGGACGGAGCTTTCTCGTCTAGATTTCGAAGCACCAGATCGTGAAGCGTTCCCTTGTTTGGATTTGGCTTTTGCTGCGGGACGTTTGGGCGAAACAGCGCCGGCTTGGCTTAACGCCGCCAACGAAGTTGCTGTCCAAGCGTTTCTTGACGGAGCACTTTCTTGGGTGGGGATTGGCGAGACCTTGAAAAAGATGCTGGAGGCTTGGCCCGGTAGTTCAGCCGATGGGGTAGAGGCAGTTCTTTTGGCCGATGAGCAATCTCGAACGGCCACTCAAGATTTGATTAAGAAGGAAGCATGACCGAAGAAAAATTTGAACCGGCGGGATCTTCGCGCCGAGTCACGGCGTTATTGACCGTAGTGTTTTTAGGCTGGGCGGGCGGTGTTTCACTTTTGGTGGTGATTGGCGCTTTTGTGGTCATGTTGGCGTTGCACGAACTGGGACACCTTTTGGTTGCTCGCTGGTCGGGTATGCAAGTTACTGAGTATTTCATTGGGTTTGGCCCGCGTATTTGGTCAATGCGTCGTGGTGAAACCGAATACGGGGTGAAGGCCATTCCTGCCGGCGCTTACGTGCGCATTACCGGTATGTCCAGCATGGAAGAGGTAGCGCCGGTAGACGAGCATCGTTCTTTTCGGGCGCAGTCGTTTCCTCGCCGGGTAGCGGTGGCTTTCGCTGGTTCGGGGATGCAATTTTTGTTGGCTATTGCTTTGTTGACAGTTTTGTTCACCACCATTGGTCGCCCCGATAGTTCATCTTGGGAGGTCGGGGTGGTCGTTGAGGGTTCGACGGCCCAAAGCCTTGGGGTGGTAAGCGGGGACCAAGTAGAAAAAGTGGCTGGGGTATCGGTAGAAGATTTTGAAAAGTTTGGCGAGGTGGTGCGTGCTTCAATTGGCCATCTGGTTCCGTTCGAAATCAACCATGAAGGTACTTCGTTTGTGCGGACCGCCCGGTTGAACGAACGACTGACGGTCATCGGGGCCGCAGCGTTTGCTGGCTTGCAAGAAGGTGACCAACTGGTTTCTGTCGATCACGCCCCGGTGCGGTATTGGTCAGATCTTCCGGCGTCGTTGGAGGGGCAGGGGCCGGTACGGGTTGAGGCGCTGCGTTATGGCCAAGACACGGTGGTGCTAATGGTGGCGATCAATAAACTGCCCACCGAAGCTATGGCGGTAAGTGGTTTTTTTGGGGTTTCTCCGCAGCGACCACTGGTCACCGAAAATATTGTTTCGGCAACTGGCCAAGCAGTTTCTGAAGTAGCGGAATTGGTGGCTGCTTCTGCTAAAGCTTTGGTGAAGTTTTTCACTCCGGGGGGAATTGCCGATTTTGTTCGAGGCACGGTCAGCAGCGACGGGGGTGAAGCAGCGGATGGGGTGGCGTTAACTTCTGAAGATGAAAACCGACTGCTTTCTATTTATGGGGCGGCCCGGTTGGGGAGTGCAGCTTTCGAGTCGGGGATTTACCAGTTCATCTGGTTCATGGTGCTTATCAATGTGTTTATTGCGGTGTTTAACTTGGTGCCTTTGTTGCCGTTCGACGGCGGACATATAGCGATCGCTATTTATGAGCGGTTGCGTTCCTTTGGCGGTCGCGATTATCGCGCTGATGCTTCAAAGTTGCTGCCGCTTACTTGGGTGGTGTTGATGTTTTTATTGTCGTTGTCTGCTCTGGCGCTTTTTCGCGACATCGTTGATCTCCCAGATTTTGGTTGAGCTGTTGCAAACGAGAAGTAAGTCTCTTGCCTCGGGGCAAGCCAGATAGCGGGTAGCCTCAGCACTATGGAGGTTCAATCCACTTTTCCCCGTCGTTCTACTCATCAGGTCATGGTGGGCGACGTCCCGGTGGGCGGTGGTGCGCCGATAAGCGTTCAGTCCATGACGGTGACAAAGACCGCCGATCATGAAGCTACTTTGCAGCAAATCTATGACCTCGCTATGGCGGGAGCAGACATTGTTCGCTGCACCTGTAACGAACCAGAAGCAGCCGAGGGGCTGGCGCGGATTGTTCCCCGGTCGCCGGTGCCCATTGTGGCCGACATTCATCACCAATACCGCATGGCGTTAGCCGCTTTGGAAGCGGGCGTGGATTGCTTACGTCTGAACCCAGGCAATATCCGTAAACCGGAGCACATCAAGGCGGTGGCTCGAGAAGCCAAAGACCGTGGTGTTCCGATTCGCATCGGGGTAAACGGGGGGTCGTTGCATCCTGATTTGTACGCCAAATATGGCGACGTGGTGACCCCAGAAGCCATGGTGGAATCGGCACTTCAAGAGATCGGTTATTTCTCTGAGGTGGGTTTTGATCAGATAAAGATTTCGGTGAAGGCTTCGAGCGTGCCGTTGATGATTGATGCTTATCGGCAACTGGCTGAACTCACCGAACACCCACTGCATTTGGGGGTCACCGAGGCTGGGCCATTGCCGGGTGGTTTGTTGAAATCCACGGCGGGTATTGCCACGTTGTTGGCGGAAGGTATTGGCGACACCATCCGTTATTCCCTTACTGCTGACCCTATTGAAGAGGCCAAAGCGGGACGCCAGTTGTTGGAGTCCATGGGCCTGCGGGAACGCAAAAACGTTGATTTGATTGCTTGTCCGAGTTGCGGCCGGGCCGAAATTGATGTGGTGGCGGTGGCCGAAGAAGCGCTGGCTGCTTTTGCTGATCGAGAGATTCCGTTACAAATAGCCATCATGGGGTGCGTGGTCAACGGTCCCGGCGAAGCGCGTGATGCTGATTTGGGTATAGCGGCTGGTAATCACCGGGGACATTTGTTTATTAAGGGCCGCAATGCGGCGGTGGTTCCCGAAGATGAAATGGTTTCAACTTTGGTGGAGTGGGCAGATTTTATTATGGAACACGGCGCCGATGCGGCGCTTGCTCGAGTGGATGTAGATCGAGCGGAACGAGAGGCGGCCCGAGATCGTGATCGTTTGTTGGCTTCCCAGGGTGTAGACGCAAATGATTCTGGTACCCGTATTGAAATGATTCGCCGCCACACCGAGGCCTAATCGTTTTTGACCCTGGCCATGGGGTAGTCCCTAAGCCGATGGGTAGGTTTTTCTGTGGACGGGCGGGAAGTCCGGTATGCTCTTCTGTTGCGTACATCGTGCAGTTTCTGACGAGGCGTGGGCTTGGCCCACGCCTTTCTCATTTGCTGCATTTAGGGCTAAAAGGACAACAAAGGAGGTGCCATGGGAGTAATTGAACGAGTCGAAACCTTGGTGGCTCCGTTGTGCGACCGAGTAGGTGTCGAGCTTTTTGACCTGGAATACGAAGGCGGCGTTGTTCGTCTGGTTATTGACCACCCTGATGGGGTTGGTATGGGCGCCATTGCCCAGTTAACTCGAGAAGTTTCTCGGGCCTTTGACCACGAAGAACCTGTTCACGGCACTTACACCATTGAGGTAACGAGCCCCGGGTTGGAACGTTCCTTGAAAAAGCCTGGCCATTTTACTCGAGCTTTGGGCGAAACAGTCACCATAAAAACTCAACCTGGGGTTGAGGGAGAGCGCCGTTTCGGCGGGGTTTTAGAGTCCAGCGACGAGACTACGGCCACCATACGTTTAGAAGATGGGGTCACCCGCACGGTGGCATTCAGCGAGATTTTAAAAGCACGCACTGTTTTTGATTGGGCGCCTGAACCAAAAGGGCCCCGACGAACTGATGAACGACCTGCATCAACTGGTGCCGGGTCATCTACGGAAAGCGAAGTGAAGCAATGAACTCCGAAATGATGGAAGCACTCCAAGCCCTCGCTGTGGATAGAGGGATCTCTCCCGAAGCGCTTTTTGCCGCATTGGCCGACGCTTTAGAGTCGGCATACAAGCGCATGCCGGGCGCCGAAGAGTTCTCTTGGGTGACCATTGATTCTGAAACGATGGAGATTCGGGTATTTGCGCAAAAACTTGACGAAGAAGGTGAAGTTATTGGCGAAGAGTTTGAGGTTACTCCCGACAACTTTGGCCGAATTGCTGCCACCACGGCTCGACAAGTCATGGGGCAACGTATTCGCGAAGCCGAACGGGACCTTAAATACGAAGAATACGCAGGTCGCGAAGGCGACATCGTCACCGGCCTTATTCAACAAACCGATGCTCGTTACACGCTGTTGGATCTCGGTCGAGTTGAAGCACTGCTCCCTCAAGCCGAACAAGTTCCTTTTGAACGCCCGGAAGCTAATACCCGCTTGAAGGCTTACATCGTAGAGGTTCGCAAGACATCGAAGGGCCCACAAATTGTGGTGAGTCGCACCCATCCTGGGTTGATTAAACGTCTCTTCGAACTTGAAGTTCCAGAAATCGCTGATGGAGTAGTAGAGATTCGTTCGTGTGCCCGTGAACCCGGGCATCGCACCAAGATTGCCGTGGGCTCCAACGACCCTCAGGTTGACCCTGTGGGCGCTTGTGTGGGGGCCCGAGGTGCTCGAGTCCGCATGGTGGTTAACGAACTGCGTGGCGAAAAAATTGACATCGTTCCTTTCTCGGAAGACCCCGCAGACTTCGTTATGAAAGCGTTGTCACCAGCCAAAGTCAACGAAGTATTGATTGACGAAGAAACTGGTACCGCCACGGTGATCGTGCCCGACTACCAATTGTCGTTGGCCATTGGTAAAGAAGGGCAAAATGCTCGATTGGCGGCCCGGATGACTGGGTGGCGAGTGGACATTAAGAGCGAAACTCAGGTTGCCGAAGAGGCAGCCTTTGCCGCCACCGACTGGGCTGAAGGTGAATGGGTACTCGACGAAGAAACCGGTGAAAACGTTTGGAAGGCTGCTGACGGCGGCCAAGATGTGCTGGCCGGCGATTACGGCGGCAGTGCTGAAGAAGAAGAAAGTGCGGAAGCGGAGACCGAAGCCGAAACTGAACTAGAAACTGAGGCAGAAGTCGAAACTGAAGCCGAGGTTGCTTCTGAAGCTTCCGATGAAGAGGTGGCTCCTGAAGCCTCTACAGAAGAAGCTCCCGCTGAAGAAACCGAAGAGCAATAGCCGTCGGTCCACAACGAACATGCGTCGGGTGTCGACTGAAGAAGTCGGCGGTTGACCTTCAACGTTTGGCCTGGGACAGCGCAAAACAACAATTGCGGATTGGGTCAAATGTCGGCGGCCGTGGAGCGTATCTTTGCCGTCAACAGTCGTGCCTCGAGCAAGCCATTGAGCGAGATGCGCTGAGCCGAGCATTGCGAGTTTCTCTGCCGGATGGTGCTTTTACTGATTTAGTAGAAAATCGGTCAGCAAAAGGTGACGGTTCCTCGGCATAAAACGGGTGAACAGGGCCGCTTCTGCGATAACGTCAGGCATTGGCTGTTTAGGCCATTTTCTATCGAAAGACTTAGAATCACCGTGGCGAGCAATATCCGCGTCTATGAATTGGCGCGAGAACTTGGAATGACCAATAAAGAGGTCGTGGATCTCTGTGGAACGCTGGGTATTGGCGTCAAGGGTCACTCATCGGGCATGCCCGAACCCCAAGCCGACCGGGTGCGCCGTAAAGCAAAGCGTGAAGGCCTCACTCGTGAGGTGGTTGAAGAAGAACCAGAGCCGATTAAAGAGCCTGAACCAGCGCCCGAGCCTGAGCCTGAGCCGGAACCAGAGCCTGAACTAGAGCCGGAACCAGAGCCTGAACCAGAGCCGGAACTAGAGCCTGAACCAGAGCCGGAACTAGAGCCTGAACCAGAGTTGGAACTAGAGCCAGAGGCTGAGCCTCCGGTTGTTGAAGAAGAAATAACCGAAGAAAAAGACACTTTGGTTGAACCCGAAGAGGCGCCTGCTGCGCCTATCCCACGAGTGATTTCTTCTAGCGGTTCATCCGCTCCACCGAAACCTGTTGTTGAGCCAGAAACTGTAGAAGTCAAAAAAGAAGAGCCGCCCGCTGCGGAAAAACCAGTAGTTCCTGACCCCGCAGAAAGGGTCGAACCGGCACCGCGTATGCCACCTGCTGGGGCAACCCCTCCCATGTCGTCAACGGGAAAACCTATTCCTCCGCCCCCCGGGCCACCTACTTCGAATAGTGGAAAACCTATTCCTCCTCCCCCCGGTATGGGTGGTCGGAGTACTGCAGAACCTACGGGCGGTCCTCCGGGACGCCGTAATAGTCCTCCGCCAGCTGGACGTCGTCCGGCACCCGGTGGAGGTCCACGTGAATCGGTACCTGGTGCCGGTGTGCGCCCTGGTGGCGGACCCGGTGGAGGTCGCCCTGGCGGCCCAGGTGGCGGCCCAGGTGGCGGACGCCCCGGCGGCCCTGGCGGTCGGCGCCCACCACCTCGACGCAAAAAGCGCCGTCGTAGTCGTGAAGAACTACAACCGATGGGTACCCCGAACTACACCCCCGAAGATGCAGCAGTGCCGGAAGGCGAAGTGGTTGTTGAGCGTTCGAGCACCGCTCAAGAACTTGGCCCGAAGCTAAACCGTACCGCCGCAGACGTGGTGCGTTTCTTGATGCAGCAAGGTGAAATGGTTACCGCTACGCAGTCGCTCTCTGACGACATGATTGAACTCTTTGCTGCTGAAATTAGTGCGGAAATCCGCATGGTTGATTTGGGCGAAGAACAAGAAGTCGAGTTGCTTAAGTTGCTCGACGTCATTGACGATGAAGCCGACGATGAAGCAGCTCTACGTCCGCCGGTTATTACCGTCATGGGTCACGTAGATCACGGGAAGACAAAGCTTCTTGATCAGATCCGTAAGGCCAACGTGGTGGACGGCGAAGCGGGAGGAATCACCCAACATATTGGGGCCTACCAAGCCGAGCATGCGGGAAACATGTTCACCTTTATCGATACTCCAGGTCACGAGGCCTTTACCGCCATGCGAGCCCGAGGTGCAGGAGCCACCGACATTGTCGTCTTGGTGGTAGCCGCCGATGATGGGGTTATGCCCCAAACGGTGGAAGCCATTAACCACGCCAAATCTGCTGATGTGCCCATCGTGGTGGCTATTAATAAAATGGATCGTGAAAATGCTGACGCAGATCGTGTCTTGGCGCAAATCGCTGAACACGAACTGGTGCCCGAATCTTGGGGCGGCGACACCGTAACGGTCGAGGTTTCGGCCTTGCAAAACACGGGGATCGACGACCTTCTTGAAAACTTGCAGGTCATCGCCGAGGTAGAAGACCTCCGCGCCGACCCCGAAGGTCGTGCCCAGGGCGTAGTCCTGGAATCAAACCTTGACATTGGCCGTGGGCCGATGGCCACCATTTTGGTGCAACGAGGCACCCTTCGCGTCGGTGACCCTCTGGTGGCTGGTGCCGCTTGGGGCAAGGTACGCGCCATGATCAACGACCAGGGCGAACAGGTTAAAGAAGCTGGCCCTTCTACGCCGGTTCAGGTACTGGGTTTGTCTGATGTGGCAGATGCCGGTGAAGGATTTGTGGTTGCTCCCAACGAAAAGATCGCCGGTCGAGTAGCCGACAAACGTGGCCACTGGCGTCGTCAGGCCAACATCGGCCGTGACGCCCACGCTCTTTCGGGCGGCGCTCGATTGGAAGACATTTTTGAGCAGATTCAAAAGGGCGAAGCAGCCAACTTGAACCTCATTGTCAAAGCTGATGTAAACGGCTCGTTGGAAGCGGTAATTGAGAGCCTGCGTAAGCTTGAACGTGAAGAAGTGCGCCTTTCTTTCGTACACCGCGGGGTTGGCGGTATCACCGAAAACGACATCCAATTAGCGGCGGCCGCCAACGCCACCATTATTGGTTTCAATGTGCGTCCCGAACGCAAAGCTCGAGACTTTGCCCAAACGGAGAACGTAGAAATTCGTACTTACGAAATCATCTACAAACTGATTGAAGATATTGAATCCGCCATGGTCGGCATGTTGGCCCCCGAGTTTGAAGAAGTGGTCACCGGCGACGCAGAGGTTCGAGAAATCTTTACTGTCCCTCGAATTGGGCGTATCGCTGGTTGCCATGTTCAAAACGGCACTATTTCACGGGGCTCCAAAGTGCGCTTCTTGCGTGACGGGGCCATTATTTGGAAGGGCGATATCAAATCGTTGCGCCGTTTCAAAGAAGATGTGGCCGAAGTCCAAACCGGTTTCGAATGCGGTATCGGCCTCTCGGATTTCCAAGACCTCAAGGCCGGCGATGTTATCGAAACCTATGAGGATCGGGAAATTCCCCGGGTTTAGATCTTATGGCTCGACAACCCCGCCGCTCTAGTCGTTCTACCCGTGGCTATGACCGCACCGACCGACTTAACGAACTGCTTCGGCGCATCCTGGCAGAAGAGCTTGAACACATTGATGACGATCGTCTTATTTTGGCCACCATCACCGGGGTGGTGACTGACCGAGACCTCAGCCAAGCCAAGGTTTACGTTTTAGGAAATGTCGAAGACGACGACTTGTTGAAGGCTTTCGAAGATCACCGAAAACAATTGCAGCGAGCGATTGGCACGCAAACTCGTCTGCGCAGGGTGCCCCCGTTGCTTTTTATCACCGACGAAGTCAGTCGTTCCGCTGACCGTATTGAAACTATTTTGCGTGAAATAAACGACGGTACGGATGAACAAGACTGATCCGCCACCCAACGGCATTGCCATCATTGACAAACCGTCTGGGTGGACCAGCCACGATGTGGTGGCTAAATCTCGAGGAATCCTGGGCACCCGCAAAGTTGGCCATTCTGGCACTTTGGACCCCGATGCCACCGGAGTGCTGGTTTTGGGGGTTGGCAGGTCAACACGCCTGCTTAAATACCTGACTGGGCTTTCTAAACGCTATACCGGGCAAATTGTGCTGGGTGTAGAGACCTCAACGTTAGATGCGGCCGGAGAAGTAACGGCAACCCATGACATGGCGGGGGTCACCCTCGAACAGGTCGTGGCGGCAGCCCAGCAATTTATTGGGGCGATTGAACAAATCCCTCCCATGGTGTCGGCTATCAAAATAGGGGGCCGCCGACTTCACGAAATAGCTCGCGAAGGGGGCGAGGTTGAACGACCACCCCGGCCAGTCACCGTTTACCATTTTGAAATAGCCGCAACCGAAGATCCGCTGATTTTTGCTTGCGATGTGTCGTGCTCTTCGGGTACCTATATTCGTACTTTGGCTGCAGATGTAGGAACGGCTTTAGGGGGCGGCGCTCACCTCACCGGTCTGCGTCGCCTGGCGGTGGGCTCGTTTACCATTGACGAAGCCCACCCGTTAGAGAAACCAGTACTACTTTCTGCGGCGACCGCGCTGAGGGATTTTTCTTCGGTCACGGTGTCTGAAGAAATTGCCCAAGCAGTAGCCCACGGCAAGGTGCTGGACCTCGACCTTCTTGGAGTAGACGGGGACGGCCCATGGGGGGTTCTCAACACCGATGGCGAGTTGCTGGCCGTTTACGAACCACACAAGGGTCGAGCGAAACCTTCCGTGGTGCTGGTCGGTTAGACCGGTTCGGATAGTCTGCGCTCGTGGAAGTTCGCCGTACGTTGCAACCGGATCGACAGGATTCTCTTGGCACTGTGCTGACCATCGGCGCCTACGACGGGGTGCATTGCGGCCATCGAAAAGTTATTGCTGAGGTATGCCGACTCGCCGAGGAGCGCGGTTTGGGTTCAGCGGTGGTTACTTTCGACCGGCACCCTGCCTCGGTGGTTCGCCCCGAGTCTGCGCCTTTGTTGCTGACCGACTTAGAACAAAAACTTGAGTTGCTGGCTGCTACTGGCGTTGACCAAACTCTAGTGGTGCCTTTTGACGAGCAACGGGCGGCCGAAACCGCCGAAGATTTTGTTAGCAACGTTTTGGTTGGGTGCTTGAAAGTGAAACTCATTGTGGTGGGCGAAGATTTTCATTTTGGTTTTCGCCGTTTAGGCAACGTGGCGCTGCTGCGTGAGATGGGCCAAGCGTTGGGTTTTGCCGTTACGGGTCTTGGCTTGGTGGGCATGGATGGGGAGCCGGCACGCGATCATGAACAAGTGTCGTCTACCTTCATTCGTCGTGCATTGGGCCGTGGCGACCTTGACCGAGCGAACGCCATGTTGGGCCGGCCTTACGAGGTGCGAGGCATAGTGTCTAAGGGAGACCAACGAGGCCGCACGTTGGGTTTTCCTACGGCCAACGTACGGGTTGGAGCGTCAATATTGTTGCCTGCTGATGGGGTGTATGCCGGCCGCGTTGAGCTTCCTTCAGGCGAGGTGCGAGACGCTGCGCTTTCTTTAGGTACCCGTCCACACTTTTTCACCGACGGCGACCTTTTACTGGAGGCGCATCTCATTGATTTTTCAGGTGACCTTTATGGCCAAGAAGTAAATGTTTCTTTTGAAAAGAATCTGCGCTTACAGCAAAAATTTGAAAGCCTTGAAGCGCTGGTCATGCAGCTAGAAAAAGATGTGGCCAGTGCAACACAGTGGCTTCAGTAAATGTCGGTTACCAATGTGTTGCTGTTGCTGGGGGGCGGGCTTTTCGCCGGAGTAATTAACACCATGGCGGGCGGAGGCTCAATGCTTACGGTGCCGCTTTTGGTTATGGCTGGGGTGCCGGGGAATATCGCTAACGGCTCAAACCGGGTAGGGATTTTGGCCTCAACGGCGGCGGCCGCTACGGCTTTTCGTCGATTAGGTGTAGAAGGGCTTTCTCGGGTGACTCCGGTTCTTTTGCCGGTGGTAGCCGGTGCGCTGCTGGGGTCGTTTAGTGTTTCTTTGCTCTCGGACGAACTTTTTGAGAAAATTTTTGGGATTCTTATGGTCCCGTTGTTGTTGCTGGCTTTACGGCCGCCCCGGGCCGCTTTAGGGTCCTGGTCTCTGCCAGCCACCGTGCTGGTGTTTTTTGGCATCGGCCTTTACGGTGGCGCTTTTCAGGTGGGGATCGGCTTGCTGCTGGTCCTCGCCCTTTCCCGATCTGGGATGGAGCTCGTCCTGGCTAACAACGTCAAAGTTTTGGTAGCGATGGCCATCAACGTGACGGCGCTCCCGGTGTTTATTTTGAACGGAAAAATCGCTTGGGGCCCGGCCTTGGTTTTGGCAGCAGGTTTTGCAGTGGGGGGTGCTTTGGGGGCTCGTTTTACCGTGACCGGTGGAGAGAAAGTGATTCGGCCAGTATTGGCCTTGGCGGTGCTGGCTCTCTCGGGACGCTTGCTTGGCCTTTATTGACGGTCAGCGAGTTCGTTTAGGGCTCCGGCGAAACTCGTATCGAGTGACCCAAGGTCTTCCACAATGGTGACAACTTTGAAACCTTGTTCAAAGCGCCGAGCAGCCAGTGCGGTGTTGGCGTGAATGCCGGGCACTACGCCATGGCGTTTGCAGGCCGCCACGATGGTGTCCAGGGCTTCATCGAAGGGTGATTCGCCGTCGTGGTTGCCGGGGCCAAGGCCCAAACTTGTTGAAAGGTCTGAAGGCCCGACATAGATGGCGTCAACGCCTTCCACGCTAAGGATGTCGTCTAAAGCATGAAGGGCTGAGGTGGTTTCAATCATGGGCAGGCACTGCACTCGTTCGATGACTTGGTCCATATAGGCGGGGCCATAAATGGTGGCCGCTCGGGTAGGCCCGACGCTGCGGATGCCTACTGGCGAATACCGGCAGGCCGCTACTGCTGCTTGGGCCTCAGCGGCCGAGTTGACCATGGGCACGATTACCCCGGTTGCTCCTGCGTCTAAGACCCAACCGATGATTCCTGTCTCATTGCTGGGCACCCTGACCAAAGTGCGGGCAGCTTCTGGCCGAGCAGCGGTGAGTAAAGGAACTAAATCTTCTTTGGTGACGAGACCGTGTTGCATGTCTAAACAGAGGTAGTCAAAACCGGTGCGGGCCGCAAGTTCCACGGCCATGCTGGAAGGGGTTTTAATCCAACAACCAAGCGAGGTTTGGTCAGTGTTGAAGAGGAGGGGGAAAGAGTCGTAAGGCATAAACAGACCTTACTCTCTGGGCGTAGACCAACGAACACCGGCTACATGGTTTGGCGTCTTCTGGGATGGTTCCGCTAACATGGGCTTTACAAAAGAATCCTCGGGGTTGGGTGAAAGTCCCTACCGGCGGTGAGTGGCTTAAAGCCACAAGCCCGCGACCCTTTCAAAGCATTTATGCAGAGAAAGGTTGATCAGGTGTGAGTCCTGAGCCGACGGTTAAAGTCCGGATGGGAGAGGATGCAGAGCAAGTATTTGCCGACAGCCTTGGGCTGCCAGCAGGTGAACTTTGTGATCTCTCCTTCCTTGTGGGCAATAACCAAGAAGGGAGAAACCGAATGTTTACGGGCATTGTAGAAGAACTGGGCATGGTCAGATCAGTCGTGTCCCAAGGCGCAGGATGCCGCTTAACGGTAAACGCCGAACTTGTTCTTTCTGAAGTGAAACTCGGTGATTCCATTTCGGTAAGCGGATGCTGTTTGACAGTGGTCGACTTTGGCGCCGACGAAAAAGGTTCGTGGTTCGCTGCGGACGCCGTGCCAGAAACGCTCGACCGGACAATTTTGGGCCAACTCTCAGTAGAAGATCTGGTCAACCTTGAACGCTCAATGCCCGCTAACGGTCGTTTCGGCGGCCATGTCGTCCAAGGCCACGTTGACGGGGTGATTCAGTTGAAAAAAGTTCAATCCCTGGACGATGGTTCTCAACGATTGACTTTTCATCTCCCAGAAATGTTGGCTGGGCAAATTGTCGAAAAAGGGTCGGTAGCGCTTGATGGCATCAGCCTGACCGTGGCCAGCGTCAACCACGATGAAGCATCTTTTGATATCGCGGTGGTTCCACATACTCTCGCCGTGACCACGCTTGGCCATAAAGTAAGAGGAGACTCGGTCAACGTTGAGGCGGACGTGTTCGCTCGCTACGTGGCAGGGCTACTGAAAGCAAAATTCGTACAAGAAAACAAGGAGCAGGCCTAATGCCGTTAGCTGATATTTCTCAGGCCATCGAGGCTTACGCCCGAGGTGAATTTTTAGTAGTGGTGGACGACGAGGATCGCGAAAATGAAGGCGATCTTATTATTGCGGCTGACGCTATGACTCCAGAAAAAATGACGTTCATGATTCGTCATACCAGCGGGGTTATTTGTGCCCCCATGTCTGATGGCCGTGCTGACGAACTTGACCTTCCGTTAATGGTGGTTGATAACACCGAGTCAATGCGTACGGCGTTTACGGTGACCGTGGACCTTGTCGCCGGAACCAGCACTGGTATTTCAGCTGCTGACCGTTCAGCGACGGTTGTTGCCTTGGCGGACTCTGCCCGGGTGCGTAACGAGTTCGCTCGCCCGGGACATATTTTTCCTTTGCGGGCTCGAGTCGGTGGAGTATTAAAGCGTGCGGGTCATACGGAGGCGGCTGTTGATCTCTGCGCTATGGCCGACCGGGCGCCAGTGGGCGTGCTCTGTGAAATTGTGAACGACGATGGGTCTATGGCTCGAGTGCCGGATCTTGAAGTATTCGCCGAAGAACACGGATTGCTTTTTATTACCATTGCCGACCTTATCCGCTACCGTCGCCGTCATGAAAAACTGGTGGAACATTTTGCGGCAGCGCGTATCCCAACTCGTTACGGCGATTTCACTGCACACGCTTATCGCTCCACGCTGGACGAAGAGGAGCATGTGGCTTACGTTTTGGGAGATTTAAGTACAGTTGATGCCCCATTGGTGCGGGTACATTCTGAGTGTTTAACGGGCGACCTTTTGGGCTCGATCCGTTGCGACTGTGGATCGCAACTTGATGCGGCACTTGAAGGGATTGGCGAGGAAGGGGCAGGTGTCCTGGTTTACCTCCGAGGTCACGAGGGGCGTGGCATCGGCATAGCGCACAAGCTTCGGGCTTACGAACTTCAAGACGAGGGATACGACACGGTCGATGCCAACTTGCAACAAGGCCTTCCTGTGGACTCGCGTGAATACGGGGTGGGCGCACAAATCCTTTCTGACCTTGGGGTAAGCAAAATGCGACTGATGACAAACAACCCAGTGAAATACGGTGGGCTTGAAGGTTACGGGTTGGACGTGGTGGGGCGCGTGCCTTTACAGATCGAACCCAACTCCGAAAATATTCGCTATCTCGAAACAAAACGAGAACGCCTCGGCCATTTTCTTGAAAATGGTGGGGACGAAACGGAGAGCGCATGAAAGAGTTAAATAATCCCTTAAACGGGGCCGGCCTTCGTGTCGCTTTGGTAGCAGGCCGGTTTAACGATGCCATTTCGCAGGAATTAATCCAGGGAGCCAAGGACCGTTTGGTTTCTCTCGCGGTCGAAGACGAAAAGGTAACGTTAGCTTGGGTATCTGGTGCTTTCGAGATGCCGTTGGCTGCTCAGGCCATGGCAAAATCTGGCCAGTTTGATGCAGTGATTTGCCTTGGTGCGGTTATCCGCGGCGAAACCGCACACTTTGACTTTGTCGCTGGCGAAGCAGCATCAGGAATGATGCGAGTGGGCCTCGACACCGGGGTGCCGATAGTCTTTGGGGTGCTCACCACCGACACTTTTGCTCAAGCTTTTGCTCGCGCAGGGGTCGATGAAGGCAACAAAGGCGCTGACTGCGCAGAAGCGGCTATAGAAATGGTTCAACTGCTCAACGAAATGTGTTGATTCAAAACCAGAGATACACCAAAGGGTGGCATTTGCTGTGTTGCTGATAGCGTTACTCTTTGTGGGTAACCCAATGTGGGTTATCTAGGGTCGGTTGCAACACCTCCGGCCCTCCGTATAGCTTTTGGTGACGCCTAGCGCGCCATAAAGCCGGGTCCGACACCCAGAGGTAACTATGCCGACCAACCTACCCCCCAAGGCCAACACGATGGCCGAGCATCGCTTGCATGAGACCGATACCGGTTCTCCTGAAGTGCAGATTGCTTTGCTCAGCGACCGTATTAACCATCTCACCGGGCACCTGAAGGACCATAAAAAGGACCATCACAGCCGTCGAGGTTTGTTAATGCTGGTTGGCCGTCGTCGCCGGATGCTTGACTACGTAAAGAAAAACGACGTTGAGCGCTACCGGAAGATTATTTCTGACCTGGGGCTACGGCGGTAACGCCACCTCTGATATCGGCGGCTTGCTGCCTTTTCGTCGGGTGCCTTATACGGGCACTGACAACTTCAAACGATGGTGCCGAATGATCGGCGGTCATCAGTGCCAGTTGCATGCAGCTCGGCGTAGCGGTCCACCCTGTTGGCTCGCCGCATCGGGAGGCATCCATCTGGAAACTGGGGGCTTCGCTTTATTCAACGCCACCGTAACTCTGCGAGGGAACGTCTCGCGCAGAATCGAAACACAAGGAAAATTATGACAACTGTCCAAACCGTCTCGCATACCTTTAGCGAGACCGACAAAACTATCTCTTTTGAGACCGGTCGAATGGCTCGCCTTGCTGGCGGGTCAATTCTGGCCAAACTTGGTGACTCAACCGTATTGGTCACCGCTACCGGTGCAAAGTCACCTCGCCCCGGCGCTGACTTCTTCCCACTTACCGTGGACATTGAAGAACGCATGTACGCCGCAGGCAAAATACCCGGCTCGTTCTTCCGCCGTGAAGCACGTGCTTCTGAAGCAGCCATCTTGACCTGCCGCCTCATTGACCGCCCATTGCGTCCAATGTTCCCGGAAGGTTTCCGCAACGAAGTCCACATTGTGGGCACCGTCATGGGCGCCGATATGGAAAACCCATACGACGTGTTGGCTCTCAACGCTGCTTCGGCTGCTTTGATGATCTCTCCCGTCCCCTTTGACGGCCCCGTCGGTGCAGTACGCATCGCTTGGACGGCCGCTGGTGAATGGATTGCTCACCCAACCTACGAAGAGGGTTCCGACTCGGCTTTCGAAATGGTAGTTGCTGGTCGTTTGCTTGATGATGGCGATGTTGCTGTCATGATGGTGGAAGCCGGCGGCACCGAAGCCACCTGGGAAATTTACGAAGGTGGAGCCGCCAAGGTTGACGAAGATGTTTTGGCCGATGGCCTGAACTTCTCTAAGACTTACATTCGTGAAGTTATTGAACTTCAGTTGGCTTTGGTCGAAGCAGCGGGCGGCGCAGAGAAAATGGAATTCTCGGTAACCACCGACTACTCCGAAGAAATCTTTGCTGCCGTTGATGCTGCAGGCCGTGAACGCATTGCCGCTACCCAAACGGTGGCCGACAAAGGCGAACGAGGCGCTGCTGAATCAGAAGTAAAAGCAGCATTGATCGCCGAATTAGCCGAACAGTTTGCCGACGTTGATGGCGCAGAACGCCAAATCGGTGGCGCTATTCGCTCGGTAACCAAAGCCGTGGTGCGTCAACGCATCGTGGATGAAAAAATCCGTATCGATGGTCGGAGCCCCGGCGACATTCGTGAACTGTTTTCAGAGGTTGGCGTAGTAGCTACCTCGCACGGTTCTGGTTTGTTCCAGCGTGGCGAAACCCAGGTATTGAACTTCACCACCTTGGGTACCGGTCGCATGGACCAAATGATCGATGGTATTGACCCCACCCAACGTAAACGTTTCATGCATCACTACAACTTTGCTCCGTTCTGTACCGGTGAAACCGGTTTCATGCGGGGCCCTAAGCGTCGAGAAATTGGCCACGGTGCCTTGGCCGAGCGGGCATTGTTCCCAATCGTTCCGAGCTTTGACGAGTTCCCTTACACCTTGCGTTTGGTGTCTGAAGTTCTGGCCTCTAACGGTTCGAGCTCCATGGGTTCGGTTTGCTCCGGCACGCTGTCCATGATGGATGCTGGTGTACCTATCAAGGCTCCGGTAGCGGGCATCGCCATGGGCTTGGTTGTTCATGACGGCGAGTACGTCACCTTGACCGACATTTTGGGTGCGGAAGACGCATTCGGCGACATGGACTTCAAGGTGGCTGGTACCGCCGAGTTCGTGACTGCTTTGCAGCTCGATACCAAGATTGACGGTATCCCCGCTGAAGTGTTGGCTGACGCTTTAAACCAGGCCAAAGAAGCCCGGTTGAAGATTCTCAGCGTAATGGCTGAGGCCATTGGAGCTCCACGTGAAGACGTAGGCGAGCATGCGCCGAAGATCACCAGCTTTGAAATTCCGGTAGAAAAGATTGGTGAGGTTATTGGCCCCAAGGGTAAAATGATCAACACCATTCAAGCGGAAACAGGCGCTGAAGTAAGCGTGGACGATGACGGCATGGTGGGGGTTGTCTCAGTGGCTTCTTCCGATCGAGCCAAGGTTGACGAAGCAGTCCGTCAGGTCATGCTTATCGTTGATCCTCCAACTGCTGAAGTTGGTGCGGTGTACCCGGGCAAGGTGGTCAATATCACCAAGTTCGGCGCTTTTGTCAACATTCTTCCTGGCCGCGATGGCTTGTTGCATATCTCTAAGATCGGTGCCGGTAAGCGCATCGACCGGGTAGAGGATGTGCTTGAGTTGGGTCAAGACGTTGAGGTCGTTGTCGAAGACGTAGACCCCAACGGCAAGATTTCGTTGAAGATGGCCGGGGATGCTCCAGCCAAGGAAACGAAACCAGCTCCAGAAGCCCCAGCCGCTGAAGAAGCTCCGGCTTCCGAAGAAGCTCCAGTTGACGAAGCCAACGACGACTTTGATGATGATGGCGATGCTCCTGAGGTAGTTGAAGCCAGCTTTGAAGATGCATTTACCGCTGAGATAGAAGGCGTGCATGGCGATCTTGGCCCTGCATCTTCTAACAAGCGTGGTGGTGGTGGCGGCCGACGTCGCCGTGACCGCTGAACGCCTCGGCTAAACGGCCTCCGCTAGCGGGGGCCACGTTCAACGCCGACCAGGCAGTTGAATTTACACAAATCGCTAACGGCCCGGGTGTGGTGTCAGAGCAGGTCTCTGATGCCCACTCGGTTGCCGTAGGCATTTGGGTAGGCATAGGTGCTCGTGATGAAAAAGAACATCAAGTAGGCATCTCGCATTTTTTAGAACACCTGGTGTTTAAAGGCACCGAGGAGCGCACGGCGCGCTCTATTGCCGAGTTGGCCGATGCCACGGGCGGCGAGATGAACGCTTTCACCACTATGGAATACACGGCATTCTACGCCCGGTTTCCGGCCAACAAATTAGATTTAGCAATCGATTTGTTGGGTGACGTGTTGTGCCGGCCAGCGCTACGTGACAACGATATTGAAACCGAACGCCAAGTCATTTTGGAAGAACTCCATTTGGCTATTGATGACCCCACCGATGCGTTGTTCGGCTTGTTGCATGAAGGGTTGTTTCCGCAACACCCGTTGAGTCGCGAGGTTATTGGCACCGAAAATTCGGTGACCGCCATTGACCGTTCGTCGTTAACGGATTTTCATGACCAGTGGTACCGGGGCCCTAACTTGGTGGTGGCAGCCGCCGGGGCAGTAGACCACCAGTACCTCGTGGAGCGCTTTGGCCAAGTATTTGCCGATCGGCAAGGCGGGGTTTCGCCGGTGCGCTCTCAACCGACGCTGGCTCCGGTAGTTGGTGCTACCTTGCAGCGGCCCATTGAGGCCACCCATTTGGCTTGGGGCTGGCTGGGCGCTTCACGGCTAGACCCTCGCCGCTACGCCCTTACCTTGGGGGTACACATTTTAGGTGGAGGCATGTCCAGTCGCTTATTTCAAAAAGTGCGCGAAGAGCGTGGTTTGACTTACAGCGTGTTTGCTACCCGCGGTGTTTTCGAAGATGCCGGAGTGGTCAGCATTTATGCCGGCACGGCGCCGGATCGGGCCGAAGAGCTTGCTGCGGTGGTAGCCCAAGAGGTGGCGGAGATTGCCGATCACGGGGTTACCGAAGAAGAGTTGGCTATTGCGCTCAGTGGTTTTGAAGGGTCATTGTTGTTGGGTCTCGAAGATACCGGAAGCCGGATGCGGCGTTTGGGCAGCAACCAATTGCTTACCGGTACGGTGATGCCTCTTGAAGAATTGGTTGAAGCTTTTCGTGCAGTGACGGTGGCCGAGATAAACCAGGCCCTGGCTGAAGTGTTTTCTGTAGATGCGGTAACTACCCAGGTAGGCCCAAACAGTTAAACCATCCCGATGCTGGGGGCCGGTGCCGCTAGCCTCGCTGGTATGAGCAGGGAAACACAAAATCGTAGAATAGCCGTTTTGGGCGCCGCAGGCCGCATGGGAGCCACGGCGGTCGAAGCGGTACAAGCCGCCGAAAGCCTAGAGTTGGTGGCGGTGGCCGACCCTCAAGCGGCCGGGCAGTCTCTTCATGGCTTGGCTATGGGGGCCGGGGTAG
>Ga0302118_10000341_pt1 | contig 21601 bp, 21 predicted proteins | sample AG5_331_MG_FD_203126 | JGI IMG/M metagenome (GOLD analysis project Ga0302118, IMG submission 203126) | Marine microbial communities from Western Arctic Ocean, Canada - AG5_33.1 | ecosystem: Environmental > Aquatic > Marine > Oceanic | place: Canada: Western Arctic Ocean | collected 2017-10-01 | reverse complement strand
AGGTTCTAATGGGACTGCAAACACCGTTAATGTTTCTGGAAAAGCAGGCAGTTTGACTGTATATATGACATATACTTTTACAAATAAACTTGAGACTGAAGGGCAAGGAGAATATACAGCAATGTCTTGGGCACAAGACGGGAAAGAAAGATTAAAAGCGACAGTTCAGGGTCTTTGGAAACAAGATGAAAATAATTATGAAATGAAACATTTTGAAAATACTTCCAACGGAGAACAATTACTAACTACAGGTGTAATGAATTTTGAAGAAAAAACTTATGACTGTATTGTAAGATTTTTAAACTAAACCACAGGATATCTTCTTCTTTTAATTCAAACACCATGAACTCACTATTATTCCTAGTTATACAAACTCCTCTAGCTAAAAGATAACAGATTTTATTTAAGTAGGGGAGCTCCTATTGAAAATTAGTATTAAGATTTTTTGACTTTTTGTTTTAACTTAGTGATAGGAAAAAAGAGTTTTAATTCTATGAGACTTGCATCAATTGATATTTTAAGAGCTATTACTATGGTTCTAATGATTTGGGTTAATGATTTTTGGACATTAACAAATGTTCCAAAATGGTTGAAACATGCGAGTGCTTCTGAAGACTATTTAGGATTTTCTGATATTATTTTTCCATTATTTTTATTTATTGTTGGTTTGAGTATACCCTTGGCCATTAAAAACAGAATTGATAAAGGGAACTCTAAGTATTCTATTACTAAACATATCATAATTAGGTCTATATCCTTATTATTGATAGGGTTTTTCATGATGAATAATGAAACTGCACATGGTGAAAGTATTTTTATTGGTGCTAATTATTGGCAGTTATTAATGGCTTTGGCTGTTGTATTGATTTGGACAGATTGGAAAAGAAGTTCAATTAAAAAGAAATGGCACCTGTATCTACAAGTTTTTGGAATTTTGATTTTAATTTTTTTAGCATCTATCTATAAAGGTGGTGAAAGTGGTTCTGTATGGATGACTACACAGTGGTGGGGAATTTTAGGGCTTATTGGTTGGGCATATTTTTTGAATGCATTGGTTTATGTCTATTCAAAAGATTCGTTGTTAATTATGTCTTTATTATGGTTACTGTTAATTTTATTGACCATGTTAAATCATTCGGAAATGTCTATAGCATTTACAGGACTTTCAGGCTACTTTTCAACTATATTAACAGGAAATGTTCCTGCATTTACTACGGCCGGAATCGTAGCTACTTTATTATTTAAAAAAATGCAAAAAATAAATATAAAATGGAGTTATTTTAGTCTGATTATTTTAGGAACTCTTAATATAATTTTTGGTTTAGCTACAAGGCCGATTTGGGGAATTTCTAAAATACAAGGATCACCATCCTGGTTGGGAATTTGTACTGGAATAGGTTTTTTATTGTTTGCACTGTTATACTACATTGCAGATGAGAAAAAATACACAAATTGGTCCAAAGTAATTGCCCCTGCCGGAACCGCTACTTTAACTTGTTATATGATACCTTATTTCATTTATCCACTTAGAAGTATTATTGGAATAAGAGTTCCGGAATTTTTAAGTAACAATCAAATTGGCCTCTTAATTTCTTTTGTTTTTGCTTTTTTAGTGATCATTTTTACGGGCTGGTTAGAAAAACAAAGACTTAAGCTAAACTTATAAATAGATGAAAAAATTAATTCTACTATTATTTTTTATTCCATTGCTTAGTTATTCTCAAAATGTAAGTCAAACTGACGTAAAAAATATTATGAAAAAAGTTGCCGATTGGCAAATTGAAAATCACGGTGATGTAAAATTTAGAGCTCAAAACTCTATGTTAAAAAAAACTAGTCACCATCCTTTAGACTGGACTAACGGAGCTCTTTACACTGGAATGGTAAAGTGGGCAGCTATATCATCAGATGATAAATATTACAACTGGCTGAAAGAGATTGCAGATACCCACCAATATAGTTTACATAAAAGAAAGTACCATGCCGATGATCATACAGTTGGTCAATTATATGTAGAATTATATAGAAAGTTTAAGGATACTAAAATGTTAGATCCTATGATAGAGCAGTTCAACTTCATTATGTTGCATCCTTCACTATCTATCTTGGATTGGAAGACTCCTTACCATCAAGATAGGTGGAATTGGTGTGATGCACTTTTTATGTCTCCTCCAGTTTGGGCTATGTTATATAATATTACAAAAGAGAAAAAATATCTTGATTTTATGATTAAAGAATTTAAGGCTACAACAGATTTTTTATTTGATAAAAAAGAAAACTTATATTATAGGGACCAATCATACATTGGAAAATTAGATAATGGCACCAAAATCTTTTGGTCAAGGGGAAATGGTTGGGTTTTTGCTGGTTTAGTCAATTTAATGAATGAATTAGACCCACAAACTAAAGAGTATCAATATTTTTTAAAGATTTATAAAAAAATGGCAAAAAAACTTTTGGATATTCAAACTACAGAAGGTCACTGGTCTATGAGTTTATTAGGACAAGAGTTTTATCCCACCCCTGAAACTAGTGGATCTTCTTTTTACACTTTTGGGCTAGCCTGGGGAGTAAATAAAGGTGTTTTAGACAAAGAAACATATTTAAATGCAACTTTAAGAGGATGGAAAGCAATGGTTAGTCATGTGAATAAGGAAGGAATGCTGGCATATGTTCAACCTATTGGAGGAGGTCCTGGACAAGCATTTCCAGATAAGACAGAAGTTTACGGAGTTGGAGCTTTTTTAAGTGCAGGTTCACAAATATATCATTTAGTGAAATAAATTAAATGAGTAATATAAAGAATCTGGTTACTCTATTTTAAATTTCTATTATTCTTTTAAATCCATTTTGATTTTTGTTTTATAATCAGTGTAAGATTGGTAATAGTCATTGTACATCCAAAGCAACTGGGTTTTAGCATTTTTATCAGCTCCCATTATAGAATAAGGTCTTACGTTGTCTTTTTTAGATTCCATAGTAATACTAGACTCTATCCACTTTTCATTGAGTTTAATAGCTTTAAATATTTCAAAAATATCATTGACAGGTTTCGAGTAATAAACGGTATTTGTATTTTCGTGATCTAAATAAATTCCTCCAGAATAATGAGGTTCGGGGTCTCTTTGTTCTTTGTTTCTTTTAAATCTTGGAAAGGATGATCCCGCTGGACTAATCATGGAATTTTGCCAATTTCCCCCATCCCAATTAGCGTAATAATAGATATGTTTTGTTTCTTCTGGAAGTCTTGTGTATACTATTGCTGGATATCCGTCTTCATTTAGTGCAATATCCCATATCCAAGATTTAACAGCATTACGAGATTTCAAGAACTCTTTATGCGAATCGTATACTATATCGCAATCTTCATGTTCTAAGGGAAGACTGCTATTATTCCCGATAATAGTTCCATTTGATTTATAGAAATTACCTTTTTTATATTTTAAATAATAAATATTATTAAATGGTTCATTTCTTGGATGTCCGTCAGTAAATGCAAAATGAATTTCATCTTTTCCATTACTAACTACTTTTACATATGGTCTTTTATACAATATTTTAGTTGACTGTAATAGTTTTTTTGGATTAGACCAATTGATACCAAGATCATCTGAATAAGAAAAAGTAGGTTTCCAATCAGCTCCTCTCCAAAAAAGATAAATTCTATTATTTTCTTCTGAAAGCATTATTGGATTAGTATAACATAAAAGTTTTTTTCCTTCAAATGTTTGTGGAATTTTTTTTAAAGGTTCCCAAGATGAAATACTTTCTGGATTTGTACTTATTGTATAAGAAATCCCCCCATCAATCGAACCCTCATCTATACCGTTTTTTGAATGTGCTGAAAAAAAAATCATTATTTTTTTATCTGGAAGAATTAAAAAAGAAGGGTTGGCATGATCATCTTTATTAAATTTACTATAGAGATTAAACTCTTTTGTTTCTTTAGTTATTTCATTGTATGATGCAACCATTATACTTCCTTCAGACGAAACCCAACCGGAATAAATTTTATTATTTAAATGAACAGCTCTTGGATCTGAAAACCAACACCAAGCTCCATCTTCGCTAAAAGTTTTATATTCTTTTATTTTTTTACTGAATTTAATTTCATTTTTTGAAACGTCCTGTGCCTTACATTCTGTAAAAAATATTGAGAATACAATAAAAAAGTGAATTAAGTATTTCATTATTTTTATAAAATTAATACTATTTTTTATACTAAACAGCCCAAAAGAATTGGTCATTTTATAATATTAGTTACTTTGAACAGAGCCTGTTTTTTTATTAAATAATTTAATTGGACTATCTAAAACAAGTGCAACTACTGTATAATATGGATCGATAGTTTCTTTAGGTATTTCAATATATGTTAAACCAGGATATTTATTCCAATAAACTTTACATAACAATTGTTGATTAAGTACAGTTCCGTTACCAACAAGATAAGCTCTGTTAATTTCATTAGAAATTCCTTTTAATATAATTTTATTGTCTTTAGGTATATCTCTAACAAAAAGAAATAAAGTTTTCTTGTCTTTGCTTAAAGTAGATGGGCCATAGAAATGGTCATAAGGAATACCCTTCTTAGTTGAATAAATAGCAGAATTATGTTTTTTAGTCCATTTGCCTAATTCCTTTAAAATCAATTTTTGCTTTTCTGGAATACTTCCATCTGCTTTAGGACTAATGTTTAGTAAAAAATTTCCACCTTTACTTAATGAATCAACAAAGAGATCAATGACTTGTATTGGAGTTTTATAATTATTGTCATTTTGTTGGTATCCCCAAGAATCATTTATTGTCATACAAAGTTCCCAATATTTTGCTAATGGTCTATAAATTGGAATTCCAATTTCAGGAGTTTCGTAATCACCAAATCCATTTAATCTTGAATTAAAGATAACACCAGGAGAATTTTTTTGAAGAGTTACTTTTAACTCTTTGCTTTTCCATTCACTAGCATTATGCTCCCAGTCCCCATCAAACCACCATAAATCTGGTTTATACTTGTTTTTTAATTCATTAAGTTGATTATCTCTGTAATTCAAGAATTTTTGCCATCTTTTCGGATTTTCTTTAATACTATATCTCTTTATTTTATTTGTATGATTTGTATAATCTTTATAGGACCAATCTGGAAGAGAATAGTACAAACCTACTTTTAATCCTTTATCCCTAATTTCATTAATAAATGGAGTAAGTAAATCTTTTTTAGATTTACTACTTTCAAAAGAATTTAAACTGCCATACTTTGAATTCCAAAGAGCAAATCCATCATGATGTTTTGCTGTGATTACAGTATATTTTGCTCCACTTTCTGCAATAAGCTTAGACCATTCTTTTGGATTATAATTTTTTGCATTAAAGCCATTTAACTGCTTCATGTAATCTGAATGAGAAATATATCCATTATAAAAAGACCATGATTCGCTAATTCCATTAACAGAATAAATTCCCCAATGAATAAATATTCCAAATTTAGCCTCCTCAAACCATTTCATTTTGTTTTCTGTCTCTTCACTTTTATTTAAATCAATCTGTTGATTCCAAATTGAATTTGGTAATAGAAATAGTATTGCTAGTAAAATTTTAATTCTCATCTATTAAATATAATTAATTCTAGATAACAAGACCTTTCTATTAAAAATTAGGCATGTTTCCCCCTAGTCCAACCGTGTTCTGCTAAATATAAATCACCGCTTTCGATCGCCCCATTTTCAATAGTGGTTCCCATAGAGTCATTCCATCGATTTAAATATCCAAACAGTGAAATCACGCCGAGCATTTCTACAATTTCGCCTTTATTCCAGTGTGTGTAAAGACGCTTTTTTAAAATGTCATCAACAGCATTTGGCACTTGAGATGCTGCCAAACTAAAATCCAATGCGACACGCTCAGCTTCACTGAAAGCTGAGTGGGTTTGATATTCCCATATATTATCCAACTGTTCTTGTTCAGCACCATAGCGTTCTGCCGCACGAATTGCATGTGCTTGACAATAGCGACAGCCAGTTGTATTACTACTCACCCAAGCAATCATTCGCTTCAACGCCGAAGTGACGCGACCTTCATTAGTCATAACAGCTTTATTGAGATTAATAAAAGCCTTACTTATAGCTGGGCGATGTTGCATAGTAAGAATGGAATTAGGGCAAAATCCTAAGGTTTCATTAAAAAACTCGGCCAGTACTTTGGTTTCTAAATCATGGGTGGGTGATAATTGTGTAACTAATGGCATTATTTAGTGTTTTGAAGTAACAAGTAACAAAAATAAATTTACAATATCCCGAATTGATGATTAGCTTCCCATTTCGTCATTTTTATTTTGGGTATTTTTTAGTCAAATCCTTCTTCTTTTTCCATTCGTTTTGGGAATTACCGGACTAATTTGGCTATTCGAAATGTAATTAAACTAAACCATAGGGATACTTCTTTTTTTAATTCAGCCACTTCTTTTTTATATTAGTACTTATTAATTTTTAAATAAATTCAAATGAAAAATTTCAAACTTCTTTTCGTCATCGTTTTATTGGGGATTTTATCTTTTAAACAAATGTCAGATTCCGAAAAGTTAAATGCAATTATTGTTAAATATGAAATGGAAAGAGAATATGAGTTTAAGATGAATGAGTCTGTAGAAAACACGATTAAGTATCATCAAGCAGAAGCTGATTTTGCTAAGGAAATAAAAAAAAAATTAGAAACGATTTCTATTGAAGGATTATCTGAAACCGAAAAAATTTCTAAAGAATTATTGTTATTCGTTTTGCAAGATAAGATCGATTCAAATAACTACAAAATGTATTTAAATACCATTACCAATGAAAATGCTTTTCATTTGAATTTGGCTAGAATGGGAAACCGAACTCTTAAAAATAAGAAACAGGCTATTGATTATTTAAAACTACTTAAAGATTTGCCACAACAAATAGATTATAATATAAATTTATTAAGAGCCTCAATAAAAGAAGGTATGGCACAACCAAGAGTAGTTTTTAATAATTATGAGGACACTTATAACAAACACATAGTTTTAGATCCAACAGAAAGTGAATTTTATAAACCATTTCTTAATTTAAAAAAATTAATTTCAAATGAGTTAAAAGATTCTATAGTTAAAGCAGGTATGAAAAGTGTTCAAAAAAATGCCATAGATCAATATAAAAAAATAAAAAGTTTTTTTGAGGATGAGTATTTTCCAAACACAAGAAAAGGATTAGGGATATCAACAATTCCAAATGGTAAAGAATTTTATCAAAATAGAATTAACTATTTTACAACAAGTAATCAATATTCTGCTGAGGATATTCACCAAATTGGATTAAAGGAGGTTGCGAGAATTAAAGCAGAAATGAAAAAAATTATTGATGATTTAGAATTTAAAGGAAGCTTTGCTGAATTCTTTAAATTTCTACGTACAGATGAACAATTTTATCCAAAAACAGATGATGAGTTGTTAACGTTTGCACGTGATATTTCGAAAAGAATAGACGCTGAATTACCTAAATTTTTCAAAACATTACCAAGAAAGCCATATGGAGTCGTTCCAGTTCCAGCAGACCTTGCTCCAAATTATACGGGAGGTAGATATTCAGGTTCTAATAGTGAAACAACAGCAGGATTTTATTGGGTAAACACCTATAATTTACCAAGTAGAACTTTATATACAATTCCTGCTTTAACTGCACATGAAGCAGTTCCTGGTCATCATTTACAAATTTCATTGAATAATGAATTGCCAGAGACCATTCCAAGCTTTAGAAGAAAATTATATATCTCTGCTTATGGTGAAGGTTGGGGTTTGTATTCAGAATATTTAGCAGACGAAATGAATATATATACAACTCCTTATGAAAAATTTGGTCAGTTGACTTATGAAATGTGGCGAGCTTGTAGATTGGTTGTTGACACAGGTGTACACGCAAAAGGATGGACAAGGCAACAAATGATTGATTATATGGCTAAAAACACCGCTTTATCAATTCATGAAGTTACTACAGAAACAGATCGATATATTTCTTGGCCAGGACAAGCTTTATCATATAAAATAGGAGAAATAAAAATAAGAGAGCTTCGTAAAAAAGCAGAAGCAGCCTTAGGTGTTAAATTTGATATTCGTGAATTTCATGAAGTGATTCTCGAAGAAGGAACTGTAACGTTATCTATTATGGAAAAACGAATTGACTCTTATATACAGAAAATATGAGAAAAATTACCACATTAATTAAAATATGTTGTTTTATAAAAATTAAATGAAAAATCTCTTTCTAATAGCAACATCTTATTTGTTATTGTTTTCTGTTATGAGTTTTTCCCAGGAGAAACTACATCCAAATATTATTATAATTATGACCGATGACCAGGGATATGGCGACCTTGGTATAACAGGAAATCCACATGTAAAAACTCCAGTAATTGACAAGTTTGCAACCGAAAGTATTCGTTTTAATAATTTTTATGTATCTCCTGTATGTGCTCCAACTCGTTCAAGTCTTATGACTGGCCGTTATTCATTGCGCACAGGTATAAGGGATACTTATAATGGTGGGGCAATAATGTCATCAAATGAAGTTACCATTGCCGAAATGCTAAAACAAGCAGATTACCAAAACGGAATTTTTGGTAAGTGGCATTTAGGCGATAATTACCCAAGCAGACCAAGCGACCAAGGTTTTGATGAGTCCTTGATTCATTTATCTGGCGGAATGGGACAAGTAGGTGATATTACAACCTACTTTAAAGGAGATAAAAGTTATTTTGACCCTGTACTTTGGCACAATAATAAACAAGAGGCCTACAAAGGGTATTGTTCAGATATTTTCACGCAACAGGCTATAAATTTTATTAAAAAAAACAAAGAATCACCTTTTTTTTGTTATCTCTCTTTTAACGCTCCTCATACTCCACTGCAGGTTCCGGAAAAGTATTATCAGTTATATAAAGACATTGATCCAGCTTCTGGTTTCAAAAAGGATAACAAGCCTTTTACAAAAATGACAGAAAGAGATAAGGAGGATGCCCGAAAAGTATATGCCATGGTTTCCAACATCGATGACAATATAGGTAAGCTTCTAAAAAAACTAGATGATTTAAATATTGCAGATAATACGCTTATTATTTTTATGACCGACAATGGTCCACAACAAACAAGATATGTAAGTGGTATGCGAGGCCTTAAAGGAAACGTTTATCAAGGAGGTGTCCGGGTGCCATTTTATATCAAATATCCTTCTTCATTTAAGAAGAATAAGGATGTTAAAACTATGGCTGCTCATATTGATATCCTGCCAACTCTGGCGCAGGTTTGCAATGTTGAATTGCCTAAGGAAAGAATAATTGATGGTAAAAGTCTGCTTCCACTAATTAAAGGCAAAGAGGTTGATTGGATAGGGAGATCACTGTTTTCTTACTGGACAAGACGTTATCCTGAACTTTATTATAATATGGCATTGCGAAAAGGAGATTATAAACTGGTTGGAAATACAAATTATAATGCCCCAATCAAGGATTTTGAACTGTTCAACCTTGAAAATGATCCTTACGAACAAAATAATATCATTTTAAAAAACAGTATTCTAGCAAATGATCTAAAAAAAGAACTTGATGAAACTTATAATGAATTAATTAATTCTGAAAATCTCATTAATCAACCTCGTATTATTGTCGGAAGTACATACGAAAACCCTGTTATCCTTAATAGGAATGATGCTGGGGGTCAGCACGGAATTTGGGCTCAAGAAGAAATATATGGCAAATGGAAAGTTAGCATTAAGAAAGGGTATTATAATATAAAATTTAAATTCATTAACCCAGTTAAAGCGAATGGTAGGATGTTTTTAGAAGCAAATACAATGGTGAAACAAATGATAAATGATAAAGATGATACAGATATCATTGAAATGAAGAACGTCTTCTTTTCAGAAATAGATTGTGATTTGACACCATTCTATGCTATTGACTCAAAAAACATATTGCCTTTTTGGGTTGAAATGAAAAAGATTGACTAAAGTCACTTGAATATTAAGTTATGATTTAATGCTACAGGACAAACAAATTCTCATAGATTTAGCTAAAATGAAAATGCCTTTTGGTAAATATAAGGGTAGATATTTAATTGATCTCCCTGAGCATTATATAGTTTGGTATAAAAACAAAGGATTTCCATCTGGAAAAATAGGAAAACAATTAGAGTTAGTATATGAATTACAATTAAATGGATTAGAAGGTATCGTGAGAGAGGTAAGAAGGAGGTATTAATATTTAATTAAAAGGTGAAAGTTTCATTAAATTTGAAAAAAAATAATTTAAATGAATACATTATTATTAGGAATAGAATTAACTGAATGGGTTGGTTATTTAGCAATGACAGTTTTACTTGTGTCATTTATGATGAAAAACCTTACCAAACTTAGAATCATTAACAGTATTGGCTGTCTATTTTTTGTAGTATACGGTTCATTAATTTCTCAATATCCAGTAGTTATAACTAATGTTGCCATTATTTTAATTAATTTTTATTATTTATTTCTTAAGAAGGATTCTTATTAAAATTATTTTTAATAGTTTGTCCATATTTTATTACAAATTACCCGTATAATGCAACTTTTGACGAACGATGCAGCATTATATTTGGTTTTCATTTTTTAAAAATGCGCCATGACCTGGTGCTATTCTTGGCACTGTGACACCATTAATCATTTTTGCTCCTGATGCTGGATCAGGTTTCAGGTTATAATGGGAATCAAGATCAATATGGTCAATGTGACCAGAAATAGAAGCGGCAGCAGAAATAGAGATAGAAGATTCACTCATGCAACCGATCATTGTTTCTAAACCATGAGCTTTAGCGGTGGCTAAAACTCTCAATCCTTCTGTTATTCCTCCACTTTTCATTAATTTTAAATTAACTCCATCTACCCATTCAGAATACTCAATAATATTTTGTGAAAATCGGCATGATTCATCAACAAATATTGGTAATAGTCTGTTTTCATATAATGTTTTAAGATCCCTTTCCTTTCCTTGAGCTATAGGTTGTTCAACATAATCACACTGTCTTTTTGATAACCATTCAATCATATGCTTTGCGGTTTCAGTATCCCATCCTCCATTTGCATCTACTCTTAGACCAAGATTATATGGTTTAGAACTTTCCAAAACTTGCTCATACATTATTTTATCAGCATCAATTCCTTCTGGAGACCCTAATTTAATTTTTAAATACTTTGCTGTACTATTATCAAATAAAAGAGGAACTCTTTCTTTTACAGATTTAGGATTCATAATTCCAATAGTTAAAGATGTTTTTGTTTTAGGAATTGGTAATCCTAGATGAGCATGTAGCGGCATATTTGCTTTTTTAGCTTTCAAGTCCCATAGTGCTATATCCAAACCTGCATAGGAACCTGGGGATGTTTTTAATTCCCTTGAAATAGATTCTATTTCAGAAATTGATTTATCATTAATATTAGTTTCAACAAGCCTTTCAAGTTCTGAAATTATCTGTTCAGTATTTTGAGCTCCCGTTTCTCCAGGAACAGATTCTCCCCATCCCACAATACCATCTTTTTCAACTCTTACAAAAATATTATAAGTGTCACAACGAACCCCTCTACTTATTTTTAGAGGAAACCTTTTTTGTAATAAAACCTTGTGAAAACTAACTTTCATTTTTTAATTCTTTTAGGGTTTAAATATAATAAATCATTCTCAATGTTAATAAGATCCTAGAGGGTAATGATTCAAATACAAAGTACTTGGTTTCCTATTATAGACCGTAACCCACAAAATTATGTGCCAAATATTTTTAAAGCAAAAGATAGTGACTTTATAAAGGCAACGCATACTATTTACTGTAATAGCAAATATGCAACATATATTGAATTACCTATAGTAGAGAAGTAACTTTGTATAATTAATATTTATAAGTAAATTTAAATTAACTATTAGTATCATTTAATAACACTAATTATTTCTAATGCAAAAAATAATTGTTTTTATGGCAATAATTATACTGTCTTCATGTAAGACAGACAATGATTATGTTAATTTTAAAGGAAAAGTGATAAACCCAAATTCAGATTCATTACTTATCTACAATAATAAATACGAAAAGATTATAAGGTTAAGTATAGACAATACATTTAGCGATACATTAAAGCTAAATGCTGGGAAATTTATAATTTACGATGGAAAATCAGCTGTTAGTAGTTATTTAAAAAATGGCTATGACATTGAAATGAATGTTAATTCTAACATTATTGATTCAAATGGCAATAAGACTCCAAATTTCAGAGAATCTATAAACTTTAAAGGAACAGGATCAGAGTTTAATAATTTTTTATTTAGGTATAACCTGAAGGAAAGTAAAATGAATTTTTTTGACAAAATGATGAGTTTAGATTCTATCGGAATTATTTTTGCACTTGATTCAGTAAACAACATTTATATAAATGAATTGTCTCATATAACTAATGACAATAACATAATTGAATTAGAAAAAAAAGATAGGGATCTATTTAAAGAAAGTTATATAAGATACTGGAAAACTAAAAAAGAAATTTCAAAATATAATGGTAAAAAATCACCATACTTCAATTACGAAAATTTAAAAGGAGGAACAACTTCAATTGATGATTTAAAAGGCAAGTATTTGTATATAGATATATGGGCAACATGGTGTGGACCTTGTAAAGATGAATTTCCTTCATTTAAAAAGTTAGAAAAAAAATATCATAAAATAGATTATCTAGATTTTGTGAGTATATCAATTGATAATATAAAAGATAGAGATAAATGGATAGAAATGGTTAACAATGAGGGTTTATCAGGAATACATTTATTAGCAGATAAAGATTGGAAATCTCAATTTGTTATTGACAACATGATTGATCAGTCTGGTATACCTAGATATATCATCGTAGGTCCGAAAGGATATATAATAAATTCAGACGCTCCCAGGCCAAGTCAAGAAAAACAATTATATACTATAATTGATAACCTTGAATTAAATATGATATCAAAATAATGCTATCAATAATAATTATTAATAGGCACTCCCCTGATTACATAATATCGGTTTTATATTTATGGTAGTTGTAATCCAACAACATATTTTACAGGTAAAACTGCAATAGGTTGAACTAAGACAGTAGAATGATTAAAGATACTTGCTAGTATTTTATATATATTTAAGGTTAACAATAAAAAAATTAAAATGAAAAAATTATTATTATTATTTACATTATGTATAATCACATCTTGTAATAACACTGCTGTAAAAAAAATAACTGACTCTTTAAGTAATTCAAATCCAGATTATGCAAAGAATTTAGCTACTGCTCAAAAACTCTTTAAATTACATGGAGAAGAAAACCTAGAAGAGCAATTAACTCTAGTTAGTAAAGATATAGAGTCCAATACATCAATGTATGGTTCCGAAACTGCAAGCTATGATCAATATGTAGCTATGTTGAAAGGTTACCATGCAGCATTTGATAATATAGAATATACAGCTAATAACTGGCTTCCAGGTACAAGTCCTGAAGGAAAATTGGACGGAAGTGTTAGAACTTACGGAACTTGGACAGGTGTGAATGTAGCAACTGGAAAAGAATTAAATCTTAAAGGATATTGGTATATGAATTTTGATGAAGAAGGTAAAATTGTAGTTCAAGGTGATTTCTTTGATTTTGGAGGAATGATTAATGCAGTTTATCCAAAAAGTTTAGTTATTGTACAAATAGAAGTTCAAAAAGAAAACAAACAACAAGTTTTAGACATCTTAAATAGTGAAGGTGGACTGCCTACAACTAGAGCATATGACGGATGTATTTCAATTGAAATGGTATTTAATGAAGATAGTAATACTTTTCACATTATTGAAAATTGGGAAAGCTTTGAAAAGTATCAAGCCTATTTAAATTGGAGACAAACAGAAGATACTGTAATAGCTAAGATGGTGCCTTATTTAAAGGATGGAGAAAAAGGATTGAAAATATCTCAACCAAATACTGGTTATCAGTCTTATTAAAAACTCGATTTTTAAATAAACTATAATAAAAAAGGGTTAACATCGTTTAACCCTTTATGTTTTTTATTACCAATAGTTTACAGTCATTTTAGTTAAAAAATATATTTTAAAAAACTTATCAACCTAAACAGAGGACGTTCTAGATGTTTTTTGAACTTAATTTAATAGATTTCAACTGATTCATTCCGTCTATAGAAATAGTCCAAACAATAAAGATTTCATTATTTATTATTTCTAACTGAGGAACTCCTGTGTTTCTTCCTCCATCAATTTTAGATATCGTAATTGGCTTAGAAACTTTTCCATTAACTGAAACCTTTTTTATTCTCAAATACGTTCCAATGTCATCAACTTCCATGTAACTAACTATTACTTCCTCATTATTTAAAAATGCAACATCTACTCTACCTATAGCATCATGATCATTAAGTTTTAATGGCATACCAAAAGAATCCCCATTGGTTTTTGAAAAAGAAACGTTTACTAAAGGATTGTCATTAACTACTGTAAACCAAGCAATAGCAAGGTTTGTTGAGTTCACAGCAACTTTAGGGCCATTTACAGGACATCCATTTATTATCCATCCATCATTATGTAACGGATTAGGTTCTTCCCAAACTCCATTTATGTTTCTAATTGTATAAATATCTCTTACCTCTTTCTCACTTCTGTCCCTATAAACGACTATAGGTCCATTATTAGTGTTCGCTATTGATGTCTGACAGCAATCACAAGCCGCTGCATCGAGCTCGCTTTCATTTATAACATCTCCTTTATTAGTGATTTCGGCAAAACGAATTGTCATTGGTTTGTGATGTCCATCTAGTTTTTTTTCTACGGTATTTCTTCCATCTAACCAAGTAATAAAAAACCCTTTTTTATTACTTGGGATGATACTTACAAAACCATGTTCTGCTTTAACACCATCAGTATTTAATAAAAAATCTTTTTTTATTTTTTCTCCAGATAATTTCTGTAAATTTAAAATAACATCGTAAGTATATGTTCCCGAATCCGATTTCTTTAAATAGCTTGTTATTATTAAATCCTCGTTAATTGCATGAGCTGGAAAATCAGCCCAATTAACAAACCAGTCGGAGCCATTAGCAATTGTTTGTGGCTTAATCCATTTCCCTTTTTTAAACTGACTAAAATGTAATGAGGCTATATTTTCATTTTTAGAAGAAATCCATGATAATGATAAAGTTCCATTGGAATAAACTAAATTAGGTTGTGCATTATTATTTCCATATAAGAATGGAATATTCTCTATAAATATCTCTTTTTTTGTACAAGAAATTATAGTTAGCAAAGTGAAAGTGATAATAAATTTTTTCAAACTACAATGTTTTTAATTTTTTTATCGTTTGCTCAGAATCCCAAACAATCGTCCCGACAATAGTTTCGATTTTTATTCCTTTTTCATTAAAAATATATGTTGTTGGTAATGAATAGATCCCAAGCGTTTCATTTGATCCAATAGATTTTAAAAAATTAAAATTATATTTTTTATCATTTTTAAACTTAGATATTTTTGAAATTTTTTCATCAGAAACTAACAAAAAAGTGTAATTGTAATGCTTTAGAATTTCTTGAACTCTTATTAATCCTGGCATTTCCTTTATACATGGCTTACACCATGTAGCCCAATAATTAATGATGATTTTCTTTCCTTTATAAGATGACAAATCTACTTTTTTGTTTTTTAAATCCACAAAAGAAGTTTTAAGTTGCATGGATTCTATATCAGACAACTTTTCATTTTTAGAAATACTTGAATTACATCCAAAAAACAAAATTAAACAACTTATAAAAATCAAATTTCTCATTTTTAATTATATTTTATTAAAGGTCTGAAAAGACAGTTTACTGCATTTACTGAACTCAAGAGGAAGACGTTTGTCTATATATACTTAAAATCATATCCGCTGCTTTTTCAGCAATCATAAACACCGGAGCATTTGTATTTCCAGAAACAATTAAAGGCATGATTGATGCATCGACAACACGAAGATTTGCAATCCCATGAACTTTTAAAGTAGGATCAACAACTGCCATTGCATCGTTTCCCATTTTACAAGTACCTACTGGATGGTAAACCGTTTCCACAGTTTTCTTGATGTGGTCAATAAGTAAATCCTCAGAGCTTCGGTTGTGTGGAAGACCATTTCTTTTAGTGTGTTTTTTCATTGATTCTTCTTCCATTATTTTAAAAACCAATTTACCTCCTTTAACCAGCTGATCCAGGTCTTCTTTTTCTTGTAAAAAATTTGGTTGAATTACTGGTGCAGCTTTCGGGTCAGCAGATGAAAGGCTAACGGTTCCCCTACTTTTTGGATGTAATAGCGTGGGTAAAATTGTAAAACCATCGGTTCGTGGATACCCATAAAGGTCATAAGCGTCATAGCCATATTCATTGCCCAACCACATCGGTGAAAAGTGAAGTTGAAAATTGACTTTTCCGCCCCTCTGATCGAGGTCAAAAAAGGCCATTCCCTCAAGAGGACCAGTACAAAATACCCCATTTTTATGCACAAAATAATTCCAAGCAGCTTTAAGTTGTTTTATAAGGGGGATATAATGGTTAATTCCTTCTTGAGTTTTACTTTGTCCACAAATAGGGAAAAATAAATGATCTTGAAGGTTTTTTCCCACGCCTTTCAATTCATGTTTACATTCAATCCCGTGTTTGTTCAGTTCTGAAGTTTCACCAATTCCAGATAGCATTAATAATTGTGGCGATTGAAAGGCTCCAGCTGAAAGAATAATTTCTTTTTTCGCATATACTTGCATTGTTTTTTCTCCTTTGTTGTATTGGACTGCTACCGCTTTTTTACCTTCTAGAATAAGCTTATCGACTTGGGCGTGTGAAATAGCGGTAAGGTTGGATCGCTCTAAAATAGGTGTTAAAAAAGCAGTTGCCCCACTTGCACGTTTTCCATTTTTGATAGTGCTTTGTACTACACTAGCGCCTTCTTGGCTTGCTCCGTTATAATCTAAGTTAGTCGGAATACCCATTGCTGCACAAGCAGCAATAAATCCTTCGACATAAGGGGTTTGAAACTTTGTTGGAAGAGTAACTCCTAACTCTCCACTAGAACCGTGATAGCCATTATCCATCGTATCAATTTGCGCATGATTTTCTGAACGCTTAAAATAAGGAAGTAGGTCGTTAAAACTCCAACCCGAATTTCCTAGTTCTGCCCAGCCATCATAATCAGCAGCGTTACCTCGCACATAAGCCATGGCGTTTGTAGAACTGCTACCACCAAAAGCTTTTCCTCTAGGTAAATAGAGTTTTCGATCTAAAACATTGGTTTGTTCTTCAGACCAAAACCCCCAGTCTTGCTTACTTTTATGAACCTTTAAATATGCGCCAGGAATATGGATATTCACGTTAGAATCTGGTCCTCCTGCTTCTAATAATAATACAGAATTCTTTGGATTTTTAGACAAACGGTTTGCCAAGACACAACCGGCTGACCCTGCTCCAATAATAATATAATCATATGATTGACTCATAGATTTTTTCAATTTAATGAAGTGAAAAATGTGAAAATAATAAACATAAGACTTAAATAAAGTTTTTTCATATTCTTAAATTTAACTCAATTCTTAGTGCAATCAAAATAGTTAATAGTGATTACATGTTCATTTAAATATGCTAATTACTGTAATAGTTTAAGTAAGTATTCTTATAAAGATCTAGATGGTATTATTAAGGGTTTTTTTTCCACATCTGACTTCTTGTACTTAAAGAAGCGGATATTATATCTATTCTACTTAGTATGCCTATAATTTTATCAGAAACTATTACAGGGAATCTTTTTCTTTTTAGTTTTAAAAATTCTGAAGCGGCTTCAAAAATTGTTATATCTGGCGTGATATAATCTACAGATTTTGTCATATACTTAGAAATGTTAGTTTTTGCAATTGGCATATTATAATATTGACTTTCTACAATATTTTTCATTATATCACTCTCGGAGATTATTCCAACTAATTTTCCAGATTTGTTAAGGACTGGAGCGCCTGAAATTTTTTTTTCTAATAACTCACGCATAACATCATAGATACAATCAGATTTATGAAAAGTTATTACATTTTTACTCATATAATCTTTTACAAGTATGTTTTGTATAGCTTTTTCTGGTTTTTTTAAAGCTCCTTGAAAATTTTTAATTGCCATCCCTTATAATTTACAAAAAATAAATGACTCAAACATAAAATGTGATAAATCTTATTATTTTAGAGGGCTCTAAAGTATTATTTAGTAGATAAAAACAGTGATTGTCGAGATGCTCGTAGCAAAAGTAAATGGGTTATAATAAATCTAGTTTTATTAAAATTAAATCCAACTAATTTAGATTCAGATTCTCTGTTAATTTAGCAACTTCTAACACTATAATAGTTGATTACAAGATTTTAATATTATTAAGAAAATAAAAACTATTAAAAGCAATTGCCCATAGCTTTTTGTAGTTTGTATATTTACATTTATGAAACTGAAAAAAATAATAATAATAACTTTAATAGTTTTAATTCTTTTGTATTTATGGGCAGAGCTTGGAGTTGGTATTTTTTTTCAAGATAGTTGGGGAGGAAGTTAGAAAAATATTTAAATTTGGTTTATGAAAAAGATGTTTAGAAATTTAATTGAAAGTAAAAATCTCAAACTGCTATTTACATTTGGTCTTATAAAAAAGTAACCTTACTTATAATACTGCTAATCTCTCTAAAATAATTTTATTTCAAATAAAACAAAATATCAATTTTAACATCAAGTGAAAGTGCTATTTTCATACCTAGTTCTAAACTTGGTTTATAACGATACCTCTCAATAGAAATAATGGTTTGTCTACTTACCCCCGCTTTATCTGCTAACTCTTGTTGAGTTAAACATTTATTTTGTCGATATTCTTTTATAGAATTCTTTAAGTCCATATTATTACAATGTTCTATATAAGTATAGTTGATATAAAGATTTAATAATTGAAACCATTATAAGTAAAAGAATAATAAGAAATATTATTGTTCCATTGTTTTGAAATGAAGAATTGGCAAATAAAGCGGCAAATAAAGCCCCAATAAACAAAAACAAACAAAATTCATAAAGTAAATAGCCTAATTTATAAGATTTTGAATTTATTAAATCATCTCTTTCATCTAGAACAGTTTTACTTTTATAAAAAAATTCAAGAACAGAAAACGTTATAGAAAAGTAAATTACAGCAAAAATTATTATTTGAATTATTTTTGTAGCTAGTGTAGAGTTTGCTTGTAAATCTGCACTTTCCGCTACATCACTAAAATCAAAAGATGTGAAAAGGTTTTCATAAAAATATGGCAAGAAAATGATTGTAAACAAAACAGAAAATATAATTTCAATTAAAATTGAAATTTCTTTTTTAGAAATAGTCATAAGTCAAATACTTTATTTTTTTTGAAGTGCTCTTAAAACAAGTATTCCTATTCTGGAAATAGCAAATGTAAAAAGCCCAAAAATAGTTGTAAGTAAAAACTCTTTAAGTCCACCAGCAAATATTGCAGGGTCTGCGTCACCAGTAGCCTCAATAGAGTCAAAAACTGTAATTAAGCCAATAAATCCTCCCAATAACCCCAAAGTTAATCCCAAAACACTACTATCGTTAACAAGCTTTAGCATTTTATCAGAGAATTTACTGTCTGATTTAATACTTAAAAAACTTCTTGTCAAAAAATAAATAGATAATAAAAAACAAAAAAGAATAAGAGACATGAAAAACGTACCCCCTTCAATAAATCTATTTAATAATATTGATCCTAATAATCCTGTGATAAGTGCCATAATTCTAAATGTTTTAAGTTTCATTAATAAAATGTAAAGTTTGTTTTACAAATATAAAAATATTTAAATGTAAAGCAAGCTTAACATAAAAAATTTTAAACGCATTTGCCTGTACTTTAAGAGTTGGTACAGTTCTTGCCTTAGGGTTTGTTTTATTGTTAGGATTATTTGGTGATTTTTAAGTTGTTTTTAAGAACACTTTCAATCTTGTCTATAAAATCAAGAGAATAGCTAAATAAAAAAGTAAGTTTATTAATACGCTGATTTCAATTGCTTCCAAAAGTAATGTTATCAAAGTATATAACATTATCAGTTGTTCTAGCATTAAAATCAGGAAAAATAATTATTTGATCTATAATTCCAGTAATACCTTTTCCAATACTCCCAGATAAATCAAAGGTCAATTCTTCCCATTCGTTAATCTTTGTATTAGCTACTTTTACTTCAGGTTGTGCTTCTCCATTAACTTCAGCAAACTTTAAACCAACATCACTAATTACTGATTTGTATACCATCATTTTAACAATACTATTCTTTGAATCAAACTTAAAAGTGCCAATATCAGTCCCATGCTTAGACTCACACCCTACATAAGGAGCACCTGTCTTTAAAGCGGTTATTTTAGCAACTTTTGAGGAATTGTTTATGCCTGAAGAATTAGGATTAGAAACAATTTCTAATGGAGGGTTGGAGTCGTTTTCAAATACGGTCCATGTCCAATCAGCGCCATAACCTCCAGTTTCAAAATCAATTGGGCTATTAGACACAGCTCCGCTTCCTCCCCCTCCAGTATCTTCCTTTTTAAAAATTGATTTAACAAGTTTATTTGAGTTTAAAGTAATTATATATGGATTTTTATTTCCCGTAATATCTCCTTTCCATTCAATAAACTTCCAACCGTTAGATGGAATAGCCTCAAGTTCAATCACTGTTCCACTATTATAATTTGTTATTGCTCCCGATTTAATTAATGTCTCTTTTATTGAACCTTCACCTTCAACTTCAGTATTAAGTGCGTACTTTTTTTTAACAAAATTAGCCGTAACTAATTTATCCATATCCATTACAACACTAGTCTTAGAATCAATTCCTGAAGCACCTGTCCAGCTTTGAAAAATATATTCTGATGAAGCGGATGCTGTAATCTCAGCTGATTCTCCATTACTATACTCTGCCTTAGATGGACTTACTGACCCACCAATTATTGGATTAGAAGAAGTAAATAACGTGTGTATTACAGGATCTTTAGAACAAGAGATTATTGATATAAGACCAATAAATAGAAATATTTTTTTCATTTTAAATTATCGTTGTTATTAATATTTATATTACAATAAATAAAAACAAATAATTAATAAATAAACTGTACAAAACTCACTAATAAAACTATTGATAATAGATTTTTAAAGATCAAGAGATAAATTTAAAAAATGTATAAAACGAGATTTTAAAATGTATAGGCATTGTAGTGCTCCATTAGTTATATGATTTTTTTTTTTTGATGGTAGTTCTTCTTATAATAGTGAGGTTCTGGATGTTTGAAATAAAAGAAGAAGATATGTCTAATCTGGACAAGTTCCCCAAATTGGTTTGTTGGCTTGTGTTAAAGGAGATGAAGTGCTAAATTCTGTTGGTAATGTTGCAATATTAGTAACACACCATTTTGTTAAATCTTGATTGAAAGCTGATGCGCTTTTAAACAACGACGACATATCATTAACCTTACTTACATCCCAACT
>Ga0302118_10000340_pt1 | contig 21638 bp, 23 predicted proteins | sample AG5_331_MG_FD_203126 | JGI IMG/M metagenome (GOLD analysis project Ga0302118, IMG submission 203126) | Marine microbial communities from Western Arctic Ocean, Canada - AG5_33.1 | ecosystem: Environmental > Aquatic > Marine > Oceanic | place: Canada: Western Arctic Ocean | collected 2017-10-01 | reverse complement strand
TGGATCAGCATCAACTTTGAGTATGACCCCTCACGAATGAGTCACAGCTTTGTCTTGCCCATTCCTGGTGAATTGCCCGAGTCGGAGTACTACACAGCGCGCTGGTCGGTAACCGATGACAGACGCGGGCTAGTAAACGGTGAGTTCAATTTCGCATTTGGCGCAGGCGCAATACCACCATCAGAGACGATCGAGGCGCTTGTAAGTGATAAAGTGGAATCATTGCCTTCAACAGGTTCCTATCGATACCAAAGGGACACTAATTAGAATTTTAGTTATCTGAAGGCTCTTTTGCCCTCCTGAAATGTTGTTATCTAACTACCTAGCGAAATTTGAACCCTTGATCAGCGAGAAATTCTTTCATATGTGGCCGGGCCTTCCCGCCTAGCAGAGTAGACACCTGCTCCGTCCAACTTATTCCGTGCCCTCCTCCAGTTCTCAAACGATAGTACTCACGAATATTCTCGTCATATTCCGCAATAGTCTCCTTGTCACCCACTTCGTTGTAGACTTCTTCCTTGACTATCACCGACAGTGGGAGCCGCGGTTTAACCTCTGGATCTTGATCGGGGTACCCAAGACAAAGACCGAACACTGGGTAGACACCCTTGGGCAGCTCTAACAACTGCGCTACCTGAGCAGGATCATTTCTAATTCCCCCTATGTAACAAATACCGAGCCCGACGGATTCGGCCGCTGTCACCATGCTCTGCGCCATTAAGGCAACATCGACCGTAGCTATGATGAAGTGCTCTGTATAGTCACCTTCAAATGACTTCTCATATTCATCACAATAGTTGGCTGAACGTTTTAGGTCCGCGCAGAAGATCATAAACTCCGCAGCCGACTCTACATAAACCTGACCTCCTGCCAGCTTGGCAATGGCGGCGCGTGTTTCAGGCTTCTTGATTCTTACGACAGTAGTGCCTTGCAAGAAGCTTGATGTTGCAGCCGCTTGGCCTGCTGCAATCAGCTCGTTAAATAGTTCTGGCTCTATCGCTTGATCTGTAAATTTTCGAATACTGCGGTGGGACTTCAGCAAGTCAATCACTGAGCTCATGAGAATACCTATTATTAAGTTAACGAATTGAAGAAATTGCTTGATCAAAAATGCTGCGGCAATGCCGCAATAATCAATCTGCTGTGTTTATTAGATTATCGAGGAACGCGGGCACGATGTCATTGGCTAAGTTTGATTCCGCATTAAATAACAGTACTAAGCCAATGTTAGCATCGGGCACAAATGCCATCTCCGATCGATAGCCTCGCACACCACCACCGTGATGAACTACGCGCTGGCCCTTGTAGTCAAACACCCTCCAGCCAGTTGCATAGTAGGCTTTTTCAAGCCCGGACCAGCGATTGAAATAATTACCTCTAGGGGTTGCGATAATCGGCTCGTGTAACTGGGATAGAAAATCAGGAGCCAATATTTCTGGAAATGCCCCGAGGTTTGCACGCACCCACATACTCATGTCGAAAATACTCGCATTGATTCCTGACGCAGGCGCGACCGAATAGTACGCTGGATTAGTAGACGTGGTATGCCAAGCCCCTCTCGACCTGCGATGAGGTTCCGTTGCTTCATCATTTTCCAAGTAGGCTTCCATCCCAACGGATGCAGTTATCATTCCTAACGGTTTAAAGATTTGATCGTAAATAAATTTCTCGTAACTTTCCCCTGTGCTCTGCTCAACCACATCCGCGATAATTGAAAACACGACGTTCTGATAGCCGTAACAGTCACCCGGCTTACACACAGTTGGAATTTTAGAGAAGCTGGGTTTAATTCGGTCATAGGAAACACCGTCATCCAATAAATTGGAATAGGAATGAGGCATTAGACCTGTTGAATGACTAACAACATGCTTTAAGGTAATGCCGCTAGAGGAACGTCGCGTGCCCAGATTCATGCTAGGAAACAAGTCAGTAAGTTTTGTATCCCAAGATTGGTAGTTTTGATCGACAAGCAACGCTGCCGATGCACCAGCAAAAGTTTTCGACATCGAAGCAATACGAAAAACCGAATCGGTGTGAACCGCTTCCCGCGTATCAATGCTCCTGACACCCCAGGTCTGCATGTGCATGATCCCCTCTCGGGATACGATTGCCAACGCAACACCAGGAATTTCTTTCTCTCTGATAGCCCCTTCCATCCAAGCAACGAAATCGGAGAGGTCGTAATTGTAGTCTGCGTGCGAATCTAGATTATCTGCTGACGCAGATGCAACGCTTAGCAGCAACGTTACAAACAAACTTCCAAATCTTAATTTATTGGCTTTAAAGAATTCGTCCATGTTTGTCCAGCAAATAGCCACAATGTGACTTTTACTAATTCCTCGATTTTATTGGCTGGCCGCTTGGGAAGTTACAATACCAGCGGTTCAGCTTAACTGTGTTAGTTATTGCATAAAACTATCGAAAACAGATACACACTTTTCAGTTAGCACCTTCGTAAGTGCATTCCCAGTCAATATTGCAGACAAAAAAGAACCGACTTAACTTTCATTAAGTCGGCCAAACGAGGGCACTTATTAGCGAAAATGCTCATTCACTGAAAAGGCGCCTAGCTCCCCTGTAGTGCCGCTTCGATTTCCCACTAGAGAAACATCAGCATTCTGCGCCCCTCACGAATCACGGTCACAGCAAAGATGCTGCTCTTTGAAATTGCAACACTGGCAGACGTCGCCCTATTAAATGCCTCCAGATCTGCTATCGACCGGCGATTGACCTCGACGATGATATCTCCCTCCCGCAATCCCGCGGCCCACGCATCTTCAAATTGACTTAAAGAAACAACTTCAACTTCCTGATTTAAATACTTATTATCTCATTTAATCACTTCTAATCTCGCGCCTCGAAATTCGTTTATCATATTGACGGTAGAATTGCCTACGATGGCTTGCCCCGAGGAGCCACCTATTCTGGCCTGCACTGATTCTCGGACACCGTTGCGATATAGCACAAGTTCTACTAGCTGATCTTGCCGCATTAGCCCCACCATATTGCGTAGTTGTCTACTCCCACGCACTTGCTTTCCATCTATTTCCACTATGACGTCAGAAAGCTGCACACCCGCCTTTTCTGCTGCACTATCGGGCATTACACTAGTAACCACGGCACCGTGATCAGCATCTACTTCCAGCGCGGCAACAATATCTGGTGTCGCATCTGCTATTGCCACGCCCAGAAGACCGCGCCTGACCTCTCCATCACGTTTCAGGTGCTCCATCACGCTTACTACCATATCCGTTGGCACAGCAAACCCGATACCATTGCTGCCACCACTACCGCTTATGATTGCCGTGTTAATACCAATTAAATTCCCCTCCATATCAACTAGGGCGCCACCTGAATTACCAAGGTTGATAGCTGCATCGGTCTGGATAAAGTCTTCGTAGTTGTCGTTATTGATGCCGGCTCGGCCCAATGCGCTGACTATGCCGGAGGTTACGGTTTGTCCAATCCCAAAGGGATTGCCGATCGCCACAACGTAGTCACCGATTGCTACCGTGCTGACATCGGCAAACGCGATCTCTATCAAGTCTTGAGCCTGGACCTGCAATAGCGCCACATCCGTGCCGGGGTCACTGCCCAATAACGTCGCTTCCAGCGTTCTTTCATCGCGCAGGCGCACTGTAATGCGAGAGGCGCCATCTACAACATGGTGATTAGTAATAATCAGGCCCTGCGCAGCATCCACTATGACACCTGATCCAGCGCCTGCGGCGTAGGAAAGCCCCATCTGGTCGCTTCCACGCCGTGATGTCGGCATAGCCTTGCTTACTCGAATGCTGACTACAGCGGGCGTTACCTGCTCTAACATTGGTGCCAACGAGGGTATGCCTTGCCTCAATGCCGCGGTGCTTATCGCTTGAGCCTGGGCCACCAATAGCACCACTGCAGCCGTAGCAATAAATTTGCTGAATCTCAGCGATATTCGATAGTTCATCTTGAAATCTCCTAAATCAACCTTATGAAAGAACCTGAGCCTTAGCATTATTGCTCTGCAGGCCTCAATGAACTGAATATAGGACTAGAAGCGACGAATAACCTGAAATTGCGATGAATATTATGTCCAGAAAACCTGCGGAGGGAGAAAATTGCGGTTTAGGCGGTCTTAATAAATTAGAATACATGCATGAAGTTAGAAACAGACGTTTCATTGTCATATTGAAAGCTGTATTTACTTAATTGATATGCAATAGAAAACATTAGCGGAATAACGATGCCTACACTGATCCCAGAACAGACAGAACAGACAGAACAGACAGAACAGAATAGAGAGACACAACAGCTGGGCACTAAGCCCGCTCTTTCTCGCGAATTTTCCCTTGGCGAATGGCGCGTGCTGCCTCAGCTAAACCGAATTAGATGTAGTGGTACAAACGAAGAGCGTCAGTTAGAGCCACGTCTGATTAGGTTGCTTTGCTTTCTAGGGGCAAACGAAGAGCGTGTCCTCTCCCGCGAAGAGTTAGTTCAGGAATTATGGCCCCGAGTTGTCGTCAATGAAAACTCGCTTACGCGAGCAATATCCGAACTACGCAAGCAGCTTCACAGCCAAGACTCTAGGATTCCTAATTATATTGAGACCATCCCCAAGCGCGGCTACCGCCTCCTTCCGCGAATAGAGTCGCAAGAAGCTGAAGTTACCACCCCATCACTGCTCGATGGCTCGCGTTGGAATACCCTGTTTACGGTGTCTACTCTAAGAGTTGGCGCGGCGGCTTCCGCTGCCTGTCTATGCTTACTCATTACCGGCTGGGTTACTCTAGAAGGTGGAAACTTAATTGACCGAGGATTAGATAGTGTGAGTTCTCCTGTCCTATTGAGTGACGAGCTACTAGACAATAAGTCGGATTACCAAGGCGGCGAATTACAGCTGAGCACTGTCGACAGCAACTCTAGCGCCGTCGAGTATATCGCGACGCCAATAGTGTCCTTAGACGAAAAACAATATGCTTTCATTCAATACGACACTAGTGGATCAACCATTTTTTTAGGCGGCTTGGGCACAGCAATAGAACCCGTCCCCGTTTACTACAGCAGTCAACACGTTTTCAATCTAGCGTGGTCACCGGTGGGAAATAACCTACTGTTTGCGATGAGGCCTTCAATGACGACAGCCGCGATGTACTCAACTGTCAACGAGACGGCCGAGCTGATCACACTAAACCTCAACACTTTAGAGACTAGCCGCCTGTTAGAAAATATCCATCCAGCTGATTCTAATCCCTCTAACGGCCGCAACCTTACTTAAAAATCTCTACATCTGATGTTCTGCAGGGCCTACTATTGTTGATAAGTAAGACGTGACTACGAGTATCGCCACAGCAATTGCCAGCTCGTAGCGAATAGATCTCTGCAACTTGACTCTACTTCCACTGCTTATCAGCACTGGTACCAACATCAGCTTATTCATGGCAGCAACTCCTAACATCACTAATACCAGAGTGAGCTTCAGCAACAACGCCAAGCCATAATCTGAATTAATTAAGGCCATGGGAGACTCAAACAACTCGTATAACATTAAACCCCCACCCAGTAAAAGCGCGAAAACGATCACAACCGCGTTATTTCCAAATCGTTTTAGTGTTTTCTCGAGGACATCAATATCCACGCTTCTGCTCAGTTGCAGAAAGGGATAGAGACAGCCTATCCATAAAGCGAATGCAGCGAAGTGCATCACTATTGATATCTGCGCCACTAGGCTTAAAACAGACACATGGCCCGTTATCCTATGGGAAAAAGCCAATGCCAGTAGAGCTATTAACTGCAGGAGAAACAGTAATCGGATTAGGAGATTCTTGAGATCGATTTTCGAGCTTTGAAGCTTTTTGAGAACGATCACGCTGCTAATACCTACAAGTATAAACGCGAGTAACCTTAGCAAGGTGACATCACCAAGACCTGTATCGAGCAATATCGATATCATCTCCCAGTCAAACATACCTGGCAGACCACTGTCGTTTATCAATCCCACTTGCACAAGGAAGCCCAGGAGCGCCCCGTGAAAACCAATAACCGTGCCGACAAAAATATAGGAGAAGTTTGAGAAGAGCAGAGCTCTATCTGCATTTGAGTAGCGCCAAGCACTCAGGCTGCCTCCAGCAATACTGAAGGCGCCGACGTAGAGAAGTAATTTAGCTAGTAGGCTTGCTAGCTCCCAAATGCCAGGGAGTATAAACATAGAGTTGTCTATTTAAAATTAATGGTTGTTGCCTGCAGATTCGCCAGTATGTTCTTCAGTGATGCTAGGATCTACAGTAAAGCTATAGCTATCAGCGACTGTGTGGCCGTCTTCGCCGATTACAGCCCAGTTAACTGTAAACGCACCCGGATGCATGCCCGGTGTATCAATCATAAAGGCACTCTTAGCTTCGCTATTGCTCTCAAAATTAGTTGGCATCTCATGTCCAACACCCATCAACTCCAGCTTCACTAATTTAACAGGCCCATTAAATGTCAGGTTGATATGCGCCGGACCTTGTTTAATCATCGCCCCATCACCTGGCATAGCTTCTGTCAGCGCAGTGTGCGCAAAAGCAGTCGCGGAAATCATCAATGTAAATAAAGCGCAAGCCACGAGTCGCGATGCTGTCCAAAGTGTGAATTGTGAATGCTTCATAGAAACCTCATTTAAGAAAAATGAATTAGATCATAGGATTATCGCAGTTCTGAGCAGAATAGGCGATCTAAGTCTTCTGTGTCAAATTGTCGCAGATGATATGGCGTTGAATAGAAACACTAGCCTTTCTCCTGCCCTTTATTTCCTGTTTAAGCTACTGCCTAGGCGTCTTTCTTCTTCCAAACGTGGTTTCTGGGGGAGAGCGTGATTTCGTCGAATACAGTGCCCTGCCTTGCTGCTAGCACCATCGAAACAGCACTAGCGATATCCTCAGGCTCGATTGCGTTTTCTGGAGCAAGCCCCGGCTCGAACTGTAATTTCTCGAAGAATGGCGTACGTACAGCACCCGGATTGATAAGCGTCACCCTGACCCCTGACTTGCCACACTCCTCCCGCAGAGCCTGCGAGAAACCGCGAACAGCGAATTTACTTGCACAGTAAATACTGCCCTGCCTCGCTCCCTTCAGGGCCGCTTCCGAGCCCATGAACAATATATCGCCCTCTCTTTGTTTCTTTAGCAGAGGCAAGAATGCTTTAGTCACGATAACCTGACTAGTTAGATTGATATCCATAACGAGGCGAATGTCTTTTACAGATAACTGCTCTAAAAACCCCATGCGCCCGATGCCTGCGTTGTTGATCAGCGCCTTGAGGGGCATATCAATTTCACTAAGCAGTGCGGACAGTGATTCTTCAAGCGTATCGAGATCCGCAAGGTTGATACTCCGGCTGCTGAAATCTGGATGGCTCAGCCGGGTCTTCTCGAAGTTATTGGCGATGCCCAATACTGCGTACTCTTGTGCCAACAATGCCTTCACCAAAGCCAAGCCTATCCCCGAGGATGCCCCAGTTACTACGACTAGTTTTTTGTTGCCAGGATTGTTCAAGTTCTTACTCTCCATAGTTTTCCAAAAAATTACGCACAACGATAATATTGCTCATACGAGACATAATTCAACAGAAGCTCCTCTATCGCCATCAAGTGCGTGTTTTCCTCCGTGCTTTTTAAAGCAATCATTCCTTCTGTCGTCTGGGTGGGTCGAGCAAACAACTCTTCATCAGGATAGAGCTTTACAATTCTCTTGTGGAAATCGACAGGCATTCGAAACAAGCCACTACTAACCGAATGCAGCCTCTGTCCATCGAGCTTTGAAAATATTTGTGCAAACAGGGCTTCATAGGGCGCCAACCCTTCAGCGCCAAGGATCAGAGGCTCGAAACGAATAGCGACCTTCCAGCCGGCGAGTTGCAATTTGTGCAATGCCTCCAGCCTCTTTTTTATTGAAGGCACTTTGTGCTCCCACTGTCCTGCAGCCTCGTCAGTGGTGAAACTCATTGCGATCACACAGTTTGGAACAACCTCCGTGTCGAGCAGACATCGAATCTGCGTACTCTTCGTTCTAATTTCTAGTTCCGCATCAGGATAACGTCTGAAGACAGGCAAAAAATGACTGCAGAAGTTGCTGACTGGCTCTAACGCCAAACTATCGCAATCGTAGCCGCTATAATACACGCCGCCGCCATTATTTTTTTCTATTTCCTCTGCGATCGCCTCTTCGAAATCCTCATAGTTAACGAACAAGACGTAGTTCGCCGAGCTATACATGCCCTGCAGAAAACAATAACGGCAATCGTAAACACAGTTCAGCATATGCGAGAAATAATAACTCTTACTCTCGTTATAGCCATATCCAGAGGGCGCGGCTAGAACTTTGTTCCCGTATTTTTTTGCGAGTATCAGTGCTGGCGCCATTTTCTGCAGACGAAAGTTTTGCGACTTACGATTGAAAACCTCTCCATAGCGACCGCAAATAACTTGCGGGACTTGCGTAAATCTGTCGAGCAAATTTCTTACTCGTTCCAACTCTAGAACTTCTTCTTCGATGTAGATTGTCGAAAACATAGTATTCTAATCACCAGCTTAAGCTTCGCTTATCCTGTCAATGCGCTCAGTAAGCCGCTCTATTAGTTTTCTAGCATCGCTAGCTTTCGGGCCGGCAACGCTGCTCAGCTCTTTTTCCAAACCTAAGGCTTTGTAACGCTGACAGAGTCGCCTCAGCTGCATTTTTTGATTTACAGTTAGATGAATCTTGGAACATATCTCGAAAAAGTAACCGGGTAGTCGATGGTTAGAATTGTGTTGACTAGCAATTGCACTCATTCTTTCGATCAATATCAGTAACTGGGGCGCCTGTGCCGCGATCAAGCCCGGGACACTGCGTATATCGATTTCACTAATTGGGTTTTCCAAATTGTCCGAGATTACTTTGAAAACCTGCACCATCTCTGCGGTTGAATACTTAGTCGCCTCAGCATAAAACGCGGAAGCCTCCATTTCATACGCGGCATCCAATGGGTACGAGTTTTCGGGTTCATCAACAGTGACAACGCTGCCAACTTCGACGCCTTCGATGAGCTGTGGCGGGTACGCGCTAGTTCCTGAGCTGTGATCTGTGATTTTATTACCAAGCCAGGCACTTCCCAGAGAAGCATCACGGTGACCTGCTATGCCAACATTCAACCATGCTCTTATCTCGCCGCTATCATAGGCTTGCTGTTCACCGAGATAAGTTACTCCTGCGGTTATTGCCTCTTTACCTATGCCAGACACTAGAAGATGCAGCTTATTTGAATTGCTGTACTCTACGAATTTGGAAGAAGCGTGATGACGCTCTAACTCTAGCATCTTTACTAGAGCCTTAGCTTCAAGCCCATGAGCCACAACTATATTAACTGGTATAGAATGTTTCACACCTTCAATCATTCAACTCTCACGGCCCACTTCACGATAGTCTATTAATAACTGTTCATAATATTCAGCGCTCTCTATCTTGCCTCTCTTTGCCGCACCATTTCTCAGAATCTCCGCCTTCTCTAACAAGGTCATCCTGGCCAGTAGTTTTTGCTCATTCTCTAATACACCACTGTTAAGTAGTTTAATAAGCGACTGCACACGAAACCTATCCATGCCCCAGTATTGCCTAGACAATTGATCACCGTGCCCTCCATATTTCCTAAGCAAGGGCGTGTCGATAAAGAGGACCTTTTCTCGACTACAAAGCCGCAGCCATAGATCGTAATCTTCGCACGCTGGCAATGATTCATCAAAGCCACCTAAGTCTGCATAGAGCGATCTTTCCATAAAGACCGATGAAGGTGAAATCACACAGAGCGGTAGACAGCTGGCAAACAGCTCTCCGCCTCTTTTCCTGTGTTTATCCATTTGGTTGACTCGCTTTCCATTGCGAATCCAAATCTCATCGCTGTGCACCAACCTAAAATCTGGCTCTGCTTGAAGAGCACACAGCTGAGTCTCTAGTTTCTTCGGCAACCACTCATCATCCGAATCCAGGAACGATAGATACTTACTAGTCGTCGCATCCACACCAGTGTTTCTTGCTGAGCTAACTCCGCTGTTTTTTTGCTTGATGTAAATCGTACCGGGATATTGCTGTTTCACGAATTCTTTAGTGCCGTCTATTGAGCCGTCATCGACAACACAGACCTCATCAGCCTGCCGGGATTGCGTATAGACAGATTCTAGCGCACGGCCCAGCGTGGCCGCCCTATTGTAGGTAGGAATTATAACTGCAACTGTGTTATTCACGGTTTTCAAACTAGTTAAGCTCGGCACTATGACGTCAATCGACAACTACTCAATGGGTTTAACTTCACTTACAAAAAAGGGAACCGAGGTTCCCTTTTTTTCTACTTTGTCCAGACCAGGTACTTAGGCCTGCTCAGAATCAACGCTTTAATTGTATTTCGCTAATTCCTTTCTTGCGATCACACGGCGGTGAACTTCATCTGGTCCGTCAGCAAGACGCAATGTGCGCTGACCTGTCCACAATGCTGCGAGTGGAAAATCTTGCGAAACGCCTGCCGCTCCGTGCATCTGGATCGCGCGATCGATAACACGCAAAGCCATGTTTGGCACAGCAACTTTGATCTGAGAGATCGCGTCGCGTGCAGCTTTATTACCAATAGTATCCATCAACCATGCTGCCTTATAGGTGAGTAGTCGACACATTTCTATTTCGATTCTACTATCGGCAATAATATCGTAGTTACCACCCAATTCAGCTAGCGGTTTTCCAAAGGCATCTCTGCTAACTGAACGCGTGCACATTAGGTCCAATGCTTTCTCTGCTGCTCCGATTGAACGCATACAGTGATGGATTCGGCCTGGGCCTAGGCGCCCTTGCGCAATCTCAAACCCGCGACCACGACCAAGAATAATATTGCTCTGAGGCACGCGAACATTATGATATTTGATATGCATATGCCCGTGAGGTGCATCGTCTCGCCCGAATACATGCATTGGGCGAATGACTTCAACACCCTCAGCATCCATAGGCACAAGGATTTGTGACTGGCGAGTATGTTTAGGTGCATCTGGGTCCGTGACCACCATAACAATCATAATCTTACAACGCGTATCACCGGCACCCGAAATGTAAAACTTCTCGCCGCTAATCACCCACTCATCACCATCTAACACGGCGCTAGTTGCAATATTTGTTGCATCCGAAGACGCGACTCCCGGCTCAGTCATAGCGAATGCAGAGCGAATTTCGCCTGCCAAGAGAGGTACCAACCATTCTTTCTTCTGTTCTTCGGAACCGTAGCGTTCCAACACTTCCATGTTTCCAGTATCAGGCGCACTGCAGTTGAAGGCTTCCGAGGCGAGCCTGCTTCTACCCATGATTTCGGCCAGATGAGCGTAGTCCAAATTAGATATTCCTGCGCCACCTTGGCTTTCCGGCAGGAAGAAGTTCCACAGTCCAAGCCTGCGAGCTTCCGCCTTTAAACTTTCCATAATTTCATCTTGACGCGGTGTATGCGACCAGCGATCACCAACACTCACTTCGCTGTGATACTCGACCTCTACAGGCGCTACTTTCTCTTCAACAAAAGTACGAATCTTTTCACGTACTTCGACTAGTTCTTCCGATAATCCTAAGTCCATCATTCACTCTTCCCCTAATCCCAATTAAAACTGACTGTATTTTGTTAACTTACGATCAACTAATGATCAGCTAGCAATAGTGCCACCACCGTCGATCACGATTGTTTGTCCTGTAGTAAAGCTGCCTGCATCCGATGCGAGAAAAACCGCAGCACCAGCGATCTCATCTGGCTCGCCGATCCTACGCAGTGGATACTTGGATACTGTCGCCTCATATATCTCTGGATTTTCCCAGAGCGCCTTCGCAAAGTCTGTCTTTATAAGCCCCGGTGCGATGCAATTGACCCGAATATTCTTCGGCCCCCACTCGACCGCCAAGTTGCGTGCGATCTGCATATCCGCAGCCTTCGATATCGCGTAGGCACCAAGCGCATCAGTACCCTTGAGTCCACCGATTGAAGACACGATAATCACCGCACCACCGCCGGTTTCAGCCATACCTGGAAGCACCCGCTGACAAAGCCTATGCACGCTTCCTATATTAGCATGCATTACCTTGTCGAAGGCTGCGTCTGGAATATCCTGAGATGGACCAAAATAAGGATTCAGGGCTGCGTTGCAAACCAGCACATTGACCTTACCGAGCTGCTCCTCGGCCTTAACAACCAGCTCCTGTAGTTGTTCCGTATAATTGATATTGCAGGCGATGGCGATGGCCTCAAAGCCTTTCTCTCGAATAGCTGCCGCGACCTCATCGCAGGCATCTTGATTGCGGCTAGATATAACAACCTTCGCGCCTTGTTCTGCCATTCGATTTGCAATTGCCAAACCAATACCCTTGGTCGAGCCCGTTATAATTACCACTTTGCCCTCTAGGCCAAATAAACTCATGCTCTCTCCATTCCTTCAAAAATTAATTCTTTTCCTAAACCACAAAGCCCAATCTAAACAATTGCAATTGTCATTCGGTCCAGGGCCGTTTTCCTTTTGAAATGCTAGTACCACCATCCACCGGTATCACCGTTCCATTCGTATAGGCACCAGCACGGGAAGCAAGATAGGTCACTATCCCCACAATCTCCTCTGGCTTGCCCACGCGATGCAGAGGACAGTCGTCTTCAATATCTTGTTTATAGTGTTCGAACACGTAGTCGGTCATCCTCGATTCGAAGAAGCCCGGCGCTATCGCGTTGACTGTGATATGACGTGGAGCCAAGTCCACAGCGAAACTGCGCGTAAGATGATGCAAAGCCGCCTTACTAGCAGAATAGGCGAACGTGGGTATTCGCTGAACAATCGGCACGTGTATGCCATCCATCGATCCGATATTAATTACACGAGAAGGGTCATCTTTAAGCGCAGATTTGGCTAACTGAGGGACAGCATCCCGGGTCAGAGAAAATACCGCTGAAAGATTTGTATTGATAACTTTCTCGAAACCCTCATCTGGATAGTCTTCGAGCTTCGCGCCCCAGTTCGCACCCGCATTATTGATGAGAATCGAGAGGCCACCTAATTTCGATTCAACGAACTGCAAGAGCCGTTCGCGATCCTGACTCTCAGTAACATCGGTTGCCAGGGACCAGCAATCTCCGAATTCAGATAGCTCAGTAAGCGCCATGTCACATTTTTCTTGACTGCGCGAGGCTATAACTACCCGAGCCCCGTTACACAGGAGGCCCTTAGCCATTATGAGTCCTAAGCCAGAACTGCCACCCGTAACCAGGGCCGTCTTCCCCTTTAGAGAAAACAGCGAGGCCGTTTCATAGTTTTTTACGTCTTGCTTTAACACTAGTCCTCGTCCGCCACTTTAATTAATTGCTTGCCGAAGTTTTTACCCTTCAACATTCCGCGAAAATACTCGGGTGCATTCTCTAGGCCGACACCGACACTCTCTCTATAATTCAGCTTTCCGTCCTGAATCCAACTTCCGAGTTGCCTAGTCGCTTCCACCCAGCGATCGCGCCATTCGGTCACGACAAAAAATCGGTTCTCTGGAACTGGATCCAAGCCTTTAAGTATGCGCATCGGCGTCTCTGAATTCGCTATATCCTCATCATTATAATTTGAAATATAACCGCAGATTGGCACTCGCGCTCCGGAGTTTAATAGTGGAGCAACGGCCTTAGTTACATCGCCGCCGACATTCTCAAAATAGATATCCACACCACCTGGACAAGCCGCGGCCAATTCTGCAGCAAAATTATCCGCTTTGTAGTCGATACATGCATCAAACTTCAGCTCTTCTTTCACATAACGGCATTTCTCTGGCCCACCAGCAATACCTACAGCGCGTAAACCTTTGATCTTAGCTATCTGTCCCACAGCAGAGCCCACGGCTCCAGATGCGGCGGCAACCACCAGAGTTTCACCAGGCTGCGGCTTACCTACTTCTGTGAGTCCAAAGTATGCAGTCCTGCCCGGCATACCAACGACGCCCAGATGAGCCGACAGACTGCCGTTATTCAAATCAATCTTCATTAGGCGCGGGTCATCGGCATTCGCTACTAGATGCGATTGCCAGCCCATATGCGCCGCTACAGTATCTCCCTCTGCGAAAGCGGCAGATGTAGACTTAATCACCACGCCGCTTGATTCTCCAGTTATCACATCACCAATCTGCAGAGGGTCGGCATAGGATTTAACGTCATTCATGCGGCCGCGCATATAGGGATCGAGTGAAAGCCAGCAAACCCGGATCAAAATTTGATTGTCTGCCAATTCAGGAATATCGACCTCGCGAAAACCGAAGCTCTCGTCACTCGGCTCACCGACTGGCCGCTGCGCCAGAAATACTTGAGTATTTTTTGTCATTATCTATCCAATTCAATTTGTGTTTTGCTCGAGCAAAGCAGTCTACTTTACTCAATGCCTCGTAACAACTGACGCCGCCGCAGATTCCAGTAATTCCAGCCCCCTAGCTATCTCGGGCTGGGTTACGATCAGTGCAGGAATCAATCGGATAATCCGATTCCGAGTTGGAGTGACCAATAGCCCTCTGTTGAGTGCGGCTTCTGTCACTTTAGTCACCATGTGGTCTGAGCCTAACTCGAAGGCACAGAGAAGACCTTTCCCACGAATCGGCCCGATTAAGCTCGGATACTTATCCCTTAGCTTGTGCAGTCCATCGATCATAAGCTTCCCAGATCTAGCGACCTTATCCGCCATATTTTCAGCCCGCAGATGATCAACTACCGCGGCTGCTACAGCACAAGCAAGAGGATTACCACAAAACGTACCGCCGTGATCGCCCTTGGCCAACTGTTTATCCACGCTCGCGGAAACCGCGAAGGCAGCAAAGGGAAACCCACCAGCAATTCCTTTCCCCATAGTCATAATGTCTGGAGCTATGCTTGTCTGACTGTGCTCAATAGCGAAGAACTTCCCAGTCCTACAGAAGCCAGTTTGAATCTCATCAATAATGAGTAGAACACCTCGTTCCTTGCACAGAAGAGCGACAGAGGCGAAATACTCGCCATCAGGTATCCGCACCCCTCCTTCTCCCTGTATCGGCTCCAAGATAACAGCGGCAGTTTTGTCATCTATCGCTGCGTTGAGTGCGGGAAAATCTCCGAAGGGCACAAAACTATTGCCCTCCAGAGCAGGCAAGAATTGTTCAGCACTGTCTCTCCCACCAGAAACAGAAAGGGTATTGAATGTTCGACCGTGAAAAGATGCGAGGGTAGATACGATTCCCGATTTACCCGTGATTTTTCTTGCCAGTTTAATTGCTGCATCGTTCGCCTCTGCTCCGCTATTCACGAAATATATCTTCGCAAGATTGTCCGGTAGCACCCCGCTAAGAGTCTCCAATAATTTTGCCCGTGAAGGCGAATACGTGAAACCAGAATTCGGATTCTGAATTATTTTCTGCGCCTGCTTGACGATCGCAGCCGTTATCAGCGGATGTGAATGCCCCAAGCACGTAACCCCCCAGCCAGATGTGAAATCCAGATACTCATTCCCGTCCTCATCCCAAACCACGCAACCCTCGCCGCGCTCTATCGCAATTGTCTGCCGATTGCAGAATGTAATACCAAGGCGGTCTTCTATTTCTATGCTACTCATTTTCTAGTCTCCACTGCTGCTAGTCTTATGTTCCCCAACTCGGTACCAATATGAATACGATTTCTTAAAACCTAGTTTTTGGTACAGATTAACTGCCGCAGAATTTGCTTCTTCCACTTGTAGATACGCGAATCTTGCACCTTTCGCGAAGCCCCAACACAACAGAGAATTAACAATATCCAAGGCATGGCCCCTCTTCCTCTGCCCGATTGCTGTAGAGATACCAAACAGACCCAGTGACTGATTCGCATACACTGCCATGCCGCTACTCATAGGAGCTCCATCAAATCCTTGCTTGAGCAAGAACAGATGCGACAAATCACTCTTCTCAAACAATGTTTTGTGCACATCAATTTTCTCCATATTCCTACTCGTTAATGCGTACCAGGCTTGCAGCCACGATCCAGCATCGAGGTTTTCGATAGAGCCATTCTCGAAGTTTGCTTGCGTTTCCATAGCGCCTGACAGATCAAGCGACATAGTGAGACTCGGCGCCTGTTTCTCATACCCTCTGAGCTCTAGAGCACTATCGATTTCGTCTATTGAATTGAGCGCGATCCCGTCTTGTTGAACAAGTCTTACAATTGGCGCAGCATCTCTCTCAGCAAAGAATTTCTCGGTGGCATCAATTAATTTTCCCGTTTCAAACTCAATGTGAGGATGAAGACTCAAAGAGTTAGAACGGCGATCTATGCCACGGGAATACCGCATTACACCGAAAGGCAGCTCTTGCTCCTCAAGGGCCGGCCAGGCATCTCTCCCTGCATTCTCCATTTCCATCACGTTCATTCCATCTCTCCTTTACCGCATAGCGGCATATCAAAATGACGGCAAAAAAAAACCCTAAGGCCGAAGGCGCTTAGGGGTTTTGATATCTTTCTAATTAATTAGATAAAACCACGGCTCTCCGGCAAGGGTGCGATTGTCGCGCGCGCGGCACGGCGAGCGGCGGCGTTCATCGCGGCGGCTGCCTGTCGTTGTGATACCTGCTGTGGATTCAATCTATACATCATCTAAACTACTAATTTGGCCCGTTTCGAGGGGTGGAACTTTAGTAGATAGAGATAAGGCTGTCAATAGAGGGCTCTTCATCTACACATCACCTGTGTCATCAAAATCTAGACGAATATTTCATCCTCATTTTCATTTACGTTTCTTCTCTCTCTGAAACCCTCAAAGTCGTTGCTGTTAAAGTCGAAGTAAGGATTTTCGAACTCGATAACCCTCGCTTCGCGGCCTGTAATCATGCCCTCTGTCACCAAGACACCCATGTAGACAATCAACGTGACTACCAAGAGTGTATAGCGGTTCCTTAATATTAAACCTTTCATGCCTTTCTCCTCCTAGTCCGTAAAGCGTCGCATAAATACTGCGCCCGCGATCAGTATAGAGCCAACCACAATTCCGAAAAGTGTATCGTAATTAAAAACCCTCTCGAATACGCTTTGAAACTCGAAGATTAGATATTGATTTGGATCTGATGTTCGTGACGCCACCCAATTCGCCAAGAACTGGGTTCCGAATATGAAATCTTCGAGAAACCCAACGAGTATAAAGACACCACCAGCCCATAACAGAGGGGTCTTCTTCGCGAACGCCGAGAATAGAAGCAACCATCCTACGGATGGAAGCAACCAGAGGCCGGTCACGACAGTAGAAATGTAGATCAGCACTAGGCTGGCGATAGCAGCTAGGAACAGATAGCCAATGCCCACCAGATCCACGTCGCTGCTGATTCCTAGTATCGTTAACCAGACCATCGCTATCAGATACATCGCAAATATAATCAAAACGTAAAAAATTGGCGCAACCAAGACAATAGCAACGATTTTAGAAAGTACTGTTTGAAAATTCGATACAGGCATAGACTGCCAAAACAAAACACTCATCTCTTTTCGATCTTGGTACAAGGTGTTGATAAGGTAAATAACGCTACACACATAGAGTGTCAGGTAAAAGGGTATCGCCAACAACATGACAAAGGGTGCCATATCGAGTGGCGACAACCCATCAAATAAAACCGATACGAAGCGCAACCCTTCAGCCAATTGGCTCTGATCTATCTGCATAGCTATCCATGTCGTCGCAACTAAAAGAAGCAAGGCAACCACGACTGGGGCACCAATAAATATATTTCGGTGCTCTAGCACTTCCCGCTTTAACAGCGCGTAGAATTGAAGCACTGCGAATTTACCCATGTTTTTCTTCCTTCAACTTGGCTACAAACAGATCGGCAACACTTGGAGTGTGCAACTCACCCAGAATCTTAAGCTGCTCCCTAGGAACGGATTCGAAAGTGTACGATTTTTTCCCGAGCAATTTCCGAACATAGAGAGGCTGAAGAGCATCAGCCTGTTCTACCATGTCTGCATCGACTAGGACTTCGGTATAGATATCGGATAGGTCGGACATTGAGGAATCGAGGACTATCTTGCCTTTATTTATAAACACGAGATGCGAGAGCAACGTTTCTATCTCTTCGACCTGGTGCGTACTGATAATGATCGTTCGATTCCCATCGTAAAAATCGTTAAGCAAACGATCGTAGAATTCTTTCCGGTAGATTATATCCAAGCCGAGAGTCGGTTCATCGAGGACGAGTAATTGAACCTCAATCGCCATCACTAAAGCGAGATGCAGTTGTGTCACCATGCCTTTAGATAAATCTTTAATCCGTTTATTTGCAGGAATGTCTGTAGTGCTAAGAAATTTCTCCGCCTTCTTACGATCGAATCTGGGGTGTACTGCTTCCACATAATCTATTACATGAGAAACTTTGAGCCATTTAGGCAGAATACCCACGTCTGCAATAAAGCAGACATCTTCCATTAATTTGTGCCGCGCAATTCGAGGGTCGCGACCGGCGACACTAAGCTCACCATCAACATCGCAGAGTCCTACTAATGCTTTTAGAGTAGTCGTCTTACCTGCACCATTAGGACCAATCAGCCCACTGATGGCCCCTCCAGGAATAGTCAAATTCACCCCATCCAACGCAGTAAAGCTACCGTAGTTCTTTGTAAGTGATTTGGCTTCGACGATGTTACTCATGCTCTACCCCAAAAACTCTCTATTTCTATTGATTCGTCTTGCTGCCAAGTAGTTCATCGATCTCCAAGCCCAGCCTCTCAATACGCTCAGCAATTTGCGGCCATTCCTGTTCAAGAAATTTTCTCCTTTCTTCGGTAGATAATTTATCCTTCGCTCCTGATAAGACATACATTCCAAGCCCCCGTTTTTTCTCAACCAACTCTTCGTCGACTAATATTTGCATCGCTTTCGAAACAGTAATCGGATTAATACGCTGTTCTCTGGAAATATGCCGCACGGAAGGTAAGGCATCCCCTTCACAGAGAACGCCATCCATAATCAGCTCTACCAGCTTGGCTCTGAGCTGAATATAGATAGGCTCTTTGTTGTTCCAATTAATTTCCACCGAGCGACTCCGCATGATGTAGTGTTATACATAACTATAACACTACATCAGTGAAGAACAAGTAAAATATTTGCGGGGGATCAGAGAAGGAAATAGACAAGATATTAGATTAATAAAGAGTCTTATCTACCCGAAATATAGTAAATAAATTTCAAAAATAAATTGAAACTCTTAGCTCTGACGGCGCTCAAGTATTGTATCGCTGCTCAATAATTCTTGAATTTCTTCGCCTGTAAAGTCGAACTCGCGCAGAATCTGCTGGGTGTGTTCGCCAAACTTAGGCGGCTTATGCCTAACTGAACCTGGGGTGCGGGACAGCTTAATAGGCGTGCCGGTCATTTTGTACCAACCATCTTCAATTACCATTTCACGATGCTTTGTGTGAGCGTGGTCCACCACTTGCGCGGTATCGTGAATAGCGCCCGCCGCTAGCCCTGCATTGGCAAGACGATCAGCAATCTCGCTGCCATCAATCTTCATCAAGCTAGACTCTATTTCTGCCTTTAAGTCATCACGATTAGTTACACGATCAATGTTATTTAGAAACCTAGTGTCTGAAATTAACTCCTGCCTGCCTAGCTCGACACACATCTTCGCATAGGCACGGTTGTTTCCTGCGCCAACAAAAACATCTACCGTCTTTGTGCGAAAGGTATCGTAGGGGCTAATATTCGGATGAGCATTACCTGTTGCCACCGGCACCTCGCCGGAATATAAATAATTAGGAATATGCGGATGCATCAAGGAAACGGCGCAGTCGTAGAGCGTCATATCCAAATACTGCCCTTGCTGCGATTTTTCTCTTTCCGCCATCGCCATCAGAATTGCAACGGCCGAATATAGCCCAGTGCCCATATCCACCATGGCTATACCAAGTCTGGTGGGGTTACTACCCGCCTCCCCGTTGATACTGAACCATCCTGCCATGGCCTGAATAATTGCATCGTATCCAGGATGCCCTCCCCAAGGGCCATCACTACCAAATCCGCTAACTCGGCAGTGTATTAGCCTGGGAAATTTTTCCTTTAACACGTCGTCATAACCAAGGCCCCATGCTTCCATAGTACCCGGTTTAAAATTTTCGATGACCACGTCTGCTTTTTCTAAAAGTCTTAGCAGCACTACCTGACCCTCAGGCTTCGAAAGATCTAAGCCCATAGAGCGCTTGTTTCGATTTACCCCCAGAAAGTAAGCAGAATCTTCATCATGAAAGGGAGGCCCCCAGTCTCGAGTCTCGTCTCCGCGAGGAGGCTCGATCTTGATTATTTCGGCACCATGATCACCCAACATCTGCGTGCAGTAAGGCCCGCCCAAGACTCTGGACAGATCGATGACTAATTTGCCCTTAAGAGCACCATCACTAGAATTATTAAACACGTTGGATTCCTGAATTTGCTGCTGATTATCGCTGCAGAGTCGATTCGCTTAGTGGACAGTGAGGATACGGCAGCGACGACGACGGTTCAAGCCCCTGCGGTAGTGTCTGCACAGAGCTAAAGAGAGCTCTAAACAGCCTCCCCTAGTAACTCACGGTTTAGCCCTTCTCTGCGAATCAAGATCTTAAGCTGCTGCAGCGCCTCAATCTGAATTTGTCTAACCCTTTCCCGTGTGCAGCCCACTTCGACACCCACGTTCTCGAGTGTGTCGGTGTCGAAGCCTCTCAATCCGAAACGCTGACAGATAATTTCTCGCTGCTTCTCGGAAAGTTGCTGTAACCGGCACTCTATTCGAGCACGCATCTCAGATGTTTAAACGTGAGTCCTAGGTTTCTGTTTTGACTCTGCGCTTAGCCTATCCGCCACCGCCGTTTCCGATTCAACTGCGGCCGGCGCATCCACAGAGCTATACCCTCATTCAGAATCATCAGCCGCTATTTATCCAATCGTGAACAACCTGTCGGCTCTGCGACTTCGCGACTGCCCGCCTCGTGACCCGTTTCTCTAATGTAGTCTTGCTGTGCACGAAGAAGGCCGCTCAGTCGCTTAACAGTATGCACCGGCAAACGGATAGTTCTCGCCTGATTCATCAAACCACGCTCGATATTTTGCCGAATCCACCATGTCGCATAAGTCGAGAAACAAAAGCCATTCTCCGGATCGAATTTCCCCACAGCATGTATCAACCCCAGATTACCCTCCTCCATCAGATCGAGTAGAGATAGTCCACGATTGAGATAGCATCGCGCAATTTTTACAACCAGGCGTAGATTCCTTTCAATCATCCTGCGCCTGCTGGCAACTATCTCCCTGCAGCGCGCCGCGCATAGAACATTTTTTCTTCAGCGGAAAGCAGAGGCGTATGACCAATTTCTTTAAGGTAGAGTCGAGTTACACTTAGATTAGTGTCTGCCGGTTTGGCAGCGGTGCTTTGCGGAAAAGTCGAATCGATTATCGCGACTAATCCAAGATGGCGGGCAGGAAAAACTCGGCTACCATTATCGGCTTCTCGAAGAGATAGAAGAGACTGCGCCTTCCCCAGGAATCGCCTGCAGTGGGAGTTATATCGATACTGCTTCTAATCAGGTCGGGGTGGCTGAATAGATACTCGCCGAGTGGCTTTTCGTTCAGCTCTAGCACACGCTTAAGTGGACCAGTTAG
>Ga0302118_10000336_pt1 | contig 21764 bp, 20 predicted proteins | sample AG5_331_MG_FD_203126 | JGI IMG/M metagenome (GOLD analysis project Ga0302118, IMG submission 203126) | Marine microbial communities from Western Arctic Ocean, Canada - AG5_33.1 | ecosystem: Environmental > Aquatic > Marine > Oceanic | place: Canada: Western Arctic Ocean | collected 2017-10-01 | reverse complement strand
CGTTTAGGAACATTAAAGTGCCAAACAAAGAACCGATCCAGATGTAGTTGCTTACTGCAGAAGGTACAGTAAGTATCATGATAGCGCCGGTTAGGAACGTTCCCATGGCACCCCAACGGAACCACCACAAAGCACTTGGAGCTAGCTTAGCTTTAGCATCTGCTAAGCCTTCAGCACTGGCTTGCTTAAAGTAGCCGCCCTGAACAAAGTTGAAGTAGTAAAGCATACCGATCCAGGTAATGCCGAATAAAACGTGTGACCATCGGAATAAAAATCCTAATAAGTCCATAGTACGCCTCTCATTTAAGTTATTGTATTTAAAATAATGGTTCTAAAAAGGCTTTAGAAGCACTTTAGACCCAAAGGGTGATGGCCGCCATTGTACAGTTAATGTAACGGCCATTTCTAGTTTTTTGCGACAAAAAACTACTGTTCGTCTAGGTAGCGCTCAGCATCTAGGGCTGCCATGCAACCGGTGCCCGCAGAAGTGATAGCCTGGCGATAAATGTGGTCCATTACGTCACCGGCGGCAAATACCCCTTCAATGCTGGTTTGGGTGGCGTTGCCGTGACTTCCACTTTGAACCTTGATGTAACCACCCTCCATGTCTAACTGGCCTTCAAACAGACTGGTATTGGGTGTGTGACCGATGGCGATAAACACGCCATCTACGTCTAGGTCTTTAGTGCTGCCGTCGTTATTCCTAATGCGCATGCCGGTAACACCCATGTCGTCACCTAGCACTTCATCAAGGTTGTTATGCCATTCTACCTTTACATTGCCGTCTTCTACTTTAGCCATTAGGCGATCAGAGAGGATTTTTTCACTGCGGAATTTGTCACGACGATGCACAACGGTCACTTCAGCCGCAATGTTACTAAGGTAAAGGGCTTCTTCAACGGCGGTATTGCCACCACCGATAACAGCCACTTTTTTGTTGCGGTAGAAGAAACCATCACAGGTAGCGCAGGCCGATACGCCCCTACCTTGGAATGCAGTCTCGCTATCTAAACCAAGGTAGCGAGCACTTGCGCCAGTACAAATGATCAATGCATCACATGTGTATTGTGTGCCTTGGCCTGATAGTTGGAAGGGACGCTGGTTCAAATCGACCGAATCAATATGGTCAAAAATTATTTCAGTTTCAAAGCGCTCTGCATGCGCTTTCATGCGTTCCATCAAAGCAGGGCCCTGTAAGCCTTCTACGTCTCCAGGCCAGTTATCTACATCTGTGGTCGTGGTTAATTGGCCACCCATCTCCATACCTGTAATTAACACTGGGTTAAGGTTGGCGCGTGCTGCGTATACAGCGGCGGTGTAGCCTGCAGGGCCAGAACCTAAAATTAGTAATTTACAGTGCTTTACTTCGCTCATGGAGAGTCCTATATAATGATATGGTACAACAAAAAATATGCGCCTGACCTTAGCATAATTGAGCCAATAGAGCAGGCAATTTATGTCATTGAGTTGGAAACTAATGGGAATGTAACATGAGCAACAAAGTTGATATAAACACTGGTGATAAGGTTAGGTTAGACAAGTGGCTGTGGGCTGCACGGTTTTACCGAACGCGAGCTCTTGCTAAGCATGCTGTAGAGGGTGGTAAAGTGCATTACCAAGGCGCTAAAGCTAAGTGCAGTCGTGTGGTTGAACTAAACGCAAAAATAACCATACGCCAAGGCTCTGATGAAAAAACCATTGTGGTGAGCGGTATTTCGGGAAGCCGAAGAGGTGCACCAGAAGCGGCCCTTTTGTACAGCGAAACAGCCGGCAGTGAAAAAGCTCGATCAGACCTAGCTGCGGGCCGCAAAGCTATGGGTCAAACAACGATTTCAGACGGTAAACCCACTAAAAAACAGCGTAGAGATCAACTACGTTTTGAACAGCAGCAGTTGTAGTTTACAATTAGCCTCTATTTATTCCTCAAGACTTCTTAATCCAATGACCAATGACACAATGCAAGGATTCATGTTCGACGATATGGACATTCGAGGCGTTCACTTGCGGCTCGATCAAGGCGTAAAGACCTTGTTAGATCAACAAGATTACCCTGCCTGCATTGCTAGTCTGCTAGCTGAAATGCTCATTGTTGCGTGCTTGCTAAGCGCAAACCTTAAGTTGCGTGGGCGTTTAAGTGTGCAAATTCGCGGTGCTGGCCCACTTAAATGGATGATGGCTGAGTGCCGACAGCTCAGTGATGATCCAGACCAGCCTTTTAGGGTAAAAGGTATGGCGCAGTTTGATGACACCATTAGTCCTGATGCAACCCTTGCTGAAATGGTGGCCGATGGCCGGTTAATTATAACCATCGAGCCAGATCAAGGTCAGCGGTACCAGGGCATTGTGATGGTTGACCAAGCCACTCTTGCCGAGTGTATTGAAAGCTATTTCTACCAATCGGAACAGCTACCTACCCACATTCAGCTTGTTAGTACCGATGAGGGTGTTGCTGGGTTTATGTTGCAACGGTTACCTCAAACTACGGATGATGAAAGCCAAGCAGACCTAGACTGGGAGCTTGTTCATGCATTGGCATCTACCTTGGCAGAGTATGAGCTTGCCCAACTCCCCGCAGATCAGGTTCTGCACAGGTTGTTTCACGAGCAGCAAGTGAAAGTGTTTACCCCAAGGCCGGTTTTGCAACAGTGTGATTGCAGTCGAGAACGCTGTGGAGCTGCTATTATTGGCTTAGGTAAAACAGCGGTTGATGACATTTTAGATGAGCAGGAAGCGATTGTTATTGATTGTCATTTTTGTAATGGCCATTATGCTTTTGACAAGGTGGATTGTTATGTCCTGTTGGAGCAGGATGTTATGGCAACCACAGCTAACCCAGCCGTGCATTAAGCGAAATACGTGGGGCCTTACTAATGGTGACATAGTGGCCGCATTATCAGTTGAACTGATGGGCCGTATTTTGGCATTTTTTATACTTTTCTAACCTTTTGTGGTACTTTTCTGACATAATTCATCCTCATTTTTCACGTCAAAATGGCGTACGCCCGCTTAGGTTACTGAATATTTTCTAGAAACCTAAGATATTCAAAGGTATTGATACATGAACGGAACTGTAGCTGCTGATATTGGCACCACCTACACGCAACTTTCTCCTGCTAGCTTAATCCAAAAAGCCATTGCTAGCGGTGAAGGTACCCTGGCCAACACTGGTGCACTAAATGTGATTACTGGCGCTCGTACTGGTCGCTCTCCTTTAGATCGTTTTGTAGTTCAAGAATCGAGCACTTCAGACCAAATTGAATGGGGTGCCGTAAACCGCCCTGTTACGCCAGAAATATTCAATGCTTTGTGGGATCGTGTAGAAGCCTCTTTAATTGGCCAAGACAAATACGTTGCCAGCGTTCACGTAGGTGCAGACAGCGGCCATTACATCCCTATTCAAATGACCACTCAAACTGCATGGCAAAACTTGTTTGGCCAAAATTTATTCATTGTACCAGCAGAATACAATACAGCTGGTAAAGACGAGTGGCAAATCCTTAACGTAGCTAACTTTGAGTGTCAGCCAGAGCGTGACGGTACTAATAGCGACGGCTGTGTGATGATTAACTTTGCCCAACGCAAAGTATTGTTAGCTGGCATGCGCTACGCAGGTGAGATGAAAAAGGCCATGTTCTCTGTGCAAAACTTCCTTTTACCAGCAAATGACGTATTGCCAATGCATTGCTCTGCTAACGTGGGCGATGACGGTAAAACAACCTTGTTCTTCGGGTTGTCTGGTACTGGTAAAACTACCCTATCTGCGGACCCAGACCGTTACTTAATAGGTGACGACGAGCATGGTTGGGGGGAAGGTGTAGTGTTTAACATTGAAGGCGGCTGTTACGCCAAGACGATCAACCTTAGTAAAAAGAATGAGCCTATTATTTGGGATGCCATTCGTTTTGGAGCTATTGTTGAAAACGTTTGGTTAGACGAAGACAGTAAAGAAGCAGACTACGACAATACTGACATTACAGAAAACGGCCGATGTGCATATCCTTTAGAGCACATTGAAAAGCGCACTAAAAAGAACTTAGCGGGCGAGCCAGAGGCTATTATCTTCTTAACCTGCGACTTAACAGGCGTTTTACCGCCAGTGTCTATCTTGTCTAAAGAAGCCGCTGCATATCACTTCTTAAGTGGTTACACTGCCTTAGTAGGGTCTACTGAAATGGGTTCTAGTTCAGCTATTCGCTCTACATTCTCTACCTGTTTTGGTGCTCCTTTCTTCCCACGCCCAGCTGGCGTTTACGCTGAGTTGTTAATGAAGCGCATAGAAGCCTTCGGCAGCAAGGTATACTTGGTTAACACTGGCTGGACTGGCGGTTCATACGGTACAGGCAAGCGTTTTAGCATTCCTACTACCCGTGCTATTATCGCAGCCATCCAAAGTGGCAACATTGCAGAAGCAGCAATCCAGCACTTAGACGGACTAAATGTAGACGTACCTACTACCCTAGAAGGCGTAGACAGCTACTTGCTAAACCCACGTAACACTTGGCAAGACCAAGATGCATACGATACGGAAGCGGCCACATTAATCGGTAAGTTTAACGAAAACTTCAAACGCTTTAGCGTTTCAGAAGACATCGTTAAAGCGGGTCCGCAGCAGAGCTAAACCCATTTAGCTTCGATGCACCGTTAATAAAAGGCTCCTTTTGGAGTCTTTTTTTTGCTTTAACAAAACGCTACTTTAAAAATCCTCCAATGCCCCCATTGTTTAAGGCTATGCTTTTGAAATAAGAAGGATGCTAAGTTCGTGATAAATCAACAAATCGCCACCGAGCTTGCGGTACAAATCTGGCAAGTTAATGCCGCCATTAAATTGTTGGATGAAGGCTCCACAGTGCCCTTTATCGCCCGCTATCGCAAAGAAGTGACCGGAGTGTTAGATGATACCCAGCTGCGCACGTTGGAAGAGCGATTAGGTTACTTGCGTGAGCTTAATGCCCGCAGGGAAACGATTCTAGATAGCATTGAGAAACAGGCTAAACTGACACCGGAGCTAGCTAATCTCATTAATGCTGCAGACAGCAAAACGCGGTTAGAAGATTTATACCTGCCCTACAAAACCAAGCGCCGTACTAAGGCTCAAATCGCTATAGAGGCGGGCTTACAGCCGTTGGCTGACGCCATATTGAAAGACCCCACATTGGACCCAGAACAGACAGCACAGGGTTATGTTAATGGGGAACTACAAATTCATCATTCAAAAGACGCCCTAGATGGCGCCAAGCAAATATTAATGGAGCAGTTTAGTTTATCCGCTGACTTGCTCGCAGAATTGCGTAATATGGGCTGGCAAGATGCTCAGTGGCGAAGCCGAGTAGTGGATGGCAAACAACAAGAAGGCGCCAAATTCAAAGATTATTTTGAGCTTCAAGAAGCCCTAAAGACGATCCCCTCCCACCGTGCCTTAGCCATATTAAGAGGTCGTAACGAAGGGATTCTGCAGGCCACCATCGTATGGTCTGAGAATGAGCACTTGCCCTATGAATCGAAAGTAGGCTCTTATTGGCATATCAAAGACCAGGGCCGAGCGGCCGATAAGTGGCTCAGCGAAGTGGTTCGTTGGACTTGGCGCGTTAAGCTAGCCAGCCAACTAGAAACGGCCCTCATTAGCCGCGTTAGGGAGGCATCGGAAGACAGCGCTATAGGTGTGTTTGCTAATAATCTAAAAGATTTGCTGCTGGCAGCTCCTGCTGGTGACAAGGTGACCTTAGGGTTGGATCCGGGTTTACGTACCGGAGTAAAAGCTGTGATAGTAGACCCCACAGGCAAGCTGCTGAAAACCGAAACCATCTTTCCCCATGTACCCCACAATAAGTGGCAGGCGGCTTTAGCGCTAGTGGTACATTGGTGCCAAACCTATCAAGTTCAGTTGGTTGCCATTGGTAATGGCACAGGCTCGCGGGAGACCGATAAGCTGGTTAAAGAGGCTCAAGAAAAGCTAGGGGCCACTGCCCCACAACGGATTATTGTTAGTGAAGCAGGGGCCTCAATTTATTCGGCATCGGCCCTTGCTGCTGCAGAATTCCCAGACTTAGACGTGAGTTACCGCGGTGCTGTCTCCATAGCTCGCCGCCTACAAGATCCATTGGCAGAGCTGGTTAAGATAGAGCCCAAGGCCATTGGTGTGGGTCAATACCAGCACGATGTAAGCCAAGTTCAGTTGACCCGTAAATTAGACAATGTGGTGGAAGATTGTGTTAATAATGTGGGTGTAGATCTAAATACTGCGTCGGCGCCGTTATTACAGCGAGTGGCGGGCCTGAATAAAACCATGGCAGAGAATATCGTGCTCTATCGTGACATTAATGGTGCCTTCAACAATCGTAAGCAGCTGCTTAAAGTAGCTCGTTTGGGTGATAAAGCGTTTGAGCAATCTGCTGGATTCTTGCGTATTCGTGGGGGTGATAACCCCCTAGATGGCACATCTGTGCACCCAGAATCCTATGGCTTAGTTGATCAGTTGGCTGGGCAGCTAAACCTCACTGTTGCAGACCTTATAAGCAGTGACCAGCTCAAGCAGATTAGGGTTAAGCAATTACACGACCAAGGGTTTGGCGAGCATACCTTACAAGATTTGCTGAGCGAGTTACAAAAGCCTGGGCGTGATCCAAGGCCAGAATTCCGCATGGCCAAGCTCACGGATGGCGTAGAAAGCATTAAACAGTTAACTCTAGGTGCCATCATGGAAGGCACCATTAGCAATGTGACCAATTTTGGTGCCTTTGTGGATATTGGCGTCCATCAGGATGGTTTGGTGCATATCTCGGCGCTGTCCCACCAGTATGTGAAAGACCCCCACGACCTAGTGAAGGCTGGAGAAATTGTCAAAGTGAAGGTTATGCAAATAGATGTGCCCCGTAAGCGTATTGGTTTAACCATGCGGTTGAGTGATGAATTGCCCGCCCACGATGACGAATCATCTTCTCGTAGGCCATCCCCTGCTAAGGCGCAACAAAATCGCCCGCAAAAAGCGCAACACAATACCCAGTCTCAACAACCGCTGGGTAGTATGGCGCAAAAATTAAAAGACGCTCAGGCACGGGTAAAAAAGTAATACTGCACAGAATTTGAATCCAAACTAGGCTAAACTTCGTATCTGTCTAGTCATCAGCCATTAAAGACAATTTGGAACTATAGATGCCCACATATTTACAACAACGTATTCAGCAGGTGAAAAACTCTCCCGTAGCCAACACCTTGGCAAGCCTACAGTGTGGTATCGAAAAAGAAGGCTTGCGCGTGGGTTTAAGTGGTCGTGTAAGTCATAAAGACCATCCGCAAGCCTTAGGATCTAGCCTAACCCATAGCAGTATCACCACCGACTACTCTGAATCACTTTTGGAATACATTACGCCGGTGTTCCAAAGCCCTTCGGCGGCCCTAGATTTTATGCAGGAATTGCACAGTTTTAGCGCCAGTAAGTTACAAAATATAGGTGAGTATGTTTGGCCTGCCAGCATGCCGTGTTATCTTGATGGTGAAGATGACATTCGCATAGCTGATTTTGGTAGCTCAAATACGGGAAAGCTCAAGCATACCTATCGCCTGGGCTTGGCGTGGCGTTACGGTAAAATTATGCAGTCTATTGCTGGGCTGCACTTTAACTTCTCACCACAAGATAATTTTTGGCCAGCGTATCAACAATTGCTGAGTGATGAACAGTCCTTATGTGATTTTAAATCTAGTCAATACTTTGGCTTGATCCGTAATTTTAGACGCCATTCATGGGTGTTGCTATACCTTTTTGGTGCCTCACCTGCCCTAGACGCAAGTTTTGTTAAGGGGCGCGACGTTGATTTAGAACAAGGCCCCGGCGGCTGCTTAGTTGGCCCCTACGCCACCTCATTACGTATGAGTGACTTAGGGTACAACAACAAAGTGCAATCGGTATTGAGTTTGTGTTTTAACGACCTGGATAAGTACTCTAAATCATTAGAGCACGCCATTTCTACGCCCCTAACTCAATATGAAAAATTGGGTGTAAAGGTAGACGGCGAATACCGTCAACTTAACGCCAATTTATTGCAAATTGAAAACGAATACTACAGTGATATCCGACCTAAGCGAGTAGCCCGGCCTGGTCAAAAGCCAGTGCACGCACTTAAAGAAAGCGGTGTAGAGTATGTGGAAGTTCGTAATATAGATCTCAATCCCTTCTTGCCTTTGGGTATCGATGCACAACAAAGCCAGTTTATTAATGCCTTCCTAACCTGGTGTTTATTCTCAGAAAGCCCGGTTATTAGTGACCAAGAATGCGAATTGATTGGCATCAATCAAGCCGTCGTTGTTCGCCAAGGCCGTAAACCTGACCTTAAGATTCAAACCTGTAGTGGGGAAAAGAGTGTACAGACGCTAGGCCTAGATATGATGGTTAACATGCGTCTAGTGGCAGACGTGATGCCAGATAAAGATGATGTTTTGGTGGCCATAGATGTCATGGAGGCACGCCTCAAAGATTCGTCCCTCACCCCATCTGCCCAAGTGTTGGCAGCGATGGAGCAGGGTAACTTGTCGCATCAAGAACTGTCTTTTGAGTTAGCACAAAAACATCAAGCTCATCACTTGCAGCAAACCCTGTCTTTGCAGCGCAGACAAGAGTTAAGTGAGCAGGTGAGCGAGTCTATTGCTAACCAAGAGCGCATAGAAGCCGAACAAAAAGAACCTTTTGACGACTTTTTGGCAACTTACATGTCCCAATAAGTGCTGGTAAGTAATAGTGGTTTAATGGTTTAAAAAAATCACACTGCTACCGATGACTACTAGTGCAGCACCTAGCCATGCACCACGGCTAGGACGTTGCCCGGTAATGAACCAAATCACTGGTAATATAAGTACCGGTGTTATGGCGGATAAGGTCATCACAATACCCACCTCACCTGCACCCAGAGCATAAACCACTAAAGTCATACCCAACACGAGGCCTAAGGTTGCACTAGAAATAGTACGCCATACGAATGCAGGCGTGGGTGACGCATTAGCTTTGGCCCACGCAAAAGGCAGGGCGCGCACAAACAATAACACTAGAGCGGCAAAACATACTCTAATGGCCGAAGCTGCAATAGGGTCTACACCGGCCAATAGTACCGGCTTAGCCATTACCGCCCCAGCGGCTTGGCCAAATGCTGCAGTGAGTCCAAGTAAAATGCCCAAGCCAAGGTGGCCGCTGACTTTTTCTAAGCGATGCTCACCTCCCGCTTTACGCCCCCACCAAACAGCATTCACTACGCCCGCTAAAATCAATCCGCAGCCAATCAATAAATCACCGCTGAGTGTTTCGCCTAGCCAAATAAAACCCATGCCAGCGGCCATAGGTGCGCTGGTAGCAAATAGCACCGAATTACGTCTGGGGCCAAGGCGTTTTAAGGCCTGCATTAAGGCGGTATCCCCAACCACAATGCCTATTAAGCTAGATCCTATAAGGGGCACCATGGCATTGGCTGGCACACTAGACCATAAACCCATAAAGCTAGTGATGGCTATCAGCACTGTCCCAGCAAAGACTACCCTATAGCGATTGAACGCCACAGCACCAAAGTGGTGAACCCCAGGGGCGGCTAAAATAGCCGTGAAAGTCCAGCACAATGCGGCGGCTAGTGCGGCCAGCTCGGCAACAGGTAAGTTGCTCATGTTATTCCTTTAAACTGTAGCGGTGCGCAAGAATAGCAGTTCTTGGCCAGAAATCCATCACATTAGTAGCCCCCACGCCTGCATTAGCCTGCTGGCCCAAAAGCAAATATTAAGGCTATAATACCTTATAACACTACCCTCTCAGACTATTGGCAGAGACACCTATGTATTGCCCTTTTTGCAGTAATCCAGAAACCAAAGTTATTGATTCACGTTTAGTGGGTGAAGGTGAGCAAATTCGTCGCAGGCGTGAATGTTTAACCTGTAATGAGCGCTTTACCACCTTTGAAGTGGCGGAGCTATTGATGCCTCGAGTGGTGAAGCAAGATGGCACACACCAACCTTTTGATGAAGAAAAATTACGTGCAGGCATCTTGCGATCTCTAGAGAAGCGCCCTGTTAGTATCGAAGCTATTGAGGCGAGCATTAACCGAATTAAACACTCTCTTCGTGCTGGTGGAGAGCGAGAAGTAGGCACGCAGTTGGTGGGAGAGGCGGTAATGGCACAGTTGCGTCAATTAGATGAGGTGGCTTATGTGCGGTTTGCCTCGGTATATCGTAGTTTTAAAGACCTTAACGAATTCCGTGCCGAAATTGAGCGGCTAGAACAAGAGCATCAAGGCAGCTGATGGCTAATCAATTCACCCATGATCAATTTATGACTTTGGCCTTAGAGCAGGCCAGTTATGGCCAGCTAATCGCTCGGCCTAATCCAGCGGTTGGGTGCGTGTTAGTTAAAGATAACCAAGTGGTTGGTGTTGGGTTTACCCAAGAAGTTGGCGGCCCCCATGCCGAAGTGATGGCTGTAAAAGCTGCTGGTGATCTAGCGTCGGGTGCAACTGCCTATGTAACACTAGAACCTTGCAGTCATTATGGACGCACACCTCCATGTAGCTTAGGCCTCATTGAGGCTGGCGTGAGTTGTTTGGTATACGGTTGCCAAGATCCTAACCCCCAGGTTGCTGGGCGAGGTTTGGCTCAGCTGCGGGCTGCAAATATAGAGGTTATTGGCCCTGTTATGCAGGCAGAGTGCGAAGCATCTAATGGTGGATTTTTACAGCGTATGTCTACTAATAAACCCCACGTTATCAATAAGATGGCCATGAGTTTAGATGGTCGAACGGCGATGAAATCTGGGGAAAGTCAGTGGATTACTGGCCCTGAAGCGCGGGCTCAGGTGCATCTATTACGGGCCCAAAGCTGCGCGGTAATTACGGGCATAGGATCGGTGTTACGGGACGACCCGAGTATGAATGTGCGTGCCGAAGAACTGACGTTAGCGGGTGTGCCCCACACCATCATTGAGCGCACCAAACAACCGCTGCGAGTGGTGCTAGATAGTCAGTTACGTATGCCTGTTACCGCGAAATTGTTGCAGCAACATGGCCCAGTTTTAGTGGTCACTTGTGTAGCTGACCCGCAGCAGCATCAAAGTTTGGTGGATGCAGGCGCAGAACTGGTGGTGTGTGCTGCAGACAATAATGGCAAAGTGGATTTAACAGCAGTGCTGGAAATGCTGGGCCAGCGTCAGTGCAATCAGGTGCTGGTGGAAGCGGGCGCGGGCTTAAGTGGCGCTTTCCTGCAGGCTGGACTGACAGATCATTTGGTGGTGTTTATGGCGCCTAAGCTACTGGGCAGTAAGGCCAAAGCGCTATTTAATCTTCCCTTAGATAAAATGGCTCAAGCCTATGACCTCGATATTAAACAGATCTCACAAATCGGGTGCGATTGGCGTATTGATGCTACCCCAAAACGCCCTGATAACTAGCCACTGCTCACGAAATCTGGCACAATAACCCGCTAAATTACCTACCCACCACTCTGTTGCGTAGGCCGTGTATTTAAGTATGGGTTATCACATGAACATGAACACCTCAGTCGAACTCATCGAAGACCTACGACAAGGCAAAATGATCATCCTTATGGATGATGAAGATCGTGAAAATGAAGGCGACCTTATTATGGTGGCCGAGCAGGTCCGGCCAGAAGACATTAACTTTATGGCCAAGCATGCCCGTGGCCTTATTTGTCTTACCTTATCCCGAGAGCATTGTGAAAAGCTTGATTTACCCTTGATGGTAAAGAGTAACGGTGCTGCCTACGAAACCAACTTTACAGTGTCTATTGAAGCTGCTGAAGGGGTCACTACAGGTATCTCTGCTGCCGACCGAGCCTACACTATTCGTACAGCAGTGGCTGGTAATGCTAAACCAGCAGACATTGTTCAGCCGGGGCATGTATTCCCGTTAATGGCAAAAGAAGGCGGTGTATTAACCCGTGCAGGCCATACGGAAGCAGGGTGTGATTTTGCTCGTCTTGCTGGTTATAGCCCAGCAGCCACTATCGTTGAAATCATGAACGATGATGGCACCATGGCGAGGCGTGATGACTTGATGCAATTTGCTGTGGAACATGATTTAAAAATTGGTACCATTGCCGATTTAATTCACTTTCGTAATTTGAATGAAAAGACCATTACCAAAGTGAGCCACCATACTTTGCCTACTCGACATGGTGAGTTTAGCTTGCATACCTACGAAGACAGTATTTACGGTGGCACCCATGTCGCACTGACTATGGGTGATATTAATCCACAAGATTCCACCATTGTTCGAGTACACATGGCGGATGTATTGCGAGACTTAGTGGGTGCGGTACCGTCTAAAGCTAAATGGACCATTGACTCTTCTCTTGAGCGTATTGCTGAAGAGGGCCAAGGTGTATTGGTGTTGTTAGGTCAAAGTGATGACGGTAACCTACAAGGCAGCATAGACGCTTTCTTTGAAACGGCTGTTCCTAAGCAGTTCAATACGGACGGCTCTGGTGCATACTTAAACGTAGGAACTGGGTCACAAATTTTGCGTGACTTAGGGGTAGGTAAAATGCGCCTTTTGAGCCAAGAAATGAAATTCAATGCCATTTCTGGTTTTGATTTAGAAATTGAAGAATACATCGACTGCAACCAATAAGTGATTGCTGCACGATAATTGTAAGGAAAATATATGTCTGTAACTCATATTGAAGGTCGTTTTAATGATGCCAATGGCCGCTACACTCTTGTTGTAGGCCGTTTTAACGCATTTGTAGTAGAGAGCCTTGTTGAAGGTGCTCTAGACACACTTAAGCGCCATGGCGTTGACGCTGATAACATCCGTGTTGTGCGAGTACCTGGCGCTTTTGAAATTCCACTTGTGGCACAAAAGATTGCCCAACAAGGTAAGGACGACGCCATTATTGCTCTTGGTGCGGTGATCCGTGGTGGCACGCCCCATTTTGAATACGTGTCTGGTGAAGCCTCTTCTGGGATTTCCAAGGTAGGTATGGATCACGGTATCCCTGTTGCAAACGGAGTATTAACCGTTAATTCTATAGAGCAAGCTATTGAGCGTTGTGGCACAAAAGCGGGCAACAAAGGCGAAGAAGCTGCTATGTCTGCTCTTGAAATGGTTAGCTTATTACGTCAGCTAGAGGCATAAATGAGCGAAAATAAAGGTCGTCCAGACCGTCGCCGTGCAGCCAGAGAGTTAGCGCTACAGGCTCTGTATCAAGTACACATGAGTGGCGCTAGTGCTGTGGATGTGCAGGCTGAGTTTTTAGCCGACCAAGATTTTAAACATGCAGACAAACGTATGTTTGGTCAGCTTTTACGTGGTGTTGCTGCACAGCGAGAAAGCCTTGATACAATGATCGAAGAATACTTAGATCGTAAACTCAGTGACCTAGACCCAATTGAACTTAACGTATTACGCATGGGCGCTTTTGAACTGACTGATTCAGTGTCTGTGCCTTATCGTGTCGTCATCAACGAATGTATTGAGCTAGGTAAAGTATTTGGTGCCACAGATGGCCACAAGTACGTTAACAGTATTTTAGACAAGCTGGCACTAAACCACCGCTCGGTAGAAATTGCCGCAAAACAAAACGCTAGCGCTCGCTAGTTAAAGTTTGTGACGACTCCAGCGGTTGATATGGGCGAATTTGATCTGATCAACCGCTACTTTGACCGCCCAGAGCTTCGCCCTGGGTCGGCCGTGGCCCTTGGCCCAGGGGATGACTGTGCTTTACTCCAAGTCCCTTTTAAACATCAATTAGCTGTTAGCAGCGATACCTTTGTGTCGGGCGTGCATTTCTTTGCCGATATGGCAGCTAATCAAATAGCACAACGTTGTTTGGCTGCTAGTGTTAGCGACCTAGCTGCAATGGGAGCCACCCCTGCGTGGTTTAATCTATGCCTCACCATGCCTAGTGCAAATGCCGTTTGGGTTAATAGCTTTAGTGAAGGTTTGGCTGTCCAAGCCCAGGCATGTGCCATCAGTTTAGCCGGTGGTGATACTACGCAGGGACCGTTAAGTATTAGTATCCATGCTATGGGTCATGTGCCTGTTGGGCAGGCTATCACCCGCAGTGGTGCTGAAATAGGCGATGTTATAATGGTGTCAGGCAGCTTAGGTGATTCCGCAGCTGGGCTGCAAATTATGCAACAACAGCGAGGCGCTTTAGACACTCTCAGTAAGCGATTTTGGAACCCAACACCACGCATAGCCCTTGGGCAATGGTTAAGGAATAAGGCGACAGCCTGTTTGGATATATCCGACGGCCTAGTGCAGGACTTGGGTCATATTCTTACGGCAAGTGGCTGTGGTGCAGATCTACATATAAAGAACTTGCCTCTGTCTGATGAATTGCTTGCCTATGTATCAGCGAATCAAGCGCAAGACTATGCGCTCAATGGAGGTGAGGATTTTGAACTTTGTTTTACCTTGCCACCTCACCTCATTACAGAAGCACAAGCCTACTCAAAGGCCCAGGATATTCCTCTTACAGTAATAGGCAGCGTTAGCGCTGAGTTGGGTTGCCGAATTTGGCAAGCTGATGAGGCCCCGTATACACCCCCTCAGGGCTATCAACACTTTTAAGGAATTGCTCCATGAAAACGGTTAATGTAAAACCTAATTGGTTAAACCCTGTTCATCTTTTGGCCTTTGGTTTTGGCAGTGGAGCTGCACCAAAAGCGCCGGGCACCTTCGGTACTATAGCGGCTGTTTTACTCTATTGGCCCTTATCGCAACTTAGTCTTGACCACTATTTGTTGATGGTTTTAGTCACCAGCGTTGTGGGTATTTATCTCTGTGGAAAAACAGCAGAAGATCTGGGTGTGCATGACCACGGCGGCATCGTTTGGGATGAATTCGTAGGCTTTTGGATAACGATGATCGCCGCACCAGTAGGCTGGGTATGGGTATTGGTTGGGTTTGTATTGTTTCGTTTTTTTGACATTATCAAGCCATGGCCTATTAGCTGGATCGACAAAAAAGTCGCCGGTGGGTTTGGCATCATGTTAGACGATGTGATTGCTGGCGTAATGGCAGCCCTGGTTCTACAAGCCCTAGCGTGGTGGTTTTAAACCAGTAAGATTTTGGTGCGAACCATGGTTAAGCGTAAGCAATAAAGCGCTAGTATAGTAAATAATACAAAGCTCCAGCCCGCAATAGACAAACCTAAGAAACTCCACTGTACTTCTGCACAGGAGCCCGAGCCTTTAATCATGGTGATTAATACCTCGGTAAATGGAAATGCATCAACCATATAGCTAAAGCTAGGGCCACATGCAGGCACCAGATCTGCTGGCAAGCTTTGTAAGTATAGTTGGCGAGTTGCCAAAGCCAAGCCGGTTAAGCTTAGTAGGAAAAGTACAAAACCGTAGCGCCTGTGACCACCAAAATAGGGGTTATGTAAGGCACCCATCATAAATACAAAGGCGATGGCTAGGTAAACGAACCGTTGGCTCATGCACAGCATACATGGGTCTAAGCCCATGGTGAATTCCATATATAAAGCAACACCTAAGATTGCCGCACAAGCGACTAAGCCAAGGATGAACTCCCCCCGGAAACCAGCGTATTTCATGATGTTTCGTCAACTCTTGTTATATTGTGGCTGATACCACGTTATTATTTATTACTTTCCAAAGCTAATTGAGGTGGATTCTTTGTAATCTGCCACAAATAGGATGACTTAATATACAAGATAAGTGGACGTCATTAAACCCTGCACACTTTTTAGCGCCATAAATAGCGATAATTATGAGGGTTTTAGTGTAATTAAACGGCTTCTATAGAGCTTCTGGACCTGTTTCGCCCGTACGGATACGAATAGCTTGCTCAAGGTTGACTACAAAAATCTTGCCGTCGCCAATTTTGCCTGTGTTGGCAGAGTTGCTGATGGCTTCTATAACTTGATCAACCAGATCGTCGTCTACCGCAGCTTCAATTTTAACCTTAGGTAAAAAGTCCACCACATATTCGGCACCACGATAAAGTTCAGTATGGCCCTTTTGGCGGCCAAAGCCCTTCACTTCAGTAACAGTGACGCCTTGGACGCCCATATCCGAGAGAGCTTCTCGAACATCATCTAATTTAAACGGTTTAATGATTGCGCTAACCAATTTCATTGGGAGTTCCTTTGCACTAATAATTTATAAATGGCGTATCGCCTAGCATAGGACTTTGCAGGGATTGTGCCAACTTTATTAGCCTAAAAATGGCCAAATACACGCTATTTCTCTATTTCGCCTCTTAGTAAGCTCTAAAGTGGCGCGATGACTAGGTTTTGCGCACCTATTTAGGGCGTGCAGCATGGCAATCCGCTGCTAGACTTAACTGGTATTAGCAGTCCGCCAAGGAAAAGGCCATGTCTTATGCGATTACATACAGCCGCGCTTATGTGGGGGTAGAAGCCCCGTTAGTGAGTGTTGAAACTCACTTGAGTGGTGGTTTGCCAGCGTTAACGATTGTGGGACTACCTGAAACTGCGGTAAGGGAAAGCAAAGACCGCGTGCGCAGCGCCATTATTAATGCTGGGTTTGAGTTTCCAGCTAAGCGCATCACTATTAACCTTGCGCCTGCAGATTTACCCAAAGAGGGTGGTCGTTTTGATCTGGCTATCGCCGTTGGACTCTTGGCGGCCAGTGGCCAACTCCCTGTAGAGGAAGTGAAAGGGTATGAGTTTGTGGCAGAACTTGCCCTTAGTTCCGAACTCAGGCGCTGCCCTGCCATATTGAGCGCAGCGTTAGCTTGCCAAAAATGCCACAGAATCATGGTGGTAGCACCAGATAATGCTGCAGAAGCCATCATGCCAAAAGCCAGCCGCGTACTTTGTCCAACGCACTTAAATCAGCTTAGTCAGTGGCTGCATAACCCAGAAAAGCAACAGCACCCACAGCGCCCAGATAACATCACTGAGCGGCCTCCAAGTGCAGAATTGTTAGACGTGCGTGGTCAAGAGCAAGCTAAACGTGCCTTGATCATTGCTGCTGCGGGTCATCACAACCTATTGATGTGCGGCCCTCCAGGCACTGGCAAAACCATGCTTGCCCAGCGCCTGCATGGATTATTGGCACCGCTCACAGAAATACAAGCGTTAGAGCTAGGGGCGATTAACTCTAGCCTTGGTTTGTTTAATCCCAAGACATGGCGCCTTGCACCTTGGCGAGCACCACACCACAGTGCATCTGCCGTGTCTTTAGTGGGCGGCGGTCGCGTGCCAAGAGCTGGAGAAATTAGCCAAGCACACCATGGCGTTTTATTTCTAGACGAGCTGGCAGAATTCCCACGGCATGTGCTGGATAGTTTGAGGCAACCATTAGAAAGTGGCGAAATCCATCTATCAAGAGCAGCCTACCAGAGTATATTGCCAGCTCAATTTCTCTTGATCGCAGCTACCAACCCATGCCCCTGCGGCTACTATGGCGACGAGCACAACACGTGCCGCTGTACACCCACTAAGGTGGCAAATTATCTACAGCGCTTGTCAGGGCCGCTTATTGACCGTATAGATCTGCAAGTTGCTGTGCAACGTCCTTGCGCGACTGCGCTCATGTCGCCTAAGGCGGGAGTGTCTACCCAACACGCTTTGCAATGGATTTTGACAGCACAGGAGCGCCAGCTTAAACGCTCTGGTCAGCTTAATGGATTACTGTCGGCATCGATGTTAATGACGTGCACCGCGCTTAAATCGTCGGAAGAACAGCTGCTAGCAAATGCCATTGCTAATTTAAAACTCTCCCCCCGTGGGGTTCATAAAGTACTTAGGGTGGCCCGGACGATTGCAGATTTAGAAACAGATAAAAATATCCAAAAAAACCATCTGTTAGAGGCGTTAAGTTACCGAAGGTTAGATATGTTGAGTATGAAGAGCGAGCAAATCTAAGCCAGTAAATAGAGGGCGCATCGAAGTCAAAAAACACCTATAATGCGCAGCTGATTTTTGACATCTTTACTCTGAGTTACTATTCTGTGAGCCGCCTTAATCCACGCCAACAAGAAGCCTTAGAAGCGATTACTGGACCCGTTCTGGTGCTAGCCGGTGCCGGTTCGGGTAAAACCAGTGTAATCACCCAAAAAATTGCCTACTTAATAGGCGAATGTGGCCTCAAAGGGCACCAAATCATTGCCCTAACATTTACCAATAAATCTGCTCGAGAGATGAAAGAGCGGGTGGGGAATTTGATGACGGGTAAGGAAGGTCGCGGACTTACGGTGTCCACCTTTCATAACTTAGGTCTTAATATTATCCGTAAAGAAGTGGATGCTTTGGGTTACAAACCTGGCTTTTCCATCTTCGATTCCCAGGACGTATTAGCGTTACTCAAAGACCTTACACACAAAGAATTTGAAGCGGCAGAAGACGCTTGCGAACCCATTCAACACCTTATTTCCAATTGGAAAAACGATTTAATTAGCCCAGCTAGAGCGATGGCTGGTGCCAATGGTCCAGAACAAGCCTTAGCCGCACGGGTGTATGAGTCCTATCAAAAGACGTTGAAGCTTTATAATGGTGTGGATTTTGATGATTTGATTCTGCAGCCCGTTGAGTTATTTAAGGCGCGTCCAGATATTTTAGAAAAGTGGCAAAACAAAGTGCGTTATTTGCTAGTGGACGAATACCAAGACACCAACAGTTCTCAGTATTTATTAGTTAAGCAGCTGGTGGGCCACCGTAGTAACTTTACAGTGGTCGGTGATGACGACCAATCTATCTATGCATGGCGTGGTGCAAGGCCAGAAAACTTAGCCGAGTTACAGGCAGATTTCCCATCTCTTAAAGTGGTTAAGCTAGAACAAAACTACCGCTCCACCGGTAGAATTCTAAAAGTAGCCAACCAACTTATTGCTAACAATCCTCATGAATTCAGTAAGGCTTTGTGGAGTGATAAGGCCTATGGCGACCCTATCCGTGTAATTAGTTGCCGCAACGAAGATGCAGAAGCAGAACGCATTGCCACCGAAATACTGCAATTTCAATTGCAAAACGAAGCTGAATTTAGAGATTTCGCGATACTGTATCGAAGCAATCATCAGGCTCGGTTAATGGAGCTGAAGCTACAGTCCTATAAAGTGCCCTACAAGATGAGCGGCGGCCAATCTTTTTTCTCTCGTACCGAGGTGAAGGATATTATGGCGTATCTTAAAATTCTGCTAAACCCAGCAGACGACAACGCCTTTTTACGTATTGTGAATACCCCAAGGCGCGAAATTGGCGCAGCAACGTTAGAAAAACTTGTGAACTATGCCAACCAGCGTGGTGAAAGCCTTATCCGTTCATGCCAAGAAATTGGCCTAGAACAGTTTATAAGCGGCGCAGCGTTAAGCAGAGTAAAAGAATTTGGCGCCTGGATTGAACACCTATCGCAAAAGTCTCAACAAGAAGACCCAATAGCTAGCGTGCGACAAATGGTACGCGACATGGAATATCAAGATTGGTTGTTACAGACCAGTAGTGGTCCGCCAATGGCAGAAAAGCGCATGGCTAACGTTGAAACCCTTATTTCTTCCCTACAAACATCCTTAGAAAAGGCCGTGGAGAAAAATGACAGTGCTGATATGGGTGATGCGGTCGCACGCTTAGTACTAATGGACTTGTTAGAGCGCCAAGAGGAAGAAGACGAAACGGACAGGGTGCAGATGATGACCTTGCACTCAGCCAAAGGGCTGGAATTCCCCCACGTTTTTCTAATGGGCATGGAAGAAGAGCTGTTACCGCACAGAAACGCTGTAGAAGAGGGTAACGTAGAAGAAGAACGGCGCCTAGCCTATGTAGGTATTACCCGAGCCAAACGCACCTTAGCCATCACCCTGGCACGCAAGCGCAAGCAATATGGTGAACTTATAGAGTGCTCGCCGAGCCGCTTCTTAGATGAATTGCCTGCAGATGATCTAGAATGGCAAGGCCGTGGCGATGATGACCCTAAGAAAAATGTAGCACAGGGTCAAGCCACATTGGCTGGGCTTAAAGGGATGTTCGCAGACCTTTAAACAGCTTTCACCCGGTTACGGCGCCATTGATACAGGCTGTGGAGAAGCAAGGTGACTATCACTAAGGAGCCACCTTGTACGGCTGTAGAACTAGGCTCTTCGCTCAACACTAACCATACCCACAGTGGCCCTACCGCGGTTTCTAGCAACATTAACATACCCACTTCTGCCGCAGGTATGCGCATTGGGCCTATGGTGATAAAGGCGAAGGCCAATGGGCTCACAATCAGACACAATGCCACCATGTACCACCAGGCATCACCAGACAATGCCATAGGGCTGCCAGCAAAAAAGCTCACTAGAGCCAGAATAAGTCCAGATGAGATTAAGGCAGGGGTCATGTCTCTGTGGCTTACCGCGCGATCGTTAACAAACTTCGCAGCCAAGGCGATACAACACACCAAGGCCAGTAAATCACCGGTAAAGTTGGGCTCAGACCAAGAGCCCGATAGCACCCAACCTATACCTATCATCGATAGAATAATGGCGACCCAAGTAATGGGTTGAGGCATTTCACGTAAAAATATCCATCCTAGCACAGCAGCGAATAGTGGCTGGGAGCTGATAATGACGAGTACATTGGCCACACTGCTCAAGTTGATAGCCATCACAAACGTAATGGTGGTGACCACCATTAAAAAAGAAGACCTAAGAGACGAGGCGTCCATGGGTAGCCATGAACTGGTGGACTTTTGTAGCATTAGAACAACAGCAATGGTAACGCTCATCAAGAGCCCACGCCAAAATAAGAGATCAAAGGAATCTGCCGCAATTAGGCGAATTAGTAAACCGTCAAAACTCAGGATTAACACACCTACTGCAGTGAGCAAAATACCCTTAATATATTCTGACATGATGCATCTTCCTTTTTATTCATGCACAAAAAACCCGGCTAATGCCGGGCTTTTGTACGTTTGGCTAACTACTTAGAGCTATCAACCAGATGTGTTACAGCAGCTTTGATTTCGTCTTCAGAGCAATCCATACACATCCCTTTAGCAGGCATGGCGTTGAAACCATTAAAAGCGTTAGAGAACAAAGTCTCTAGGCCCTTATCCAAACGAGGTGTCCAAGCGGCAACATCGCCAAGCTTAGGTGCACCAGCAGCTCCACTATTGTGGCAAGCAGCACAGCCGCTGGCATAAACATCTTCACCAGAACGTGGGCCAGTAGGTGCGGCAACAGCCTTAGCCACTGGGGCTTTGCATGTTTCGCCTTCTATACACAGGCTGCCTACGGGACTAATGCGTTCAACAATGCTTTCGTCACTGTCATGGTTGGCCGCTACAGTTAACGCACCAAGGGTCAAAACAACACCAGCCAAAAGGCTGAACAGGGCTGCAGGCTTAAATGTGATCAAGAGAAATGCCTCATACTAAATAGTGAAAAGAAAGTGAAACGACATAGTAGCCGATCACCTTACAAAAATTTAAACCGTATTATAGCGGCATTACAACCAAACGGGAAAGGGTCAAAGTATAATCCCCGACATCTGGCGGACAAATAGCCAAAAAAAGTGGCTTATAACAAGCCAAAATGCCCTATATGGGCCCTTGAACCTCAACCCCAACACACGTATCATACGGCTTCTTCGCAGTAGCCCTATATGTTGTCAGGGCTGTGCAATATGCGCCAGTAGCTCAGCTGGATAGAGTAGCAGGTTCCGATCCTGTTGGTCGGGGGTTCGACTCCCTCCTGGCGCGCCAATTTTCCTTTTAATATCAAAATGTTACAAAGCATCCAGAAATAAGACATGATCTCTGGTTAGGTTTGGTACCTTTTGCGGTACCTTCTATAACAGGCCATAACTCC